>ERZ1026856.32-NODE-32-length-108534-cov-6.547267_pt1 | contig 108534 bp, 88 predicted proteins | sample MGYA00380158_ERZ1026856 | MGnify/ENA primary metagenome ERZ1026856 (study PRJEB33269, sample SAMEA4719794) | human gut metagenome | biome: human-associated habitat; feature: organic feature; material: feces | place: Cameroon | collected 2013-10 ... | reverse complement strand
GTCTCCGGTTTCACCGCCGGCACCAAGGTGAAGCAGCTGATGCTCTGCCCGTTTGACGCCGTAGCTACCGCGATGGCGACCTTCGTCGGTCAGAACATGGGCGCGCATAAGATGGACCGTGTGAAGCAGGGGATCCGCGTGACACTCGCACTTGCGGTCGGGTACGGCCTCGTCGCCGGTGTGATCATGAACCTCGGCGGTCACTTCCTCGGCAGCCTCTTCGTTGATGCGGCCAATGTCTCGGTCATCGACGCAGCTGCCCGGTATATGGGCACACTTGGCATCCTCTACTGGCTGCTCGCCATCCTCGACGTCACACGCTACGCGATCCAGAGCCTCGGCTTCAGCACACTCTCCGTCATCAGCGGCGCCCTTGAAATGGTCGCCCGTATCCTCGTCGCGACCACCTGCGTCCCGCTCTTCGGCTACAGCGCCATCTGCTGGACCGACCAGGCCGCCTGGCTCGCCGCCTGCGCCTACCTCATCCCGATGCTCATTCATTTGATTCATAAAGTGGAGCGCGAGCAGGCATGACTGCGTTCACGGCAAAGAGGGCCGGAGGACGGGCAGAAGAAGCCATACGGAGAGACCGTGAATAAATCAAAATTGACCCCTTAGAACCAGTTGGAGTCATTTTCCTTAGCACCCTCTGCAACGCTGAGTTTTCATGAAGAAAACTCAGTGATTGCAGAGGGCCTATTGGTTCTTAGGGGTCAATTTTAGATTTTTCCGGTCTCGTAGTACTGTGCTTCTGCTGCCCGTCCTCCGGACTCTTAACCTAACGTCACCACGACCTCGTGCTGCTCACCGCTGAGCCCCAGCGGAATGACATTGCCGGCAACCGGAGCGCCATCCACCGTCATGGAGACGACACCCTTCTCGGCGTGCGCGTGGTTATCGATCGTGATGTGGTAGTGTGCACCACGGTATGCACGATCGACGGTATAGTGCTCGAGCTGATCCGGAATGCAAGGATCGATGCGTAAGCCATCCAGACTCGGCTGGATGCCGAGGATGTACTGGCTCATGCAGGTGAAGGTCCAGGCAGCCGTACCGGTCAGCCAGCTGTTCTTGCCCTCACCCGGGGTAGCCGCATCGCGACCAGCCACCATCTGGCAGTAGACATACGGCTCGGTGCGGTGAATCTCCGAGATATCCTCGAGGTAGATCGGGCAGGTCTTCTTGAAGACCTCAAAGGCACGGTTGCCATGACCAATCATGGTCTCCGCTGCCGCGATCCACGGATTATTGTGGCAGAAGATACCGGCGTTCTCCTTATATCCAGGCGGGTAGGAGGAGATCTCACCCAGCTCCACGTGATAACGTGTATAGGCCGGCTGGTTCAGTACGATACCGTACTTGCACTCGAGCCGCTTCTCGACGGACGCGAGCGCCGTCGCAGCCTTGCCATCCTCGACACCGATGCCGGCCATGACGCACATGCCCTGCGGCTCGATGAAGATCTGGCCCTCCTCACAGACGTGAGAGCCGACCGGATTCGAGTATGCATCGAAGGCACGGATGAACCACTCGCCATCCCAGCCGGCGGTTTCAACCGCCTCCACCATCGCAGCGACCTCCTGATCGACTGCGGTCGCCTCCTCACAAAGACCGATGTGACGGCAGATATCTGCATATTCCTTTCCATACTTCACGAACATACCGGCGATGAAGACGGATTCCGCGACCGGACCCTCGGATGGACCGGTGGTCTGGAAACTCTCGCCCGGCTCCTCGGAGAAGCAGTTCAGGTTTAGACAGTCGTTCCAGTCGGCACGACCGATGAGCGGCAGCTGGTGCGGTCCCTTATGCGTGACGGTGAAGTTGAAGCTCCGACGGAGATGCTCCATGAGCGGCTTCGCCTCCGTGAAATCCGAGTCCCAGGCGCAGGCCTCATCGAGGATCGAGAAGTCGCCGGTCTCTGCGATATACGCATGTGTGCAGGCGATCAGCCAGAGTGGATCATCGTTGAAACCGCCGCCGATGTCCGCATTGCCCTTCTTCGTAAGCGGCTGATACTGATGATAGCAGGAGCCATCCGGAAGCTGCGTGTTCGCGATATCGAGGATACGCTCACGGGCACGTGCCGGAATCAGGTGTACGAAGCCGAGCAGGTCCTGACAGCTGTCACGGAAGCCCATGCCACGGCCCATGCCGCTCTCGAAGTAGGACGCCGAGCGGGACATGTTGAAGGTTACCATGCACTGATACTGGTTCCAGATATTGACGACGCGGTTCAGCTTTTCATCGCTGCTGTTCACCTTGTAGCTGCTGAGCAGACCATCCCAGTACGCTTTCAGCTCTGCGAGCGCAGCGTCCACCTGAGCATCCGTCTGGTACTTCGCGAGGAGCGCATCGGCCGGCTTCTTATTGATGATGCCCGGCGCTTCCCACTTCTCGTCGACCGGATTCTCGCAGTAGCCGAGCACGAAGATGAAGCTCTCGGAGGCGCCCGGTGCGAGCTCAACCTTCAGATGATGCGAGCCGATCGGCTGCCAGCCATGCGCGATGGAGTTGCGGCTTTCGCCGGCGAGCACCGCCTCCGGATTATGGAAGCCGTTGTAGACACCGATGAAGGCGTCGCGACTCGTATCGAAGCCCGCGATCGGCTTGTTGACGGAATATACTGCGTAGTGATTCCGGCGCTCACGATACTCGGTCTTATGATAGATCGTGCTGCCGATCACCTCGACCTCGCCGGTCGAGAAGTTCCGCTGGAAGTTTGTCTGGTCGTCCTGCGCATTCCAGAGACAGAATTCGACGAAGCTGAAGAGGTCAATGCTTCTGGCCTCGACTCCATCATTCCGCAGGGTGATACGGTTGATCTCACAGGCATCGTCCACCGGCACGAAGGCCTCGAGCTTCGCCTCGAGCTGATTCTTTCGGCTGGTGATGACGGTATAGCCGAGACCATGACGGCACTCATAGGAATCGAGTGCGGTCTGCGTCGGCTGCCAGCCCGGATTCCAGATGCTGTCGCCATCCTTTATATAGTAGTAGCGTCCACCCTGGTCGAGCGGACAGTTGTTGTAGCGGTAGCGGGTGAGACGGAGGAGCTTCGCATCTTTATAGAAGGAGTAGCCTCCTGCGGTGTTTGAGATAAGACTGAAGAAGTCCCGGGATCCGAGGTAGTTGATCCATGGGAGCGGGGTCTTCGGAGTCGTGATGACATATTCTCGCTGTGCGTCATCGAAATGACCGAATTTCATAAAAGCCTCCTTCTACATATTGAAGAACCATCATTTTTCATTCACACATTCATCGTTGTCCTGGCAGATGCCTCCAGGTAAGCGTTTTCATCTGCATGATCCTTAAAAGTTGGAAATTACAGGTTGAAATTAATGAATTTACGAATACGTTTTCGCTACACATAATTATATTTTCTGCAGCAAAAGTTGTAAATAGGAGTGGCGGAAAAATCAACGAAATGTGTATTTCGTACAAAAACATACTTAAATATCTGTGAAATACTAGCTGTTTACAAGGAGACGAAATCGATTTAGAATGAAAATGCGAAAAGGATTTCGGATAACAAATTCTAGAAACCGAAACAGAAAAAAGTAATTTCGGTTCCGGCTATCCGAAAGAAAGGAAGACAGCCAACATTATGGTAACCATTAAAGACATTTCGAAAGCGCTGGGTGTTTCACCGGCGACCGTCAGTAAGGCACTGAATGGATATTCCGATATCAATCCACAGACCGCTGAGCGGATCCGGGCGGCAGCGAAGGAAATGCACTATCTTCCAAATATAGCAGCCCGGCAGTTGAAAACCAACCGTTCTCATAATATCGGCGTCCTGTTTGTGGATGAAACAAACTCGGGACTCACGCATGAATACTTCGCCGCGATTCTCAACAGCGCGAAGGAAACCTTCGAAAAGCTCGGCTACGATGTGACCTTCATATCGGATACCATCGCCGGCACGAAGGCCAGCTTCCTGGAGCATGCACGCTACAGAAACTGCGACGGCGTCCTGATCGCCAGTGTGGATTTCACATCCCCGCAGGTGGTTGAACTCGTGAACAGCGAGATCCCGACCGTCACCATCGATTATCAGTTTAATGATAAGAGCGCGGTGGTGTCCGACAACGTCGAAGGACAGTATGAACTTACGAAGTTCGTGCTGGAGAGAGGGCATCGTAAAATCGGTCTCATCCATGGTGAGATGACCCTGGTTACGAAGAAACGACTGAATGGCTTCCGGAGAGCACTGAAGGAGTATGGCGTCGAGTTGAATCCGATATATGAGAAAGTCGGTGCCTTCCATGATACGAAGAGAACAGCTGAGGCAGTGCACGAGCTCATGACCCTTCCAGAGCCGCCGACCATCCTGATGTGTCCGGATGATTACGCAGCACTCGGAGCCCTGACCGAGCTCGAGAAGATGGGCCTTCGGATTCCGGAGGACATCAGCATCACCGGCTACGATGGCATCAATCTTTCCCAGGTGCTTCGCCCGAAGCTCACGACCTACTTCCAGGATTCGACCGACATCGGCCATCAGTCCGCACGGAAGCTCGTCGAGGAGATCGAAGAGAAGGAAAGCTGCACCGCCGAGCAGATCATGGTCAGAGGAAAGCTCCTTCCGGGACACAGCGTAAAGGACCTCCGGGAAGAGGCATAGAGCAGAGCTGAAGAAACGTGAAGACGCGTGACGATCTTCAGCCGGAAGCATTGGACGGATCAGACGAAATACAGGCACGACAGAATGTACATGAAGTATCGGAAGATACTTTACATAAAAAGAATCTTTTTTGAGGGAGGACTCAATAATGAAAAAGAATGTTAAACGTTGGCTTAGTATGACGACTGTTGCGACGATGACCGCTGCATCACTGGCAGCCTGTGGATCATCCCAGCCTGCAGCGACAACTGCTGCACCTGCAGAGACGAAGGCAGAGACCACCGCAGCAGCGACCGAGGCAGCCACTGAGGCGGCGACCGAGGCAGCGTCCGATGAGGGCAAGGTGCTCAATATCCAGTGCTGGAACGAGGAGTTCAAGTCCAGACTGACCGACCACTATCCTGGATATGAGGTAGTGGATGGTACGACCGGTAAGATCGGTGATGTTACCGTTAAGTGGACCATCACACCGTCCGATGATAATGCATACCAGAACAACCTCGATACCGTACTTCCGGAGAACGAGAACGCTTCTGCAGACAGCAAGGTGGATCTCTTCCTGGTAGAGGCCGATTACGCAAAGAAGTATGTCGATTCTGACGTAGAGGTTACCGTTCCGGTCAAGGATCTCGGCCTCACAGAGGATGAGCTCAAGAATCAGTATCAGTACACGAAGGACGTTGTGACCGATGGCGATGGCAATCTCCGTGGTGTTTCATGGCAGGGCTGCCCGGGCGTTCTGATCTACAACCGTCAGGCTGCGAAGGACGTGCTCGGTTCCGATGATCCTGCAGATGTACAGGCTGCTGTAAAGGACTGGGATACCTTTAACGAGACAGCGAAGAAGATGAAGGATGGCGGCTATACCATCACTTCTTCGGTCAATGACTCCTACCGTGTATACTCGAACAACGTCACCACTCCGTGGGTAACGGATGGCAAGATCACCATCGATGACAACATCAAGAACTGGGTAGACGATTCCAAGGCACTCGTTGATGCAGGCGAGACCAAGACCTACGAGCTCTGGTCCGACGACTGGAGCAAGGGCTTCTATCCGGATGGTAAGGTATTCTGCTACTTCGGACCGGCATGGCTCATCAACTTCTCGATGGCAGCCGATACCGATGGATCGATCGCAAACCAGGGCGGCTGGGGTGCTGTTGAAGGACCGCAGGGCTTCTACTGGGGCGGCACATGGATCTGTGCAGCGAAGGGAACCGATAACCCTACACTCGTTGCCGACATTATGAGACAGCTCACCACCAACGAGCAGATCATGACCGACATCGTTAAGAAGGATAGTGATTTCGTAAACAACAAGCCGGCGATGGAAGCTGCTGCAAAGGATGATTCCTATGCATTCAAGGTACTGGGTGGCCAGAACCCGCTCGAGCTCTTCTGTGCAGGTGCAGATAAGATCGACCTTTCCAACATGACCAACTACGATCAGGGCTGCAACGAGGAGTTCCAGAACGCAATGAAGAACTACTTCGATGGCAATGCTACCTACGACGATGCACTGAACCTCTTCTACACCGCTGTTGAGGAGAAGTATCCGGAGCTTTCACACTAATCGACATACGCATCAGAGAAACCAGAAAGTTTCATCACAGAGCATGATTCCGTAGATATGATTCAGGAACATGCATCACTGAAAAGGCTTTATGGGTAAGAGGTGCCCGCCCGGTAGAGAGGCCGGGTGGGCATTTTTACCTTCAAAATCCAGAAAGGCTGCAGATTATGAAGAAAAAACAGAGCAAGGTTGTCCAGTACAACCGCTGGGGTTACTATTTTCTGATCCCGTTTATCGTTGTTTATCTTTTGTTCCAGTTCGTGCCACTCGTAACGACGATCTACAACAGCTTCTTCGAGAACTACCGCTCGGGCTTAAAGCAGATCGGGCCGAACTTCATCGGTCTCGGAAATTACGTGAAGATCCTGGCGAACGCAGATCTCTGGAAGTACGCCGGGAACACCATGATCATGTGGCTCATCGGTTTCATACCACAGATCATCACCTCGCTCCTCCTCGGCGCCTGGTTTACGGATCCGTCGCTTCGCCTTCGGGGCCAGCGCTTCTTTAAGACCGTGATCTATCTTCCGAATCTGATCATGGCGAGTGCATTCGCGATGCTGTTCTTCACCCTGTTCTCGGATTCCGGACCGGTCAACTCGATTTTGATGCAGCTCGGCATCATCAGTAAGCCGTTTACTTTCCTGAGTAATACGACGGCGGCGAGATCCCTCGTCGGTGCCATGAACTACATCATGTGGTTCGGTAATACGACCATCCTCCTGATGGCCGGCATGATGGGCATCGATACCGCACTCTTTGAGGCGGCACAGGTCGACGGCGCGACCTCGACGCAGATCTTCTTCCGTATCACCCTGCCACTGCTTCGTCCGATCCTCGTGTACGTGCTCATCACCTCCCTCATCGGTGGTATCCAGATGTTCGATGTACCGCAGATCCTGACGAACGGAACCGGTGATCCGGCACGTAATACGATGACCATGATCATGTGGCTCAACAAGCATCTGTACAGTAAGAACTTCGGTATGGGCGGTGCCCTTTCCGTTCTTCTCTTCATCATCACCGGTGTGCTGAGTATGATCGTCTATAAGACCTCTTCCAGCAGCGAAGTGAACTAAGGAGGCAGCGATATGACAGAAACGAAGCAAAGCCATGGAATGAACATCCATGCCAGACGATTTATCTCGTATCTCGTACTGATCCTCCTGTCCTTCCTGTGCCTCATCTGGTTCTACATCCTGTTTATCAATGCGACCCGTTCGAACGCAGAGCTGACCCGCGGCTTCACGCCGATCCCGAGCAGCTACCTCGTGACGAACTGGAAGAACCTGCTGAAGGGTACCCTTCCGGTGGTACGCGGCATGGGCAACAGCTTCATCGTCGCCGGCTTAAGTGCGGTGCTCTGCACCTACTTCTCGACGATGACCGCGTATGCGATCCACGCTTACAACTTTAAGCTCAAGAAGTTCATGTTCACCTTCATCCTGATGATCATGATGATTCCGACCCAGGTCACTGCCCTCGGTTTCATCCAGTTCATGACGAAGCTGAATCTGATGGACAGCTTCATCCCGCTGATCGTTCCGACGATCGCCGCACCGGTCACCTTCTTCTATATGAAGCAGTACATGGACTCGGTCCTTCCGATGTCTCTCGTCGAGGCAGCCCGGATCGACGGCGCCGGTGAGTTCCGCATCTTTAACACCATCGTGCTTCCGCTGATGAAGCCGGCCATCGCCGTGCAGGCGATCTTCACCTTCGTTACCAGCTGGAACAACTACTTCCAGCCGGCCCTGATCCTTCATACCGACACGAAGAAGACCCTGCCGATTCTGATCGCTCAGCTCCGTTCCGCAGACTTCCTGAAGTTCGATATGGGCCAGGTCTATGTCATGATCGCCTTCTCGATCTTCCCGGTCATCATCGTGTACCTCATCCTCTCGAAGTACATCGTCGGTGGCGTCACCACAGGTGGTGTCAAGGGATAAACCCGATTCACACATCTCATTTTTCTTCATAGGTTCTCCAGCCTGAACCGAACAGAACCGGCCCCGCAAGGGGCCGGTTCTGTTTAATGATTGAAATTTTTACTTGCAGCGTAATCGCGGAAGCACTGCGCCCATACGACATAGGCGTCGGCGTTCTGATGGATCATCTTATCCGTGCAGAAGTTCGGGTTCAGGTTGCCCTGGCCATCGGAGAGTGCATCAGCGATGTTCATGTAGCCCCAGCCGTTCTGCTGTGCGAGCTTCTGCATCTCGGTGTTCAGCTTGCGGACGGTCGGATTATCGAAGGCCCAGCTCTTCACACCCGGGAAGCTCTTCGTGTAACCCGGATAGATGTAGGTCGTACTGATGATCGTGAAGTCGACATCCGGATTGACTGCCTGAATCTGGTGGATGAGCTGCACATAGCGGTTCACGATCTTATCGGTACGGTCGCCGAGGTCGTTGAAGCCGAAGAACATGTAGATGTGCTTCGCGTTCATGAGCTTGATGGAGTTCCATACATTCAGGAACTGGCCCTTGTAGATCGGATGCGCGACCGTCTTATCCTGCTCCTCCGGGATCAGTGCGTTGATCAGATTATAGCGGGAGGCGGTCAGGAACTGAAGCTCACCCATGAGCGGATTCGTTTTATTGCCCTGTGCGAACAGCTTGAAGCCATCGGCGACGGAATCACCGATGATGACGGAATCCTGATAGAAATCGAGCACACGCTGATCCTCCTGGAGCGGGAGACCATTGGCCGTCGTCTGTGCGGTCGCCTCGGCGTCCGCTGTCTGTGCCTGCGCACCCGCCTGAGTGGTCGTCTGCGTCGCATTCACTGTCGTGGCCTGTGCAGCGCTGCTGCCGGCTACCGTAGCCGTCGCACTCGTCGGAACGGTCGGACCCGCCATCGGGCCGACCTCTGCCAGAGCAGAGAAACCGGTAGAGGATACCATCGCCGCGGTCAGAAGCGCAGCGGCTCTTTTCTTGAAACTCTTCTTCATAAACATTCCCTTCCTTCGTTTTTTTAGGAATCACAGCTACACTATATGCTGAAATAAAGCTGAAAGCAAGCGCCCGCAGAGATTCGTCCGAAACTGTAAGAAAAACGTCAGGTACGGCGCAGGCGAGGCCCGAAGGGCCGGCAGCCGAAGCACAATTTAGAAGATGCCTCCGACGCCGAGGTCCGTGTCGATGGTGTTCATGTTGTAGAGCAGGAGCACGTCCGTCACCTCCGGGTGCTCGTTGATGAACGAGGACGGTCCGAAGCGGTAGTAGCGTGTATCGAAAACGTAGATCTTCTGATAGTGATTCACGAGGAACGGCACCATGGAGTTCGCGTAGCTGTCCTTGATGAGGACGAGCTGGCGGTCCGAGTCGGCGGTTTCGTTCGTGATCTCGACGAGCGGATGCAGGTTGTTCAGGAACATCGAGTACTTGTCCTTCTGCGCGAGATAGTCGCGGTTGTACAGCGTGTCCGTCACCTCACCGGTATCCGGGTAGCTCACCGTCAGCCGGTTCGCCGGGTTTTCGTACAGCGTGATCGCGTCGCCCGGCACCGTGCTGTCGTGCAGCTTCGAGAAGATCGTGCCGTGGAAGTCCGTCGTCACGCAGGTTTTCTGGAAGTCTGCTTCCGGGATCGTGGAGAGCCCGGTGGCGCCGCAGTAGGCCTGATAGCCGACGTAGGCCCCGTGGGTCGTCCAGTGGTGGTCCGTATGGTAGTAAAGGCCGGTCGCTGCTGCGGTATCGCTGCCGACATCCTCCGCGTCTGCCATCGACTGCGCGTTACCTGCATTGTCCGCTTCCTGTGCCGCCGCGGCCTGCAGTGCGCTCCAGGCGTCGACCTTTTGCATGTTCGGCAGGGTTGCGTAGATCTCGTTCATGGTGTCGACCTGCCGCAGTACACCGCGGTCCGGCGCGCTGCCCGGGAGCTTCGCGTTGTAGGTACTGATGGCGGTCGGTACGAGCATCACACGGACGTTCTGCTTCGCGTCGGTCGTGATGGCATCCTGCAGCTTCTGGAACTGCGTGATGATCTTTTTCTGCTGCTTCGGCGTTTTGTAGGCCTCGATGTAGTAGCCATCCTTCGCGAGGTAGATGTCGTTGATTTCCTCCCGGCCGGTCAGCATCTCATACTTCGTCTTCAGGGTCATGAAGGGATCCCGGAGCGGGAAGTGATCGGAGAGGTAGGTCTGGACGCCGCTCATGTAGGAACCGTCCTTCAGCGCGGTGAAGCTGTAGACCGGCCAGCTCGCGAGGGCGCGGTTCTCGTTTTCTGAGAATGTCTGCTTCGGTGCCACGAGACACCATACGCTGAAGCAGAGGATGAAGGCCGTGATGAGGCTCACGGTGAGGACCTCGGCCCGGCGTCGCAGGCGCGTGATCGGGGAAGTGGAAAGCGTTTCGCTGTGATCCATGGTTTCCTCCTTTTAAAAACGAAAATACAGGAACGGGTTGTAGCTGTCGTTCACGAGGTACGCGGTCGCGAGCAGGAAGAGCGCGAGGTAGCCGAGCGCAGTCAGCACGGTGCTGACGGTGACGATGCGGCGCGCCGCTGCGATACTTCCGTCTGCATTTCCACGGCCAATGTTTCCGGCGTTACCCGGATGGCACGCCGTATCGCTGCTTGCTTCGGAACAGCCACAGCGCTCGATGTACTTCTGCAGCTTCGCGCGGATCCACGGGTAGACCGGGAAGGCGAGGATGCAGCCGACGATGAGGATCGCGAAGTTGTTCCGGAGGTACCAGAGGAGCGTGCTGTTCACGAGCGGTACACCGGCCAGACCGAACATGATCCGGATGTACTGTCCGAGCGCCGCCATATCATCGAACACGAAGATGATGAAGCCGAAGATGACGATGAGGATCGCGTAGAGGTGCTGGAGGATGCGCGGGAGCTTCTGGAGGGCGTTTCCCCAGACGTCCTTTTCGAACGCGAGGAGGACTCCATAGTAAAGTCCCCAGAGCACGAAGTTCCAGGCGGCACCATGCCAGAGACCGGTCAGGAACCAGACCACGAACATGTTCCGGAGCTGCTTCCACTTTCCGTGGCGGTTGCCACCGAGCGGGATGTAGACATAATCACGGAACCAGGTGCTGAGCGAGATGTGCCAACGACGCCAGAAGTCGGTGACGGAGACCGCGGAGAGCGGGTAGTTGAAGTTCTCGAGGTAGTGGAAGCCGAGCATGCGGCCCATACCGATCGCCATGTCACTGTAGGCGCTGAAGTCGAAGTAGAGCTGGAGCGTGAAGCAGAGTCCGCCGAGCCAGGCACCGAGCACCGAGATCGTCGCCCCCGGACCGAGGACGGTCTCGAGCGAAGTGACGATGCCCGGGGCCGAGGCATTGGCCGAAGCAGCTGCAGGGCCCATCGTGAAGGCGCTCGACTTGATGAGCTCCCAGACGGCACCGATGGTGTTCGCGAGGAGGACCTTCTTGAAGAGGCCCTGCAGGAAGCGGAGACCGCCGTCGACGAAGCCGTCGAAGCTGATGGCACGCGCGTGCAGCTCCTCGTTGACGGTGGAGAAGCGGACGATCGGACCGGCGATGAGCTGCGGGAACATCGACACGTAGGTGAGGTAGTAGAAGTAGTTTTTCTCGACCGAGACCTCACGCTTGTAGAGGTCGATGGTGTAGCTCATGGTCTGGAAGGTGAAGAAGCTGATGCCGATCGGAAGACCGAGCCGGAGCGGCGTGATTGCGGTGCCGGCGAGGGCATTGATCGTCTCCACCAGGAAATCGGCGTACTTGAAGAAGCCGAGACAGCCGAGGTCGATGAGCACCGACAGCAGGAGGCAGAGCCGGCGGATGGCCGGACGCTGATCCGCACGGTCCATCACACGGCCGAGCGTGTAGTCGGACAGGGTCTCGAAAATCATGAGCAGGATGTAGACCGGCTCGCCCCAGGCGTAGAAGAGCAGGGAAAATGCGAGCAGGACATAGTTCTTCCAGCGGAACGGTACCAGATAGTAGAGGATCAGGCAGAGCGGCAGGAAGTAAAAAAGAAACGGGATACTGCTGAAAACCATAGTAGACTCCTGAGTGAAATCGTCGTCGCCGTTCAGGCGCGAAGGGGAGGGGTTGCGTTTCCGAAAGGCGAAGCACCGGCAATCGCGGCTCTAGGCAGGCGACGATGTGCGAAATGAAAAAGGCTGCCACAGGGACGCGGCACGCGGGCATCGGATGGGACCAATGCCGTCGGCCTGCGCTTCTGTGACAGCCCTGTGTGTTCGTGGATCAGCCTACGTTTGCGGAGATCACCTGATCGATCGCGGATGCGTTGTTCGACATGATGAGGTAAACGTAGTTGCCGGAGGTCTTGACATAACCGGCAGCAGCCACCTGGTAAGCGGTCGGGTTGTAGTCCTGAAGCTCCGCCTCCTTCTGCTGCTTTACGGTTGCGAGCTGGCTGGAGAGGGTGCTGACGCTGGCGGCATCCTTCGCCTTTAAGATGACGACCGTATCGGCCTGGGTGACATCCTCCGCTGCGGCGAAGACATAGCCGTCGAGCTGGGAGGCGTCGATGCCGTAGTAGTTTGAGATGTAGCTGTCATCGAAGCTGACCATGCTTGGCAGGTAGCTGGTGACCTTACTGTAGATGTCCGCTGGTGCGGCACCGGTGGAAGCGGCCTTCGTCTCAGCAGCGGTGGTCTCCTCTGCCTTCGTTGCGGCTTCGGTCTTTTCCTCCGCCTTCGTCTCATCCTTTACGGCCTTTTCGTCCTTCGACTCTGCCTCGACACTTTCCTTCTCGTCCTTCGACTCCTCCGCTGCGACCGTCGTTTCTTCCGCAACAGTCGTGGTTTCCTCGGCAGATGTGGTTTCTTCCATTGCTGTGGTGGTCTCCTCGGCCGCCGTCGTGGGTTCCTCTGCTGCACTGGTGACCGCCGCCGTCGTCACGGCCTCCGCATTGCCCGAACCACAGGCGTTCAGCACCAGCATAGAAGCGGCGAGCATAGCCACCGTCATAAATTTCTTCTTCATAATTAATCTCCCTTATTTCCTATATTATAGTGAATGAAACCACCGCCGGTCCGGCAGTAGCTCCATGGTCTTCCTACAACGCGCTATTATAACTTTTTAAATACGTTTCGACAATGCTTCCGGCGGTTTTTGTGTGGCCTTTCGCAGAGGCACGGAGCTGCCAGGGTATTGTATACGTTGCCGATCCTCCGAAGGCTATTGGCGGAACGGTTACTTGCAAACTGCATCGGATGATATTTAAGATGAAAAGTCAGCTTGCGAATAGTATACTGAAAACCAGATGCGTCAGCGGAAGTGCGCTGAAGAAGAACCCAACAATCAACAGCAGGAGTTTTATGAGCAAAATCACATTTCAGAAACCAGGTAATTTCATATATCCGGTACCGGCGGTGATGGTGAGCCTCCGGGATAAGGCCGGAAAGTCAAACATCATCACGGTTGCGTGGACGGGCACGATCTGCTCCGATCCGCCGATGGCGTATATTTCAGTGCGGAAAAGCCGGGCGAGCTATCCGATGCTGGTGGAGAGCGGCGAGTTCGTCATCAACCTTCCGAGTGAGGAGCTCGTGCGTGCACTCGATTACTGTGGTGTCCGGAGCCTCGACCAGGTCGATAAGTGGAAAGAAATGAATCTGCATGAAGGTCAGGCGAGCGTCGTCGCTGCGCCGACCATCGAGGAGGCACCGGTCTCCATCGAGTGCAAGGTGACGCAGGTGCTCCCGCTTGGTACACATGACATGTTTCTCGCAGAGGTCGTCGCGGTCGATGTCGATGAACGCTATATCGACGAGAAGGGGGCCTTCCATATGGATCAGGTAGGCCTCGTCGCCTACAGTCATGGGGATTACATGTCCCTCGGCGAGAAGCTCGGCAGCTTCGGCTACTCCGTTCGGAAGAAGCCTGCGAAGGTGATGAAAAAAGCGAAAACAGCGAAGGCATCAAAGCGCGGAAAAACAGCAACTGTGCAAGATGTAAAAAGATGTAAAAGGATGTAAAAAGATGTAAAACAAAAATGAAGATGTAAAAGGATGTAAAAGGATGTAAAAGGATGTAAAACGGAATTCATTAATACTTATAATATTTATACGGGACATTCTGTGATAAAATGAATGCATCAAATGACGATTTTCGTACAGGGAGCAGGTGTACTGTCGCATGGCGAGGGAGATGAATCGTAATCTGAACAGGAATCAGAGTGGTCGCAGTTCGAATGGACGGCGATCTTCTTCTGATGCCTATGTTTCCGGTGCACGTCGCTCATCCGGCAGAAGCAGTACCGGCGGTGGGAATCGGGGAAGCGGACGAAGTGCATCCTCTTCACGTTCTGGACAGAATCGGAATAGTGCATCTGCTCAGTATCGGAACAGCGGAGCTTCTTCACGTTCCACGCAGACGCGCAGCAGTTCGATGAACAGTGCGCGTGGTCGCCGTCGTGTACTGACAGAAGCCGAGAAGGAGTACTACCGCAGACAGCGGGCGCTGGCGCGTCGTCGGAAAGCGGCACGGAAGCGTGCATACCAGGCGAGAGCCTTCGTGCTGCTCACACTGATTCTTATCTGTTTCCTGGGCTTCAAGGGACTTTCCTTCATCGCGAATTACATCGACACCAGTCGTCAAAACGCCGTCAATGCCATGCAGGACATCGACATCCAGCGGGATCACAGCAGCATCGATGTAACCGAAAGTACCGGTGCCGCGATGAGCGACGCCGTCACGGCAAACGCGCCTGGTGACGCAAGTGCACTCGGGGACGGCATCAGTACGAATCTAGCAAATGGTGAAACGGGCAGTGCATCCACGACCGGTGCCGACATTACCGATCCGACACATGTCCTTTCGAACGGTCGGTACCTCGACATCACGAAGCCGATGGTGGCGCTCACCTGGGATGACGGTCCGAAGTCGTCCGTCGGAAACCATCTGATGGACCTCCTCGAGGCCAACAACGGACGCGGTACCTTCTTCATCGTCGGCGAACGTATCGATCAGGATCCGGATGAAGTGAAGCGCATGGTGGCGGATGGCCATGAGGTCGGAAACCACAGCTGGGATCATGATGAGAAGCTGTCGAAGAAGGGCGTCGACTATATCCGCAGTGAATTTGATAAAACGAATCAGAAGGTGCAGGAACTGACCGGCGTTACACCGACACTTGCCCGCCTTCCGGGCGGCATCGCATCCGAGGATGTGAAGAGTACCCTTACGATGCCGATGATTTTCTGGTCGATCGATACCCTCGACTGGAAGACGAAGAACGCGCAGTCCACGATCGATGCCATCCAGGGAAACATCAAGGATGGAGACATCATCCTCATGCACGAGCTGTATGATGCCACTTCGCAGGCCTGTGACACGGTGATTCCATGGCTGAATCAGCAGGGCTACCAGATGGTGACGGTATCTGAGCTTATCCAGTTCCGGCAGGCAAACGTCGCCGGTGGAAACGGCAAACAGTACAGCGCCTTCCGCCCGCAGCCGACCGAAGCCGCACCGGCTACGGAAGCGGCTCCAGCAGATGCGGCACCAGCACCTGTGGATGAAACCAGTTCTGCAGAAAGCGCTGTCGCGGAAACGTAAAACAGACAATCAAAAGGGGCTGTTGTATGACCGGATTAGACAATCCAGTTATGCAACAGCCCCCTTTTTTAATCGCAATTTGCATTGAGAATCTTCATCCAGAATCTATGCTGGCTCATCCTGTTCAGCATGATCCGTCTCCGACAGCTTTCCCGGCTCTTCGACGGTTTCTGTCTTGCTCATGAGAAAGTGATACTGAATCTGTATTTACCGTTACGGAATCCTTAAGAATCTTTTCGGGCAACAAAAAAAGCGGCTGACGGGAGTCGGACCCGCCTATCTGGCTTGGGAAGCCAGCGTACTACCGATGTACTACAGCCGCATAATAAGTATATTTTACGGCGAATATTAGAATTTTTCAATCACAATTTATATTTTGATGCATGTGATTTTGGGTCCATATGTTTCAACTCAACTTGTCTATAACATATTACTCAAACAAGTTCAATCATCGGTGGTAATTTACAAACATCATACGGTTTAAAAAAATCGACAAGTGCGAAATCGCTGAGATATGCTACACTATGAAAACAAGTAGAGAAAGAGGAATCCTATGCGATTAGATAAATTTTTAGCGGATATGGGCGTCGGCTCCCGCAGTGATCTGAAAAAGGCCATCCGGAAGTCCCTCGTGACGGTGAACGGCGCGGTGGAGAAGGACCCGGGCGCGCAGGTGTCCGCCGAGGACCACATCTGCTTCGACGGCGAGGAGATCCGCTATGCCGAGCAGCAGTACTATATGCTTCACAAGCCGGCGGGCGTTCTGTCCGCGAGCGAGGACCGGCGGCAGACCACCGTCGTCGACCTGATCAATTTAAATGACGAGCTCGTCCGGAAGGATCTCTTCCCGGTCGGCCGCCTCGATAAGGACACCGAGGGCCTCCTCATCATCACGAACGACGGCCCCCTCGCACACCAGCTCCTCGTGCCGAAGCACCACATCGATAAAACGTATTACGCCATCGTGACCGGCACCATCACCGAAGACGACCAGCGCGCCTTCACCCGCGGCATCCGCTATGACGAAAAGCTGACCGCCCTCCCGGCCACCCTCCGCGTCCTCAGCACCGGAAAAACCGTCGCCGACCTCCGCCATGAGCTCGGATTCACCGCGACGAGTGAACGCCTGCTCCGCACGCGCCTCGCCGGTCCCGCCTTTATCGGCGCTGAAGAACCCGCCGACATCACGGACGACACACTCGTAAGCGAAGTCGAAATCCCCATCCGGGAAGGCAAGTTCCACCAGATCAAAAAGATGGTGAAAGCCCTCCCCGGCGGAAAAGAAATCCTCTACCTCCGCCGCATCAGCATGGGCGCCCTCCGACTCGACCCGGCCCTCGCACCAGGAGAGTTCAGGAAGCTTTCAGAGTCTGAGGTCAGAATCCTAAAGGACGAGACAAACTAGGCATCTGTCAGCCGTCATCCGGATAAACCAGTCCACCCGTAGATTCAGCCGAAAAGGGAGAAACGGAAGATGGAGGGCGACTAAATTACGCATTCAAAGAACAGGTTCCGGTGGATTGTTCGTGTCTGACATACAGGCTTGCCTGTAATGGCAGACACGAACAATCCATCGGGTCCTGTCCTTTGAACTAAGACTAATCACGGGGGAGTGCCGCCCGCAGGGCGCGGGGGTCCACGTGATGCCCTAGTGGCGAACGTATTCAAAGTTTTGCTGTAGGAAAAACATCTTTGACAGTGTCGCCCTCCATTTCCGTTTCGTATCACAGGAGAAAAGGAGAATTATGGATAAAAAATCAGTCAGTGAGATCAAGACGAAGTGTTTCAATCGTCAGAACTGCCGCATCGATCGTATGCGCGCCTGCTACGTCAACGAAGAGAAGGAGAAGCTTTCGACCTTTCACGACATGTTCCTCCAGCTCGCGGATGAAGAGCAGACGAAGTACTGTGAGATCTTCAAGCGCTCCATGTCCGGCAAGTTCGGACGTAACTTATATAATGTAGAGTTTCCGTACGCCGAGGAGGTCGAGGGCGGCCACCAGGCCTTCCTGTACCAGCTCCAGCAGTCGGAGCTCCGGGATGACACGCTCGTCGAGCAGTTCTTCGACCGCGTGATCGGCAGCTACACCTTCCCGGGCAAGTACCTCATCCTCTTAAGCCACGGCGTCTACGACATCCCGATGAAGATGAAGGACGGCGCTGAGCTCGACAGTGAGTATGTCTATAGCTTCATCCTCTGCTCCATCTGTCCGGTCGAGCTCCTGCACGACGGCCTCTGCTACGATAAGGTAGAGCAGACCTTCCGGAACCGTACCGACGACTGGGGCGTGAAGAATCCGGAGACGGCGTTCCTCTTCCCGGCCTACAATTTCCGGAACACCGACATCCACAGTGCGCTGTACTTCACCCGTCACCCGGAGGAGCGGCACGAGGAGATCGCCATCGACGTCCTCGGCACCGAGCTCAGCCGCACCGAGAAGGACCAGCAGAACGTCTTCCGTGAGATCATCGAGACAACCCTCTCCGGCGACTGCACTTTCGAAACCATCCGAAACATCAACGAAGACCTGAAGGAGATGATCGAGGAGAACAAGAAGGATAAGGAAACCGACGATCAGGTCGCTCTCGATAAGAACGAGATGAAGAAGCTCCTCGCCCGAAACGGCGCAAACGACGAGCAGCTCCATCAGTTCGAGCGCATCTATGATGAGGCAGTCGGCGACGACACGACCCCGCTGCTCGCAGAAAATGTGCAGAGTCAGAAAAACCTGGTGGTGAAGTCTCTCACGATGAAGCTCGATGTGAAGTCGGAGAACGCCGGCCTCGTCGAGACCCGTGTGATCGACGGCCGCGAGTACCTCCTCATCCCGATCGCGGACGACATCGAGGTGAACGGCATCAAGATCCGCCAGAACCTCCAGCCGGAGGATTAAAATGGCAAATATCAATGAATATCTGGACTGGCGGGGCGATGTGCCCTTCAGTATCGACCCTTTTAACGATGTGGATAATCTCATCCTGAGTGAGCTGGCCTATACCGATTTCGAGGGGATCGTGCCACCACTGGGCAGCGGCGAGAGCATCTCGCTCCGTGAAGCGTATGCGGCCTTCTATCAGCGTCATACCCGCGAAGAGATCGAGGCCGAGACGACCTTCTATCACATGGCCCCTTTCGTGATGGATCATCTCGTCGCGAGTCGGCGCTTCCAGAACCTCCGCCTCGCAAATTATGTGAATGTCATCGACGAAGCGAAGGACGCACAGTTTTCGGCCATCACCTTCCTGCTCGGGCGGGAGGTGCCGATCGCCCTCGACTGCGCCGGCGACGCCGCGCACGCGCGCATACAGCTCCCGGGAGATGAACGCGAAACGGCCTACGTCGCCTACCGCGGCACCGATGATTCCATCGTCGGCTGGAAGGAAGATCTGAACCTTTCGTACCAGCTCCGCACGCCGGGGCAGCAGTCCGCCGTGCATTATCTCGACGCGCTTTTCCAGGGACAATGTCTCCGCCTCATGGTCGGTGGCCACTCGAAGGGCGGCAACTTCGCCGTTTACGCCTCGGCCTTCTGTGACCCGGCGGTCCGTCGGCAGATCTGCCGCATCTATACGAATGACGGCCCGGGCTTCCTGCCGGAAATCACGGAATCAATGGCGTATCAGCGGATTCAGCCGATGATCGTCAGTACGATTCCGGAGAACTCTCTGATCGGCATCCTGCTGACGAGCGACATCGATCATCATGTCGTGCAGGCCGTCGGCATGGGCATCATGCAGCATGATCCCCTCAGCTGGCAGGTGTATGGAAATCATTTCGTGGAAGCGGAGAAACGGACAGCGACCTCCCTCGCGGCCGAACGAGGCATGCGGACCTGGCTCGAGGAACTCAGCATTGACCAGCGGATCCTCTTCATCGAGACCCTGTTTGACGTGTTTCAGTCCGGCGGTGCCCATACCTTCACGGAGCTCTTCGAGGATAAGGCCCGCCTGATTGCCGACATGCTCCGCGTCGCTGCCTCGCTCCCGAAGGAAAAGCAGCAGGAGCTCCGTCGCATGCTCGCTGAGTTCGCCCGCATCGGCGCACGCGTGCTGATCACCGGCGCTAAAAGTGGATTTAAGAGGTAAATATATGAGTGAAGAAAAGAAGAAGGCCCTGGTGGCGATGAGCGGCGGTGTCGACAGCTCCGTGGCGGCCGCGCTGATGTGCGACGCCGGCTACGACGCGATCGGTGTCACCATGAAGCTGTATAATAATGAAACGGTCGATGTCTGCCGTGAAAACACCTGCTGTACCCTCGAAGACACCGAGGATGCCCGTCAGGTCGCCACAAGCCTCGGCATGCCGTATTACGTATTTAATTTCACGGAAGACTTCGACCGTCAGGTCATCGAGCGCTTCGTGCGGACCTACGAAGAGGGCGGCACCCCGAACCCGTGCATCGACTGCAACCGCTATATGAAGCATGAGAAGCTCTATCACCGCGCCGAGACCCTCGGCTGCGACTTCATCGTCACCGGCCACTACGCCCGCATCGAGCAGGACCCGGCGACCGGCCGCTGGCTTCTCAAGAAGGCGAAGAACCTCGCGAAGGACCAGAGCTACGTGCTCTACTTCCTGACCCAGCAGCAGCTCGCCCATACCATGTTCCCGCTCGGAAACTTCGCCTCGAAGGAAGAGGTGCGCGAGGTCGCGGAGAAGTACGGCTTCATCAACGCACGGAAGCACGACTCCCAGGACATCTGCTTCGTCGTGAACGGTGACTACGGCGACTTCATCGAACACTATACCGGAAAAAGCTTCGCGCCTGGAAAGTTCGTCGACACCGAGGGCCATATCCTCGGTGAGCATAAGGGCATCATCCGCTACACCATCGGCCAGCGAAAGGGCCTCGGCCTCGCCCTTCCTGCCCCGATGTACGTCTGTGGCAAGGACATGGAGAAAAACGAAGTCATCCTCACCACCGGCCCGGCCCTCTACAGCAGCGCCCTCATCGCCGACCACTTCAACTGGATCCCGTTTGACGAACCGACCGAAGCGGTCCGCGTCACCGTGAAGACCCGCTACAAGGCGAAGGAGGTCCCGGCCACCGCCGAAGTCCGTCGCCATCGGCCAGGCCGTCGTCCTCTACGACGGCGACACCGTCGTCGGCGGAGGCACCATCCGCGAAGCGATAAGGTGAATCGGCCTGCACTGCTCCCGAAAATGTACATCTTAAGCGGATTTTAAAGAAGTTTAAATTTGTATATAAGATATGATTGTGCTAAAATCCACATAAGTATGTGAAGATACGGGGGTTCTGCGCCCATTTCCGCGGCCCCGCCCATCTAAAGGAGACATTATGAAGGGAATTATTCTTGCCGGTGGATCCGGTACGAGATTATATCCGCTGACCAAAGTAACCTCCAAGCAGTTACTTCCGATTTATGATAAGCCGATGATCTACTATCCGCTCAGCGTCCTCATGAACGCCGGCATCCGCGACATCCTGCTTATTTCGACACCGAACGATACCCCGCGCTTCGAGGACCTGCTCGGCGACGGCAGCCAGTTCGGCATCAACTTACAGTATAAGGTACAGCCATCCCCGGATGGACTCGCACAGGCCTTCATTCTGGGCGCTGACTTCATCGGTGACGATTCCGTCGCGATGATCCTCGGCGACAACATCTTCTCCGGCCACGGCTTCAAGAAGGCACTCCGTCAGGCCGCTGCGAAGGAGTCCGGCGCGACCGTCTTCGGTTACTATGTCGATGACCCGGAGCGTTTCGGTATCGTCGCCTTCGACGAGAACGGAAAGGCCGTCTCCATCGAGGAGAAGCCGGAGCACCCGAAGTCCAACTACTGTGTCACGGGTCTCTACTTCTATGATAACCGCGTCGTAGAGTACGCGAAGAACCTGAAGCCATCCGCACGTGGAGAGCTCGAGATCACCGACCTCAACCGCATCTACCTCGAGAATGGCGAGCTCGACGTCACCCTGCTCGGACAGGGCTTCACCTGGCTCGACACCGGAACCCACGAGTCCCTCGTCGATGCGACGAATTTCGTCCGCACCATCGAGACTCACGAGCATCGTAAGATCGCCTGTCTCGAGGAGATCGCCTATCTCAACGGCTGGATCGGCCGTGATAAGGTCGAGGAAGCCTACGAGATGTATAAGAAGAACGAGTACGGAAAGTACCTGAAGGACGTGCTCGACGGCAAGTATGTCGATAAGATCACAGAGCAGAACGAGCTCGGTAAGTAATCATAGCCGAAATGAGGCTCTGAAATCATCGATGATCATAAACAGCTGTATTCGGCACGAAACGTCCGGGCAGCTGATGATCCAGGAAAGGAATGTAATATGAAATATATCGTAACCGGTGGCGCCGGCTTTATCGGCGGCAACTTCATGCACTTCGCAGTCAACACCTATCCGGAGGATATGTGGATCTGTCTCGATGCCCTGACCTATGCAGGTAACCTCGAGACCCTCGCACCGCTCGAGGGCAAGCCGAACTACAAGTTCGTCAAGGGCGACATCGCTGACCGTGCGTTCATCTTCAAGCTCTTCGAGGAGGAGAAGCCGGATGTCATCATCAACTTCGCTGCGGAGTCTCACGTAGACCGTTCCGTGACGAACCCGGACATCTTCCTTCAGACGAACGTCGGCGGTACCGTAACCCTGCTCGACGCCTGCAAGAAGTACGGCATCCAGCGTTATCACCAGGTTTCCACCGATGAGGTTTACGGTGACCTGCCACTGGACCGTCCGGACCTCTTCTTCACCGAGGACAACAAGATCAAGGCATCTTCCCCGTACTCTGCATCGAAGGCAAGTGCAGATCTCTTCGTCATGGCGTACCACAGAACCTTCGGTATCCCGGTGACGATCTCACGCTGCTCGAACAACTACGGCCCGTATCACTTCCCGGAGAAGCTGATCCCGCTCGTCATCTCCAGAGCGCTCAATGATGAGAAGATCCCTGTATATGGCAACGGCGCAAACGTACGTGACTGGCTCTATGTCACCGATCACTGCAAGGCCATCGATCTGATCGTCCGGAAGGGTAAGCCAGGTGAGGTCTACAACATTGGCGGACACAATGAGCGCACCAACCTCGAGGTCGTGAAGACCATCCTGAAGGCACTCGGTAAGCCGGAGTCCCTCATCGAGTATGTAAAGGACAGACCGGGCCACGATCTCCGCTATGCGATGGACCCGACGAAGATCGAGACCGAGCTCGGCTGGCAGCCGGAGTACACCTTCGATACCGGTATCCCTGTCACGATCGACTGGTATCTCAACAACAAGGAGTGGTGGGAGCACATCGTTTCAGGTGAGTACCAGAGCTACTTCGAGAAGATGTATGTACAGGGTAAGGGTCTTCAGTAAATAGCCGATTCATCCCTCGCATGTATATGTGAGGGATTTGCTTTTTTTAAGACTGAAAATAAGAGGTTTTTTATGAAAATATTTGTAACAGGTGTCAATGGTCAGCTCGGTCACGATGTGATGAACGAACTCGCGAAGCGTGGCTATGAGGGTGTCGGCACGGACATCCAGCCGGTATACAGCGGTGTGATGGATGATTCGGCGGTGACCCGTATGCCGTATGTGCAGATGGACATCACGAATCGTGCCCAGGTTTCCTCCATCATTCGTGAGCTTCATCCGGATGTCATCGTGCACTGTGCAGCCTGGACCGCGGTCGATGCTGCGGAGGATGAGGCGAATCGCCCGAAGGTAAAGGCGATCAATGTCGACGGCGTGCAGAACATCGCGGACGCCGCGAAGCTCGTGGATGCGAAGATGATCTATATCTCCACCGATTATGTCTTCGACGGTCAGGGCGAGACCCCGTGGCAGCCGGACTGTAAGGAGTATGCGCCGCTCAACTACTACGGTGAGACGAAGCTCGGCGGTGAGCAGGCTGTGGCCCGCACCCTCGAGAAGTATTTCATCGTCCGCATCGCCTGGGTATTCGGCCTCAACGGTAAGAACTTTATAAAGACCATGCTGAACGTCGGAAAGACCCACGATACTGTACGCGTGGTCAATGATCAGATCGGGACACCGACCTATACACTGGACCTCGCACGACTGCTCGTGGATATGCTCGAGACCGAGAAGTACGGCTACTACCACGCGACCAACGAGGGCGGTTACATCAGCTGGTATGATTTCACGAAGGAAATCTACCGTCAGGCCGGCTACACCACGAAGGTCGTACCGGTGACCAGTGCCGAGTATGGTGCGAGCGTGGCGGCACGTCCGTTTAACTCCCGCCTCGACAAGTCGAAGCTGGTGGAGGCCGGCTTCACACCGCTTCCGACCTGGCAGGATGCGGTCGGACGTTATCTCGAGGCGCTGAAGAGCAGCGAAGCATAAAGGAGAAAACAATGGGAAAATATTTTGGAACCGATGGTTACCGTGGTGAGGCCAATGTCAATCTGACGGCCGACAGTGCTTTCCGTGTAGGCAAGTTCCTCGGATGGTACTATGGACAGCAGAAGAAAAACGGCGAGCACTGCCGCATCGTCATCGGTAAGGATACGAGACGTTCCAGCTATATGTTTGAATATGCGATCGCCGCAGGTATCACGGCGACCGGTGCAGATGCCTACCTTCTGCATGTGACGACAACCCCGTCCGTCGCTTATGTTGCACGTTCAGAGGACTTCGACTGTGGCGTGATGATCTCCGCCTCCCATAATCCGTACTATGATAACGGTATCAAGGTTATCAACGGAAACGGCGAGAAGCTCGGCGATGATGTCATTAAGAAGATCGAGGATTACCTCGACGGTGTAACCCCGGAGGTGCCGCTGGCAACCCGTGCGGATATCGGACGCACCATCGATTTCGCGGCGGGCCGGAACCGCTACATCGGTTACCTCATCTCGCTGGCGACCCGCAGCTTCAAGGGAAAGAAGGTCGCCCTCGACTGCTCGAACGGCTCCGCATCTTCGGTTGCGAAGTCCGTCTTCGACGCCCTCGGTGCCGAAACGCATGTCATTCACAACGAGCCGAACGGAACCAACATCAACGACAAGTGCGGATCGACCCATATCGAGTCTCTCCAGAAGTTTGTCGTGGAGCAGGGCTGTGATGTCGGCTTCGCCTACGATGGTGATGCGGATCGCTGCCTCGCCGTCGATGAGGATGGCCGTGTCGTCAATGGCGACCAGATCATGTATGTCTGCGGCCGCTACATGAAGGAGCAGGGACAGCTGCAGGATAACACCATCGTGACCACCGTTATGTCGAACTTCGGACTCTATAAGGCTCTCGATGAGGTCGGCATCCGGTATGAGAAGACGAAGGTCGGCGACCGTTTCGTCTATGAGAACATGTCACAGAACGGCTTCTCCCTCGGCGGAGAGCAGTCCGGACACATCATCTTCCTGCGTCATGCGACGACCGGTGATGGTATCCTGACCTCCATCAAGGTGATGGAGACGATGCTGGCGAAGAAGCAGTCCCTGAAGCAGCTGGCGGCTCCGTTTGTGGTCTTCCCGCAGGTACTGAAGAACGTGCGCGTCCTCGATAAGGAGAGCGCACAGAATAACCCGGCAGTGCAGAAGGCCGTACAGGAGGTGACCGAGGCCCTCGGAAACGATGGTCGTATCCTTCTCCGTGCATCCGGCACCGAGCCACTCGTACGTGTCATGGTGGAGGCAGACACACAGGAGAAGTGTGAGCGTTATGTCGATCAGGTTATCGCAGTTATGAACAAAGAGGGACTGGTCCTCACGGTTCAGTAACGTTATAATATTTGATTATACCGTTATGCCTGCATATAACCATGCAGCATAGATGATAGAGCAAGACATAATAGAGAAGACTTTCAAGGAAAGGAAGCTGCAGCTATGTTAAATTACAAGCGTTACAGACGTTTTCCGGCGTTCAAATATCCGGAAAGAACCTGGATGGATAAGGAAATCACGGAGGCACCGATCTGGTGCTCCGTCGATCTACGTGATGGTAACCAGGCACTGGTGGATCCGATGAGCGTAGAGGAGAAGATCGAGTTTTTCCAGATGCTTGTAAAGCTGGGCTTCAAGGAAATCGAGGTGGGCTTCCCTGCAGCATCCCAGATCGAGTATGACTTCCTGCGTCAGCTGATTGAGCGGAAGATGATCCCGGATGATGTGACCGTACAGGTGCTGGTGCAGTGCCGTGCCGAGCAGCTCGAGCGTACTTTCGACTGCCTCGCGGGTCTTAAGCAGGCCATCGTGCACATCTATAACTCCACCTCCGTCCTTCAGAGAGATGTGGTTTTCCATAAGAGTAAGGAAGAAATCATTGACATCGCCCTGACCGGTACGCAGCTCGTAAAGAAGTATGCCGCCGGCTTCCCGGGCCACATCCGCCTCGAGTATTCGCCGGAGTCCTTCACGGGCACCGAGATGGATTACGCGGCGGACATCTGTAACGCCGTGCTTGACGCATGGGAGTGCGGTGAGGGTCGTGAGGTCATCATCAACCTGCCATCGACGGTGGAGATGAATACGCCGAATGTTTACGCCGATCAGATCGAGTACATGTCGAAGCATCTCAAGTACCGTGAGCATGTAATTCTGTCCGTACACCCGCACAACGATCGTGGTGAGGGTGTTGCGTCCACAGAGCTTGCCCTGCTCGCCGGTGCAGACCGTGTCGAGGGTACGCTTTTCGGAAACGGTGAGCGTACGGGCAATGTTGACATCCTGACGCTCGCCTATAACATGTTCTCCCAGGGCGTGGATCCGAAGCTTGAGCTCGAGGATATCAACAGCATCAAGGAAGTCTACGAGCGCTGCACGAAGATGACGATTCCGCCGAGACAGCCGTACGCCGGTGCGCTGGTATTCACGGCCTTCTCCGGTTCGCACCAGGATGCCATCAACAAGGGCGTACAGGCGATGAACGAGCGTCAGAGCACGATCTGGGAGGTTCCGTACCTGCCGATCGATCCGGCCGACATCGGTCGAAAGTACGAGCCGATCGTCCGCATCAACAGCCAGTCCGGCAAGGGCGGTGTCGCCTTCGTCATGGATGCACAGTTCGGCTACAAGCTGCCGAAGGGCATGCAACGTGAGTTCGCGGATTATATCCAGGCTCTGTCGGAGCAGGAGGGCGAGGTGTCACCACAGGAAATCTACGATATCTTCCAGGCCGAGTACGTCGAGACGAAGGAGCCGATCCACTTCAAGAACATCCGTACCACCGATACCGAAAACGGAGACGATACCTATACCACGATGGCCCATGTGACCTACCTAAATCTCGGCAGCATGGAGCACTTCGATGGCGTCGGAAACGGACCGATCGATGCGGTGATCTCGGGTCTCGCCGAGGAGCTGAAGATCAACATCAAGGTTCTCGATTACCAGGAGCATGCGCTCGGTACCGGTTCGAATGTAAAGGCGGTATCCTATATTCACCTGCTGGATGTGGACAGCGGCAAGACGAGCTATGGTGTTGGCTTAAGCTCCAACATCACGCGTTCCTCGATTCGTGGTCTCTTCAGTGCGGTGAACCGCATGTTCTACCCGGAGGAAGCAGAAGCCGCCGGAAAGCTGCGTGTTGAGCAGAAGAAGGCCGGACAGAATCCGCGGGATCTCTTCGGAAATTCATAAGGAAGCCCGGAGGGCTGCCGTCAGAGGCCAGTACTACGAGAACGGAAAAATATAAAACAGGCCCCCTAAGAACCAGTAGGCTCTCTGCAAACGACTGAGTTTTCTTTAATGAAAACTCAGTGTTGCAGAGAGTGCTAAGGAAAAATTACTCCAACTGGTTCTAAGGGGGCCTGTTTTTATTTTTCACGTTCTCTTCGTGTGTCCTCTGACGGCAGTCCTCCGGGCATGCCTGCTTGAATGAAAGCCACTTCTTTATTGGTAGAAATTACGTTATAATAGTGTGAATTATGTAATTATGCATAGAAAGGCGACGACTATGAATATCGTGTATGCATCCGACGAGGGTTACTGCCAGCATATGGCGGTGTCCATCGCGTCTCTGATTGAACATAATAAAAGTGAGCAGATGACCTTCCATATCCTGTCCGACGGGATCTCCATGGAGAAGGAGGATCAGCTTCGTGCCATGGTCCGTGGCTATGGAAAGAAGATCGTATTCTATCCGATCGAGCATCTGATGGAGGAGCTGAAGGGGCAGATCTACGGGCTCGATACAGGACGATTCCGGATCACGACGCTTGCGCGTCTGCTGATGGGCTCGATCCTGCCGCGGATGGTGACGAAGGTGCTGTACCTCGACTGTGATACCGTGGTGCTGCGTTCGATCGCCCCGCTCTATCGTCTGCATCTCGAGGATGATATGGCAGCGATGGCGGCGGAGCCGACCATCTATCCGGAGGTGAAGGAGAAGATCGGCCTTACGGAGGAGGATACCTACTTTAATGCCGGTATGCTGCTCATGAATCTCTCTGCATGGCGGCTCGAGGACATGGAGGCGAACTGCTTCGCCTACTATAATCAGATGGGCGGACAGCTGCCGTTCAACGATCAGGATGTCCTGAATCATGTGCTGCGGGGACGCATCAAACGGGTCGGTCAGACCTATGATTTCATCACGAATTACTACTACTTCCGCTATGAGACGCTCTGTGCGAAGTCCGCATCCTTTGCGCTCGGTGAGTCGAAGGAGAGCTTCCATCTCGCGAAGCATCATCCGGTCATCGTGCACTTCGCCTCGGATGAGCGCCCGTGGAACCGTGGAAATCTCAACCACTACACACGTGCTTACGATAAATACCTGAAGAAGACCCCGTTTGCAGGCGCTGCCCGTGTGAAGGGAAAGGAAGCCTACATGGCCCTCTACCATGCGATGAACATCGCGACCTTCCTCTGCCCGCAGGTACGGCAGTATATCTCAGACAGGTACTATCATGAACAGATTGAAAAATAAGAAAATACTCCTGATCATGCCGTTCTTCTATCACTATGAGGACGCCATAAAAGCACATCTCGAGCAGGCCGGTGCGGAGGTCTGGCTCGTGGATACAAACATCCATGCCTACGGCCTCAGAAAGAAGCTCGTCATGTTCTACACGAAGCTTCTCCGTGACCGCCTGGTGTACCGCTACTATGAGCAGGCACTCCGGGATGTGCCGGATACCGTCGACGAGGTCATGATCATCAAGGGGACCTGGATGACCGATGAGGTCCTCCACGCGCTGCAGGCGCGCTTCGCGTCGGCAGATTTCCGGATCTATCACTGGGACAGTGTCGCAACCTTCCCGGATCAGCTCCGCATCAACCGCTTCTTTACGAAGATCTATACCTTCGATCCGGTGGATGCCGCACAGTACGGCTGGATCTACCGCCCGACCTTTTTCGAGGAGGAGATCTGCCATCCGTCGGAGGAGAAGCGCTACGACTTCCTCCTCATCTGTTCGATGCATACGCGTCGGATGGAGGTGCTCCGGAAGCTGAAGGCCCTTGCGAAGAAGCAGCAGAAAACACTCTACAGCTACATCTATGTTCCGCGGCTTCAGTGCATCCGGGAGACGCTGCTCCGGCACAATCCCCTCTATGAGGGTGCCCGGGATGCACTGCATTTCCAGCCGCTCCCGCAGGCGGAGACCTATGCGCTCTATCCGCACACGCGCTGCATCGTGGACTATACCTTCCCGCAGCAGAACGGCTTCAGCATGCGGACCTACGATGCCATGGGCTGCCACTGCAAGCTCCTCACGAACAACCCGCATGTGAAGGATGCGGATTTCTATGATCCGCAGAACATCTACGTCTATGACCCGGATCACTTCGAGATCCCGGCGGATTTTCTCGAAACCCCGTATCGGGCGCTTCCGGCGGACATCTATGATCGCTACCGGCTCGACGGCTTCCTGCAGGAGCTGTTCGGCTGAGAAAGGAAACTATGGTCACGGTCCTTTTATGTACATATAACGGTGCGGCGTACGTCCGCGCGCAGCTTCAGTCGATCCTCGATCAGACCGTGCCGGATCTGCATGTGGTGGTGTCGGATGATGGCTCCACGGATGAGACGCTCGCGATCGTCGGGGCGATGGCGGCCGCGCATCCGGGGCGTATCACGATCCTCCGGCAGGATCCGCCGACCGGCAGTGCGCAGCGGCACTTTCTGAAGCTCCTCGTGGAGCGGGCATACGATGTGCCGGGCACAGCGGGTGCTACGGTAGCCGATACCGATCCGGCGCAGCCGCCGCGCTACGTAAACGATGCGGGCCCGGACGCCGGGGCGGCACAGCCGTCGCTCGAGGCACTCGTACGTGCCGACTACATCATGCTGTCCGACCAGGACGACGTGTGGCTCCCGGAGAAGGTGGAGAAGACGCTTGCGCGTATGCAGGCGGACGAAGCAGCCTGCCGTGCCGCCGGTGAGGCCAATGCTTCTATCCTGGTGCACTGCGATTCACGGATCGTCGACCGGGCACTCCGGGAGATCGCCCCGAGCTTCGTGGCCTACCAGAAGATGACGCCGTCCCGCTGCCAGCTCCAGCAGCTGCTCGTGCAGAACAACGTCGTCGGCGGTGCCCTCATGATGAATCGTACACTGGCGGAGCGCATCACGGAGATCCCGGCGCACTGCGTCATGCATGACCAGTGGATCGCGCTCGTCGCGAGTGCCTTCGGGCACATCGATTTCGTGCCGGAATCACTCTATCTTTACCGCCAGCACGGGGACAATGTCCTCGGCGCCGGAAAGGGCTCCCGCATCATGGAGATCCTCGGGCGCTTCGGCATCGGTCGGAAGGACGGAAAAACGAAGGCCGAGATGGATGCGCACTCGCAGAGTGTCTATCGGGAGATGTTTCTCCAGGCGGAGTGTTTCCGGAGCTGCTTCGATGCGGGGCTGTCGGCACAGCAGAAGCATCTGCTCGACGAGTTCACAGCGATTCCGAAGCGGAACCGGTTCGGGAAGATCTGTACGATCCTCCGCTACGGCTTTACCTATAATTTATTTCACAGGACGGTGGGCGAATGTCTTTTTATCCAGTAAATGACATCATGGTCTCGGTATGTGTCGTGACCTATAACCATGGAAAGTATATTGGCAACTGTTTAGATCATATCCTCCGGCAGCGTCGGAAGTTCCGCATCGAGATCCTCATCCATGATGACGCGTCGACCGATGGCGCACAGGAGGTGATCCGGGCCTATCAGAAGCGCTATCCGGACATCATCAAGCCGATTCTCCGGGTGGAGAACCAGTACAGCCAGGGCATCACGAACATCTCGGGGGCCTTTAATTTCCCGCGCGCGGTCGGAAAGTACATCGCGCTCACGGATGGCGATGACTACTGGTGCGACGATTATAAGCTACAGCGCCAGGTGGACTACATGGAGGCGCATCCGGAATGCGGCTTTACCTTCCACTCGGCGAAGGTGGTCAATGAGGATGGTGCCCTCGTGAACGGGGAACTCATGCGTCCGTATCACGAATCCCGTGTGGTTAAACCGGCGGAGCTGGTGGATAAAGCCATCGGCAGTCCCTTTGCAAGCTTCCTCCTGCGACGTGAAATCGTCGAAAAACTGCCGGATTACTATGTGGACTGCCCGGTCGGCGACCGTCCGCTCGAGCTGATGGCGGCGGATTACGGGGACAGCTACTACTTCGATGAGCCGATGAGCGTGTACCGCTTCGGCATCCGCGGCTCCTGGACGGAAAACCAGATGAACGGGGATTATGTGGAGAAGCAGCAGAAATATGCCGCCGATATGTGGAAAATGTATCACCGCTTCGACGCAGAAACCGGTGGACGCTTCCACGAAGCCTGTGAACACGCGGGTCGGCGTGTGGAATTTCTGACGGCCGTCAACACACGGAACTTCGATCTGATCTATCGTCCGGAGAATGCAGACTTCCTGCAGGAGCTGAGCCGTCATGACCGCTTCTTCATCGACTTCGAGCACCGCTTCCCGAAGCTGTATCACGGACTCCGCCGGCTGAAGAGCGGGGCTCCGAAGCAGCTCGAGTCGACGAAGAGCACTGAGAAGCAGCTCGAAGAAAAGGAAAACGTATAAACATAGAAAGGGCTGTCCGTCCCGCACAGTACTGTGCGGAATGGGCAGCATTCGGTATTTTATGACTGAGAATTCACTGAAATCAAAGGTGGTGCAGGGCCTCTTCTGGAAGGTGCTCGAGCAGGGCGGCTCCCAGGGCATTCAGTTCGTCGTCGCCCTCGTGCTCGCGCGTCTCATGACGCCGGAGGAGTACGGCACGATCAGCCTGATCACCATCTTCATCACCATCGCGAACACCCTCGTACAGTCCGGTTTCGCGACCGCCCTCGTGCAGGGAAAGGAGGTCGAGGACGAGGACTACTCCTCGGTCTTCTGGATCTCGATGCTGCTGTCGGTCGTGCTGTACATCGCCCTCTTCCTCGGCGCACCGTGGATCGCCGCCTACTTCCGTACGCCGGTCCTCGAGCCCCTCGTCCGGGTGATGGGCGTCGTCCTCTTCCCGGGGGCGGTGGTCTCGATTCAGACTGCCTTCGTTTCCCGGAACCTGCGCTTCCGCCAGCTCTTCCAGTCGACGATGGTCGCCGTCGTGCTCTCCGGTGTCGTCTCCATCGCACTCGCGATGCAGGGCTTCGGTGTCTGGGCGATGGCCGCGCAGCAGATCGTATATTACTTTGCGCTGATGCTGGTGCTGTTCATCACGATCCGCTGGTATCCGAGCATCCTGATCCGGACGGAGCGCCTCCGGAAGCTCTTCAGCTTCGGCTGGAAGATCCTCGTATCCGGACTCCTCGATACGCTATGGCAGAACATTTACGGTCTCATCATCGGCCGGAAATATACGAGTGCCGACCTCGGTGCCTACAACCGCGGCGAGCAGTTCCCGAAGATCATCTCGACGAACCTCGCGACCGCCATCCAGTCCGTGCTTCTGCCGGCCTACAGTAAGAAGCAGGATGACCCGGACACGCTGCAGCGCATGGCACGCCGCTCGATCCGGCTCAGCGCCTTCGTGCTTTTTCCAATGATGGCGGGCCTCGCTGCAGTGGCGGAGCCGCTGGTGACCCTGCTCCTCACAGAGAAGTGGCTGGTGGCTGCCCCGTACCTCGTACTGCTCGCGGTGAGCTATGCGACCTATCCGATCCACATCATTAACCTGCAGGTTATGAACGCGATGGGACGCTCGGATCTCTTCCTGAAGCTCGAAATCATAAAAAAAGCACTCGGGATCGTGATCCTGGTGCTTAGTTTACCGCTCGGCATCTGGCCGATGCTTCTGTTTAAGGTGGTGGATGAGTACCTCTGTACCTTCATCAACGCCTGGCCGAACCGGACGCTGATCGGCTACGGACCGCTCCGGCAGTGGGCCGATGTCCTGCCGAGTGCAGGCATCTCCGCCGTGATGGGTGTCGTGGTCTACCTCCTGCATCGACTGCCGCTCGGGGTGCTCCCGATGCTGCTTGTTCAGATGCTGGCGGGTGTGATCGTCTACCTGCTGCTGTCGCTCCCCTTTAACCGTGAGCCTTTGCAATATATTTACGGCCTAGCTGCAGGACGTACTCCAGCGTCTGGTAGATAAGCCGAAGCTCGATTGAGAGGTATCGTAAAAACGGTACCTCTTTTAATTTGGCCTTTTCGAGTTGCTTCCGGGTGCGGATCCCCTCGAGAAGCCCCGCGGCATATTCCTTTCCGAAGCCCTTCCGGAAGAAAAAGAGCTGCTTCACGAGGAAGCCGAGGAGGAGCGGGAGGACATTCACGAGAAGCATGAGCGCCGGCATGTTCTTATAGAGAAGATAGACGGAATTTCGTGCGCTGAGCCGCACCTTGAAGGCGTTATACTTCGAGCCGCTGGTGCCGGAGCCGACATGCTCCACCACGGCCGTCGGGCAGTAGAGCACACGGTAACCATAGAGCTGTGCCCGGTAGGAGACGTCGATGTCCTCGAGGTAGGCGAAGTGATGCTCATCAAAGAGACCGACCTCCCGGAAGAGGGCGGTGCGGTACATCGCGGCACCGGCGCAGGCCGAGAACACGACGGCTTCCCGGTTCCATACCGGCTTCTCCGCACACTCGCCGAGGCCGTGCTGGAACTGCCAGCCGAGGAGGGTATAGGCATCACCGGCATCATCGATTTCGTGCGGATCATGCATCTTTACCATCTTGCTGGAGAGGGCGAAGACACGCCCCTTCGAATCCTGGTCCATGCGCTTCTCGAACGCCTCGATGAAGTCCGGACGAACCTTCGTATCATTATTGAGCAGCAGCGTGAAATCGTAGTGCGCCTCCATCGCTATGCGGATGCCCTGATTGACCGCCCCGGAGAAACCGAGATTCGCGTCGTTCAGAAGCAGCTGCCGCCGCGCAGGATCCTCCGCCTGCCATGTGCGGAGCCAGGTGATATCATCTCCGCCGGAAGCATTGTCGATCACGAGGACCGTAAAATCCGTCACCGTCTGACGGGACAGCGCCTCCATGCAGTCTGGCAGGAAGCGAAGACCGTTGTAGTTCGGAATCACGACCAGCGTACGGCAGTGGGAGTTGCGCATAGTCGGCTCGTTTCTGTATGTGTGGGTGATTGTTGTTTCCGACGTCGACATAGACAGATACCTCGATTCAGATGATGGCAAGTCAGAAACCGGCATGAAAATGGATGTGGAAATGCCACCGGAGGGTGGGACGTTTTTGCCGCGGCTTCTGTTAAAAGTCATATCATTATAGCATAGAAGAAAAGGGAATACAGAGCTTACCATGCCTGTAGTTGAAATTTTTCAGTTTCCTCGCCATAGGCATGATGATATTTTGGGAGCTTACTGTTAGCATCATTTTTGTTTTGGGCTGCTTTGATACAGCATTGTCGGCTTCAAATAAATGCTTAGCGTTCTGAATGTCATGGACGGAGAAGACGAAGCGAGATAAAATCGTATTAAACACTGCGAAAATAGAGATGAACTGTAGCCATCAAGACACGATGACGGAAAGGAAACATCATGATTAAAAATATCGTATTTGATATGGGAAACGTACTCATCCGTTTTGATCCGGAGCTGTTTCTGTCTCGCTATCCTGTTTCTGAAAAAGAAAAAGAAATTCTTAGAAACCGGGTTTTTCGAACTGTAGAGTGGGCGATGATGGATCGTGGCGTTCTGGATGAGGTGCAGGCCAAAAAACATATTCTTCCAGAGCTTCCGGACAGACTTCAGTCGATTGCATGTGATTTGATCGATCGATGGGAAGAACCCCTGGTTCCGGTGGACGGTATGATGGATCTGCTTCGAGAATTAAAAAAGAATCAGTATAAACTATACCTTCTCTCAAATGCAGGGCTTCGGTATCATACATACTGGAAGAATGTTGAAGCCAGTCAGCTGATGGATGGAACGATGATCTCGGCAGATGTGAAGCTTCTGAAACCGGATCCTCAGATTTATGAGCTGCTTTTAAAAGAGTTTGCACTTAAACCTGAAGAATGTGTATTTATCGATGATACATCGATCAATGTAGAAGGTGCTGTCTATATGCATATGGAGGGCATCGTATTTAACCTTGACGTAAATGAATTAAGGCAAAAATTAAGTGCCTTAGGGGTGAAAATTTCGCATCTGGAATAATTAGGAATGCAAATTTAAACCAGGCTGCCCCACGATCGGTAAACACCTTTCGTGGGGCAGCCTGCGTTATATTCCAGTATCTAAATGTTTCTTAGTGCGTGTTCTTCCACCGTGCGCCGATGCGGTCAAGGATCCATCCGGCGAGGACGGAGACGGCGAGGGGCACGAGGGTGTAGAGGATCCAGTAGTGTTCGGACAGGGGCGACGGGTAGCCGCTCAGGTCCATCGCGGGATTTCGGAAGTACAGCTTCCGGAGGAACATATCGAGCATCTTGAAGACGAAGATGTGGAAGGCCATGATGTCGAAGCTGTGGCGGCCGATATAAGCGAGAACTTCGCCAATTTTTGGTGGGAGTTTCTCAATCAGCAGTGTCAGCATCAGGGTGAAGACAGTGCCGATGGCAGTACCGACGAAGAACCAGGCGCCGTGCACGCTGCGGGCAGAGAGGTCGAACCAGATGCCGTTTTTCACGAAGAGCTTCAGTGCGATGAAGCTCACGACGAGCAGCCCGAGAGCGAGCGGCCCGCGGATCTTCGTCGCGAAATCACCGGCATACTTCCGGAGGAAGTAGCCCTCGGCGAAGAGCGGCAGTACGAAGAACGAGAGCTCGAAGCCGTAGAACAGGCGGATGCTCTGTCCGATGAAGTAGTAGCCGATGCCCATACCGAGGAGAGCACAGAGCACGATGATGCCGTCCTTCATGCGTCCGATGCGGCGGGCCAGCCACACCACGCCGCCGAAAAGTGCCGCGCCGAGAATCCACACCGGTACGAACCACATCGGTCCGGCGAGCAGCTCCGGGGACTGGAAGATCATCCCGTGGAAAAGTGAGGTCAGCATCTCAGGAAGTGCGTAGTGCACGTCCGTCCCCGGGGCCATCAGGCCGTGCTTCACCATATAGTTATGCGTGAGTGCGAGGAAAATGCTGTAGACCGTATAGCGTGGCCAGGCTCCTTCGATGCGCTTCTGCAGGAAGGTGAAGGGCTGGTCGCCATACTTCATCTCGTTATACAGGAAGCCGGTCACGAAGAAGAACAGCTCGAGATGGAAGAGGTACACGAAGGCACCACCATGTCCGGTATGACCGAAGACGATCATGATGATGGCGAGGCCTTTAAATATATCCCAGTAGAGGCTTCGTCCGGTGGTCTTCATTCGTTTCTCTCCTCCATACACTTTTCTGCACGTCTGCTCGTTGAGGACGATGCATCCGCAGCTTGCGTTGAGCTGCCACATCCGCACCCAGCTTCCGTCAGCGCATCCCGCGTATCCTTGTCGCGGAGGGCGAGCTCCTGCACGAGCTTCCGGATCTTATCCTCCAGGGTGCTGATCCGCATGCTCATCGAGAACATCCGCATGAGCAGGATGAAGATCATGAAGAGGAAGAGGAAGTTCGCCGTGGAGTAGATGCCGAGCAGGCGTGCCAGGGTATCCGGCACGATCGGGAACAGGGCGAAGACGACGAACATCATCGCGAGGAGAATCCAGAAAATGGAGTCCTCGATCGTAAGCTTCGCCTTCTGTATTCGTTTGAGAACCGTCGCGAGTGTGCCGATCGATACTATGACCAGCACCACGCGGAACAGGGGTGTCATCATCGCTTTTCTTCCTTTCGATTATCTGCATGCGCCCAGTAGCGCGGGTTCATGGTGCAGCGGAGCACCATCCGGCGGGACAGCTTCCGGTAGTTCCGGCCCATGCGGAAGCCGAGGTACTTGCAGCCCGATTTCCAGATGAGATTCGGTACGGTGAGGAGGCGGCCATGACGGATGAGGTCCTTTGCATTGCCGAGCACCAGCTTCACGCCCTCGCCTTCCGAACGGAGACCGCCGAAGATCTCCGGGTGATCCGCCTGCGACACGCCGAGGTCGAAGTTCCGGTGGAACTGCTGGCAGCCACTGTAGTGATGTGCGTGGTAAACCTCCGCCGAGGCCTCGTATGCACTCGCATAGCCCGCCTGCAGGAGCTTCCCGCAGTAGATCATATCCTCGTTGAAAATCGTATGATCGATGAAGCCGCCGAGCCGGTCAAAGATGTCGCGGCGGTACATGCAGCAGACGTTTGACTCGAAGTAGGTCTTGATGCCGAGCCGCGCGATGTCCTGCTGTGTCTTCACGAAGGACTGCGCCGGGTAGTTGAACTGCCGCGCATACTGCTCGTCGTAGGAGCTTTCCTTCGTCGCGAGCTGCCGGCCGTAGACCGCAGCGATCGGGCCGCGGGACACCTTCCTTCGGCCAATGTCTCCATCGGCATGCCCGTCCGGAGCATCTGTTTCCGCGGTGATTACATCTACAGGCAGCGGTGCCGCATCCTTATACGGATCCGTCTCAAAGACACGCACCAGTTTCTCGACGATGGTCGTATCCTTCGGCACGGCGTCCTCGGTCATCAGCAGGAAGAGTTCGGCATCTGACTTCGATACGCCGAGGTTCCGGCTCGCGCCGTGGTCGAACGCTTCCTTCCGGATATGCGTCACCGAGATGCGTGCATCCTCCGGAATCAGCGCCGGATCGAGAAGCGATTTCTCTGTATTGATGATGATGATTTTCTGTATCGGGTAGCTCTGCCGGAGAAGCAGCTCCAGCAGCTTCCGAAGCTTCTGATCCGGCTTATAGCTCGGGATGATGACATCCACACTGTACATGTCGTTTCCTCATTTCGTAAAATATCGTACCTGCTTTCCACCTGGTTTCGCACGAAGCAGGTTTCACCTTTTCGCTCGATCTCATGTCGTCGAAAAGGACGCGTTTATTCAGGCTTTCTTATCCGTGTGCATCCTCCGAAGCGTGCCGAAAACGAAGACGCTGAACAGCACCAGCAGTCCGCCCATCAGCAGTACATAGCTGATCGCCCCGCCAAGCATGCCCCGGGCCGCCACCATACGGTCTGCGCTCACGAAGGCCAGTACGGTCGTGAGAAGATAGCACAGGAAGATCCGTCGCTGCTCGCGCACCGTCACGAGAATATAGTACATCACATTCGCCATCGCATAAAGCGCGCCGCCGAGAATGATCAGCAGGAAGGACGGGAAGGCCGGCACGAGACGACCGCTCGCACTCGCTCCCAGAATCAGCTCGAAGATACCGAGGCCCCAGCGACCGAGAAGCAGGGTCGCCACGAGTATGCCGAGGCTGAGACACATGACCGCCCTCACCATAAGCTGGACGGAGGCGCGGAAGCCCTCCGTATCCCGCGCCGTGAACTGATCGGCCAGACGTGTAAGCATTGGCCGGATCAGGAAGTTCGCCAGCAGATAGATGAAGGAGGTCGGCATGAACAGGATGTTGAAAAAGCCGGAATCTGCGTTCGACATCTGACGATCGATCGCGTACTTCGACGCGGAGAAGATGTAGAAGTCGAGGAAGACGCCGAAGAAGAGAAGACTCGTGCTGCGAAGGAGTGTTCCGACATGCGCCCAGGAGAACCGGGTATCGAGCTGTCCCTTCGGGCAGGCGCGCAGCACGCGGATCGCGAAGGCCCAGGTGCCGAAGAGCTGCATGAGGTCGGCGAGCAGGGCACTCTGCAACAGGCTGCCAATCAGGACGAGGCTGCCGAGCAGGGTCACGACCGAGAGGCTCGTACGGAAGGCGAGCGACTGGCCGCTGCGGTACAGCAGGTTCTGGCGCTGCAGCTCCGACTCATAGACATCGGCATAACCGTCGATGATCTTATACAGGGCGAGCAGCAGGAGGATGAGTGCCTTGTGCAGGCTGTACTGTCCCGTGCCGAGCTGAACGCCGAGGAAGAGGAGACTTCCGAGAATCGCGAGCAGTGAGGTCAGGCGGCGGGTGCCGAGGTAATCACCGAAGCTGTATTCCGGTGTCCGGTCCGTGATATGAAACGGGCGGATGCCGAAGTAGGCGATGATGAACATCTGCTGTCCCAGGGTAGAGAAGCCGAAACCAAAAATACCGCCCTCGTCGTCTCCGGCGATCCGGATGACGGCAAAGGCGAGCACGATGGAGGCCAGCGCGTAGAGAAGACTCCCGACAGCGTTCCAGAGAAAATCCTTTTTCTGATTGTTTTCGTTCTTCATATACTTCATTTCGTTGTGTGATCTACATCCGCAGGACCAGCCGGTTTTCCCGTCAGTTCGATGTCCGCATCCCCACGTGCGCCCTGCACCAGCAGAATCGACACAAGCATGCGCGCCATGTAGCGGGCTGCGGTGAGCGGACGCAGGTAGGATTCACCGGACAGACGATCGTTGATCCGGATCGGAGCCTCCGTGATGCGCGCACCGTTTTTCATGAGATAGGAAATCGTATCCGGCTCCGGACCGTAGTTCATGCGGTAGGCGAAGCAGGAAATCATCCGGCGGCTGTACATCCGGAGTCCGCAGGTCGGGTCCGTCACATGGACGCCGGTCGTGAAGCGGATCGCAGCGGTGATCAGGCGGGAACCGATCTCCCGCATGCTGCCGCCCTTCTTCCGGTCGAGGAAACGGGACCCGAGGACGATATCGTAGTCCCCCTCCTGCATCTTCTCGTAGAGCGCGCGGATATCCTCGGCACGATGCTGACCATCGCCGTCGAACTGTACCGCATAGCGGTAGCCGCGGCGTGCCGCATACTGCATTCCGGTCTGGAAGCAACCCGCGAGACCGAGGTTCGTCGGCAGAGCGACATAGTTATAGTGCTTCTCCTCGCAGAGCGCGATCGTGCCATCGGTCGAGCCATCCGATACGATCACATAATCCATCGGAAAGTCCTGCGCCTCGATGTTCTCGATGACCCGCGGGAGGTTCCCGGCTTCGTTGTACGCCGGGATGATAAGTATTACATCATTCATACGTTAAAAACATTTCTGCCATCACTGGCAAGCCACGCCCTGACTGCGGGCGATGGATATAGATTAAGGATGCTACGGCAGCGGGCATGCGGATCTCACATCCGGAACTCCTGATACTTTCTGGTCATGAAGCCCGTCACCGGCTTCTCTTCTCCACTGATTTCAGCGCCGTCGAAGATCGCGAGGTGCATATGCACCGCCGGTACCTCCGCGAGCTCCGTGAAGGCGACACCGCCCGCGAAGCGTGGATTACACTCGATGAAATAGTAGATGCCGGAGCCCTCGCCCCGGATGAACTCGAAGTTCACACAACCGAGAATCTCTGCCCGCGCTGCGATCGCGCGGCAGGCTGCCTCCAGTACAGGATCCTCAAACACACGTACCGAAAGGCCGGCGCCGTTCGGTGTACGCAGCAGCTCCTCACGCGGAACGGCTGTACAGTGACCGGCGGCATCACGAATCACATCCACGGTGATGACATGTCCTTTAATCATCGGCTGCACGAGATAGTGCTCGAGGCTGGTATCCTCGAGCTTCGTTGGGTCCATGATACTCGAAAACGCGAAGCCGAGCTGATCCTCCTGGTAGATGCGGTAGAGCCCACTGGAACTGCGGCCATCGACCGGCTTCAGGATGATCGGATAGCTGACCGTCTCAAAATCGATCTCCGATGCACGCTCGGTCGGAATCGTCCGAACCGCTGTCCGAATCTCCTCCGGGCTCTCGTCGAGCACCCCGTCCACGAGCGTCTTCATCTCGAATTTATCACGCAGGATACGGATGCTCTTCTCCGGCGACATACAAATCCGGCAGTCCCCGGTCTCGATCTCCGCACGATGCCGATTCAGTGCATCGACCTCCACATCGATGAGTGGCAGGATACGGCTGACCTGCTCCCGGGTGCAGATGTCCCGGATAAAGTCGATGTACTTCTCCTCCTCACTCGCATACGGTGCCTGATAAAAGGCGTCCACCATGAGGGAGGCCGCCACCCAGTCTGCTTCATATATATCCGTGCCGATGATACGCCAGCCCTCCTGACGCAGTGTCCGGATCACCGCGTCGGCACTGAAGGAGCCGATCGCCGTGACCAGGGCGGTACGTTGTGTTGTATTCATATGATTGCCTTTCTCACCGCGCTTATCCCGCGGCATCTATCTTCTGAGCCCTGCATGCGGCAGTGGCTCCGGTCGTGCCTCCATGCAACGGTTGCGGTTCTCTACCCGAGTACAATGCTGCAGATCCGGTCCACATCCTCGAGCGCGAGGTCAGGATACATCGGAAGGGTTAGGATCTCCTGGCTCACCAGCAGTGCATGTGGCGTATCCTTCACGTCGTAGCGATCCTGGTAACAGCTGTAGGCATTGATGCAAGGATAGAAGTACTTCCGGGCACGGATATTTTCCGCCTTCAGACGGTCGAAGATCTCGTCCCGCGTATACTTATAGTCATGGAAGCGTACCGGCATATAGGCATAGTTCGACTTTACATTCGCCGGAATCTCCGGGAAAACGATGCCCGGCACATCCGCGAGATGATCGCGGTAGCGCTCGAACACGAGTTTCCGCTTTGCGATGTACTCGTCCACATGACGCAGATTGCAGAGGCCCATCGCCGCCGCAAACTCGTTCATCTTTCCGTTTCCACCGACCGATGCGACCTCCTCCTGCCCGAGGATACCGAAGTTTTTCAGCTCATAGAGCTTCTCCATCAGTGCCGGATCTGGCTTTCCGGTCGTGACGGCACCACCCTCGATGGAATTGAAGACCTTCGTCGCATGGAAGGAAAACATCGAGGCATCCCCGAAGGTACCGACACCCTGTCCGTCCAGCTCCTCGCCGAAGGTATGGGCGGCATCATAGATGACCTTCAGATGATGACGGTCTGCGATCTCCTGGATACGCTGCACATCACAGATGTTTCCATAGACATGCACCGGCACGATGGCACTGGTGCGCTCGGTGATCAGGGACTCGAGCTGATCGACATCGATCGTGTAGTCCCGCATATTGATATCGCAGAAGACCGGCGTGAGGCCGTTCCGTACGATTGCATGGGTCGTGGAGGCGAAGGAAAACGGCGTCGTGATGACCTCGCCGTGGAGGTCCATCGCCTGCAGCAGAAACTCCAGTGCACTGTGTCCGTTCACGAAGAGCTGCACCGAGCCGACCTTCAGATAGTCCTGAAGCTTCGCCCGCAGCGTCTCGTGGTACTCGCCCATATTGGTAAGCCACGCTGTATCCCAGATGTGCTGCAGCAGCTCCTCGTACTCGGAAAGCGGCGGCAGACTGGCGCGCGTGACGTTGATGATTTTTGAATCACTCATGATTTCTCTCCTGCCGCAGATGCGGCTCCGTCGATGTAAAAATTACGAATTTCCTAGGAAATTTCGACATTCTGACGAACTCGTTACGATTCTATAATATTGCTTTTAAAATGTAAACCCGGGGTGGAAAGCGCCCGGCTTTTGTGTTATCTTTTAGGCAGAAAATTTAACCATTTTAAATCTTGGAGGATTTAATACATGAGTATGAAGCGCACACTTGCGATCGTGGCCGCTGCCGCTATGATGATGGCGCAGCCGCTGACCACCCTCGCTGCAACACCAGGCGATAACCTGGCCCCTCAGTTCGAGATCCATGACGCAGGTACCACCGCTACCGTTGATTTCTCAAATCAGAATACGACGGTTACGGCGGCACCGACCGATACACAGGCACCTGCCAGCACAGTCGTTCCTTCCGACACCACCGCACCGGGCACCGTTCTGCCGGGTGCTGCACAGACCACGACTGATACTGCAGCCGCTACGAGCGGTATGACAGCCAGCACCGGAAACAAGATTTTGCCGAAGATCAATCCGGTTGTGGACACGATCCGTCCATACATGACCGTCGACAGCAGCGGTGACATGCAGGCCGATCCGGTACTCAACCTGATCCCGCTCGGCACCTATTTTATTAAGGATGCGAACGGAAACCGTATCGACTGGGCGACCACCGTACAGAACGAGTCCTTCGCCTATGCACCGAACGGCTTCACCAGCTTCTATCTGGAGCACGCCGGCATCGCACGCTGGTACTACAGAACCTATAATGCTACCGTCGGCTGGGGTCCATGGGCCGCATCGAAGGAGAACACACCGAACCAGGGCATCGTATCTGCGATGCAGCTTCGTGTAAAGGGTAACTCTCACAAGTACGGCACCCTGTACTACAGAGCCGTCCTGAATGACGGTACCGTCACCGACTGGGCACGTGAGGGCCAGGCCGTCGGCGTCATCGGTGATCCGAACCGCTACATCTGTGCAATCAAGATTGCATACTGGCGCAAGGACGTTCAGTTCCCGTATGAGACCACCAAGCCGCTGGACAATGCAAACAACGAGGGTGTCATCATCACCTCGGAGGGCGCACGCTACATCACCGGTGATGGCCGTGCTTATACCGGCTGGGGCTTCGATGAGGATTCGAACCAGTACTACTTCGTCGATGGTGTCGCGGTGACCGGCTGGCACGCTGTCGATGGCTACAACATCTACTTTGACGAGAAGGGTGTCGCACTGAAGGATCTCTCTGGCGTCATGGGCGCACAGTCCAGCTACGCGATCCGCATCAATAAGGCGACCCGAACCGCCTATGTCATGACGAAGGACGAAAACGGTAACTTCACTATCCCGTACAAGACCCTGATGGTCACCGTCGGTACCGATACACCGCTCGGCTCCTTCAAGATCTACGCGAAGTACAGATGGCACTTCATGCATAAGGGCTGCTACTGCCAGTTCCTGAGCCGCTTTAACGGACCGTACCTGCTCCACTCGCTGCTCTACAGCTCACCGGATCACAACACGCTCGACGCCATCAACTATAACTACATGGATGACGCGGTTTCCGGTGGATGCATCCGTCTGAAGGCAGTGGATTGTGCATGGATCTACAACAACTGTGGAAATGGCACACCAGTCATCATCTACAACGACATGTGGGATAAGGGCCCGGTTGAGAAGGATGCCATCGAGCAGCCGATTCCGAGAGAGCAGACCTACGATCCGACCGATCCGGTCGTAACCGCACAGCAGGATGCTGCTGCACGCGCCGCGGAAGAGCAGGCCGTGAAGGAAGCAGAATCCGCTGCCGCAGCCGGCCAGGGTGAACCACAGTAAATCTGATTTCCAATTAAATAGTAAATAACGCAGTCTGCCCCACGAACGGTGTTCACCGATCGTGGGGCAGACTGCCGTTATTTACTATAACCTGGTCATCTGACAACATGGGCAATGCTGATTTTGAGAATTTCATCCGTCTGTCAACACCGGCGTGGCTTTTTAGTCAAATTGCCCCGGCTCAGACGAGTGTTTTATATAATGAAGCAACAGCAAAACCTTGACTATTTTTCTTTTTGAAATCATCGACGGTGCAAATATCCCATGCTATACTGAGAAAAAAGAAAAGGAGCGATTTTCGTGGATTTCCGGGACTTATCTTATGTTCTTGCCATCGCCAAATATCAGAATATAACAAAAGCAGCCGACGCGCTGTATATCACCCAGCCCACACTGACGAAATTTTTGCAGTCTCTGGAACACCAGATGGGGCAGAAGCTGTTCCGCAAGCTGGGGCATAAATTCGTGCTGACCTACGCAGGGGAGCGGTATGTGGCAAAGGCGACAGAAATCCTGAACCTGAAAAAGGAATTGGATCAGGAAATGAACGATATCATCAAGAATAACCATGGTTCCCTGAAAATCGCTTTTCCCACCATGCGAGGTGCGTATATGCTGCCCTGCACTCTGCCGGTGTTCAATCAGATGTACCCCAACGTCCGTCTGGACGTGGTGGAGGAGCACTCCGGTAAGCTGGAGGGGATGCTCCTGAATGGTGAAACCGATCTGGCATTTTTCAATCTGCCTATCAAAAGCCCGGACATCGATTACGAGGTCATCAAGCATGAGGAAGTTCTGGTGGTCATGGCGGCGAATCACCCCCTTGCCCACAGCGGACGTGTACGGGAGGGCTGCAAATACCCGTGGATGGATTTGCAGCAATTAAAGGATGAGCCTTTCATCATGCAGATTCCCGGTCAGCGCACCCGAGAAACGGTGGACCAGCTGTGCCGCAAGTCCAATTTCATCCCAAATGTGAAGCTGGAAACCAGTAATATCCCAGCGGCTGTACAGCTGGCGGGAAAGGGCTACGGCTGCTTCTTTGTTACGGAGGCCCACCTGCGTCACATCACCCAGTCCGATCCTGTGGTCTGCTTTTCCGTGGGCGACCCCTGCACCACGGTGGATTTCGTAGCGGCGTTTCGAAAAAACAGCTACCTGCCTTACCATGCCCGGGAGTACATCACCATCGTTAAGAACTTTACATAATCGTAAAACGCACCGCCTGATCGGCGGTGCGTTTTGTTTCGTATATGGATGCTTAATAGAACAGTCCGAACAGGTTGAACACGCCCAGTACGCTCAGCAGCACGTTCACCGCCACGTTGGCGACGCTCAGCAGGAACAGTTGCTTGAACATCCTGTTCATCTCCTCGTTGGAGGTCTCCCGAGCAGCGGAGTACGACGACATGATGATGGCACCACCGGTAGACAGCGGGCTGATAGCGGCGGCGAAGGAGGTGGCGACGATGGCGGAGATCAGCTCCACAAAGTTGACGGAACCAGAGAACTTGGTAGCCACATCGGCAGCAATAGGGAACAGCGCAGGCATAACCACGCCAGTGGTGGAGCTGACCCAGCTGAGGATGCCCGAGGTAGCCGCGAGGATAGGCGTGGCGGTGCCTTCGGTCATAAGGCCGGTCAGGAAGTTGGAGATCAGATCAATGCCGCCTAGCTTCTTGATGACGTTAATGAGCGCGCCCACGCCACAGATGAACACCAGCGTGCCCCAAGGGATGCTCTTGATGGCCTTCTTTTCATCGGCGCAACCCAGCAGAATCAGCACGGAGGCGGCGACGAAGGCGAACAGACCGGTGTCCAGCTGGAAGCCGATGCAGCAGATGACCATGACGATGATGGCTGCGATGGTGCAAAGCTGCTCTTTGTTGAACTTAGGAATCTCGGACAGCTTCAGGGGATTGTCCGCCTTGACCTTGTAGCTCTTGAAACCGACGTACAGAATCAGAGTGAAGATAAAGCCCGAGATCAGAGTGGTCAGGAACAGGTGCAGACCAAAGCCGGTGTAGCCCAGAGGCTCGCCTAGGCTTTTTGCCAGCACGCCGGTGAGAGACAGGGGGGAAGCACAGCCCGCGTTGGCCCCCAGCTTAGCGAACAGGGCAGTTGCAATAGGGTTAATGTCCATTTCAAAGGCCAGGTACATGGCGAAGGTGGTCATCAGGATGCCGGCGGCAATGTGACCAGGACCGATGGCGGAGATAAAAGCGGACAGGAAAAACATCAGAACAGGAATCAGGACGGTGTTCTTGCCCACGAGCGCCACGACCTTTTTGGAGAACAGCTCCAGAGTGCCGTTGGCGGAGGCCATGCCGAAGAGGAAGGTAACACCTACCAGCGTGACGAACATGGACGCGCTGAAGCCGTTGGCGATTTCCTTGGCGCTCATACCGCCGCAGGTACCCAGAATGAAGGCAACGCCCAAGGACAAGAAACCAAGGTTAACCTTTTTAATGAAGCCGATGGCGACCACGACCACCAGAACAATGAGACTGATAACAGAAAAATCCATCTTTTCTTCTCCTTGTAGATTAGATGTAGGCAGTTCCGTCCAGCAGCAGGTTCGCGGTACGGAAACCGAAGGTGTCAATAATCACGGGGCAAACGCCGTTTTCTTCAAAGTCCACACCGCATTCCAGAATGCCGCTCGGGTGTCCGATGCGAATAAACTGGGTGTCGGTGTCGTGCGCCAGCACCTGATTGACCACACTGCCGGGAACAACTGCCGCGGCGGCGGTGCACATGGCGCCGGTCATGGCATAGCTTGGGTGAGCCTTCTGCATGGACATCATCCGGGAGAGCAGGTCAACAGCGCTTTTTTCGATGCAAACGCCCTCGGCAGTGACATAATCCTCCGCTTCGCCAACAAAGGTCATCTTCGGAATGCCCGGTGTTTCCCAGGCAGAGCGGGTGTAATCCTCAATCAAGCCAAGCTTCACTGCAGCCAAGCCACGGACGGCTTCCAGTAGATCCAGCTTTTCAGCGTTGGCATTCAGTTCCTCAGGATTTTCCCGGCCAGTGAGTCCCAAATCCTTTGCCTTGACGAACACCAGCGGATTGGCGGCATCCACGATGGATACTTCTACTTTCCCATAACCTGGAACCGCCAGAATGTCAACTGCATTTCCGGTGGGCAGCAGCCCGTGGCCAAGGGTGCCTGCAGGCTCCAGGAATTTCAGCTTACTAGGGCTGGCGGTTCCGGGAACACCGGCGATGGCGAAGTCGCCGTCGTAGACTACCTGACCGTTTTGGGTCTGGACGTCGGCAACGATGATCTTTTCCGTATTGGTATTGTAGATGCGAACGGAGGTGATCCCCTCCTTTGCCTCGATCAGCCCCTTCTCAATGGCGAAGGGACCGACGCCAGAGGAAATGTTTCCGCAGTTACCTTTGTAGCTCACCAGGGGCTTGTCCACGCTGACCTGGGCGAAGGTGTAATCCACATCCGCGTCGAGACGATCGGACTTTTTAATGATGGCTACCTTGCTGGTGACAGACTGTGCGCCGCCCAGACCGTTGATCTGTTTCTTGTCCGGGCTACCCATCAGCTTCAGTAGCAGCGGCTCCCAGAGGGCCTGGTCCTTGGGAAGATCCTTTTCCATAATGTATACGCCCTTGCTGGTGCCGCCCCGAAGAATGGAGACGGGAAGGGTGCGTTTCACGTTGTTCATTGTAATGGCCTCCTTTGTTATGTTTCTGTTTCGTTTTTGCCTGAGATCACTATAGCGCGCAAGAAACTATTTGTAAAAATCATGTTTTCCATCAAAACAATAGCTATTGGGAATGAAAATTTCAAAAATTGAAACCAGAATTGTTTTCTCAGAAAGAAATTCACATTTCCTACAAATCAGACAGATTTCTCCAGACAAACAGCGCCAGAATTTGAGCAGATTGCACAAGAATCAGACAGTTTGCACTATTCTTGTAATGAATAGTTAAAATGGAAATTATGAATTTTCGTTCCATATGGGGGAATGTTATGATGATTGCGCAAGAAAAAACACCGGCGGAGCGAATCGCTGGATATTTGAACAAAGGAGCAGCAATTATGGTAACACTGTACGATTCCGGCGTGTATCTACTGAACGGCAAGACCCTGGTTCTCGAAAAGGAAGCGCAGGGACAGGTGAATGTCACGAAGGAAGACGCGAAGAAAAGCACCATCACCTACGGCATCCTCCAGTCCCACAACGTAAGCGACGATCCCGACAATCTGAAAATCAGGTTTGATGCTATCACCAGTCATGACCTGACCTACGTGGGCATCATCCAGACCGCCCGGGCTTCGGGTCTCGACAAGTTCCCACTGCCCTATGTGCTGACCTGCTGTCACAACAGCCTGTGCGCCGTGGGCGGCACCATCAACGAGGATGACCATCTATTCGGTCTGACTGCCTGTAAGAAATTCGGCGGTATCTACCTGCCACCGCACATGGGCGTGATTCATCAGTATATGCGCGAAGCCGTGGCCGGTGGCGGCAAGATGATTCTGGGCTCCGACTCTCACACCCGCTACGGCGCGTTGGGCACCATGGCTGTGGGCGAAGGCGGCGGCGAGCTGGTCAAGCAGATTCTTGAGCAGACCTGGGACAGCAAGTACCCGGAAGTAGTCTGCGTGTACCTGGACGGCAAGCCTCGCCCTGGCATTGGCCCTCAGGATATCGCCATCGCCATCGTATCCGCTGTGTTCAAAAACGGCTATGTGAAGAATAAGGTTATGGAGTTCGTGGGTCCGGGCGTTTCCTCCATGTCCACCGACTACCGCAACGGCATCGATGTGATGACCACCGAGACCACCTGCCTGTCCTCCATCTGGCGCACGGACGAAGATACCAAAACCTACCTGACCCGTCACGGTCGGGGCGATGACTATCAGGAGCTGAATCCAGGGAATGTTGCTTACTACGACGGCTGCATCTACATCGACCTTTCCACCATCCACAGCATGATCGCCCTGCCTTTCCATCCTAGCAACGGCTTTGAAATCCGAGAACTGAATGCCAATATGAACGACATTCTCCACATGGTGGAGGAGGACTGCAAGAAGCTGATTAAGAACCCTGACCTCCACCTGAATCTGTGGGAAAAGGTGCATGACGGCGCGCTGTACGCCGATCAGGGAACCATCGCCGGCTGCGCCGGCGGCACTTATTCCAATATTATGGAGGCTGCTTATCTGCTGAACGGCAAGAGCACCGGCACCGATGTCTTCGCTCTGGGCGTATACCCAAGCTCTCAGGCAGTTATGATGGATCTGCTGCGCAAGGGTGCTATCGAGAAGTTGATTGCCGCAGGCGCCACCGTGCGGACAGCTTTCTGCGGCCCATGCTTTGGCGCAGGCGATACCCCAGCCCATGGTCAGCTTGCCATCCGGCACACCACCCGCAACTTCCCGAACCGGGAAGGCTCCAAGCCTGGCAACGGTCAGATTTCCTCCGTCGCCCTGATGGATGCCCGTTCTATTGCCGTATCCGCCGCCAACGGTGGTCGCATCACCGCCGCCGATGAGGTAGGCTACACGTTTGACTGCCCTGAATTTGACTTCGATTCTACTGCTTATGAGCACCGGGTTTACCAGGGCTTCGGTAGGGGCAAGCTGAACGAGAAGCTGGTCTGTGGTCCGAACATCAAGGACTGGCCAGAGATGCCTGCGCTGAACGAACATATGCTGCTGAAGGTCTGCGCCTACATCACCGATCCTGTCACCACCACCGACGAGCTGATTCCATCCGGTGAAACCGGCTCCTTCCGCTCCAACCCTATGGGTCTCGCGGAGTTCACCCTGAGCCGCCGTGTTCCTGGTTACGTTGCCAAGGCTAAGGCGGTCATGGCGAACGAACAGGCGCGCAAGGCCGGTACCTGCCCAACCGAGGTTCAGGTGATTCTGGAGCAGGTACGCACCATCTCCGGCTTCGAGACGGTCTCTGACTAGAGTGTCGACCTGTCCAGCACCATTTACGCCGTGAAGCCAGGCGACGGCTCCGCCCGGGAACAGGCGGCTTCCTGCCAGCGTGTGCTGCTGGGCGGCGCAAACATCACCAGGGAGTACGCCACCAAGCGCTATCGCTCCAACTGCATCAACTGGGGCATGGTACCATTCGTCACCCGTGACGAGGAAGCCTTTGCTGACGACGATTACATCTTCGTCCCGAACATCCGTGCCGCGCTGGAAGGCGATATGAACCATATCTCCGCCTATGTCATGGGCGAGACCATCAGGCCCATCGCCCTCGCCATTGAGCCGCTGACAGACGAGGAAAAGGAGATTATCCGCTGCGGCAGCCTGATTAACTACAACCGCAAGAAAAAGCAGGCTTAATTTTACCGGTTCTCGTCCCTGCCGTCCTTTGTCAATCGGCATCGGATTTCGAGAGAATCGTGAAGAAGGCATGATGAGCTCCCGTCGGAGACATTGGCCTGATCTCTATATAAAAAACGCCCCACTACGGTGAGGCGTTTTTTCATGACATCATTTTTATTTCACACCGTCGACTATTCCGGGCGGAAAACATATCCAGTAATTTCAAAATTGCCTTGGATTGGATAGATCCATCTGATCTAGGGTGTCTGAACTGTTACGGCTCAGATGAGCGTTTCATATAAGAAGACCATGCACGGCATGGTGAAGATCGAGAGCAGTGTCGTGAGGACGTAGAGCGAGCTTGCGTAAGCGGCGTCGCGGTCATACAGCTGAGCCATCGAGGTGATGGTGGCACAGGCCGGTGTGATGGACGGCAGGAAGACGGTGAGCAGGATGGCGTCGGCATGTGGTATCTGCGCGAGATCGAGGAACGGCTTCATAAGAAGCAGTGTGAGGAGCGGATAAACCATGAGGCGCAGCACGACGGTCACATAGTTGTGCCGTGTCAGTACGATGCGCTTCAGTGGCGTTTCGGCGATAGCCATGCCGGCGAGGATCATGCCGGTCGGGCCGATCATGTTGTTCATCATCACGAGGACATCCTGGACACTGCCCGGCAGCTCGATGTGCAGAAGGAAGAGGATGACACCGACGAGGATCGAGAGGATGTTTACGTTCAGCAGCACCTTTTTCCAGTCGATTTTCTTTTCCTCACAGAGCAGGAACTTGCCATGGCTCCAGAGGAGGATGAGCTGGATCGCCACGAAGGCACTGCAGTAGATGACGTACTCCTGCCCGAGGAGCACCTGCACCAGTGGGATGACGAGGATGCCGGCGTTCGGATAGATACAGCTCGCCTGCTCGATGGCGTTCAGGTGCAGCAGCTTCCGCAGTGGGATCGTGATGATGAGAAACAGGATATGAACGGCTACAGCGGCTACACAGGCCAGTGCCAGACCTTTTTGCACCTCTGGCGTTGCCTCCACCTGGAAGGCGTTGATGATGACACAGGGCATGATGAGATAGACGAGCACGACCGACAGCGCTTTACTGTCGGAGGCCTTTAAAAGACCGAGCTTCACGATGGCGTAGCCCATCAGCATGATGGCAAACAGCTTCAGAATCTGAAGCGCAAGTAATAGACTGATCTGCATGATATGTTTCCTTTCCGGTCACTTTGCGAGGCGCGCGGTGATTTTTTTTACGATTTTATCCTGAAGCTTCCCTATGCTCTGCTCATAGAGCCAGGATGTGAGGAAGAGGGCTGCGAAGCTTACCACCGTGAGGATCACGAACACCTTCGAGTAGGAGATGCGATTCACGAGACGGAGGTAGAGATGGAGTGACAGACTCGCGATGAGCGGGAAGTGTACGAGGTATACCGCGAAGTTCATCGGCGCGACACGCTTCAGCGGAGCCCACTCGAGTACACGCTGGAGCGGCGGGCAGTTCATGACGCCGACGATGAGGCTGAAGCTGAAGAGCATGACCCAGTAAGCGTTCCAGATAAACACCGGGGCGATCGCCGGACAGTGTGCACGGAAAAACGGATACAGCACGCGCTGCAATCCACCGGCATCCAGTGCAATCGGAAGCAGCACGAGCAGCAGAAAGAAGAAGCGGAGCAGCGGGTGTCCGCTCTTTTCGTGCTGCGTAAGCCACGCCTTCAGTGCATCATCCAGCTTTCGAAGAAGCACGCCCAACAGGACGAGATGCACATGGAAGAAGTTCGGCTCCGGCAGATGGAAAAAGCTGTATACGAAGACCACAAGGCAGCCGAACTGGAACAGGCGGAGCGGCAGCTGCCCGGCACGGGCGCAGACGTCTCCGGTTACGACGTTCCGGTCGCCTGCATTGGCATCCTGGGCAGGAGTGGTGCCGCTATGCTGTGCGCCATGTATACGCAGCTGAAGTGAGCCCTCGATCGCATTGTATATATAAATGATGCAGGTGCCGAGCAGGATGTACTTCATCATCCAGAGCGGACCGTTCAGATCCCCGTTCAGGGTGAAGGTGGCGCGGAGCAGCTCCGGGATGGTCGGTGCATGCGTGTAATAGGTCGCGAGCCAGGCGTTGTGCAGCAGTGCAGACGCCTTCGCCGTCGGGTAGCCCACGGTATAGTATAGGAGAAACGCGACGAGATTGATGAAGAAAAACGGAACCACGAAGCGAAGATAGCGCGCCAGCAGCTGTGGCAGCAGATTCCGCGCTGTCGTCCGCTTGAAGGACGCAAGATAACCGGACAGGATGCAGAAACCATACAGCGCGAGACTCGAATCCACCAGCACCGACAGCGGATATGTAAACAGTAACTGCAGCTCCCGCCGAAGCTCCGGCCGCGGATCACACAACGTCCAGAACACCCCCGCCAGATGCGCCCAGAAAATCATCAGACAGAAAACATATTTCAAAGAATCAAGATAGTATAAACGCTTCGAGGAAGTTCCCATTTTTCTTTTCCATTTCTATAGTCATTATCATTAATGTAGTAAAAATTGCCTGAATGCGCAATATATAGTAAAATGACTTCGTTTATAAATGTTGTCACACACAGGAAACCGGAGATGCAGCCCGCTTAATTGCGCATTCAAAGAACAGGTTCTGCCGAAGTGTCCGTGACTGACATACAGGCTTGCCTGTGATGGCAGCCACGGACACTTCGACGGGTTCTGTACTTTGAACTAAGTGAGTAGCGGGCTGCATCTCCGGTTTCCGTCCGAGAATAATTTAAGAAGGACTTATATGTTGCAGCTTTTTCAGAGTTTCATCGGCACCGGTGATCAGTTCCTGATCTACCGTTTCGTCGGTCTGATCATCGCCCTGCTGGTGATCATCGCGACCTGCCTCTGCCTGTTTAAAAAATCGAGATGGAAGCTTCACCAGATCTACTTCATCGCGGTGTTCTCCATGGGGCTTGTTTTCATGTGCACACTTCCGCCGCTCTCCGCGCCGGACGAGATCCTGCACTTCACCGGGGCCTACGCGCTGTCAAATCAGATCATGGGGCAGCCGGTCCGGGATGAAGACGGCCACGTCCGCATCCGCCAGGAGGACGAGTACCTCGTCAACTGGCCGGGCGACAACGATCCGTGTAAAGCGACGGTCCTCGGACAGACCCTCGACCGCTCGGTGTATGAAGCGATGCATGAGAAGGGCCTTTTCCGCGCGACGGAGACCGGGGCCAGCATCACGCTGCAGCAGCCGGTGAAGACGACCCCGTGCGCCTACCTCCTGCCGGCGCTCGGCATCACCCTCGCTCGCCTTCTGAAGCTCAGCGCCATCGGCCTCGTGCTGCTCGGCCGCTTCATGAATCTCCTTCTGTTTACGACCCTCGGCGCGATGACCGTCCGCCGTACGCCGATCGGGAAAGAACTCTTTTTCGCGATCTCGCTCTTTCCGATGACCCTCGAGCTCGCCGGCAGCTACAGCTACGACAGCTACATCATCGCACTCAGCTTCAACTTGATCGCCGTGATCCTCGACCTCGCCCTCGCGAAACCGGCGGCCGGCATCACGCGGAGAAACGTGATCGAGCTTTCCGTCCTCGCGCTGCTGCTGTCCCCGTGCAAGATGATCTACGCGACGCTCTTCCTCCTCTGCCTCCTGATTCCGGTCCGGAAGTGGGGGACGAAGCCGTGGCCGAAGTGGATCCTGTCCGTGCTTCTCATCGGGGCGCTGATCGTCGGCTCCATCCTTCTCGTGAATTTCCGGGAGGTCCTCCGTTATGTCAATGCTTCCGGCGTGACACAGGCACCGGAATTCACCTCTTCCGGCGACGTGAACACGGTGAAGCTGCATGACCTCGCCGAGCTCATCCATGACCGAACACTCGTGTTCCGCATCATCCGGAATACGCTCCAGATTCTGGGCGGACAGTTCCTCGGGACGACCGTCGGCATGTGGCTCGGTGCCTTCGACCAGGGACTGGCGACACCGATGCCGATGCTTGTACTCTTCTGGACAGGTACACTGCTGCTGGCCATCACCGGACGCCGGGAGGAACCGGCACTGACGATCCCGCGTCGAATCTGGATGGTCTTCGTGTTCCTGCTGCTCGGCGTCATCCTGATGGTCAGCATGCTGCTCGCCTATACACCGGCGGACACCTTCTATATCCTGGGTGTGCAGGGACGCTATTTTCTGCCGTTCCTTCCGGTTCTGCTGCTGGCGTTTCGTACACCACGCCTCCATCGCCTGCGGGCGATCGGCCGCGTCGGCATCGACCTCGATGCACTGCTGCTCAGCGTGATGATGCTGATGGATGCGCTCGTGCTCCTCGGCTGCTTCCTCACCGTTGTGCAGCGGGCCTGAAAGGTGGTATAATAAAGTGTTCATATGGAACATCGATTTTAGGAAAGAGAGTGCTTCCGGCCGATGTGTATCCCCCGGAAGATGGAAAGAATAAACTATACATGAAAGCATTTATCGAATTACTACAGCACATGGCCGAGAAGCGCCGGATGATCCTGGACCTCGCAAAGTCCGATTTCCGGAAGCGTTTCGTCGGCTCCTACTTCGGCATCATCTGGATGTTTCTCCAGCCGCTTGCGACGGTGACCATCTATGCGTTTATCTTCGGACCCTATGGCTTCAAGTCCGCACCGCCGGTGCCGAACACGAGCTACGTGATCTGGCTGATCCCGGGCCTCGTGCCCTGGTTCTTCTTCAGTGAATGCCTCAACAACCTGACCGGCATCCTGCAGGAGTACAGCTACCTCGTGAAGAAGGTCGTCTTCCCGGTGGAGCTCCTTCCGATCATCAAGCTCGCGTCCTGCTTTTTTGTTCACCTCTGCTTCATCGTGATCATGCTGGTCACCTTTTTCGTGTCCGGTAAGACCCCGATGATCAGCTGGCTTCAGATCATCTACTACAGCTTCGCGGCCTCTGTACTGGGGCTGGGCCTCGGTTATCTCACGAGTGCGATCAATGTCTTCTTCAAGGACATGCAGCAGATCGTCGGGATCTGCCTCCAGTTCGGTATCTGGATGTGCCCGATCATGTACGATGAAACCCTCTTTACGAGCCGTGCGCCATGGGTCGGCACCCTGCTGAAGCTGAATCCGCTCTACTATATCGTGGCAGGGTATCGTGATTCCATGCTGACCGGCGCCGGGTTCTGGATGCGTCCGACCCTCGGCATCTACTTCTGGGTGGTGACGCTCATGATCTTTTTCGTCGGCCTCTCGTTTTTCCGTAAGCTTCGTCCGCATTTTTCGGATGTACTGTAAATTAAGGAGTAAATATGCTGTATACCATTGCAGTTTTAGCACATGTACTGTTTTTTCTGACCCTCGGCAGTCTCTACTACAGGAGAAAGGTCGAGGCCATCCAGGACCCGAAGAAGCGCGCAGAGTATACCCTGCCGCTCGTGCAGGGCATCTTCCGGAAGATTCTGAAAACAGCCCACGTGACGGTGGAGGTCGAGGGGATGGAAAATCTGACCTCGATTCCGAAGGACGAGGGCGTCCTGTTCGTCGGTAATCACCGCTCGTATTTCGATGTCATCATCGCCTATACCCTCGTGGATCGTCCGACCGGCTTCATCGCGAAGGCGGAGATCGAGAAGATCCGGCCGCTGAAGCGCTGGATGGACGAGCTCGGCTGCCTCTTCATCGATCGCAATAATCTGAAGCAGTCCCTGAAGGTCATCATCACGGCCATAAAGCAGGTGCGGGAGGGACAGTCCATCTGGATCTACCCGGAAGGGACCCGTTCCGAAGGAGAGACCGAGCTCGATATGGAGACCTTTAAGGAGGGCTCCTTTAAAATCGCCGAGAAGACGGGATGCAAGATCGTACCGGTATCGATGATCAACACAAGAAATATTCTGGAGGCACAGTTCCCGGCGATTAAGCCGCAGCATGTGAAGGTACGTATCGGTGCGCCGATCGAGGTGAAGAACCTCAGTGAAGAGGCGCAGAAGCATATCGGTGCCTATGTGCAGGCGCAGGTGAAGGCGGACATCCAGGCACTGCTGACAGAAGAGAAAGACTAGAAGGATCATTACATGGAAGAAAAAAACGCACTTTTACAGATTCGAGACCAGCTCGATGTGCTGGATCGTCAGATTACGGAGCTTTATAAGCAGCGGATGGACCTCTGCGAGCAGGTCGCTGAGTATAAGATCGAAACCGGGAAGGCGGTATTTGATCCGGTACGGGAGGAGCAGAAGCTCGATACGGTAGCGTCCTATCTTGATACGGATTTCGACCGGAAGGCGATCCGGGAGCTCTATCAGCAGATGATGACGATTTCGAGACGCCGGCAGTTCGGTATTCTGTCTGCACATGGAAAGACCTTCCGCGCGGATTTCGAGAAGCTCGATGCGATTCCGAAGAGTGGAAAGCGCGTCGTCTACCAGGGTGTCGAGGGTGCGTATGCCCATCTTGCGGCACGGCAGTGCTTCGGCACAGAGACGGCACTTCGCCATGTGAAGACCTGGAAGAATGCCATGGACGAGGTCGTGGAGGGACAGGCGGACTACGCGGTGCTTCCGATCGAGAACTCGAGCCATGGCGCGGTGTCGGATATTTTCGACCTTCTGGTGCGCTATCCGGCGCTCGCCATCGTCGAGGAGGTGGACCTTCATGTGGAGCATGCGCTGATGAGTGTGGCGGGCGCCAGCATGGACGGACTGAAGCGGATCTACTCACATCCGCAGGCACTCGGACAGTGTGCAGCTTTTCTGGAGGCACATCCGAACATCGAGGCGGTGCCGGTGCTGAACACCGCAGTCGCGGCAGCGTACGTTCGGGATCATCAGGATCCGGGCATCGCGGCACTCGCTTCCGAGCTCTCTGCGGAGCTGTATGGACTGACGATTCTCCAGCGTGGGGTCAACCAGGAAAAGAGCAACACGACCCGCTTCATCGTGCTCGGACGTGAGCGCGTCTACACAGCGGGGGCAGAGAAGATCAGTATCTGCTTCGAGACAGCACATAAACCAGGTGCGCTCTATAACGCACTGGGTAATTTCATATTTAATGATGTCAATATGCTGATGATCCAGTCCCGACCGATTCCGGAGAAGCCGTTCGAGTATCGCTTCTTCATCGATCTCGAGGGAAACCTGTCCATGCCGAATGTCATCAATGCGCTCGCCGGACTCGAGGATCAGATCACATCTCTTCGTATCCTGGGGAATTACGGAAAGGAGTAACTATGTCACAGATCAATGTACTCGTCGTTGACGATGAAAAGGAAATCGCAGAGCTGGTGGAAATCTATCTCGTCAGTGACGGTTATAAGGTGTTTAAGGCCTACAATGCAGAAGAGGGCCTGAAGATCCTCGACGAGCAGGAGATCCACCTCGTACTGCTCGACATCATGATGCCGGGCATGAACGGCCTCGAGATGTGTCGGAAGATCCGGACGAAGTCCAACATCCCGATCATCATGCTGTCGGCGAAGTCCACGGATCTCGATAAGATCGTCGGCCTCACCGGCGGTGCGGATGATTATGTGACGAAGCCGTTTAACCCGCTGGAGCTGACGGCACGTGTGAAGTCACAGCTCCGCCGCTATACGCAGCTGAACCCGAACGCGGCGGATCAGTTTACCAGCAGTGAAATCACGATCCGTGACCTCACCATCAACAAGGATAATCATCGTGTACTGGTGGACGGGGAGGAAATCAAGCTGACACCGATCGAGTTTGAGATTCTGTACCTGCTGGCATCTCATCCGGGTAAGGTATACTCTACCGACGAGATCTTCGAAAAGGTATGGGATGAAAAAGTCTATGAGGCCAACAACACCGTGATGGTGCACATCCGTCGCCTGCGTGGAAAGCTGCGGGAGGAGAGCCGCGAGAACAAGATCATCTCGACTGTCTGGGGCATCGGCTATAAGATCGAGAAGTAAGCATCACGACCTTGGAAAAAGATAAGAACGAGCAGAAAAATCATACCCATGGGCATGGCTATATGATGCAGCTGATGGCACATATCGGCATCGCGTCGGTGATTACGATCATCATCCTCGTGTTTCTCATCACGAATCTCACCGCCATCACCAGCTTTCTATATCAGACAGGAAACGATTCTCAGGCTCTGCAGCGCTTCGCGCTCGGCTCGACCATCAGTGTCCTGCTTTTTGTGCTACTCGGAATTCTCATATTCTCACTGATCTTCCTGCTCCTGCAGCGAAAGATGGCGCGGGATATCGAGACGATCGCCCATGCGGTGAAACAGATTTCCGAGGGCGATCTCAGTACCCGCCTGGAGCTGGAAGGTGAGGGCGAGCTTACCGATATCGCGGAGAATCTGAATCGCATGGAGGAGGATATCCAGGAGCTTATCGATAAGGAGCGGACATCAGAACAGTCGAAAACAGACCTGATTACCAATGTCGCGCATGATCTTCGAACGCCGCTGACCTCCATCCTCGGTTATCTCGAGCTGCTTCGGAAGAATCAGAAGCTCTCACCGGAGATGCAGCAGAAGTATCTGGATATCGCTTACAACAAGTCGGTGCGCCTTCAGAAGCTGATCGAGGAGCTGTTCGGCTTCACGAAGCTTTCCTATGGAAAAATCAATATGAACGTGACGAAGGTGGATATCGTTGAGCTGCTGGCACAGCTTCTCGAGGAGAGCTATCCGAATTTTCAGAAGAACGGTCTCAGCTATGATTTCGTATCGAACCGGAAGTCGCAGATCATCGAAGCCGATGGTGATCTGCTGGCGCGACTGTTCGATAATCTGATCGGCAATGCTATCAAGTACGGTAAGGAAGGAAAGCGTGTCCGGGTCAGCCTCCGGGCGGACCGGGAGATCGTGACGATCAAAATCGTGAATTACGGTTATGTGATTCCGGAAAATGAGCTGCCACTGATTTTTGACCGCTTTTACCGGACGGATCACAGCCGGACGAATGCGTCCGGTCCCGGTGGAACGGGCCTCGGCCTGGCCATCGTCAAGAACATCACCGATATGCATCATGGTACGGTGTCGGTTTCCTCGGATCTTTCGGGAACTGTCTTCACTGTCCGACTGAAGATTCATTTTGATGGGGAGAGAACATTTTGAGTTCCGGATATAAGCGAAGTATGTCGATGCAGCGAATTTCATATCGTCGATCGGGCTTCCGCAGTATCGGCCGGGGGCTGTGGTTCCTGCTGACCCTGCTCTGCCTGCTGCTTCTGTTTTCGATGCGTGGCTATGCGGATACGGTCGACCTTTCGGTGACCTATGGTTACCAGAACACGGCGAAGGCCGGTCGGCGGCTGCCCCTCAGCATCGGGATCGAAAACCATCAGGAGAGCACCTTCTCCGGCTATATCCATGTCTACATGGTTGAGTCGGAGGACAGTGTCTATGAGTACCGCTATCAGAAAATCGTCGAGGGTGGTTCCTCGGATACGCTGAATGTGACGGTGTCACTGAGCTCCGGTATCAGCCAGCTGCTGGTGACCGCGGAGGACCGGGAGGGGCATACGCTGGGCTCCCGGCGTATCGGCCTCGATGTTGCAGGCTCGGATGCCGAGCTCATCATCGGGATCATCTCCGATCATCCGGAGGCGCTCAGCTATCTGAATGATGTGGGGATCAATAACGGTATTCTCCGAACCAGGAGTGTGATTCTGCCGGTCGATGATCTGCCGGATTCGGAGAATGAGCTCGATCAGCTGGATGTTCTTCTGATTTCTGATTTTTCGATGAAGAACATACGCAAGAACGAGGCAGAGGTCATCGCACAGTGGGTGCGGGATGGCGGTATCCTGCTGCTGGGAACGGGTGCGCGCGGGGAGGATGCCCTGAGCCCGTACTACGCAGCGTATCTTCGAACGGCACTTCAGCCGGCGGAGATGAGTCTCGAGATGGGGACTACGTACCATGAGGGCGAGGATTCGACGCTTCTCTCACTGACGGCCTCCCCGGTTCATATCAAGGGCGGCCAGGAGGTCGTGCTATCCGATGGTATGCCGATCGTTTCAGAGGTCTCGGAGGGGGCGGGCATCGTCGCCATCAGCGGCTATGATTTCTGTGACCTCACGCGTTTTGCCACAGATCAGAGTGGATACATCGATCAGCTCTTTTCTGCAATTCTCGGGAAAACGCGTCTCGAAAATCTTTCCGTCACGGCTTCGGAGCAGAGTCTCGCCCGCTACTGGAATGTACAGGAGCTTATGAATCTGAGCGATCTCCGAAAGGTGCCGCAGCCGATCCTCTATGCTGTTATCCTCGCTGCCTATGTGCTTCTGATCGGCCCGGGACTCTACTTTTTCATGCGTGAACGGGAGGTCCTTCGGATGTACCGTCCGGGTGTTCTGCTGGTGACGGCGATGACGATCATCCTTGTCTATGTCATGGGACTCGGTACACGTTTCATGGGTCCGTTCCTGACCTGTGTCCGCCTGAAAAACATCTCGGCGGACAGTGTCGATGAGACGGATTATCTGAATCTGCGCTCGCCATACTTCCGAAGCTATGAGCTTCCGGTGAAGACCGAGTACGATGTATACCCGATTCTGAAGGGCGCCGATTTTACAGGCGATATCCAGGGACTGCTTTCCTCGGAGGATTATGTAAGCCATACGAGCATCGATAACGGTCGTGAGAAAAAGACAATCACGATTCAGAATGCGGCACCGTTTGCCGCCCGCTACTTCGAGCTTCACAACAATATGCCGAACGCCGATGGGAGCTTCCAGTCGGATATTCATTTTGCGGATGGCAGTGTGCGCGGTACGCTCACAAACGGTACGGCCTATGATCTCAGCGATGCGGCACTGCTGATCTATGGAAAGGTGATCCGGATCGGACGCCTGGATGCCGGTGCCAGCATTGAGCTCGGACACTGTGAGGTGGTCAATGTGCCGGTGGGCGACAGTCGGAAAATCGCCGCCAGTGTCACCAGTGGAACCTGGCAGGGCCTGCTTCGCTACTATCTGACGAACAGCCTGAGCGGTTATTTCAGTGATGCGCGCATCGTCGGCTGCGTCCGGGAGGAGAATCCGGAGAAGCAGCCGCTGGATTTTACAGAGCAGACGGATATCGACAGCTATGGCTTTACGATGGTGGTTTCCTCACTGCCACTCAGTACCCGTGTGGGGGATGTCTACAGCTACAGTGCGCTGTCGACGGATCCTAAGATTCAGTCGGGTGATTATGATGCAACGGAGAATACGGTCGCGAGTGCATGGCCGACGACGCTCGAGTACCATCTCGGCGAGGGCAGTGATATCACGAGTCTCACGATCGAGAGCCTTTCGGCGGATGATGCGGGGGATGCGAAGTCCATCGGCAGCGTGCGTCCGTTCCGTGGCAGCATGAGCTTCTATAATTATACGACGGGTGGTTTCGATGTCATCGATATCGGAAACGGTGTGCTGACACGGGCACAGCTGGACAGCTACCTCGATGAGGATAATGTGCTTATTGTGCGCTATACCTCGAGTGAGGAGAATGCGGGCATTGATGAACGGTGTTATCTCCCGATGCTGACTGTGACGGCACGGAATGCAGAGGAAAAGCCGGTGGAGATGATCGATGCGGCAGAGCTTGAGGCGTCCGGGTACATCGGGGAGGACAGCGTACCGGAGGAAACAGAACCCGGCATCGGATGAGAAAGAATCCGTATAGGATTTAGTCACAGATGAGAAAGGAGCGTATCCATGATTTCTTTTGAAAATGTAACAAAGAACTACGGTCATGTGACAGCGCTCGACGGGCTTACGATGCATGTGGAGGATGGCGCACTGTATGCACTCGTCGGACCGAATGGTGCCGGGAAAACTACGGCACTTCGTATGCTGCTCGGACTCGTATATCCGGACAGCGGTCAGATCCTGATCGATGATATGGAAGCAGGAGCGGATGTACGTCGCCTGAAGCGCCGCATCGGATATGTGCCGGATCGTATCGGCGCCTATCCGAACCTTCGTGTATCGGAGTATATGGACTTTTTCGCGGACTGCTATGATCTGTCCGGTGTGAAGATGAAGCGGCAGATTCAGATGCTGCTCGATCTCGTCGGCTTACGTGACCGCCAGGGACAGTTTATGGATTCGCTGAGCCGGGGAATGCAGCAGAAGCTGAGCCTCGCACGTGCGCTGATTCATGACCCGAAGATCCTCGTCATGGATGAGCCGACAGCCGACCTGGATCCGGCGACGCGTTTCGAGTTCCGGCAGATCCTTGCGAGCCTCGCGGATTCCGGAAAGACCCTCCTGATCAGCTCACGTACACTGACGGAGATTTCGGACCTATGTACGGATATCGGCATCCTCGACCGTGGGCGTCTGGTCATGGAAGGAAAAATCCATGAGGTGCTGGATCGGGTGGATGCGTCGAATCCGATCATCATCAGCATCGCAGGAAATCTGAGTTCGGCGATGCAGACACTGAAGCATGATCGTCTGGTGAGATCCATCAGTATCCGGGATAAGAATCTGCTGATTACGTATGCGGGTACACAGAAGGATGAATCGGCGCTGCTCCGCCGGCTGATCGAGGCCGGCGTGCCGGTACGTGGATTTCACCGGGAGAAGGGGGACCTGGAATCTCTTTTCCTGCAGCTGACCGGTGCACGTGAAGAAAGGAGGGTGACGTACTATGAAGCTGAATCCGATTTTCCGGAGGGATGAGATCATCAACGCACGTAGTCTGACGCTTCCGCTGCTTGTGACACTCCTGAACGGGGGACTGAGCATCCTGATTCTCATCAATCTGTTTTATATCGTCTCGACGGCGGAGCTGACGGGGGAGATCGCGTATCGAAGCTTCCTGCGCATCTACTATATCGCGGCGCTGCTGGAGCTTCTGCTCGTGATTCTGATCGCACCGGCACTGGCCGCTTCCTCGGTCGCCAGCGAGCGGGACCAGCGTTCACTGGGCCTTCTGCTGACGACCCAGCTGACACCGGCGGATATCATCATCGGTAAGCTGATGAGCGTGATGAGTACACTGATGCTGCTCGTCGCGACGGCACTTCCGATCTTCGCGACCGTATATATCTATGGCGGTATTACCTTCTTCGATATCCTGATGTATCTGCTCACGGCCTTCGTATGCGCGCTGTTGTCCACGAGCATTGGTATCCTCGTCAGCGTCAGTATCTATATCACGACGGCCGCCACCCTGGTGTCGTATGCCGGCACGACGCTCTGCATCCTGGTCGCTCTGCTGCTGGTTCAGTTCCGTGGACGCTTCGGCATCGGTGGCGTGCAGACGTATATCATCGCCCTGCTGCTCCTCATGCTTCTTTCGCTGCTGGCACTCTGCTTCAGCATGCGACAGCTGAAGCCGCATCCGGTGCGCCGGAAAGCATAGATGAAAGAATGATAAGGACAGAATATGCCATGATGCTTCGGACGCGCAGCCGGCCTTCCGTACATGGTATACAGGATCGACAGCAAGAGGAGACAGAAAAGAACAGAATGAAAGAAGTGGTGGATATCACGGAAAACAGAATACAGGCTCCGGCGCGGAGGCACCGGAAAGCAGCACGTGTCTGCTTCCTGCTGAGCCTCCTGTGGATGATGTTTATTTTTATGATGTCGCAGCAGAACGCGGATACGTCGACGGAGACCAGTCTGCGGGCAGGGACGCTCGTGGCAGAGCTTGTGGTGCCGGGCTATCGTGACTGGACGGCAGCAGAGCAGCGGGCACTCGCGATGCAGATCGATTATCCGGTGCGGAAGCTCGCCCATGCCAGCGAGTATACGGTCCTCGGCATACTGTACAGCCTGAGTGTGCTGTCGCTGAGTGCCGTACCGAAGCGGAAAAAGCTGCTCTGTACGGCTTTTCCACTCGGCGTACTCTATGCAGCGAGTGATGAGTTTCATCAGCTGTTTGTGCCGGGACGTGCCGGGCGGGTGAGCGATGTGCTCATTGACAGCAGCGGGGTGCTGCTCGGCATCGCGATTGTTTCTCTTTTTATGCACATCAAGCAATTCTTGAAAACGAGGTCTGTTTATGCTTAAATGTTATCTATTGAAATCGGATGTAAGAGGTGAAAGATGAACTGTATCATGATCGGTATCGCCGGTGGTTCAGGCTCCGGCAAGTCAACCTTTACAAATCGTCTGAAGAAGGAATTCGGTGACCAGGTCACCGTCATTTATCATGACAATTATTATCGCTCGAACGATGGTATCCCGTTCGAGGTGCGGCAGAAGGTGAACTATGATCATCCGGATGCCTTCGAAACGGATCTGCTGATCGCTCACCTGAAGGCGCTTCGCCGCGGTGAGAGCGTACAGTGCCCGGTGTATAACTATGCAGAGCATAACCGTTCGCAGGAGACGGTCGAGCTCCGACCGAGCAGAATCATCATCATCGAGGGCATTCTCGTCCTCGAGAATCCGGAGCTTCGTTCTCTTTTCGATATCAAAATCTATGTGGAAGCCGATGCAGATGAGCGTATCATCCGCCGCATCATCCGTGATGTGAAGGAGCGTGGCCGTCATGTCGAGGATATCTCCGAGCAGTATCTGACGACGGTGAAACCGATGCACTATCTGTATGTCGAGCCGACGAAAGCACTCGCGGACATCGTCATCAACAGTGGTATGAACGATGTCGCCTTCGATCTCATGCGTACGAAGATTCAGAAGATTCTCGATACACCGGAGAACGGAGCCGAATAACAGCCCATCACGGTCGAGGTCGACCGATGAAGGATAGAAGCAGAGACTTAAACGTACACGTACATGAAAAATGGGAGGTAGCCGCATGCTTTACAACAGTACCCGAGGGGGAGAGAACGGACTCCGCGCATCGGAGGCGATTCTGAAGGGTCTCGCGTCAGATGGTGGTCTTTTCATGCCGGAGAAACTGCCGGTACTTACGAAGCCACTTTCGGAATTAAGCACGCTTTCATATCAGGATCTTGCGTATGAGATTATGAAGGAGTTTTTCACGGATTTCACCGAGGAGGAGCTCCGTCACTGTATCTGTGCGGCCTACGATGAGAAGTTCGAGGATCCGAAGATCGCGCCGCTGGTAAAGAAGGGCGGCGCATGGTACCTCGAGCTGTTCCATGGAAAGACCATCGCATTTAAGGATATGGCCCTTTCCATCCTCCCGCACCTGATGGTGACCAGTGCACGGAAGAATCAGGTGACGGATCGTATCGTGATCCTGACCGCGACCTCCGGTGATACCGGAAAGGCGGCGATGGCCGGCTTCGCGGATGTACCGGGTACGGAAATCATCGTATTCTATCCGTATGGTGGTGTTTCCCGTTTCCAGGAGCTGCAGATGCGCACGGAGCCGGGAAAGAACACCCATGCAGCGGCGATCCGCGGCAACTTCGATGATGCCCAGACCGGTGTGAAGCAGATCTTCCATGATCAGGCATTCGCACAGAAGCTGAAGGCGCAGGGCGTCGTGCTGAGCTCGGCGAACTCCATCAACATCGGCCGTCTGGTTCCGCAGGTGGTTTACTATGTCTATGCCTATGGCCAGATGCTGCAGGCCGGCGATGTCGCAGAGGGTGAGAAGATCAATGTCTGCGTCCCGACCGGAAACTTCGGTAATATCCTGGCAGCATATCTCGCGAAGCACATGGGTGTGCCGATCGAGAAGCTGATCTGCGCATCCAACGAAAATAAGGTATTGACGGACTTCTTCGGTACCGGCGAGTATAACCGGAACCGTCCGTTTATTCTGACCTCCAGCCCGTCGATGGATATCCTGATCTCCTCGAACCTGGAGCGTCTCATCTATCTCAGCACCGGCTGCGACAGCGCGAAGACCGCACAGCTCATGGAGGACCTTCGTACGAAGGGTGTCTATGAGGTGAGCGACGATATGCGTCAGTTCATGGCAGACTTCGTCGCTGGCTTCGCAGAGGAGCCGGAGGTCTTTCAGACCATCCGTGATCTGAAGGAAGAGGCCGGATATGTACTGGATCCGCATACAGCAGTTGCATCTGCCGTCTATAAGCAGTATGCTGAAAAGACGGGCGATACCCGTAAGACGGTGATCGCATCGACCGCAAGCCCATATAAGTTTGCGCCGAATGTGATGAAGGCCCTCGGCATCGATGTGGAGGATCAGGATGTGTTTGCTGTCATCGATCAGCTCTCGGAGATTTCCGGCGTGCCGGAGCCACGTGCGATTCGTGAGGTACGGAACGCAGCGATCCGTCACAGCGAGGTCTGTGAGATTTCCGAGATGAAGAAGATGGTCGAGGACTTCCTCTTTGTCTGAGATTTTCCAGAGAGCGCATCGTGCCGGTGAGAGAACGACAGGGATGTGTTTGGTGAAAGTGCGTACAGAAAACATGGAAAAGGTGCTACAGCTTGTCTATGTTTCTGTAGAAATACAATGCGGACTGTGTTAATATATTCACATAGTTTATAAATGCTATTTTATAGGAGGAAATAAAATGTTAGTTAACGCTAAGGGAATGCTTGACAAGGCACTGGCTGGTCACTATGCAGTACCACACTTCAACATCAACGATCTGGAGTGGGCGAAGTCTGTACTGCTCGCTTGCGAGGAGGTACAGTCTCCGGTGATCCTCGGTGTATCCGAGGGTGCAGGCAAGTACATGACCGGCTTTAAGACCGTCGCTGCGATGGTAAAGGCGATGGTAGAGGAGCTCGGCATCACCGTTCCAGTGGCACTTCACCTTGACCACGGCACATACGATGGAGCGAAGGCATGCATCGAGGCCGGCTTTACTTCTGTTATGTTCGATGGTTCACACTATGACATTGACGAGAACGTAGAGAAGACCAAGGAGCTCGTAAAGCTCGCACACGAGCATGGCTGCAGCCTGGAGGCTGAGGTCGGCGGTATCGGCGGTGTAGAGGATGGTGTTACCTCTGCCGGTGAGAAGGCAGATCCTGCAGAGTGCAAGCGCATCGCAGATCTCGGTGTGGATTTCCTTGCAGCTGGTATCGGCAATATCCACGGTGTATATCCGGCAGACTGGCAGGGTCTCGACTTCGAGGTACTCGCAGCGATCAAGGAGCAGATCGGTGATCTTCCGATGGTTCTTCACGGCGGCTCTGGCATTCCGGATGAGATGATCCAGAAGGCCATTTCTCTCGGCGTATCGAAGATCAATGTAAATACCGAGCTTCAGATCGTATTTGCAAAGGCAACCAGAGCCTACATCGAGGCTGGTAAGGATCTTCAGGGCAAGGGCTACGATCCTCGTAAGCTCCTGAAGCCGGGTGCAGAGGCGATCATCGAGGAGTGCAAGGCACGTATCGCTGTATTCGGTTCAGCACATAAGGCTTAATTTACGGTTACTTTTAGAACCTGTCCCAGATCCTGGGACGGGTTCTTTTCACGCACTATGTTCTTCCTTTCATAGGGGAGTAGAAGGAGACAATGAATGAGTGAAGTTTTAAATGTTACGGAAATTTTCGGTGAGGATGTCTTTAACGACAAGGTGATGCAGGAGCGTCTACCGAAGGCAGTGTATAAGAAGCTGAAAAAGACCATCACCGAGGGCTACGAGCTCGATCCGACCATCGCGGATGCAGTTGCACAGGCGATGAAGGAGTGGGCGCTCGAGAACGGTGCGACCCACTACACGCACTGGTTCCAGCCGCTGACCGGGATCACCGCAGAGAAGCATGATTCCTTTATTTCGGCCGCCGATGCCGATGGTAAGGTCATCATGGAGTTCTCCGGCAAGGAGCTGGTCCGCAGTGAGGCCGATGCATCCTCATTCCCGTCCGGTGGACTTCGTGCGACCTTTGAGGCGAGAGGCTACACCATCTGGGACTGCACCAGCCCGGCCTTCCTTCGTCGCGAGGGAGAGCATGGCGAGATCGTAACACTTTGCATTCCGACCTCCTTCTGTTCCTTCGGTGGTGAGGCACTGGATACGAAGACCCCGCTGCTTCGTTCCATGCAGGCGGTCAATGAACAGGCACTGCGTATTCTCCGGCTGTTCGGTAACACGACATCGAAGTCGGTGAAGCCATCCGTCGGTGCAGAGCAGGAGTACTTCCTGATCGACCGGAACAAGTATCTGAAGCGGAAGGACCTCATCTATACAGGACGTACTCTCTTCGGCGTGATGCCGGCGAAGGGCCAGGAGCTCGATGACCACTACTTCGGTTCCATTCGTCATCGTATCGCTGCCTTCATGCGCGATGTGGATGTGCAGCTCTGGAAGCTCGGTGTCACCGCGAAGACCGAGCATAACGAGGTCGCACCGGCACAGCATGAGCTGGCACCGGTCTATGATGAGGCGAACCTCGCCGTCGACCATAACCAGCTGGTGATGGAGGTCATGAAGAAGACCGCACCACGGCATGGTCTCGAGTGCCTGCTTCATGAGAAACCGTTCTCCGGTGTCAATGGTTCCGGTAAGCACAACAACTGGTCGCTCGTAACGGATGATGGCATCAATCTGATGTATCCTGGTGAGACACCGCATGAGAACATTCAGTTCCTTCTGGTGCTTTCCTGCGTACTGGCTGCGGTCGACAAGCATGCGGATCTTCTCCGTCTCAGTGCGGCGGATGTCGGAAACGAGCATCGTCTCGGTGCGGATGAGGCACCACCAGCGATCGTTTCTGCGTTCATCGGCACCCAGCTCGAGGATGTCGTGGAGCAGCTGATCGGTACCGGTTATGCGACCGAGTCGAAGCAGGGCAAGATTCTCCCGACCGGTGTCAACACCATGCCGGATCTCTATGCGGATGTAACGGATCGTAACCGTACCTCACCGTTTGCCTTTACCGGTAACAAGTTCGAGTTCCGTATGGTGGGTTCTGCAGAGTCCATCGCAAGTGCGAACATCATCCTCGATGCCATCGTCGCAGAGCAGTTTAAGGAAGCCGCCGACGTATTGGAGAAGGCAGAGAACTTCAGCGATGCATGTCATGATTACATCAAGAAGCTCCTGACCGAGCACCAGCGCATCATCTTTAACGGAAACGGCTACTCCGAGGAGTGGGTAGAGGAGGCAGAGCGCAGAGGTCTTCCGAATCTTCCGTCCATGGTGGATGCGATTCCGGCCCTGACCACCGAGAAGGCGATCAAGCTCTTTAAGGAGTTTGGTATCTATACACAGGCCGAGCTGGTGAGCCGCGAGGAGGTCGAGTACGAGCAGTACTCGAAGGTCATCAATATCGAGGCACGTGCGATGATTAACATCTCCGGCAAGCAGATCATCCCGGCGGTCATCCACTACACCACCCGTCTGGCGGATTCGATCCGCAAGGTGAGCGAGGCGTGCCCGGAGGCGGATGTATCCGTTCAGAAGGGACTTCTGCTGCATGCGTCGAAGCTGCTTTCAGACATGGAGCAGGCGAGGACGAAGCTGCTGCAGGATGTCGAGCTGTATGGCCCGGAAAAGGATGCCGTGAAGAAGGCACGTGCATACCACGATACGATCGTGCCGGATATGCGGGCACTGCGTACACCGGTCGATGAGCTCGAGCAGATCGTCGATAAGGATCTCTGGCCGTATCCGAGCTATGGTGATATGATTTTCGAGGTTTCCGAGCCTTGATACTCTAATGACGGAGGGGCACCTCCACGAAGCTGTTCGTGGAGGCGCCCCTCCGTTCCATTGATTATTGAAATTCAATTCAAATCGTGGTACCATGTTCAGAATTAAAAGCAACCAAATGATTATTGAACAAGAAAGGCGGAGCCACTATGCTGGAGCGGGAGACGACGATTATTCTGAGAACCTTATATGAGCGTGCGGAGAGTACGCAGCGGGACCTGGCGGGGGCGCTGGGGGTGTCGCTGGGGAAGACGAATCAGCTTCTGCAGGAGACGGTGAATCAGGGGCTTCTCCGGAAGCTGAGTCATGATGAGGGGCGCGGCCGGAATGTGCTGTATGCGCTGACGGATGCAGGGCAGCAGCGGCTGGAGGCGCATCGGGTGGATGCGGCGCTGGTGCTGGCGTCTGGCTTTGGTTCCCGTTTCGTGCCGCTCACGTATGAAACGCCGAAGGGACTGCTCGAGGTCTTCGGAGAGCGGATGATCGAGCGTCAGATCCGGCAGCTTCACGAGGTGGGGATCACGGATATCACGATCATGGTCGGCTATCTCAAGGAGAAGTTTGAGTACCTCATCGATAAGTACCAGGTGAAGCTGATCTATAATCCGGAGTATGCGACGAAGAACACGCTGGCGACGATGCACCATGCGGCGTCGGTGCTTCGGGGACATAACTGCTATATTCTGTCCTCTGATAACTGGATGCGGGAGAATATGTACCATCGTTATGAGGCGGACGCCTGGTATGCGGCGAGCTTCATGAAGGGGGAGACCCGGGAATGGGCGATGGAGACCGCACGGAACGGCGCGATAAAGGATGTGCGTGTCGGTGGCTGTGATCAGTGGTGCATGTATGGGCCGGTGTACTTTACGAAGGCGTTTTCGGAGCAGTTTCTGCCGTTCATCGAGAGCTACTATCGGATGCCGGGGACGGAGCAGTTCTACTGGGAGGATGTACTGATCCGCAACCTGAAGCTGCTGCCGCCGATCTATATCAATAAGCAGCCGGAGGGCGAGATCTATGAGTTCGAGAATCTCGAGGAGCTTCGGCAGTTCGATGAGAAATATGTGAATCACTCCGGTTCCGAGGCGATGCAGCTCGTGTCCCGGGTCTTCGGCATCCCGGAGTCCTGTATCGTGCACATCCGTTGCCTGAAGGCCGGGATGACGAACAAGTCCTGGTATTTTTCAGTGCTGGATGCACCGGAGACACCGGCGGAGTACCGGGGCAAGGACTATATCTGTCGTATCCCGGGGCCGGGCACGGAGAAGCTGATCGATCGTTTCCATGAGGGTGAGGTGTACGAGGCGGTGACGCAGCTTGGCATCACCGAGGAGCTCGTGTACTTCAATCCGGAGAACGGCTATAAAATCTCCCGCTACTATCACGGGGCGCGCAATGCAGATTATGGGAATCCGGTGGAGCTCCGGCAGTGTATGGCACTTCTGAAGCGTCTGCATAATTCTGGCATCGAGCTGAAGCATGACTTCGACCTCCATCAGGAGATGCTGCGCTATGAGACGTACATCCGTGAAGCAGGCGCGGTGATCCCGTTTGAGGATTATCCGGAGGTGCGTCTCCATGCCGAGGAGGTCTTCCGCTTCGTGGCGGCGCAGCCGCGTCCGAAGACGATCGCCCACATCGATTCCGTAAAGGATAATTTTATCTTCACGGACGAGGGGCTCAAGATGATCGACTGGGAGTACTGTGGTATGGCGGATCCGCTGACGGATCTCGCGATGGCGGCGATCTACTCCTACATGAGCTTCGAGGAGACGAAGCAGCTGATCGAGGTATATCGTACGGCACCGATGGGTGCGCTGGAAAACGAAACGAGTGCACCGGCGGGCGAAGCGCAGACACGGCCGGGGACTGCCCCTGCAGCCGCGGGTGACGATGTGGCGGACGGAGGCATTGCCCTCCGGGGACTCGGCGACGAGGATGCCTATGCGCTGGTCGTCGCCTATATGGGGCTCGGCGGGCTTCTGTGGGCACTCTGGTGTGTATACAAGATGGCGCTCGGGGAGAGCTTCGGCGATTATACGCTCCGAATGTACCGATACTTTAAGGATTCGTATAAATTCTTACGAAATTCGGGGAAAATTTAAGCGAAGCTTATGGAACAGACGCGCAAAAGCGTGATAGAATCTATCTATGAACAATCGGAGGGCGACACTATGAATATGAAAGCGAAAATGCGTGTCCTGGGACTCACCCTGGCGATCGGATGTGCGGCGTTTGCGACACCGAGCTTTGCAGGCTGGGGCCAGAAGGATGGCAAGTACTACTACGTGGACGATTCCACGAATAAGTATATCTACAGCAAGTGGATCCACACCTCTTCCGGCTACTACTACATCGGCAGTGACGGATATATGGTGACGGGCTGGAAGAAAATCAACGATAACTGGCATTACTTCCGCTCGAACGGTCTCATGGTGACCGGCTGGCGCCAGATCGATAACAAGTGGTACTACATGAAGTCGGACGGTGTGATGCAGACGGGCTGGCTGAAGCTGACCGAGAACGGGACGACCCGCTGGTACTATCTGAAGGCCGATGGCTCGATGGCGACCGGCTGGCGTCAGATCAGTGATAAGTGGTACTATTTCCAGCCGGGTGACGGCACACTGCTGATGGATACCTGGGCGAAGATCGATAACAGCTGGTATCGTTTCGAGTCGAACGGCGTGATGCAGACGGGCTGGTACGCGCAGGAGGGCAGCTACTATTACCTGAACGCGAAGGGCGTGATGCAGACCGGATGGAAGACGGATACCTCGGGACACAAGTACTATCTGGATGCTTCGAGTGGTAAGATGGCCCAGGGCTGGAAGCAGATCGAGGGCGAGTGGTACTACTTCGGCGAGAATGGCAAGATGATTGAAGGCTGGCTCGAATCAAAGGGTGCGTACTACTACTTGAACAACGGTAAGATGATTGCAGGAAAGACCGTGACCATCGGCGGTACAGACTACAGCTTCGACGCAAACGGCGCCTGCACTTCGGCGATCGGCAATGTCTCCGTAACCCACGCAGGTGACAGCACCAGCAGTACCGGCAGCACGACGGTCAGCAGCACCGGCAGTAACGCCGTGACGGCGACGACACCGGGCAGCACCGGAAGCTCGACCGCGACGACACCAGGCGGCACCACTACATCGACCGTGACGACGAGTGAGCCGGGCACGAGCACAAACGCCGGTCCGGGTGGCGTATCACAGTATGAGACGACGACACAGATCTCGGGACCGACGAGTACGACCGGCAGCAGCAACGTGACGACTTCCTCGCCGGTGAGCACAACGAACAGCTCCTCCGGCACGATCGAGGAACTGCAGATCGGCAGCCTGACGGGACCGATGTAAAAATCAGAATAAGCAGTCAGGAAAATACATAATTAAAGCATTCATGAACACTCAGCCAGAACCCTTCGGGGCTCTGGCTGAACTGCTGTCAGACGGCGACATACGGTATAATCTGGTTTGTGATGATGTCGAAGCTGTAGCATTGTCCGCTGAGATAGAGTATTATATCTTTGTTTTTAAGACGCAGTCATCAGATGAAGCAGAGAGGGGGACCGCGATGATCGAAGATTATACGAAGGCCTGGCACATGGGGGAGAGTCAGTACCGCCGGGATATCACTTTCGGACGCTATCCGTATCTGACGGCGCTCGATGATATCGTGAATCCGGAGAGCATACTCGCAGAGAACCATATCGGACTGGTCGAGATTCCGATCGCCGATATCGCCGGCACGAAGACGCATGGCCGCCAGGAGGCCTTCGCCAGTAATTTTATGCCGCTGCTGCCGCCGAAGACCGAGTTTTCGACGAAGTGGTCGGCGCTCTATGATTCTGCGCTTCAGGAGGGCATCCGGGATGCGATCCTCGTGTACGAGTATATGGGGCGCTTCTATGTGCAGGAGGGCAACAAGCGCGTATCGGTTTCGCGCTTTACCGGCATGGTATCCATCCTCGCGGACGTCATCCGACTGTTGCCACAGCATACCGATGACAAGACGAACCGCATCTACTTCGAGTTCGTCGATTTCTATAAGGTGAGCGGCATCTATGGCATCCGCTTTTCGGAGGAGGGTGGCTATCAGAAGCTCTGTCAGGTACTCGGACTGTCCATGGAGAAACCGTGGACGTCGGAAGTGCGCAATGATGTCAAGGCGGATTTCTTCCGCTTCGCGGAGCGCTTTCTGCGAAAGGGGGGCGGACGACTCGACATCACTCGCGGTGATGCCTTTCTCATCTATCTTCGCATCTATGGCGCGAAGAACCTCGAGCATGTCTCGACGCAGGAAATCGATGCGAACCTTGATAAGATCTGGCATGAATTCCTGAAGGAGCCGGAGGAGATCCGTCTCGTGGAAACCCCGGATGTCCTCCAGAAGGACAGTTCCTTTTTTAAACGTTTTACACAGCAGAATGCAGATCGTAAGCTGACGGTGGCCTTCATCTATGAGAAAAATCCGGAGACCTCCGGCTGGGCGTACCAGCATGAGCTCGGGCGGAACTACCTGGCTGGACGCTTCGGCACGCAGCTCGAGACCCTGACATGGGCGAACTGCGATACACCGGCGCTCGTGCGTGCCGCGATCGATGAGGCAGCGGCTGCCGGCGCACAGGTGATTTTTACGACGACGGTCATGATGGTGGAGGCTTCCGTCCAGGCGAAGGTCCGCTACCCGAAGATCCACATCCTGAACTGCTCGGTCAATACAAGCTACAATTCGATCAGGACCTACTATGGCCGTATGTATGAGGCGAAGTTCCTGATGGGCGCGCTCGCAGCCTCGGTGACGGACGGAAACGAGATCGGCTACGCGGAGCTCTGCCCGCTGTATGGTACGCTTTCCAATGTCAATGCTTTCGCCATCGGTGCGCAGATGATCAATCCCTATGCCCGGATCCATCTCGAGTGGTCGGCGCTGCAGGATCATGACTGGAAGCAGTCGCTGCTCAGCCAGGGGATCCGGACGATCTCCGGACCGGAGCTGACGCCGGCGAAGAAGCTGTCGCGTGAGTTCGGTGTCTACCGGGTATCGGAGGACGGTGCGGTATCAAACATTGCGACGCCAATCTTCGACTGGGGACGCTTCTATGAGATCATCCTCCGCTCGATTCTGGAGGGATCCTGGGACAACAGCCGTCTCGCGAAGTCGCATGAGGCACTGAATTTCTGGTTCGGTATGGAATCCGGCGTCATCGACGTGATCCTTTCCGGACAGCTCCACTATGCCTCCCGGAAGATGATGACGACCCTTCGTGAGGGCGTGCTTTCCGGACATATCCATCCGTTTGACGGAGAGATCCACAGTCAGGAGGGCCTCATCAAGGACGAACATGCCCCACGACTTTCCAGTGAAGAGATCGTGAATATGCATTGGCTCAATGATAACGTCGTCGGTGAGATCCCGAAGCTCGAGGCATTTAATCAGCGGGCGCAGGAGCTGATCCGTATCAGTGGATTTCTGAAAGGTTCATTATGAAGGTTTTACTGATTGCAGACGAAGAAGATAAGAAGCTTTACGATTATTACGATCCGGCGGAGCTCCGGGATATCGACCTCATCCTGTCGGCGGGTGATCTGAATCCGCATTACCTCGAGTTTCTGGTGACGGCGGGGCATGCACCGCTTCTGTATGTGCATGGAAATCATGATCGCTGCTATGACGAGATGCCACCGCTCGGCTGTGACTGTGTCGACGACCGTATCTACGATTTCCGCGGGCTCCGTATCCTGGGGCTCGGCGGCTCCATGCGCTATAAAGAAGGGAGCTATATGTATACCGAGCGTGAGATGGAGAAGCGGATCGATCGGCTTCGCTCGGCCATCGCACTGCGGAACGGCTTCGATATCGTGGTGACGCACGCACCGGCGCAGGGCTACGGCGATATGGAGGACCTGCCACACCAGGGCTTCCGCTGCTTCAACGAGCTCCTCGAGCGCTACCATCCGAAGTACATGATTCACGGACATGTGCACCAGTGCTACGGCGGTGATTTTCAGCGCGTACGGACGCATCCGAGCGGGACGACGATCATCAACTGCTACGGGAAGTATGTGCTGGATCTGAAGCGGGGCGATGACTATCCGGAGGAAGGAAAGACGGGATCGATTCTGTATGATCTCTATAAGAATGTGTCCAGGTCCCGGAGTCACACGGTCTATCACGAATAAGCGTGTGCCGGAATACGGCCATCGGCTTCGGAGAGCAGGAGGGCATCCCGCTGCCTGCGGCAGATGAAAGAACAGGAGAAAGAAATGATGATTACAAATGACTGGCTGAAGCCGCTGGAGGCGGAATTCAGCAAGCCGTACTATGAACAGCTGTACCACACCGTGGATCAGGAATATAAAACGCAGACGATCTATCCGGCGGCAGAGGATATTTTCAATGCTTTTTCCTTCACGCCGCTGGAAAAGGTGAAGGTGGTGATCCTCGGACAGGATCCCTACCACGAGCCGGGACAGGCCCACGGACTCTGCTTTTCGGTGAAGCCGGAGGTGACCATCCCACCGTCCCTTGTGAACATCTATAAGGAACTGCATGACGATCTCGGCTGTACGATCCCGGATAACGGCTATCTCAAAAAGTGGGCGGATCAGGGCGTACTGATGCTGAATACCGTACTGACCGTGCGGGCGCATCAGGCAAACAGCCACCACGGCATCGGCTGGGAGGAGTTCACGGACGCGGCGATCCGCGTACTGGATCAGATTGACCGCCCGATGGTGTTTATCCTCTGGGGTCGTCCGGCCCAGATGAAGGAAGCGATGCTGCGGAATCCGAAGCATCTGATCCTGAAATCACCGCATCCGAGTCCGCTGAGCGCCTATCGAGGCTTCTTCGGCTCACGGCCGTTCTCGAAGACGAATCAGTATCTGGAGGCCCACGGCCTCACGCCGATCGACTGGCAGATCGAAAATCGACAGGCATAAGCACTAAGTGGAGGAAATAGAATGAGCTTTGTTGAAACCTTAAAAATCATCGTATTCGGACTCGTGGAGGGCTTTACCGAGTGGCTCCCGATCTCCAGCACCGGACATATGATCCTTGTGAATGAACTGATCAGGCTGAATCAGCCGGATGAGTATTACAAGGTCTTCGAGGTCGTGATCCAGCTGGGCGCGATCCTCGCGGTCGTCACCACCTTTTTCCGTCAACTCTGGCCATTTGCGCGTCGTCGCTCGAACGGACGCATCGGTCTTGTGCCGTCCCGGGTCGACCTCTGGATCAAGATCATCGTCGCCTGTATCCCGGCCGCCGTCATCGGCATCCTCTTCGATGACCTCCTGGACAAGTATCTGTACAACGGTTTCGTCGTGGCACTGATGCTGATCCTGTATGGTGTGTTCTTTATTCTGATCGAGAAGCGGAACGAAACGGTCGATTTTCACATCAACCGTCTGCAGGATCTGGACCTTCGCACGGCGATCTACATCGGTCTCTTCCAGTGCCTCGCGCTGATTCCGGGCACCTCCCGTTCCGGCGCGACGATCCTCGGCGCGATGCTCATCGGCGTCGCACGTACACCGGCCGCAGAGTTTTCCTTTTTCCTGTCGGTACCGGTCATGTTCGGTGCGAGCTTCCTGAAGCTCATCAAGTTCGGCTTCGCCTTCACCGGCCCGCAGCTGTTCTATCTGATCCTCGGTATGGTCATCGCCTATATCGTGAGCGTATACTGCATCAACTTCCTGATGCGCTACATCCGGAAGAACAGCTTTGCAATCTTCGGATACTATCGCATCGGCCTCGGCATCATCGTCCTGATCTGGTTCGCGATATCCGCACTGCTTCACTGATCCGGACGGGTCAGCCTGCGAAATGCGTGTGTGCAGTCCTTTCGAAAGCGGAAATGTCAGATTTTCGGCGCTTCGCCGTCCTGCACGCGATAAACGTAAGAAATATGTAAGAGGTATGTTCGTGTTTCGTTGTTGCATGCCTCTTTTTTTTCGCGTAGACTTCTAGTGTAGAAAAGATACAGGTTGCAGAGGGTGCCGGCTATGGATGGCGACCTGCAGGATAGACATGATGTGAGGCTGTGCCTGACACGTGAATTCTACGGGCGGCACACGCCCTGCACCATGCAGGATATGATGGAAGTGAAAGAGAGAAGAGCATGAAGAAATTAAGCGTTTTTATCACAGCAGCCGTTCTTTCCGTGTTTATGTGCATGAGCTCTCTGGCGAGCACAGAAATCGGATTAAATCTGGACTGGAAGTATGCCGGTAATTCGAAGATCAACACCGGTAAGGCGGTCCTCTACACCACGGATGTCGCCGAGAGTGCACGGAAGGGCATTACGGTGGCGGTCAATGCAGGCCACGGTACGAAGGGTGGCGGATCGGTACGGACCCTGTGCCATCCGGATGGTTCGAAGAAGGTGACCGGCGGTTCGACCGCAGCCGGCAGCACGACCGCGACGGCGGTTTCCGGCGGCATGACCTTCGCCGATGGTACGGCAGAGCCGGTGGCGACCCTGATGGTGGCCGAGAGCCTGAAGCAGAAGCTGCTGGCAGATGGCTATGATGTGCTGATGATTCGTGATGATAAGGATGTACAGCTTGATAATATCGCACGTACGGTCATCGCGAATAACAAGGCGGATTGCCATATCGCGATTCACTTCGATTCCACGAAGTCGAACAAGGGCGTTTTCTTCATGAGCACACCGGATGCGCTGAAGTCGATGGAGCCGGTAGCGAGCTACTGGCAGAAGCATGAAAAGCTCGGTGAGAGTCTCATCGCAGGGCTCAAGGCATCGGGCATGAAGGTGTTCTCGAGCGGCAGCATGGATATGGATCTGACCCAGACCTCCTACTCGACGGTACCGTCGGTGGATATCGAGGTTGGTGATAAGGCCAGTGACCACAGCCAGGCGGCCTGCGATAAGATCGCAGACGGACTGCTGGATGGCATCAATATGTATTACGGGTTTACAGCTGCGCAGGGCTGAGGTCAGATGCCTGGTCGTCTGCGGCAGTTTGAGGCGGAGGGTTACCTCCGCCTCATTTTTGTATCTGTGAAGGAACTTTACGGCATATTTACACGATATTTACTGTCTGTTATAATCCGATTTGGCAGGGGTTGCTGCCTGGTACTCGATTTTTAGAATCGAGCTTTTATTTTGGGAGAATATATGACAGTAGATCATGTGGCGAGTCTGTTCCGTCTTCTGGGCGGATTAGGTATGTTCCTGTATGGTATGTCGGTCATGAGTGACGGCATGCAGAAGGCGGCAGGTAACCGGATCTCGGGTTTCCTGGATATCGTGACGAAGAACCGCTTTATGGCGGTAGTGCTCGGTGCGGCGATTACGGCATTGGTACAGTCGTCCTCCGCGACGACGGTCATGGTCGTCGGTTTCGTGAATGCCGGCATTATGAATCTTTCACAGGCGGTCGGTATCATCATGGGTGCGAATATCGGTACGACGATCACGGCCTGGATGGTTTCGCTGACGCAGATTTCGAGCGATATGCTGACGGTGCTGAAGCCGGATTTCTTTGCACCGGTGCTGATTGCCGTCGGTGCGTTCCGCATCCTGTTCGGCAAGAAGGGCAGTGATGATCTGATTGGTAATTTCTGTATCGGTGTCGGCTTCATCTTCATCGGTCTCGAGTTTATGTCGGGTGCCGTATCCCCATATGCCGATTCACCGATTTTCTCGAATGCCTTCCGTGCGATCGGCGGAAATCCGATCCTTGGTATCCTGGTCGGTGCGGTCGTGACCGGTATCATTCAGTCGTCGGCTGCTTCGGTTTCCATCCTGCAGACCCTGGCGCTCGCAGGTGCGGTTCCGAGAGCCTCCGGCTTCTATATCACCCTCGGTCAGAACATCGGTACCTGCGTAACCGCGATGATCTCTGCGACGGGTACCAGCCGTACAGCGAAGCGGGCGGCCTGCATTCACCTGCTCTTTAACGTCGCAGGTGCGGTGATATTCGGCGTACTGATTTTTGCAGCGTCCTTCGCGGCACCGCAGTTCTTCAACGGCCTGCTTTCGCCGGTGGAGATTTCGATCTTCCATACGATCTTTAACGTGAGCTGCACGCTGGTGCTCTATCCGTTTGGTGATCTTCTCGTGAAGCTGTCCGGTGCACTCGTTCCGGAGAAGACCGTGGCCGAAGGCGCACAGACCGCAGAGGATAAGGTGAACATTGAGGAGCAGCGTCTCCGTCGTCACCTGGATGAGCGTATCCTGGAGTCCCCGGCGATCGCCCTGGCGGCGACCCGGAGCGAGGTCGTCAACCTCGGCCGTGTAGTGGCGGTCAATATCAGCGATGCCTGCAGTGCGCTGGAAAGCGGAGATGAGAAGCTGATTCAGGATGTACATGATCGTGAGAAGCTGATCGACCACATGACGGGACTCCTCACGAATTATCTCATCAAGATCGACCAGCTGTCCCTCAGTGAGCGTCAGAAGTTCGAGGTGACCCGGATGCTGAATACGCTGACGGATATGGAACGTGTCGGTGATCATGCGGAGAACATCGTCGAAAAGGCGAAATACATCTTCGATAACGGCGTGCACTTCACGGAAAAGGGCATTCAGGATCTTCAGAAGATCGGCCAGCAGGCACAGGAAAGCTTCAGCCTGTCCATCAATGCGCTGGAGGATAACAGTATCGATGAAGTCATCGATACGAAGCGCTCCGAGGATGTCGTCGACAGGATGGAGCGTGAGATGCGTGAGCATCATATGCAGCGTCTCAGCGAGGGCAAGTGCAGTACCTCTGCGGGTGTGGCCTTCCTCGACGTCATCGGTGACCTCGAGCGTATTTCGGACCACGCCGACAACATCGCGGGCTACGTAAAATCTATGTTACAGTAATCTGTTTTGGCCGGTGCCCGTATGGGCACCGGCCGATTTGTAAATTCGCTGTGAAATTTTTCACAAAATCGCCGTTTTGTACTTGCAAAAAGACATTTGATAGCATACAATAACAGATGCTAATGGAAATGTTTATGTAACCATTTATTTCATTAAATATCAGGAGGATATTATTATGGCAGTAAGAGTTGCGATTAATGGTTTCGGTCGTATCGGCCGTCTCGCATTCAGACAGATGTTCCAGGCTGAGGGTTATGATGTTGTAGCTATCAACGATCTGACCAGCCCGGAGATGCTTGCATACCTTCTTAAGTATGATACAACCCACGGCAGATACAACGGTACTGTAGAGGCTACGGATCACTCCATCATCGTAAATGGCAAGGAGATCGAGATCTACAAGGAGAAGGACGCTGCAAACCTTCCATGGAAGGATCTTGACATCGACGTAGTTCTCGAGTGCACAGGTTTCTACTGCTCTAAGGAGAAGTCCATGGCACACATCAACGCTGGTGCAAAGCACGTTGTGATCTCCGCACCTGCTGGTAAGGATCTTAAGACCATCGTTTACAATGTAAACCACACGACTCTTACAGCGGATGATCAGATCATCTCTGCGGCATCCTGCACCACCAACTGCCTCGCTCCGATGGCAAAGGCTCTTAACGACCTTGCTCCGATCGAGTCCGGCTTCATGACCACTGTTCACGCTTACACTGGTGACCAGATGATCCTTGATGGACCTCAGAGAAAGGGCAACCTTCGTCGTTCCAGAGCAGGTGCTCAGAACATCACTCCTGCATCTTCCGGTGCTGCAAAGGCAATCGGCCTCGTTCTTCCAGAGCTTGATGGCAAGCTGAACGGTGCTGCTCAGCGTGTTCCTGTAGCGACAGGTTCCACCACCATCCTTGATGCAGTTGTTGCTAAGGAAGTAACTGCTGATGAGGTTAACGCTCAGATGAAGGCTGAGGAGACAGAGTCCTTCGAGTACAACACTGACGAGATCGTATCTTCCGATATCATCAACTCCATGGCTGGTTCCATCTTCGATGCTACTCAGACCAAGGTTCTCCCGATGGGCAACGGCAAGACTCTTGTACAGGTTGTTTCATGGTATGACAACGAGAACTCCTACACATCTCAGATGGTAAGAACAATCAAGTACTTCGGTTCTCTGATTGCTGACTAATTCCTCACAGGATATATTAAGTTGCCTTGCCTCTGGCAAGGCTCTGAATTCGTTCGCCACTAAGGCATCCATGCGCCGCTCCGTCCTTCGGACGGCCCTCTCATGGATCATCAGGGATATGACTTTAAAGAGGTCCGGCCTTCATGGGCCTGGCCTCTTTTTATAAAAGGAGATTTATTATGGCAGGTTTAAACAAGTTAACAGTGGATGATATCGACGTAAAGGGCAAGCACGTCCTCTGCAGATGTGACTTCAACGTTCCTCTGAAGAACGGTGTGATCACCGACGAGAACAGACTCGTCGCTGCACTTCCGACCATCAAGAAGCTGATCGCGGACGGTGGCAAGGTGATTCTCTGCTCCCACCTCGGTAAGGTAAAGACAGAGGAGGATAAGCCTTCCAAGACCCTCGCTCCGGTTGCTAAGAGACTTTCCGAGCTTCTCGGCCAGGAGGTAAAGTTCGCAGCAGATCCTGAGGTTGTCGGTGCAAACGCAAGAGCAGCCGTTGCAGAGATGAAGGATGGCGATGTGATCCTTCTTGAGAACACTCGTTACAGAGCAGAAGAGACCAAGAACGGAGATGCATTCTCACAGGATCTTGCTTCTCTCGCAGATGTATTCGTAAATGATGCGTTCGGTACTGCCCACAGAGCACACTGCTCCAATGTTGGTGTCACCAAGTACATCAATGGCCCGCACGTGGTCGGCTACCTGATGCAGAAGGAGATCCAGTTCCTCGGCCAGGCCGTAGAGAATCCGGTACGTCCTTTCGTAGCGATCCTCGGTGGTGCGAAGGTTGCAGATAAGCTGAATGTTATCTCGAACCTCCTTGAGAAGTGCGATACCCTCATCATCGGTGGCGGTATGGCCTTCACCTTCACAAAGGCACAGGGCTACGAGATCGGTTCTTCTCTCTGTGATGAGACGAAGCTTGACTATTGCAAGGAGATGATCGCAAAGGCAGAGCAGCTTGGTAAGAAGCTCCTTCTTCCGGTAGATGCAGTCATCACTGACCACTTCCCAGATCCGATCGATGGACCGATCGATACAGAAGTTGTCGATATCGATAAGATCCCGGCTGGCAAGATGGGTATGGATATCGGACCGAAGACCGCTGAGCTTTATGCTGAGGCTGTAAAGTCCGCAAAGACCGTTGTATGGAACGGACCGATGGGCGTATTCGAGAACCCGACGCTTGCCGCTGGTACAAAGATCGTTGCCAAGGCACTCGCAGATACCGATGCAACAACCATCATCGGTGGTGGTGATTCTGCAGCCGCTGTGAACCAGCTCGGCTATGGCGATAAGATGACCCATATCTCTACAGGTGGCGGTGCTTCCCTTGAGTTCCTTGAGGGTAAGGAGCTTCCGGGCGTTGCTGCAGCAGACGATAAGAACTAATTGAACTGTGGCCGGAGGCCTTCCGTAGGAGAGCCTCCGGCTTTTTTCTTCATCCTGTGGTGCCGCAGATAAATGGATGAAAGGCTGCGCAATCGCACAGCTTATGATACTTCGCGTATGTGAAGTGATAAAAAGAAAGAGGTATCTATATGAGAAAGAAGATTATTGCCGGAAACTGGAAGATGAACATGGTTCCTTCCGAGGCGGTGAAGCTTGTCGAGACATTAAAGCCACTCGTACAGAATGAGGATGTGGACGTTGTGTACTGTGTACCAGCCATCGACCTCGTACCGGTGGTCAATGCTGTAAAGGGCACCAATGTACATGTCGGCGCAGAGAACCTGTATTTCGAGGATAAGGGCGCATACACCGGCGAGATCTCTGCGGATATGCTCGTAGATGCAGGCGTAGAGTACGTGATCATGGGCCATTCTGAGAGAAGAGGCTACTTCCATGAGACCGATGAGGACATCAATAAGAAGCTTCTGAAGGCGCTGGAGAAGGGCCTGAAGCCGATCGTATGCTGTGGTGAGTCCCTCGAGCAGAGAGAGCAGGGGATCACCGAGGACTGGATCCGTATGCAGATCAAGATCGCATTCCAGGGTGTAAGCGCTGATCAGGCAAAGGGCGTCGTCATCGCGTACGAGCCGATCTGGGCGATCGGAACCGGTAAGACCGCGACCTCCGCACAGGCTGAGGAGGTATGTAAGGCCATCCGTGAGACCATCGCTGAGATTTATGACACCGATACCGCAGAGGCGATCCGCATCCAGTATGGTGGATCCATGAACGCCGGTAACTGCAAGGAGCTCCTCGCACAGCCGGATATCGATGGCGGCCTCATCGGCGGCGCTTCTCTGAAGCCGGACTTCGGCACCATCGTGAACTACAACAAGTAATATAAACAATAAAAAAGGGGCCCTGAGGGCAATGTCATTAAGTTAAGATGACATTGCCCTCAGGGCTCCTTTTTTAGTGCTGCTGGCAGCTGGCGGAGTAGATGATACGGTGGCAGGCGGTGTCGAGGCTCAGGTGCAGGACGAGGCCTTCCGGGGTCCGGAGATCGATGAGCGTGATGCCGTTACCTTCTGTACGGGTGGCCGATGTAAGCATGGAGAGAGCATCGATGCGGGCAGCTTCACGCTGGAAGCCTGCTTCATCGAGGGTCTCGCCGAGGCTTATGTGCAGGCTGTTTTCGAGGATGCTTGTGTACTTGTAGTACTGGTAGGAGACATCACCGGCGTTCGGGAGAATGGTCTCCGGGAAAAGCTGCCGGAGGTCCGTCACCATGGCTTCGTCGATGCCCTGATCGATTCTCATATACTGCTTCGGCTTCGTACTGCCGGAGCAGTAGGGCGGAATCAGGCAGAGGATGAGTGTGGCGAGGATGCCGGCGAGGAGGGACGGCCACGCGAGCCGCGTGAAAAGCCGGGTCCAGAATGCGTTTTCCATCGAGCGCGCCGAGAGACCGAAGATGCCGACGAGCAGCGGGAGCGCCAGTACGAGATACAGGAGATTGAGAATCGCTGCCTTCGCGACGGCCAGCTTCGGGAACTGCATGTGCCAGAAGAGGATGGAAACGAAAAGTACGATCAGCTCCAGGGCGATGCCGAGGAGCAGATCGTACTGAAGACCATCATGCCAGAGTGTCTTTTCGTTCGCTTTCATAGGGGGCAACTTACTTCTCCCAAGGAAGCTCGGACTTGCCGAAGTGACCGTAGCTGGATACCAGGTTGTAATCGACGTGGCGGAGATCCAGTGCACGTGTGATGCCCTTCGGGGTCAGATCATAGTTGTGCTTGATTTCCTCCCAGATGGTATTACGATCCTGCTTTTCGGTACCGAAGCAGTCGACGTAAACGGAAACCGGCTCTGCGACGCCGATCGCGTAGGCCAGCTGTACCTCGCAGCGATCTGCCTTACCGGCGTTTACGATGTCACGGGCGATCTTACGAGCCATGTAAGCTGCGGAACGGTCGACCTTACTCGGATCCTTACCGGAGAAGGCTCCGCCGCCGTGATGTGCGGCTCCACCGTAGGTGTCCGCGATGATCTTACGGCCGGTCAGACCGGAATCGGCGAAGGAGGAACCGAGAACGAAGCGGCCGGTCGGGTTCACCAGTACACGGAAGTCGGTATTAAGGCCCATCTCCTCTGCGGTTTCCTTCATGATGCCGGAAACGATCTCGCGTACCTCGTCGAGCGAGGTCTCCTCGGCGTGCTGGGTGGAGATCAGGAAGGTGTCGATGCGGTGGGTATCATAATCGAAGGATACCTGTGCCTTTGCATCCGGACGGAACTTCTGGAAACCATCCTTCAGGTTGTAGGCACGAAGCTTAAGCAGTGCCTTCGTGGAAAGAACGTAAGGAATCGGAAGCATCTCCTCCGTCTCGTTCGTCGCATAGCCGAACATCATACCCTGGTCGCCGGCGCCGTCGTTATCGACACCCATCGCGATGTCCGGAGACTGTCTGGAAATCAGGTAACGGATGTTATACTTCTCGACATCGCTGAGACCGATCTTGCGGAGTACATCACGGATCAGCTTGTCGTAATCCGGCTCATAGTTTGAAGTGATCTCACCCATCACGGTGATCTCGTAATCCTTGATGATGGTCTCGGCCGCGATACGGCTCAGGTCGTCGTGCTGCAGAATGTCGGTTACGATGGCATCGGAAATCTGATCACAGATCTTATCCGGATGTCCGTTGGATACCTGCTCTGATGAAAATAACATGTGTAAATCCTTTCTGGTCTATGCCAAATGGTGTTTCGAAGTGACTTTTGCGGATCAGCGGATGTGCGGAGCACAGTGCCGAAGCTGTCGGCAAGAGTCCGCATCCTTACTGATGTATGAAAAAAGCCTGTCGAACAATCGACAGGCCGAAAATCCGCATCTTATTGCTCGAAACAAAACGTTCGCTCAGGTTAGCACCTTCCGTTTCCGGGGTTGCTGCGGCTTCATCGCTCCTATGTAGCTCCACCGTCTCTGAATAAGTTATGAAATTGTGCACCGATTTCTCAAGTGCGGATAGTACTATAGCATGAGTTTTAGTTGTGTGCAATAGGATTTCGAGATATAATTTGGGTCAGTTTCATTTATTTATATGAAAATGCATATTTCTGTTCATTTTCATTCATGAATCGACTTTACTGATCTGAAGATAAACATAAACGAGGTACCCTATGCCGATTAAAGTACAGAATGATTTACCTGCGAAGCATATCCTGGAGAACGAGAACATCTTCGTGATGGATGAGAAACGGGCGCAGTCTCAGGAGATCCGACCGCTGCGGATCGCGATTCTGAACCTGATGCCGCTGAAGGAGGATACGGAGCTGGACATCCTCCGTGTGCTGTCGAACTTCCCGATTCAGACGGAAATCACCTTTATGACCGTGGCGACCCACGAGTCGAAGCACACCGACGCCTCTCATCTCAATAAGTTTTATGTGACCCTGGACCAGGTGGAGCAGGAGTACTTCGACGGCCTGATCATCACCGGCGCACCGGTCGAGAAGCTTCCGTTTGAGGAGGTGGAGTACTGGCCGGAGCTTACGGAAATCATGAAATGGTCGGAGACCCATGTCTTCTCAACCTTCCACATCTGCTGGGGCGCGCAGGCCGGGCTCTACTATCATTATGGCATCGAGAAGCGTCTGCTCCCGGAAAAGCTCTCCGGCATCTATCGCCAGAAAGTGCTCCACCGGAAGAAGATGATCATGCGCGGCATGGATGATTATTTCAATGTGCCGATCTCGCGTTATACAGGGATTGATGAGGAGGCTGTTCGGAACAATCCGGAGCTTTACGTCGTCGCGGAAGCAGTGAAGCCGGAAGAGGGCGGCAGCTATATGATCCTCGCCTGCTCGAGCCGCCAGATCTTCATCACCGGCCACTCCGAGTATGACAAGTACGACCTTGATAAGGAGTATAAGCGCGATGTGAAGAAGGGCCTCAACCCGAAGCTTCCGGTCAACTATTATGAGGACAATGATCCGTCAAAGGAACCCATCCTCAGCTGGCGCTCGACCTCGAACTGCACCTATACGAACTGGCTGAACTTCGTGTACCAGGAGACCCCGTACGATCTCCATGAGCTGTCACCGGTACAGACGGACAGCTATCTGAAGGGCGACCATGTGGAAGAGCGGGATACGATCATGATGGCCGGAAAGAAGTCCTGAACCGGACGCTGTACCTATATTGACTGGATTTCAGAACGACATCGCATGATGTCCTGCGGCATCGTGGCGGTATACATACATTGAGACAGTAAAAAACGGAGGCAGGTCCTGATGGACGGCCTCCGTTTTTTGAAAATAATATACAGAAATGGATATTCAGAAATCAGTATACAGGATTCTCTACATTGACCTTATCCACTTCCTGGAAAGGTGCAAGGGTAGAAACCATCTTGATCTGCTGATCGTAGGCATTCTTTACATAGTGTACCTCACCCGGCTCGATGTGGATGAAATCGCCTTCGGTTAAGGTGTGGCAGACGCCGTCGACCACGATATCGACTTTTCCCTCTAAGATATAGAAGTTCTCTTCCATGACATTATGATAGTGTGCCTGGAAATCCTGCCCCGGCTGGAACTGAACCAGTGCATAGTTCATGCGAGGTCCCTTCATCAGATACTTCGGGCCGCTGTCACCAAAACGGTATTCAAAATCCTTCTCATTTACTACAAACATGTCTATTTCCTTTCTTTCCTTCTTGTGAACTCTGAATCTGAGTTTTACTACATGTTACGATGCGTATCGGATATATCCACAAATGTGCGGATCAACTGCGGGCAGGCTTTAAAGTCTGTGTTCCACAGTCCATTTCTTACAGTCCTGGTGCGATCCACATATTCTTTGTAAGCTTTCGATCGCAGAGCGCGAGGTTTGCCTTGTAGACCTCCCGCCATACCGGATACATCTCGTCGTAGATCTTTTTATTTTCGAGGTTCGGTGTAAAGGTTTTATCGACCTTTGCACAGCGGGCTGCGCCTTCCGCGATGGAAGGATAGATTCCGACACCATAGCCGGCGAGGATGGCAGCGCCGAGCGCGGTTGCCTCCTTTACGACCGGTGTGACCCCCGGCTTTCCGGTGACATCGGCGAGAATCTGTGACCATAAATCACTTACGGATGCACCGCCGGCGAAGATCAGCTTGTCCGGTTCGTTTCCGGTGGCTTCCTTTACAAGCTCAATATGGCCCTTCACCAGCATCGCGGTATTTTCCAGGATGGAGCGGTAGAAGGTGTACTTGTTGAACTTCTCCGGTAAAAGCTCGAAGTTTGTGAAGGTCGGCGCGGCATGCTTCCAGTTGATGAAGTTCATCACATCACTGAAGCAGCACATCATGCCATAGCATCCGGCCGGGATCTTCTCGGCTTCACGGTTCATCAGGTTATACGGATCGTCACCGATCTCCTTTGCTTTTCTCTTTTCCTCCTGACAGAAACCATCGCGGAACCAGCGCATTACGAGGCCCGGTTTAAAGGCGAGTGCCTCGTACTGCCATACACCGGGTACGGCATGACAGTTTACACGGACGCGTCCGTACGGATCGGTCTTTCCGCTGTCGGTATTAAATTCATACTGCCAGAAGCTGCCACCGAATACCGCGGCTTCGCCCGGCTTACATGCGCCGACGCCGATGGTGCCGAGCTGACAGTCACCGCCGCCGACGACGACCGGTGTTCCCTCTGCGAGACCGGTTTCGGCAGCCCCCTTCGCGGTGACGGCACCTGCGATCGATCCGCATTCCAGAACATCCGGGAAGATATCGGTGCGCAGATGACACTTGGCGGCGATGTCGGTATCCCATGTGCGTGTCTGCAGATCCAGAAGACCGGTGGTCGATCCGTTGCTCGGCTCGACGGCGAGCACGCCGGTCAGCTTATAGATCAGCCAGTCGTTAAACATGCCGACTTTTGCGGTCTTTTCGTAAATCTCCGGGAGATTGTTCTTTACCCACAGAATACGAGGGATTGCATTGAGCGCATAGCTCTGACCGGACTTCTGATACAGCGCAAGCTCGAGATCCGGATCCATCCGAATCAGCTCCGCGACTTCATCTGTGCTGCGGGCGTCGACATTGGCGCAGGCCCAGATCTCGTTTCCATCCTGATCATACAGGAGGATGCCCTCACGCATGCAGGTGGTCGAAATCGCCGCGATATCTGCGGGATCGATGCCGGTTTCCGCGAGGACATTCCGGACACAACTGCTGGCCAGTTTCCAGTTGAAGGTCCAGTCGAAGTCCATGCTCCCTGGAAAACGAGGGTCTTCGTTATGTGTCCACTCGTGCTGGGAACAGCCGATCTGGTTTCCCTCTACATCGAAGAGAACCGCGCGTACGCTTCCGGTTCCGGCATCGATCGCCATTAAATATTTCTTCATGTGATGAACCATCCTTTCCTTGAATGTATGCTTATTGTTTGTTCTGATAAAGCTCCAGGATAGCGGCAGCCGTGTCCTCATCTGTGATCAGGACGTCGAGATAGCTACCCATCAGGGTGGCGTAGATCGCTTCGGTTTTATGCGGGCCACCGGCGACACCGACGACATTGTTGAAGTTCTCGATCTTGGTCAGCGGAGGACTCATCAGGCGCTTCTCGAGGTCGCTGTCGATGAGATGTCCGTGGATGTCGATGAAGTGACTTAAAATATCACCCACGGCGCCCTGCTTCTGCAGAAACAGGTAGTCATCCGGCGTCAGGATGGCGTTTTTGATGATGGTGGCAGCACTGGTGTCCATGCCACCGATGCCGACGACGGTGAAATCAGAAATCATGGCCATGTTTGCGATGCGCTGGATATCATTTTCCTTTTTCAGTTCTTCCATGATAGAGGAAGAGCTCAGAATCAGCGGACTCGGAATCAGATGCAGGCGGGCGTTGAAGATACTGGACTGCGTATTCGGCAGATAGTAATTGACACCACCGGTCAGCGAGACCACATTGATCGGACTTTCCGAGCGCTGCGCCAGATAGTTCAGAATCCGGCTTGGCGTATCGCCGTAGCCCATATTGATATAGGAATTATCCTTGATGCGCTGATTGATGTACATGGAGGCTGCCTGCGCCAGGGAATCGTTTAAGGATTCACCGGATGGCGGCGAGGGAATGATCAGGACATCATTTAAATGAAACAGATCCTTGAATTCCTTTTCCATATTCAGACGGCGGGTACTGCTGTTTCTGATCTGAAAGGTGATGAATCCGTTTTCCTTTGCCTTATCGAGCAGACGAAGAATCTTGATGCGGTTAATGCCCAGAAGCTTCGCAATTTCCTGCTGCGTCAGGTTCTCGATATAGTAGTACCAGGCGATTTTAATCATTAATTCTTCTTCATAGTTATAGTTCTGCTCCATGATGAGATCCTCTGTATGAAAATCGGTGGCTAAACGCAACAAATGTTCATAGCATAAAAATATGTTTATCAAAAGTATAAAGAGCATTGTGCAAAATGTCAATATAAATAAAGCGTTCATTTGCACCGTTGTTAAACTGAACAATAAAATATTTGGAATGCGTGCAGGTTATGTTGACAAATGATAGTGACAGCGTTAATATAAGTTCATTAGTTGAACAAAAGTGCCCAATGCAATGGAGGAAAGGTCATAATGGAGAATAACAATAAACCAGGAGCTGAGAATCTGCTGCAGGTTTGCGATATTTATAAATCCTTTGGTGATAATGCAGTTCTGAAGGGCATGACATTAAGCCTGAAAGCCGGAGAAGTCCTCTCCCTGATCGGAGGTAACGGTGCTGGTAAAAGTACCTTAATGAAGATCATCATGGGCATCTATACACATGACAGTGGTAAGGTTTTCGTCGACGGTAAGGAGATGACCGCAGGAAAAACGACCGAGGCACTGTCCAGCGGCGTATACATGGTACCGCAGGAACCGCTGCTTTTCCCGAATATGAGCGTGGAAGAGAATATCCTCATCGGTTTTACCAGACCGCAGGCGGAGCTTCACAAGGAACTGGTGGATACGATGAAGAACATCGGCTGGAACCTGGAGCTGAACCGGAAGGCGAATACGCTTTCGATTGCAGAGCAGCAGCTGGTAGAGCTTCTTCGTGGACTCCTTAGACACGCGAAGATCCTGATTCTGGATGAGCCGACCAGTGCACTTACCTTTAAGGAAGTAGAGAGCCTGTTCAAGGTGATCAAGGACCTGAAGGCACAGGGCATCGGTATCATCTACATCACCCATCGTCTGGATGAGGTGTTTGAAATCTCGACCGATGTCGGCATCATGCGGGATGGCCGTATCACCCTGATGGGAAAGATCGAGGAATTTACGAAGGCTGCGCTGGTAAAGGGACTGTTACCGGATGCCACGGATCAGCAGGAAGTAGTCAGCAAAACAAATGTTGATTATACGAAAGCACCGGTACTGGAGCTTCAGAACTTCAGCGGCTATGGATTTAAGGATATTTCCCTGAAGGTGTATCCGGGTGAAATCCTGGGTGTCGCAGGTGTCGTCGGCGCCGGACGAACCGAGATGGCACAGACCATCTTCGGTATGGACAAGGTGCTGGGCGGTAAAGTCTATTTGGATGGACAGGATATCACCGGACTGAGTACACGGAAGGTGATGAAGGCCGGCCTCAACTATGTTTCCGAGGACCGACATGCGGATGGTATCTTCAAGATCTCATCGGTTGCGTATAATATCACAAGTGGAATCCTGGGTGAATCTTTCATGGGAAAGGTTTTCCTGGATACAAAGAAAGAAAAGGAACTGACACAGCAGTATATCGATGACTTCCGTATCAAGGTAACCGGGCAGGAGCAGGAACTGGGAAGTCTTTCCGGTGGTAATCAGCAGAAGGTGGTCATCGGACATGCACTGGCGACCGCTCCGAAACTGATCATCCTGGACGAGCCGACACGAGGCATCGATGCAGGTGCACGAACCGATGTTTATAACATCATCAAGGGTCTGTCGAAAAAAGGCCTGGCTGTACTGCTGATTTCATCCGATATGGAGGAGATTATCGAGCTGAGCGATCGGGCAGTGACCATCCACCAGGGACGACTGAACTGTGAGTTCGAACGAGCGGAAATCAATCAGGAGAATCTCACGAAGGCTTCCTTCGGTGTTGTTGGAAAGGAGAAAGAATAATGAACAGTTTACGGACACTCTTGAAAAAGAGAGAAATGACGAGCTTCTTTTTCCTGATTTTACTCTTTGCAGTGGTTGGCTGCATCAACCCGGCGTTTCTGGCGGTCAGCAATATCGCTGCCTGCTTTAATTCTTCGGTCGTATTCGTCATCATTTCCGTAGGTATGGCATTTACCATCATGGTCGGAGAAATCGATGTATCGGTAGGTTCCTGCCTCGGCATGACCGCCGTGGTCGTGGGTTCCATGATCTGTAACGGTGCCAGCTGGGCACTCGCTTTCGCGGTCGGTATTCTGATCGGTATCATCGTCGGCTGTATCAATGGCTTCGGTGTGGCGATCATGAAAGCACCTTCCCTGATCTTCACCCTGGGCGTGAATGGTATTTTACGAGGACTCATGTTCATCTACACGAATGGTGCAGATGTAAATAATATTCCGAAGAGCTTTAAGGATATTTCCGCGAAGGCCCTTCCGGGTATCAGGATTACCTATTATTTCATCGCAGCGCTGATTCTCACGGTGATCATCCATCTTCTTCTCACGAAGACCCGAAAGGGAAGATATGTGAAGGCCGTCGGCGATAATGCAGATGGTGCGAAGCTGGTCGGTATCGACCCGGTCAAGACCAAGGTTCTTTCCTATATCGTATGTTCAGTGATGGCATCGATTGCAGGCATCCTGTTCTGCAGCCGTATCGGTATCGTCACCACCTCGAGTGGTAATGGATATGAGATGACCGCCGTAGCCGCCTGCGTACTGGGTGGCATCAGTCTTACCGGCGGTGTCGGAAGTGTGATCGGATCCGCCATCGGCGCGGTCATCATGAGCTCCATCAGTTATCTTCTGGTATTTATGGGCTTCTCGTCCAATTATAATGATGCGATTACAGGAAGTATCCTGATCGTGATCGTCGTCGTCGATTCTGTCATGCAGATCCGTTCCAGAATGAAGTTAAGACATGAAAGACTGCAGGCAAGAACACGGGATGATATGGTGGCGGAAGGAGAGAATGCATGATGAGCGGAAATGTTTCAAGTGAAAATAAAAACAGGCTGAATGTAAAGCTGAACTGGAACTGGTTCCTGATCGCCGTCATTCTGATCGAAATTCTCATTTTCGGCATGACCAATCCGAAGTTCATGAATGTTTCGTCGATGTTCCGCAGCATGAACGACTTCGTTCCGATCGGTATCATCGGTATCTTCGTCACACTGGTCATGATCACCGGTGGTATCGATATCCAGGCGGGCTCCATCGTGGGACTGACCTCGATCATCATCGGTGTGGCATGGCAGGACTGGGGACTCAATATCTGGGCTGCAGTTGCACTGGCGGTCGTCATCGCCATCTTATGTGGCATCCTGACTGGATTCTTCATCGCGTACTGTGGCGTACAGGCGATGGTGGCGACCCTGGGTGGCAGCTTCCTGTATGCAGGCCTTGCGCTGATGGTATCCACCATGAGTAATACGCCGTCCTACATGGGTATCACAAATTTCCCGGAAGCCTTCAGAGCGATGACCAAGTTTAAAATCGGCAAGATCTCACCGGGGCCGGCGATCGTCTTTCTGATCGTCGCCGTCATCATGGGGATCGTACTTCACAAGACCAAGTATGGACGTAAGATCTTCCTCGTCGGTGTGAATCCGAATGCCGGCAGCTTTTCGGGCATCAATACGAAGAGAGTTGTTCTTTCAACCTATGTGCTGAGTGCGATCGGCGCGGCTATTGCAGGTATCGTTCTTACCTCGTACTACAACATCGCAAAGTCCGATCTCGGAAGTACCTTCACCATGAACATCATCACCGTCGTCGTACTGGGTGGTACCTTATCGACCGGTGGTAAGGGAAATGTACTCGGTACGGTACTGGCGACCATCATTATCGGACTGATCAAATTCGGACTTCCGCTGTGCTTCGGTATCAATGCACAGTACCTGGATGCACCGATCGGAATCCTGCTGGTAGTTGTTCTGCTGGGACGTGCACTGATGGTACATCCGGCATTTGTAAACTACCGTGCAAAATGTAAAAGTCGGCGGCAGAAGGCAGCTGCATAAACCAAGTTAGATCATATCTAAACATACATATCAAACATCCAAAGGAGGAAATGTAATGAAGAAGATTTTATCAACCGTATTAGTGGGCGCGATGCTGACATCCATGCTCGCAGGCTGTGGTGGAAACACCAAGGCACCTGAGACCACCGCAGCAGCGAAGGCAGAGACCACAGCCGCTGCAGCCGCTGCAGAGACCGAGGCTCCGGCAGCAGAGAGCACATCCGGTGCAAGCGTAGAGGGAAAGACCGTTGCGTTTATTCCGAAGCTGACCGGTAACGCATTCTTCGAGGTTGCAAACGATGGTGCTCAGGAGTTCGCAAAGAAGTGGAACATCAATGTAAACTACATGGGCAGCTCCAGCGCAGCTGTAGCAGATCAGGTATCCGTTATTAACCAGGCGATTTCTGCAGGTGTAGATGCGATCTGTATCTCTACTGTAGACGCAGCAGGTGTGTCTGATGCACTGAACGAGGCAAAGGATGCCGGCATCATCGTCAGCACATGGGATTCGGACGCAAACGTTGAGGATAGAAGCCTTATGGTTTCCCAGGGAACACCAGAAGTTTTAGGACAGATGCTCGTTGATATGGCTGCGGATGGCTTAAAGGCAAGAGGCAAGGATCCGGAGAAGGATGAAATCAAGTACTGCTGGCACTATTCACAGGCAACCGTAACCGACCAGAACAGCTGGCAGGTTGAAGGCGAGAGAATCATCGCTGAGACCTATCCGAACTGGACCAATGTTCACCCGGATAACTACTATTCCGAGCAGGATGCAGAGAAGTCCATCACTGTAGGTGAGGCTGTTCTCGATGCAAACCCGGATATCGACGTCATCATCTGTAACGACTCTACTGCTCTTCCTGGCCAGTTACAGGCTGCAGAGAACAAGGGCTATAACAAGGACAACGTAACCATCACCGGTTTCGCAACTCCGAACGCTGTAAAGCAGTACTGCACAAACGGAACTCTTTACAACTGGGGTCTCTGGGATGCGAAGCTTCAGGGCGCTATGGGCTGCTATGTCGCTGCATACCTCGCTGCAGGTAACACTGTGAAGGTTGGCGATTCTATCGATATCCCTGAGATCGGCTCCTGCGAAGTACTTGCAAACGAGAGCATCTCCGCTGGTGCAGCTACCGGTGCTGAGAACAACGGTGTCGTTCTTCTTCCGGAGCGTCTCGTATTCACCGCTGAGAACATGAACAATTATGATTTCTAAATCATAAATACTACGAATTTAACTGAATATAACTTATGATATGTATGTTGTAACAAACTGAGTATAGTCGAAAGGAAATACATCGATGGCAGATTTAGAGGGACTTAAAGTAGCGAAGGATTATCACGTAGATACACCATTTGCAAATCAGGATGGATTTTATCTTAAGGGCGCAAATAATCTGGATTGGGGAATGAAGCATCATCTTGCAAATATCTTTAATCCGAAGAGCGGAAACACCGTGATGTTTGCGTTTGACCATGGTTATTTCATGGGCAGCACAGCCGGTCTGGAGAGACTTGATTTATTACTTCCGAAGCTGGCACCATACGTTGATTGCTTTATGGGTACCAGAGGTGCGATCCGCACATGCTTAAAGCCGGAATTCACCAATGCGATTGCATTGAGAGTTTCCTCTGGTTCGAGCATGCTGCAGGATGATCTGAGTCATGAAGTCGTTGCCGTGGATATCGAAGATTCCATTCGCATGAATGCTGACTGTATGGCATCACAGGTATTTATCGGCGCAGATGGACAGCTGTCCAGCATCGATAACCTGAGCAAGGTGATCAATGCCGGTATGCGTTACAGCATCCCGACCCTGGGCGTATGTGCCGTAGGTAAGGATATGGAGCGTACCGATCGTTTCTTCAAGCTGGCGACTCGTATCATCGCAGAGATGGGCTGTCAGATCGTGAAGACCTATAACTGTGAGCACTTCGAAGAAGTCGTATCGGCCTGCCCGGTACCGATCGTCGTAGCCGGCGGTAAGAAGCTTGCAGAGAAGGATGCACTGACCCTGGCATATGAAGTAATCCAGAAGGGCGCACGTGGTGTGGACATGGGACGTAATATCTTCCAGAGCCAGCATCCGGTAGAGATGGCCCAGGCGGTTCATAAGGTAGTACATGAAGGCTTTACAGACAAGGAAGCATTCGAGTTTTATGAGGATCTCATTCACTGATCTGATGAATGAAGATGAATGAAAAGAAGAGGAGGCAGACCGAAAAGGTCTGCCTCCTCTTTATGATGGATGGAGTATACATTACGGCTGGAGATCGCTGCGTGGAGGGATGCACGTTCCATAAACCATCAGGAGTGGGCGGCGGATCCGAAAGAGCTAACGATTAAAACAGAACCTGAAAAGAGGAATCCGTTTCGGATTCCTCTTTATTTCTAAGCATTTAAGCTTATGTTTTATGTTCCATATTCGATTTTAAAACTTAATAGTACAACGGAGTATCTCCTCTAGGTATTAAGCCTATATGGTAAAATAGCTTTGTGCTATCTTTTTCTGGATATCTGTTCTATTTTGTTTTTATAAAGATGATAATATCGCGCGGGCTTGATGAAAGATCCTTTATCTGGAGAAACACTCCGATGCTGAATAACATGACCGCTTATGCGCTGTTATCGATGGATTTTATCTTTCGTGAAGCCCGGAGATATTATCAACGAACTGTGCTGGAATCATCGTTTTCATACCTCCTTCCTTTTTTATCGTTTCGGTGATTTGTCGGATCACCACTTTGTTAACGTCTGAATCTTCCTTTCTCGTCAGAAGATTTTCTGTTAACGAATCTTTTTTTATCTTGTGTCTACATAGTACCACGTAAATATTATTTTGACAATACTTTCAGAAGAAGAAAATATTTTTATTTTTGCATCTCCATGCATCGGGCCTTATAATGAACACATATAAAAGAAATGGAGTGCATGCGATGGTAAAACGTAACCCGGTGGAGAAGAAAATACAGAGAAAGTGTTATGTGGTCGGGTTGATCGCCTTCGTGAGTGCACTTTTTCTGGCTTATTTTTTACTCGGAAATATAAAGAAAAATGAACAGGCCGCAGCGACCTATACGGCGCAGAATACGGTTCGCCGCATCCGCTCCCAGATGGATGAGTACGTGATCTGCTCGAATGTGCTGGAAAATGTCATTCTGGCCGGGTATGAGCTGAACGAGGATGGGTTCTCCACACTGGCGAGCATGCTTCCGAATGAAGATGGTGTGGTGAAAGCCTTTGAGCTGGCACCGAAGGGGATCGTCGCGGAGATTTATCCGATGCAGGAAAACACAGAAGCCATCGGGCTCGACCTGCTGACCGAACATGAAAGGGCGATCGACGCGAAGCTGGCGAAGGAAAGTAAGGAATATACACTGGCCGGGCCGTTCGAGCTCCGGCAGGGCGGCACAGGCGCGTTGCTTTTCAATCCGGTCTATCAGACGGATGCCACAGGACAGCAGACATTCTGGGGCTTCGTCGTCCTGGTTATCGATTGGGATAAGTTCGTGGCGAAGATGGGCCTCAACCGTCTGAGTGAAGCCGACTACTGCTATCGAATCTGGAAGGAGGACAGTGTAACCGGCGAGGTGAATGTGCTTGTACAGTGTCCACATACGCTTCCGGAGGATCATCTGACGCTGGAGTGTACGCTCCCGAACGACAGCTGGCACTTCGATCTCATCCCTTCCGAAGGATGGATTCCGATCTCCTACTGGATTCTGGATGTCGTGATCAGCTATGTGTTCTCACTGATGATCGCTGCGCTGTTTTATCTTTTCTATATCAAACGCTATCATGAGCAGCAGTATGCGGAGAAGCTTCAGCTGTCAGTTGCAGAGGCACAGGAGGCGAGTGAGGCGAAGACGCGATTCCTCTTCAATATGAGCCATGATATCCGGACACCGATGAATGCCATCATGGGCTTTGCGGAGCTGCTGGAGCGAAATCTCGATGATCAGGAAAAGGCGAGGGGGTATCTTCAGAAGATCCAGAACGCCAGCGGTCTGCTCCTGACCATCATCAACCAGGTGCTGGAGATGGCGAGAATCGAAAGCGGCAGTGCGACCCTGAAGCTCGAAGCGGCGGACCTCAGTGCACTGTTTCACTCCGTCAATACCGTGTTTGAAGCCGACATCCAGAAAAAGAACATCCAGTACTCCGAGGATGCCCATGTTCCGCATAAGTTTGCGTACTGCGATAAGACGAAGCTGGAGGAAATCTATCTCAACATCGTGAGCAATGCCATCAAGTACACCCCGGATGGGCACGCGATCCGCGTGGAGATCCATGAGCTCCCGTCCGAGGATGAGAAGAAGGCATGCTATCGTTTTACCTGTGAAGATACCGGCATCGGTATGAGCGCAGACTATCTGCCGCACATCTTCGATGAGTTTTCCAGAGAGCATACCACGACGGAAAATAAGGTCGTCGGCACCGGTCTCGGACTCCCGATCGTGAAATCCCTCATCGAACAGATGGGTGGCACGATCCGGGTCGAGAGTACCCAGGGTGTCGGTACGAAGTTTACCGTCGACCTCGCGCTGGCACTGGCCGACCGGGAGGAGGTATACCCGTCGGAGGAGACATTGGCGGAAGCAAATCGTGAGAAACTGAAGGGACGGCGTGTCCTGCTCACGGAGGATAACGAGCTGAACGCCGAGATCGCGATGGAGCTGCTCGGCGAGGAGGGCCTTCTCATCGAGCATGCGGAGGATGGCGAGAAATGCTGCACGATGCTGGCACAGGCGCCGGCGGGCTACTATGACCTCGTGCTTATGGATATTCAGATGCCGGTGATGAACGGTTACGAGGCGGCGGCGAAGATCCGCGGCATGGCGGACGCAAAAAAGGCGGGCATTCCGATCATCGCGATGACGGCGAACGCCTTCGCGGAGGACAGGCAGGCGGCGCTCGATGCCGGGATGAACGCGCACGTCGCGAAGCCGATCGACATGACGGTGCTGATGCCGACGATTCTTCGCTACCTGTGACACAGGGCAATGCCTGCATCAGGATGCAGTGCGGAAGCGGAAACGCCGGCGGGAGAGTCTGTGAGGGCGCCATACGGTATGGGTGCTTCCGGAAGTGAAATGCGGGATAGGAAGGTAAGTGGAGAGGATATGACGAAGGACGAGGCGCGGGCGCTGATCCGCGAAAAGAAGAAAACACTGACGGCGGAGTACCGTGCGCAGGCCAATGCAGAGATCGCGACACGTTTTCTCTGCTATCCGATTTTTCAGCAGGTGGATTCGATTTTCTGTTACGTGAATACGGAGGACGAGCCGTCGACGCGGGAGATCATCGAGACGGCCTGGCAGATGGGAAAGCTTGTAACGGTACCGCGCTGCATTCCGGGGCCGACGCATCGCATGGAGGCGGTGCAGATCATGAGCTGGGACGATCTCGTGCCGGGGGCGTATGGGCTGCTGGAGCCGAAGGAAGGGCTGCCGGTGGTGGATGCGTATAAGATCGCGCTGGCGGTGGTGCCGTGTATCGCGGCGGATCGTTATGGCCGGCGACTCGGCCATGGGGCGGGCTACTATGACCGCTTCCTGCAGGGGCAGACGATGTATACCTACTGTCTCTGCTACGGGGCGCTGATGCTGCCGGAGGTGCCGGTGGATGCGCAGGATGTCACGATGAACCGCGTCTTCTCCGAGGATAAGGTCTATAATCCGCGGCTGGCCAGTGACGATCTCCGGGAGGAGCTCGCGGAGGAGCTGCCGGCGGGCGGGATCCGCGCGTTTCTGAAGGGGCTGTTTCATCGGAAATAAGGAGTGTGTATTACGATGGATGAAGAAAAGATGGAGAAACTGAAGGAATGGATGGATGCTTCGAAGAGCGTCGTGTTTTTCGGCGGTGCGGGGGTGTCGACGGAGAGTGGTGTGCCGGATTTTCGAAGCAAGGATGGCCTCTACAACCAGCATGATGTGCGCTTCGATCAGTATCCGCCGGAGTATCTTCTGAGCCACAGCTGTCTCGTGAATGAGCCGAAGGTGTACTTTGAGTTTCACCGGCAGAAGATGGATACGCGGGCGGTGCAGCCGAACGCGGCACATAAGTATCTCGCGGCGCTCGAAAAGACGGGAAAGCTGAAGGCCATCGTGACCCAGAACATCGATGGACTGCACCAGAAGGCGGGCAGCCGGTGCGTGTATGAAATTCATGGCAGCGCACTTCGGAACTACTGTATGCGCTGTGGGAAGACCTATCCTTCGGACTACATTTTCGAATCGAAGGAGCCGATTCCACACTGCAGCTGCGGTGGCGTGATCCGTCCGGACATCACCCTCTACGAGGAGAGCCTTCCGGAGGATGCCGTACGTGGCGCGATTTACGCTATCTCTGAAGCCGATATGCTGATCATCGGTGGAACCTCGCTCACGGTTTATCCGGCGGCCTCCTATATCCAGTACTTCCGGGGAAAGTATCTCGTCATCATCAACCGCGATGCGCTTTCCGTGCGGATGCGTGCCGATACCCTGCTGATCCAGGATAAGATCGGCGAAGTGTTTACGCGGCTGGCGGAGCTGCAGGGGCTATATCAGTCGTAGCATGTCCTCCGGGAGCGGCGCGGTCAGTTCGAGCAGCTTTCCGCTGATCGGGTGCCGGAAACGGAGGCGCCAGGAGTGGAGTGGCTGCCGGGTGATGAAACGCGCATCCGGATGATAGAGAAAATCACCCGGGAGCGGGTGCCCGAGGTACTGCATATGCACACGAATTTGGTGCGTACGTCCGGTTTCGAGTTTCAGGCGCAGGAGACTCAGGTCTTTTTCCTTATTATAGGAAAGCAACAGGCCATGCGTGACGGCGTAGTCGCCCTTCGTGTAGTCGATGCAACGCTCGATGACGGAATCCTCCTTCCGACCGATCGGCGCATTGACGGTGAAGTGCAGGCCGAGGACAGAATCTGCCGGATCGCGCAGCGCCGGGATGTCCGCGAGGGAGTCCGGAAAGCTTCCGTCCAGGTTCTGCAGGCGGGCACGTGCATAGGCCGGATCCGCAGAACGGCTCAGATAGAGTCCACTCAGAAGAGAGGTGCTGTCAGGTGTGCGGATGCTATCCTGAGGGCATTCTTTAACTGGGCGCGTTTCGCACTGGTCAGCGTGCATGCAGCGGGACACAGTGCATTCCTTCGAAGCAGCTGTGCCAGCACATCGGAAGAGGTCCCGCACATCTCCGGAGGCGATGGCGAGGTACTCGCGCTGGATCGCATGCGCTCGGATCATATCGCCGAGACGGGCTGCTGCGTGCATGTTTTTCGCGGCGATCAGCAGGCCGCTCGTGTCGCGGTCGAGGCGATTCACGATACGGTTCACATAATGTTCGTAGCCAAGGACGTGATGCGTGTACCAGCAGAGTGCATTGCCGAGTGTGTACGCATAGTGCCCCATCGACGGATGAATCGGGAGCCCGGCCGGTTTGTCGATGACCAGGAGATCCTCGTCCTCATAGACGATGGACAGCGGGATCTCTGTCTCGACGACATTCGGGCTGTCCTCGGTCTCGAGGATGTTGCAGCGCAGCCGGTCGCCGGTGCTGAGAACCTCCTTCAGATAGCTCCGGTGCCCGTTTAGAACGAGCCCGTCGATGCTACCGGGCTCCGTTTCTGTTGTGTGGCCAATGCCGGCTGCGGAGGTGCAGGTGGTCTGGACACCGGCATTGGCCGACGGTACATCGGTGGTGATGTGCTCCTCTGCGCTGAGCGCACGGGTGTTCCGAAGGTGGTAGAGTGTCGTTCGCGAGTAGCCCTCGGAACGAAGAAAAGCCTCCACGGTGTGGCCGTGGAAGCTTTCCGGAATGATATAGTCGATCTGTCGCAGGTTTTCTGCCATAATCTCACTTTCATAAGGAACTGCATCTTCGCAGTCGGACGAATATTACTTCTCTGTGCTGAAGTGGAAGGTGTCCTTGAGGCCGAGCCACTTCTGATCCTTATCGGAGAGGTTCAGCGGTGTGCCATCCTCGAGGGTGTAGCCTTCGGCACTTGCGGAGCCAGGGTAGGCGCCCTGAAGCTTAGGCCACTGGATGTTGATCTCCGGATCGTTCCATGCGAGACCGGACTCGTCACCCGGATGCCAGAAATCGGTGACCTTATAGCAGAACTCAGCGACATCGGAGAGCACCAGGAAACCGTGTGCGAAGCCCTCGGAGATGTAGAACTGCTTCTTGTTCTCCTCGGTGAGCTCGACGCCGTAATACTGACCGTAGGTCGGGCTGCCCTCGCGGAGGTCGACGGCGACATCATATACAGAGCCCTTGATGACGCGGACGAGCTTGCCCTGCGGGTACTGCTTCTGGAAGTGAAGACCACGAAGCACGCCCTTCGTAGACATGGACTGGTTATCCTGAACGAAGACCATGTCGAGGCCGGCCTCGTGCATATCCTTCTGATTATAGGTTTCCATAAAATAGCCACGTGCGTCGCCGTGAACGCTCGGCTCGATGACATAAAGGCCTTCAATCGGTGCCTTGGTAACTTTGATCTGTCCCATGATATATCTCCTTACATCTTTATAAGCATGAATCGATTTGTCTGACCGAAGTCGTTCCTATTATAAGACGGTGGGGAGGAAAAAGCCACTGTGAAATAAATTGAAAATAATTATCGATTTTGCTTGACGAATCCGTTTGAAAGGAGTAAGATACAGATAAATCAATAATAGTTATTGATTTTGAATTCACTGTTAGGAGTCACGATGAATTATTCAAGACAGCGCGAGGAAGTCCTCGATCAGCTAAGCGGGCATAATGATCATCCGACGGCGGATGTGATTTTTGCAGAGCTTCGTGATCGGGATCCGAACATCAGCCTGGCGACCGTCTACCGTAATCTGAAGCTTCTTGCGAAGAACGGTACGATTCAAAAGCTGAGCTTCGTATCCGGTGCGGATCATTTCGATCCGAATGCAGAAAAGCATGTGCACTTCGTGTGTGACCGCTGCGGCGGCGTCTTCGATGTACCGATGCCGGAAGCAGAGACACTGGATGAAGAGGCAGCACGGCATGTACCGGGGATCGTCACCGGCCATGATCTGGTATTTCATGGGATCTGTGAGCGCTGCTGTACAGCAGGAGATGTGTTGCAGGGTGAAGCAGAGGAATCTGCGGCTGAGACGCTCGGATGATTCGGCGCGAAGAGATGAGGACACGATGGAAGTGACCGGTGTCCGCGCGCAACGGCAGCGAATGGAGTTAGAACGGATAAACGTAAAAATTATGCAGCAGAAGCTGCTCATTTAAAAAGGAGAATGAATTATGAAGGTAAAGACTTGGGTATGTTCCGTATGTGGTTATGTTTATAAGGGAGAGGTTCCGCCAGAGGAGTGTCCGGTATGCCATGTTCCGGCAGATAAGTTCGTAGAGCAGGAAGAGGAGATGACCTGGGCTGCAGAGCATGTGATCGGTGTGGCAAGTGATGTCCGCGAGGATATCAAGGCGGATCTGCGTGCAAACTTCGAGGGCGAGTGCACCGAGGTCGGTATGTATCTTGCGATGTCCAGAGCGGCATTCCGTGAGGGTTACCCGGAGATCGGCGAGTACTACAAGACCGCTGCATTTGAAGAGGCTGAGCACGCAGCGAAGTTCGCAGAGCTTCTCGGCGAGGTCGTTTCCCCGTCCACCAAGGAGAACCTCACCGTACGTGTCGCTGCAGAGAACGGCGCAACCGCTGGTAAGGTAGACCTTGCGAAGCGCGCGAAGGAGCTGAACCTCGATGCAATCCATGATACCGTTCATGAGATGGCACGTGACGAGGCGAGACACGGTAAGGCATTTGCCGGTCTCCTCAAGAGATACTTCGGTTAATATAGTAATAAAAACCACGTGAAATGGTATTGTATATTTTTTAACAAAGGGAGGGCTGAGTCGTTGACGATGCCCTCCTTTTGGTATAAACTACAAACGATTATGGCTTAAAAGCTTCATTTTTAAGCGTCATTGAAACCCCGTGTTGATGTTGAAGGATAGAAATAGAAGGTGGCAGTTATGACAGAGAAGAAACCAGTTTTACTGATGATTCTTGATGGATATGGTATCAATCCGAATCCAGAGGGAAATGCGATTGCGATGGCGGAGACACCGGTGATGGATCGACTTGAGAAGGAGTATCCGTTCGTAGAGGGTCAGGCTTCCGGACTGTATGTAGGTCTTCCGGACGGTCAGATGGGTAACTCCGAGGTAGGCCACATGAATATGGGTGCCGGCCGCATCGTTTACCAGGATCTCACGAGAATCACGAAGTCCATCCAGGATGGCGATTTCTTTACGAATGCAGAGCTCGTGGCAGCGGTTGAAAACTGTAAGAAGAATAACTCCGCACTGAACCTGATGGGCCTTGTTTCGAACGGCGGTGTACATTCTCACCTCGAGCATATCTTCGGCCTTCTCGAGCTTGCGAAGCGTCATGGCTTAACGAAGGTATATCTCTATGCCTTCCTCGACGGTCGTGATACACCACCAGATTCCGGTAAGGCGTTCCTCGAGGAGGTCGAGGCGAAGATGGCAGAACTCGGTGTCGGCGAGATCGCGATGATTTCCGGCCGTTACTATGCGATGGATCGTGATAAGAACTACGATCGTGTCGAGAAGGCATACGATGCGATGACGAAGGGTGTCGGTAATCACTTCGCGTCCGTATCCGAGGCGATGCAGAGCTCCTATGATGAGAAGGTATACGATGAGTTTGTCGTACCTTGCGTCATCGAGAAGGAGGGCGCTCCGAGACACCTGATTCAGGATGGCGATTCCTGCATCTTCTTCAACTTCCGTCCGGACCGTGCACGTGAGATGACCCACTGCTTCTGTGATGATGAGTTCGGTTTCTTCGAGAGAGGAAAGCGTCTCGATACCACCTTCGTATGCTTCACGGATTATGATGCGACCATCCCGAACAAGCGGATCGCGTTCCCGAAGCAGAGTATCACGAAGACCCTCGGCGAGTATGTGGCATCGCTTGGTTTAAAGCAGCTCCGTATCGCAGAGACCGAGAAGTATGCACACGTTACCTTCTTCTTTAACGGTGGCGTAGAGGAGCCGAATGCCGGTGAGGATCGTATCCTCGTTCCGTCTCCGAAGGATGTACCGACCTACGATCTGAAGCCGCAGATGTCCTGCCCGGAGGTGTGTGAGAAGCTGGTGGAGGCGATTAAGTCCGGAAAGTATGACATGATCATCGCAAACTTCGCAAACCCGGATATGGTCGGCCATACCGGTGTGATTCCAGCGGCTGTGAAGGCCATCGAGGTGGTGGATCATGCAGTCGGAGAGGTTGTCGATGCCATCAAGGAGGTCGGTGGGCAGATGATGATCGTCGCTGATCATGGTAATGCCGATATGATGATCAACTATGAGACCGGTGAGCCATGGACCGCACATACCACGAATCCGGTTCCGTTCATTCTGATCAATTCGAATCCGGACTGGAAGCTTCGTGAGGGTGGCGCACTCTGCGACATCGCGCCGACACTGCTCCAGATGATGGAGATTCCGCAGCCGGAGGAGATGAGTGGTAAGTCGCTCATCGTTGAAAAGTAAGAGCTGCTGAGCTGCCGTGCCGTCCGGCTTCGGCCCCACGGCACTGTACAGAGAATTTGAGGTAAAAAATTTATGAACGTTGGCGTTTCAACTGATTCCGGCAGTGGCATCACACCACAGGAGAGTGCAGAGCTCGGCATTCGTGTCGTCCCGATGCCTTTTCGGATCGATGATCAGGAATATTACGAAAACATCAACCTTACAAGAGAAGAGTTCTTCGAGAAGCTGAAGAATGATCATGACATCGCGACATCGCAGCCGAGCATGGAGGATGTGATGAAGGTCTGGGACGAACTCCTCGAGACCTGCGACCAGATCGTGCATGTGCCGCTGAGCTCGGGACTGTCCGGCTCGACACAGACGGCGATGATGCTGGCCCAGGATGAGAAGTACGAGGGACGTGTATTTGTACCGGACGATCGTGGGGTATCGGTCGTACAGCGTCAGGTCGCGATCTTCGCGACGGAGCTCGCTGCACGTGGCTATGATGGACAGCAGATCTGCGATATCCTGAACCGTGATGCGGAACAGAACCAGATCTATATCGGTGTGGATACACTGAAGTACCTGAAGAAGGGTGGACGCATCACACCGGTGGCTGCTGCCATCGGCACGCTGCTTCATATCAAGCCGGTGCTCGGCATCACCAACGGCGGAAAGCTCGATTCCTACACGAAGGTGCGGACGACCCGCCAGGTGAAGGATGCCATCATCAAGGGACTGAAGAGCGAGCTGGAAGGTCGTCTCGGCGATCCGGAGATGAAGAACTGCTATGTCGCGATCGCCTATACGGATAATCCGGAGCAGGCGGCCGATTTCGCAGAGGAGCTGAAGGAAGCCTTTTCGGACCGACTGAATCCGGAGATCGTCGTTCGACCGCTGTCGCTGCTGATTTCCTGCCACATCGGCCAGGACGGACTGGGTGCAGCCGTGATCGAACGTCCGGTCGAGCTTATCGAAGCGTAAGACGAGACCGTCTGTATAGCGCATGTCGAGATATCGCAGTGAAGTGTGCAGCGTGGCTTCGACAGAAATGTAGATGCATCCGAAAAAATATCATCAAAATGCAAGAGGCCGGGCCTTGATGGGTCCGGCCTCTTCTGTTATGATGTTCTTATGAATGTGAAACGACCGCTTCTTCTGATGGCCGTGGTGTATGTACTTGGAGTGTGCGTATCTGCCGGGGAATGTGGTTTCGTTCTGAGAGGGGCTGCGGGAATTCTGTTCGCAGGCCTCGTTTTCCGTGGGATCAAAAAGAAAACGCTACGGAAGGGTGCACTTGCACTCTTATTTGTGCTGCTCCTCGCCGGGGGTCTGCGCTACCAGCTGTCTGACCGCGCATTTCAGCGTTCGGAGGAGCGGATCCGTATCTTTAGCGGGATGAAGGTGTGCCTGCGCGGAGAAGTGCAGGAATATACGGAGGCTGCCGGGAAGGCGAAGCTGCGCGTGCGGAACGCGCTGCTGTCGAGTGCGTACGGTGCGCGGGATACCCTGCCGGTCTCAGCCACCGCGGCGATGCGGGCACGCTATGATCAGCCGGTCGGGACGATTCTCGTTTTTCTGGATGCAGAGGATTCTCTGCACGCACGTCGTCCACTGCCGGGAGAACAGATCGAAGTTTATGGAAAGATATCACCGGCGGAAGCAGCGCGGAACGAGGGACAGTTTGATTTTCGTCTGTACTATCGGACGATATCCGTACATGGTTCGATGTACGGGACCTCCTTCCGGGTCATCGGAGGGGATCCGAAACCCTTTGCGCGAGGGCTGCAGTCGCTCCGACTTCGGATGGGAGATATCCTCGATCAGCTGCTGCCGCCGCAGGACGCCGGCATTTACCGCGCGCTGCTGACGGGAGACAAATCGGCGATGGATGAAGATATCCGATCCCTCTATCAGGAAAACGGCATCGCCCATATCCTTGCGGTCTCCGGCTTGCATCTGTCGATTCTGGGCCTCGGGGTTTATGAACTGCTGCGGCGCTTCGGCAGAAGCAAGGCTGCATCCGGCATCGTCGCGGCCCTTCTGATCGTATCCTACGGGATCCTGACGGGCTGCTCCGGCTCCGCTCTCCGGGCAGTACTGATGCTGCTTCTCCGCTTCCTCGGCGCGGCCGTCGGACGAAGCTATGATATGCTGACGGCGATGGCTGCGGCCGCCCTCTTTCTCTTGTGGAAGGAGCCGTTCATGCTGTTCAGTGCCGGCTTCCAGCTGAGCTTCCTCGCTGTGCTCGCCATCGGTCTCAGCCATGCCCTTCCGGCACCGAAGCATCCGCTGCTCGCGGGCCTGTGGCTCTCCTTTTATCTGCAGCTTCTGACGCTGCCGGTGATTCTGTTTCATTATTTCCGCTTCCCGCTCTACGGGAT
>ERZ1026856.29-NODE-29-length-115235-cov-15.426229_pt1 | contig 115235 bp, 109 predicted proteins | sample MGYA00380158_ERZ1026856 | MGnify/ENA primary metagenome ERZ1026856 (study PRJEB33269, sample SAMEA4719794) | human gut metagenome | biome: human-associated habitat; feature: organic feature; material: feces | place: Cameroon | collected 2013-10 ... | reverse complement strand
AATTCTTTTAGAATTTTCAGGGTTGTCTTATTGTTTAATTATCAAGGTTCTGTTGCCTGTTCTCGAAGCATCTGGCATTATGCATTTGCTTCATTTGCTTCTTACCGCACATGCACCTCGTGCCTAAGTAAGCAAACGGAGAAGGAGGGATTTGAACCCTCGCGCCGTTATTAGCGACCTACTCCCTTTCCAGGGGAGCCCCTTCAACCGCTTGGGTACTTCTCCAAGTACAAGCGTTTGATTTTCCTGATTTTTCAGGAGCGGAGAGGATGGGATTCGAACCCATGTGCCCTCTCGGACAAACGGTTTTCAAGACCGCCTCGTTATGACCACTTCGATACCTCTCCATATATGAAATTATACTTATTTCCTGTCGCTTTCTGATCTGCTCTCCGTCAGCGACATTGATAATAATATCACTTGATCTTTATAATGTCAACCACTTTTTTTAGTTTTTTTATTTTATTATTTTCCGCAAATGCCCTTCTATCCGCCACCGGTTCTGTCAGCATTTTCTCGCTTCCAGTCCTCATATCCGTTCGATTTCTCCCACACTTCCATCTACCAGTACCCGATCTCCATCCTTCAGGACTGCGGTCGCATTTCCAACTGCCAGTACAGCAGGTATCTTATACTCTCTGGCTACGATTGCTGCATGTGATAATACTCCACCGGTATCTGCCACAACTGCTGCCGCCAGTGAAAACAATGGTGTCCATTCCGGATCGGTATAACGACAGATCAGAATATCTCCTTTCTTTAATTTATAAAACTCAGCCGGACTTGTCACAACACAAACTGTTCCCTCTGCCCTGCCGGTGCTTCCACTGATTCCTCTCAGCATTTCACCGCTTCCCTTGCATGCTTCCCACTGCTGACGTCTCCAATATTCCTCAGCACTTGGTCGCAGGTTCAACCTGCGCTGTATCAGTTTTTGCTCCTCTTCATCCACATATCCCCGTTTCAGCATCGTCTGCAATTCGGAGTAGCGCATGCAAAGAAGCTCCTCCTGTGATACAGAAAGCAGCACTGCTAACTGTTTTAACAGCTTACGGCATGCATAAAAACACTCTTCCCACAGATATTGCGTCTGTTCTCTTAACACATGATACTTCCGATAGCTTTCTATCATTTCCCTTAATTCTGTGGCCTTTTTTTCAGGCAGCCCAGCCGTCATCTTTTCTACCAGCTTCTGATATTCCAACCTGCCTGCTTTCTCAGACAGTTCTTCCGCTGTACTGTCTATAAGTAGCAGCGGCCGCAGCACCTGCAGAAAACGATCCGGATCCTCCAGCCAGGTTCTCGCCGTAAAGCAATAATCCGGAAAATCAGACTTATAACCATTCCGGTTCAAAAATTCTTCTGTCTGTGGCTTTATTTCCGGATAGGTATTCATCAAATGTGTATAAGTATCTCCTGCCAATACCGCGTTCTTTACTTCTTCCTTCTCCGCTATCTGATGTGCCAGCCGTCGCATGGAACGGTTCAACTCTGCTGTTTTATACTTTAATCCGGTCAGCAGATTATAGGCAGACAGGGATGGATCCACCTTCTTTAAATATTTTTCCAGCTTACGGTTCATTGCAAAGCCCGGAAATACCGCATAACGGAATCTGGTATATGCAGTCTCTGTAATCAATTCATGAAGTTTCTCCAGATACTCCTCACATTCCTTCAACGTAAGTACCGTCGTATCTCTTTGTGCAGCCTCATGAATCTTCGGTTCTGCCTCTGCCAGACAGTCTTTCATGATTCGAAGATTGTCTGCACGCTGTTTCACACCCTTTATAACTGTACCCATATGAAAAATATTCCGGTTCACCTTAAACTTTACAGACGGGAGCAACATAAATCCATCTTCATTCATCTGACAATTATTATCCATTTCAAGTCCGGCTTCAGCAAAAATCACCTGTTTTTGTCCACCCAGTATCATAGCAAAATCAAAATCCAACGGATAATACGCAAATGGTTCCTTTTCAAGCATGAACATTAATGACTGCCGCATTTTCCGGTTCACCGGCATGATCGGAGGCATAGCTGTCTCATCTATTCCCTCTGCAGAAGCCACAGAACCCGTACCGGTCGTAACGGCTCTCGCCTGTAAAATATATAGTTGATCCTCCGCAAATGCCCATTCAATATCCATTGGCATTCCGTAATGTGCTTCTATCTCCAGCGACTTTTCAACCAGTTGCTTTATCTGCTGTCCACTTATAGACAGCTTCTGTCTTTCCTCCGGTAGTACCTCCACCGTTTTCGTCTGTGTATCGGCATAAACCACCTGTGTCTCTTTTTGCCCGATTACACTTTTTAGCAGATGTCCTTCTCTGTCACAGATTAATTCGTCCGGGCTCACCGCACCGGATACTACGGACTCCCCCAGTCCATAGGATGCATTTATAAGAACTTCCTCCTTATTCCCACTTGCCGGATTCATGGTGAACAGAACACCTGCAATATCGCTATTTACCATTTTCTGTATCACAACAGCAAGTGCTGTATCCGCTTTATCATATCCCTTCTCTTTCCGATAGCTGACTGCCCGCCTCCCCCAAAGGGATGCATAACATGCCTTCACCGCCCGGATCAGCTCCTGCTCTCCGCATATATTCAAAAAGGTTTCCTGCTGTCCGGCAAAGCTGGCATCTGCCAAGTCCTCTGCCGTAGCGGAGGAACGTACTGCGACTCTGGCCTGTTCCCCCATGTTCCGATAAAATCTTGACAGTTCCTCCCGGATCTCTTCCGGCAGCTTTCCCTCCCGGAACCTTGCAACTATCGTTTCGATATCCTCTGTTAATGAAATCTGATTTTCCTCCACAAATCTCCGATATGCGGACGTCAGCAATACAGCCCCCTCCGGCACCGGAATTCCGGCTCGAATCATCTCGCCGAGATTCGCTCCCTTACCACCGGCAGTTGGAACGTCATTCTTTGTAATATCTTGAAATTTCTTTATATAGGTCATCTTTTTTCAAACTCTCCTTCCACATGGACATAACGATTGACATTTTCTTCAATAAACAAATGGAATATCTCCGGAAAGTATTCCTTTCCTATGATTTCTTCATTCATAAAAAGAATGATTCCCGCTTTCATAAATGCTCCAAGTGCCTCCTTCTCTACGGTTACTGTCATCCCATGTTCCTTCCACCAGATACACAGCCGTTTTAACAGGATCCAAAGCGTATCCAAACTTTCTCCGCTCATACTCCGGTTATTCCCCAGCATTACATTGACCGAATCGCTGACCAGATTATTAAATGCCAGATTCTCCTTCAAATGCATACCCGTTCGATAAAACCGTTCCGTCATAAACGAACACGGATTCTGTATCTCTTCGCCATATTGTTCCAACGATGCTGTCAAAAACGGCTGCACCTTCTGATGAATCCTATACCTCACGCACGCTAGCAGCAGCTCCTCCTTGCTCTCATAAAAGGTATAAAACCCTCCCTGGGCTATCGATACTGCTTCTGTCAGTTCTTTAATTGAAACATTTTTTAACCCTTTTTCCTTAAAGAGCCTCAGTCCCTCTTTCAACAGTCGTTCCCGTATCTGTTCCTTCTCTTCTGCCGTAAATGCCTTTGCCATACCGACACCCTTTCTCTTAATCAATCTATGAATCAAATTAGCTATGAATATTTTTATTTTTGTTCATAGCCATGTTAGCACTAACTAACAAAAAAGGCAAGTACAAATTTTACTTTGAAATCTGTACCTGCCTTTTTCAGTTTCATTTTTCTGAAAGCGAACTCTTTATAAGACTCTCTGCTACTATCATATCTTCGGGTGTCGTAATCTTAATATTCCGATAGTCACCCTCTATCACCTTTACAGGTGTGTCACAGTAGCGTTCTACCAGCATGGTATCATCCGTAATGCTCTCCGGCATAGCCTGCCGCATACACTGATAGGCCCGCTTAATCAATGGTACTTGAAAGGTCTGAGGTGTCTGTATCTGCCATAACAGCTTCCGATCCGGTGTATCGATACCAAATCCATCTGCATTTACTACTTTAATCGTATCCTTTACCGGCATGCCCACGGTACAGGCACCATGTTCTCTTGCCGTCCGAATCGAATCTCGAATCATTTTCCGTGTCAAAAACGGACGTGCCCCATCATGTATCAATACGATCCCATCCGAAATCAGATTCAATCCCTGCTCAACAGAATCATATCGCTCCGCTCCACCGGCTATAATATCCGTCACCTTACAGAATCCATAGGTTTCCACGATCTGCTCCCGACAGTAACGAATCTCCGATTCTCCCGTCACCAGAATGATTCTGGATACATCACTCTCTTCAAAACACTTTAATGCATAGTACAAAACCGGTTTCCCGTCCAGCAAAAGAAACTGCTTCTGCACCTTACTGTGCATCCTGCGTCCCTGTCCCGCCGCTAATACAATGGCTGTTATCTGTTCACTCATATCTTATCGTTCTCCCAGCTTCAGATTCGGTACAGCATTCAGATCCAGACCGGACCGCACACCCTTCCGATATTCATAGTAACCTGCTGCCCCTATCATAGCTGCATTATCGGTACAAAGAATCGGTGACGGGGAATAGAACTGTATGCCTCTTTCCGTACACGCCTGCTCCATCGCTGCCCGCAGTGCGGAATTTGATGCCACGCCACCGGCAATCGCCAGCTTCTTCATGCCGGTCTCTTCCATCGCCATCATCGCATGACCGGTCAGTACATCCACAACTGCCTGCTGAAACGAAGCCGCTACATCTGCCTGATTATATTCGATCCCCTTCATTTCACACTGATTCAAATAGTTCAGCACCGCAGACTTCAGTCCGCTAAAGCTAAAGTCATACGGGTGTTCCTCTATACTTGCCCGTGGGAATGCGATTGCCTGTGGATTTCCCTGCTTGGATACCTTATCAATCTTCGGTCCTCCGGGATATCCCAGTCCGATTGCTCTCGCTACCTTATCAAAGGCTTCTCCGGCCGCGTCATCCCGCGTCCTGCCCAATACTTCATATACTCCATAATCAATGACCTTCACCAGATGCGAATGTCCGCCGGATACCACCAGGCAGATATACGGTGGCTCCAGATCCTTGTGTTCTATGTAATTGGCCGAAATATGCCCTTCAATATGATGCACTCCCACCAGCGGAAGCTGTCTCGCATAGCTGATTGCCTTTGCTTCTGCAACCCCTACTAACAATGCACCTACCAATCCCGGACCATATGTAACCGCAATGGCATCCATATCATCCAATGTCATATTCGCAGTATCCAAGGCCTCCTGAATCACATAATTAATATTCTCCACATGCTTACGCGATGCAATCTCCGGTACAACTCCGCCATATATCGTATGCAGATCGATCTGCGAGGATATAATGTTTGATCTTACATCTCTTCCATTTACTACAACTGCTGCTGCAGTCTCATCACAGGAGGATTCTATTGCCAGTATCCTTACCTCTTCCTTTATCTCTTCCTTCATATTGCGTTCTCACCTTTATTTCCTTGTATTCTGCTATTCTGCCTCTGTTGTCGAATCGGAAGTGATCACTCCCTGCCAGCCCAGAATCTTCCAGTTATCTTCCTCCTGTACCAGAAGATATTCTTCCTGCACCGGTTTCGTTGCATTTCCTTCCCGGATGTTGCAGGTAACATAAATCGTTGCATATGATCTTCCATTGATCTCATTATACGTGATACTATCTTCCGGATCGACGGTATAGCTGACATAAATCTTGCCGGCCGTTTGAAACTCATCTATATCCTTCTTCAGATTCTCTTCCTGCGTCTTCTGATCATTACCGAGTAACAGTTCTTCTGCCAGAAGTTCCCGACTTTGCTCATTCAGCTTTTGAAGATCGCCTTCCTCCAGTTTCTCATTATACAGACATTTCAGATATCGACAATGCAGCTTCACAACCTCCCGTACATCCTTTGGGTATTGTCTTGCGAAGTCATATTCCATCAAAATCGTCTCTTCGCTCATATTCTCTTCTGCATCCTGAGCACTGTTCTTGGAATGGTTACTGATTCGCATATATACCGCCAATGCCACTGCAATTCCGAGCACTACCAGAATCACGGTTCTCAGCACCTTGAGATTTTCATTTCTCTTAGCCTTATCCTTCTTTGTATCCGGCATATCCATTCCCCCTTGCTAATTTTCTTCAAACATCAGCTCACAGCTTCTTCCATCCCTGCTAATAACGGTATTGGCAAATATCTTTTTCACCTTTGACTCATATTGCTCCGGATGAACCAAGGATGGGCTGTAATGTGTCAGCCACATCTGCTTTACCTCTGCTCTTTTTGCCAGTTCGGCGGCCTCATACATCGTCATATGCTTATGCTCTCTGGCTTTTTCCTCTTTTCCGTCTTCACCGTACATCCCTTCGCAGATAAAAAGATCCGAATCCTTTGCACACATTGCGATCAGATCTGTCGGCCGCGTATCGGTACAATAAGTGAGCTTCAATCCTTTTCGTTCCGGTCCCAGTATCATGTCTCTTGTATACAGTTTTCCATCATATTCATAGTGTTCCTGCTTCTGAAGCGGACTCCAGCACGGCATAGGAACCAGATTCTGCTTCGCCTTTTCTATATCAAACCGTCCGGGACGATTCAGAGATATGCTATAGCCATAGCAGGTCACATTATGATTGACACGAAATGCATGTATCGTCAATCCATGCACCTGTATATCTTCCTCCGTTTCCTGCAGCTCGTGAAACTCGATTGGAAACGGCAGCTCCGGAGCAATCACCCGCAGGGAATTCACCACCTTCTCCAGGCGCTTCGGCCCTATCATCAGCAATGGCTCTGTCCGTTCTGTGTTGCCAAGCGTCAGCAACAGTCCGGGTAGTCCGCTGATATGATCTGCATGAAAATGTGTAAAACAGATAACGTCAATCGGTTTAAAGCTCCAACCGCATTTTTTGACTGCCACCTGCGTTCCTTCTCCACAATCGATCAGTATACTGCTTCCATTGTATCGCATCAACATAGACGTCAGTGCTCTCTGAGGCAGCGGCATCATTCCGCCGGTTCCCAACAAACATACATCTATCATTTCCGTTCCTCACTTTTCTTATACTGTTCTTATTGTAGCAATATTCAATTCATAAATCAATGGATTCCACGAAAGAATGCTCGCGCGAACTACAGCACCTCTTCTACCGATTCGATCTGTACCGGGTACATAAAGTCTGCTGTCAGTTCATCATAACACGCTTCACATATATAAAAGGTATGACGTTCCCGATCCTTCTTTGAAAAATATCCCCACTCTTTTACTACTTTTAAGCAATCATCTTTTTGTATGCCTTCTCCTAAACGCAGTTCTCTCCCACATTTGTTACATCTTATCTGTCCCATCGTATCTCCCAGCCTTTCCGTTTCCTTTTCCTTTGCTGTGATCATTATACTTCTCCGACTTCCTGTCGTATAGTGGTAATTCCTGTCATTTTCTGTATTTCAATCTGCATTTTATATATTTTTTCTCATAATCAGGCCGTGTTCTACCGGCCGGCTATAATAATTCTTCCGTATTGAAATCACCTCATAGCCCTCTGCTTCATACAAGCTTCGAGCCGGGATATTTCCTTCCCGCACCTCCAGCATGACCTGTATGCAACCACACCTTTTAGCAATTTCTTCCAGTTTTCGGAGCAGACTTCTTCCGGTTCCACCCCTTCGATACTCCGGCAGAACTGCTATATTCATAACATCCGCTGTATCGATACTCACACTGATCCCCGCGAATCCGCAGATCTTCTCATCCGGCTTCTCAGATACTGCGACAATATAATGATTGGTCTCATACAAAAACAGTTCTTCAAAGGTCTTTTGTTCCCATGCATCCGAAAAACACCGTTGGTCGATCCGACCAACTGACACACTGTCCTCCGGCATCATCGGTCGTATTAACATGTGGCATCCTTTCTACGCTCTGCACGTTCCCGTTCCGCCTGAGATAAACGAAGATAATCCGGACGGTGCTCGGCTGCCGTTTCCATATGTCCCTGCTTTGCCAGTTCCATTGCACACACTCCCAGTGCTCCTGCGCGCTGTCCATTCAAATGTGCCGGTGCATAGCTATGCTTCCATGACAAATGTGTATCAATGTATTCTCTGTGGACCGGTACACCATCACCCAGAAACAGAATCTGCTTATGACCACCGCACAACTCTGCCACTTCTCTGATCCGATCCAGCAGTTCCTCGATCGATACCGCACACTGCTCCTGAAAGGTCACCAGCCTTCCTTCTTCAAAGCTATAAAGTCCGGTGTATACCTGTCTGCGTCTGGCATCCATAATCGGGCACAGAATCTGATCAGATCCCTGATAGTTATATGCCAGACCCATCACCGTTGGCACAGAAATCAGTGGTTTGTCCAGCGCCAGCCCCAGCCCTTTTGCTGTTGCGGATCCAATCCTCAAACCTGTAAATGATCCCGGCCCTCCGGCAACCGCGATTGCATCCATCGTGCTCAGATCGGTATCGGTCATTTTCACAATCTCATCAATCATAGGGAGTAAGGTCTGCGAATGTGTCTTCTTATAATTAATCGTATACTCTGCCCGCATGATATCATCTTCTACAATGGCGGCCGATGCTACCAGACCGGAACTGTCTATTGCCAATAGTTTCATCCTATCTTCCTCCTACTTCCGTTATTGTAATCCTTCGATAATCAAATCCACGTTCCAGATCCTTTTCAATCCGAATCTCTGTATAATGCTCCGGCAGGCTTCCCGGAATCAGATTTGCCCACTCAATCAGCGATACTCCGTCTCCGTCGATCATCTCGTCAAATCCGATTTCATACAGTTCCTCTTCATCTGCGATTCGATATACATCAAAATGGTAAAATGGCAGTCTTCCTTCCTCATACACTTGTACGATCGTAAAAGTAGGACTATTGACCGGTTCCTCGACTCCGATACCGGCTCCGAATCCCTGGGAAAATACGGTCTTTCCGACACCCAGATCTCCGACCAGACAGTATACATCCCCGGGACCTGCTTCCTTTGCCAGTTGATATCCGATGGCATACGTATCTTCTGATTTATAACTTTCCTGTATCATATTACCCTTCCTTTTTCTTATTTCTGGCAATAATTTCTTCTATCTTCCGCCGTTTTTCACCCAATTCTTTATATGCCAGAATGGAACCGGAGCCCTTGGATGTATATACAATCAGGATAGACGGAGTCTTTCGAACCTCCAGTACCTGGTCCCAGCTCACAAACTGTTCCTCATCTCCCTGCGCCACCTTCATCCCGGCATCACTAAAGGTATACTCCAGTGGGTGTTTAAACACCGGAGACAGCTTCACCTGCTTATACGCCTTGAACAGCAGAAGAATCGGATTCACTACCGTAAACAGCAAGCCAATAATCAATAACACAACTCTCCGTGTCATATCTGTGTCCTCTCCAAAGGACATCGCAAATGCAACGAGTGCCGCAAGACTTATGCACACGCCAAAGATTCCCCGAAAGGACCGATGAAGATGTTGAAACAAAAAAGAATACATATATCTCGTTTTCATATGAACGGAAACAGATACTTCTTCTGACTGCTCTGTACTTTTGTTTACCTTCTGTTCACTCATACGCACATCTCTCTTTCTCTTTGTTGATTCTCTATCCGGATCACAGCTTCATCGTCAACTGGATCCGCTTTTTCTGAAGGTCGACCCCCAGGATCTTAACCTCCACAATATCTCCTACACTTACTACCTCCAGCGGATGTTTAATGAACTTATCGCTCATCTGCGAGATATGGACCAGTCCATCCTGATGCACGCCAATATCTACAAACGCACCAAAGTCTATTACATTTCTGACCGTACCCTTTAAGATCATGCCTTCCTTCAGATCTTCCATCTCCATAACATCGGACCGCAGAATCGGCTTTGGCATTTCATCTCTTGGATCGCGTGCCGGTTTTTCCAGTTCCTTTATAATATCTTTTAGTGTCATCTCACCCAGATCCAGTTCCTTTGCCAGAGAAGCTGTATCTCTTGCTGCCAGTGACAGTCCGATCAGCCCACCGGATGCAATATCCGCCAGCTTATAATTCAACTTTGTCAGCAGTCTGGTCGCTGCCTCATAGGACTCCGGATGAACACTGGTGCCGTCTAACGGATTCTCGCCACCGCTGATCCGCATAAAGCCTGCACACTGTTCATATGCCTTCGGTCCCAGCTTTGCAACCTTCAGCAGTTCCTTCCGGTTTTTAAATCTTCCATGCACCTCCCGATAGGCAACGATATTCTTAGCCAAGGTTTTCGATATGCCGGAGATATACTCCAGCAATGAAACCGATGCTGTATTCAGATCAACGCCTACCCGGTTTACACAGTCCTCAACGACTGCAGACAGTGCATCCCCAAGCTTTTTCTGATTCATATCATGCTGATACTGTCCGACACCGATTGATTTCGGATCAATCTTAACCAGCTCCGCCAGCGGATCCTGTATTCTTCTTGCAATGGACGCTGCGCTTCTTTGCCCCACATCAAAGTTCGGAAATTCCTCTGTAGCCAGCTTACTGGCGGAATAAACAGATGCCCCTGCTTCATTCACGATCACATACTGAACCGGTTCCTTTATCTCCCTTAAAAGTTCAACAATGATCTGCTCAGACTCTCTGGATGCTGTTCCGTTTCCTACAGAGATCAGAGTAATCCCATACTTTTTGATCAGCTTCGTCACCTCTGTCTTTGCCTCCTGCACTTTATTCTGTGGTGCAGTCGGATAAATCACCTTTGTGTCCAGCACCTTTCCGGTCGGATCCACAACCGCCAGCTTACATCCTGTCCGAAATGCCGGATCCCAGCCTAAAACAACCTGCCCGGCGATCGGCGGTTGCATTAAAAGCTGTGTCAGATTCTGTCCAAACACCTGAATGGCGCCATCCTCTGCGTGCTCCGTCAACTCATTTCGGATATCCCGTTCGATGGAATCCATAATCAGACGATGATAACTATCCGCACATATCTCCTGTAAAACCGGAGTGGTATATGGATTCTCCTGTACGATCACTTGTTTTTCCAAATATCTTAAAATCTTTTCCTCCGGTGCTTCGATCTTCACCGTCAGAACCTTTTCTTTTTCTCCACGATTAATTGCCAGTACCCGGTAGCCTGCAATCTTCGCAACCGCTTCGCTGAAATCATAATACATTTCATATACCGATTCCGCTTCTTTGTCCTTTGCAGCGGATGTAAGAATGCCTTCCTTCCAGGTAATGTTCCGGATCCAGGTTCGATACTGTGCGTTATCGGCTACTGTCTCTGCCAATATATCCATGGCCCCCTGTATGGCCTCCTTTGCAGAAGCTACGCCCTTTTCCTCATTGATATAGGCGGTTGCTTCCTGCTCCAACGGTTGCTTTCCCATCTGCAGCTGTATAATATTTGCCAGACCTTCCAGTCCCTTTTCCTTCGCAATGGTCGCTCTGGTTCTTCGCTTCTGCTTATACGGGCGATACAGATCCTCCACCGCTACCAGTGTCATAGCATCCTCAATGGACTTCTTCAGTTCAGGTGTCAGCTTCTCCTGCTCCTCGATACTTTTCAGAACCGCTTCCTTCCGTTCCTCCAGATTACGCAGATAAGTCAGGCGTTCATCCAGATTTCGAAGCACTTCATCGTTCAGTCCTCCATGGGCTTCCTTTCGATATCGGGCAATAAACGGGATCGTATTTCCCTCATCAATTAACTGAATAACTGCCTCTACCTGTCTTGTTCTGATTCCAAGCTCTGTTGCTATCACCTTTGTGATGTCCATTTTATCTTCCTCCGGTTCCTTCTGGTATTATATATTCAGAGTAACAGTCTTACCCTGTGGTTCAAATGCCCGGAATTCCACCCCGGCCATCTTAAACATTCGTTTTGATGCAATGGTTGCCTCTGTATCTGCATACTTATCTGACAGATAGATCACTTCCCTTATACCACTCTGTATAATCGCCTTTGCACATTCATTGCAAGGGAATAATGTCGAGTAGCACTTCGCTCCACGCAAAGATCCTCCGCGATAATTCAGGATTGCATTCAGTTCTGCATGACACACAAAAAAGTATTTATTATCTAAAGCATTGCCGATCTTCCCCCACGGCATAACATCATCATCACACCCGGACGGCATGCCATTATAGCCTACGGACAGGATACGATTATTCTCATCTACGATACACGCCCCCACCTGTGTCGATGGATCCTTGCTCCTCTCTGCCGACAGCATGGCAATTCCCATAAAGTACTGATCCCAGCCAATGTAATCACTTCTTTTGTTCCCCATAAGCCCGCTCCTTCTTTCTTTTTGCCTCATTATAACACACTTCCCAAGGCTCGTATATAAAAAAACCGCTACTGATATGAAATCAGTAACGGTCTTATCTGCATCTTATTGCTCCTCGATCACTCTTTTTTATCGAACACGCACGACACTAATAACATCCTTAAACTTCGCAATTCCTTCCTTAAATGCACCTTCTGTGATCGGATTAGTTACAAATGCCGTTTCATTTTCGATGCCCGGTGCCTTTACATATAATACATCACCAAAGGCTCCCTTTACATCTTCCATATTGACATCATCAATATCCGCTGACTGGATTCGTACCAGGAACTTATGCTTCCAGTCATCGAAGTTTCCAAGCTCTAACTTGCCCGGCTCCCAGATCTGCATGATATTCTTACCCATATGCTTCACTTCGTCTACCACATCTGATACGACTGCACTGGCTGTCGGAAGCTTACCGGCTCCCCGTCCATAGAACATTGCGTCATCCAGCATATTTCCATGTACAAAGATCGCATTGAATACACCGTCGACATGATACAGCGGATGCTTCTCACTTACGATCATCGGTGCTACCATAACATATACCTTATCATCGATTCTCTGATAGGTTCCCAAAAGTTTGATGGAACCCTTTAACGCCTTCGCATACCGGAAGTCCTGCTCTGTAATCTTTGTGATTCCTTCTGTATAAATATCTTCATAATCGATTTGCTGTCCACATACCAGAGAAGTCAGGATTGCGATCTTACGGCAGGCATCATAGCCCTCAATATCGGCTTCCGGATTCCGCTCCGCATATCCTTTTTCCTGTGCCTTCTTCAGAACATCATCAAAGTTCGCACCTTCATCTCTCATCTTCGTCAGAATATAGTTTGTTGTTCCGTTTAAAATACCTGTTACTTCGGTGATATCATCACAGGTCAATGAACTGATCAATGGACGAATGATTGGAATTCCGCCGCCTACACTGGCTTCATACAGGAAGTTTGCATTGTTTTCCTTCGCGATCTGAATCAGTTCTGCACCATGCTTTGCAACCATTTCCTTATTTGAAGTACATACACTTTTACCACGCTCTAATGCCTGCTTTACAAAGGTATGTGCAGGTTCTACTCCGCCCATTACCTCGACAACAACCTTTACATCATCGTCTTTCAGAATCACATTATAGTCATGAACCAGAATCTTCTGGATCGGATCTCCTTCAAATTCTCTCAGATCCAGTACATACTTAATGTTAACCTCCTCACCGGCACGTTTATTTACGATTGCCTGATTGGTCTGTATAACCTCAACCACACCGGATCCTACTGTTCCATAACCTAACACTGCAATATTTACCATCTTCTGTTTCTCCTTTATGAATGTTCCTTTATTAACTGCTCGATATCTTCCCATTCGCTCTCTGTCATAATATTGGCTACAGAGATTTCCACTACAATCTTATCCCGGATATTCAGGATGCTCTCCATATAATTCGTAGAATCAGCCCGTAATACAATCGGAACTTCGTTCTTCTGCTCCGATGTAACGGTCTCGATTCCAAGCACCGCATCCACTTCAAATGCCAGCTGAATTCTACCGGCTTTTGCAATCAAAAGCTGTGTATCCTTCCCTCTCTCGATCTCATCCATATGAAATCTGGATCTCAGGCTGTATACAGGAATAATCTCTCCCCTCAGATTGATCATTCCCTTGATATGCTCCGGTGCATCCGGCAATGGGATAATCTGATACGCCTGTTCGATTGCCTTGACATAGGCAATATCCATACTATAGCTTTCATTTCCCAGCCGATAGATTACATGCTTTTCCTCACTCATCGCTCTCACTCCTTGCTTTCTTTGGGATCTACATAATAACGATCATCTATTCATCGCCTGCTATATCGCGATTGGTATTTGTCCATTTTAAATATGCATTTATAAACAGATCAATGTCTCCGTCTAAAACTGCCGACACATTTCCTGTTTCTGCATTGGTCCGGAGATCCTTTACTAATGTATATGGCTGCATAACATAAGATCGGATCTGACTTCCCCAGGTATTTCCCAGCACTTCTCCCCGGATGTCCGAGATTTTTTCTAAATTCTCCTGCTGTTTTATCATATACAGCTTTGCCTTCAGCATCTTCATGGCACGATCCTTATTGCTGTGCTGGGATCGCTCATTCTGACACTGCACTACAATCCCGGTTGGTAAGTGTGTAATACGAACCGCTGATGAGGTCTTATTGATATGCTGTCCACCGGCTCCGCTGGAACGGTAGGTATCGATCCGCAGATCATCATCATTGATCTCTACCTCCAGATCCTCTTCTATATCCGGCATAACATCGCAGGATGCAAAGGAAGTCTGCCGCTTTCCGGCCGCATTAAACGGGGATATCCGCACCAGACGGTGAACGCCCCGCTCAGACTTCAGATAACCGTAAGCATTCTCACCGTTAATCTGAATCGTTACAGACTTAATACCTGCTTCCTCGCCGTCCAGATAGTCCAGAACCTCTACCTGAAATCCCTTCTTTTCTGCCCAACGGGTGTACATCCTATATAACATGCTCACCCAGTCACAGCTCTCCGTACCGCCGGTACCTGCATGCAGTGTCAGTATCGCATTCTCCCGATCAAACTCACCGGATAATAAGGTCTTTATCCGAAGCGCATCCAGATCCCGGGTAAAATGCTCCAGCATCTCCTGAATCTCCGGCACCAGCTCCGGCTCATTTTCCTCCTCTGCCATCTGGATCATCGTCCCGATATCCTCGTACTCTGTCTCCAGTGATTCAAATGCTTCTACCGTATCCTTCAGATTCTTGGACTTCTTCATGATCTCCTGGGAGCGTTCTACATCATCCCAGAAGCCCGGTTCCTGCATCTCATAATCATATTTTTCAATCTCATCCTTCAGATAAGGGATGTCAAAGTGAATCCCTTACTTCCATTAGTGGGGTACGATATTCTTTTAATTCAAACCGAAACTGATCCAGTTCTATCACTAATCTCACCTACTTTTTATTCTATCATATTTCTATCTTTCCGGTTATCCCGGCATGTATCACTTTCCTCTTCCGCAGCACATTTTGTACTTCAGACCAGAACCACACGGACACGGATCATTTCTGCCGATCTTAGCATCTTTACGCTTTACCGGTCCTTTGGCTACGGAATCATCCTTATTCGTTCCGGTAGCCTTTGCTACCTGCTCTCTTTCTATCTTCTGCTCAACACGGACATGCATCAGCAGACGGGTTGTTTCTTCCTTGATTGCATTCGTCATCGCCTGGAACATATCATAGCCGGCATACTTATACTCGATAACCGGATCCTTCTGACCATATGCCTGAAGACCGATTCCCTGTCTTAACTGTGCCATGTCATCAATATGATCCATCCACTTCCGGTCGATTACCTTCAGCAAAATTACACGCTCCAGCTCTCGCACCTGTTCTTCCTGCTCGAACTGTTTTTCCTTTTCCGCATACATCTCACCGGTGATATCCTTCAGGCGTGTCTTCAGTTCCTCTACCTTACCGTTTCTTAATTCCTCTTCGGTCAATTCTACCGGTGGCATAGGAACAATCGGAAGCAGTGCTTCGTTCAAGCCCTTGATATCCCATTCACTTGCCGGTACATCCCGCTGAATCGTACGATCTACACACGCATCGACAGTATCCATCATCATATTGAATACAACGTCTCTCATATTCTCGCCATCCAGTACCCGACGACGTTCTGCATATATAATCTCCCGCTGTTCGTTATTCACCTGATCGTATTCCATCAGATTCTTACGAATACCAAAGTTATTATTCTCAATCTTCTTCTGTGCCCGTTCCACTGCCTTTGACAGCATCTTATGGTGAATCTCTTCACCCTCCGGTACATTTAACTGATCCATCATCGTTATGATTCTCTCGGAACCAAAGAGACGCATCAGGTCATCTTCCATGGACAAATAAAACTTTGACTCACCAACATCTCCCTGTCTGCCGGCACGACCACGAAGCTGATTATCAATACGTCTGGACTCATGTCGCTCCGTACCGATGATCTTCAGACCGCCCAGCTCCAGTACGCCTTCGCCCAACTTAATATCCGTACCACGACCGGCCATATTCGTAGCGATCGTAACCGCCTTCTTCTGTCCGGCATCCGCTACGATCTCTGCCTCCATCTCATGGAACTTTGCATTCAATACCTTATGTGGGATTCCTTTCTTCACCAGCATATGGCTTAATTCCTCCGAGCCTTCGATACTAACCGTACCTACCAGAACCGGCTGTCCCTTCTCATAGGATTCTATAACAGACTGTACAACCGCATTCAACTTCTCTCGCTTGGTTCGGAACATCGCATCATCATGATCCACTCTTCGGATCGGAAGATTCGTAGGGATTACGATAACATCCATACCATAGATCTCACGGAACTCGGTTTCCTCTGTCTGCGCAGTACCGGTCATACCGGACTTCTTTGCATATTTATTAAAGAAGTTCTGGAACGTAATCGTTGCCAGTGTCTTACTCTCACGTTTAACCTTGACATTTTCCTTCGCCTCGATTGCCTGATGCAAACCATCGGAATACCGACGTCCCGGCATGATACGTCCGGTAAACTCATCTACGATCAGGACTTCATCGTCCTTAACCACATAGTTCTTATCCCGGAACATCAGATTGTGTGCTTTTAACGCCAGTATCATATTATGCTGGATATCCAGATTCTCTGCGTCTGCCAGATTATCAATATGGAAGAACTTCTCGACTTCCTTTACGCCCTGTGCTGTCAGCATAACAATCTTATCCTTTTCATTTACCAGGAAATCTCCATCCTCTTCAATGTCAGTACCCATCATTGCGTCCATCTTTGACAATTCTCCATCAGAGGATCCTCGCTTCATCCGACGCGCCAGATAGTCACACATCCGATACAGATCTGTAGACTTTCCGCTCTGTCCGGATATAATCAACGGCGTTCTCGCTTCATCAATCAGAACAGAATCGACCTCATCAACGATAGCATAATGCAGTTCTCTCTGAACTAACTGTTCCTTATATATAACCATATTGTCACGAAGATAATCAAAGCCCAGCTCATTATTCGTAATATAGGTAATATCACAGTTATAAGCCTCTCTCCGTTCTTCATTTGTAGAACTGTTCAGAATTACACCCACCTTCAGGCCAAGGAACTCATGTACCTGACCCATCCACTCTGCATCACGCTTTGCCAGATAATCATTTACGGTAACGATATGAACGCCCTTACCCTCCAGCGCATTCAGATACGCCGGCAATGTAGAAACCAACGTCTTACCTTCACCGGTTCTCATCTCGGCGATCCGTCCCTGATGCAGGACAATACCACCTATCAACTGCACACGATAATGCTTCATATGTAACACACGAAATGCAGCCTCTCTTACTACGGCAAATGCTTCTACCAGAAGATCATCCAATGTCTCACCCTTTGCCAGTCTCTCCTTAAATTCCGTCGTTTTTGCCTTCAGTTCATCATCACTTAACGCTGCCATCGTAGAATCTAACGCTTCTATCTTATCAACTAACGGATAGATGCGCTTTAATTCCTTGTCGCTATGATTTCCAAACAGTTTTTCAACTATACTCATGTTTACAACTCCTATATATTCTTTCATTTAAAGTTCTAACAACTATACAATCTGTTACATTGTAACACCATTGAATCTCCCACGCAAGAAAAAAAAAGCAGGATCCATGTGCTTCCACATAGATCCTGCCTGACTCATTCCCCCGGATTTTAATACTCAGGTTCAATTAATCCGTATGTATTACCCTTTCTCTTATACACAACATTTACTTCGTCGGTCTCTGCATTCCGGAATACAAAGAAGTTATGTCCCAGCAATTCCATCTGGATACATGCCTCTTCTGCATCCATCGGCTTCACTGCAAACTTCTTGCTGCGGATGATTCGAATCTCCTCATCATCCATCTCTTCATCATCCATGAAATCCTTCTGGAAATATGCTGCATTCTGCTGCTGATCTACCAGTTTCTTCTTATAACGATTTACCTGGCGCTCAATTACCTCTTCTACCAGATCAATCGATACATACATATCATCGCTAACCTGCTCTGCACGAATTACACTGCCCTTAACCGGGATTGTTACCTCTATCTTCTGTCTTTCCTTTTCAACTGAGAATGTAACCTGTACTTCGGTTTCATCAGTAAAATACTTGTCCAGCTTGCCAAGCTTCTCATATACAGCTTCCTTTAACCCTTCCGTAACCTCGATATTTTTTCCGCTAATTCTGTAATTCATAATGCCCACTCCTTTACCTGTCAAGATTATGTATTTATTATACCACACTCTCTCTTTTTTTCAATTGTTTTTACATATTCGTCTTAGAATATTTACACTTATTTTTCAAATTATCAAACAATTTAATATTTTTTTCTTTCTTGTTTCACTTTTGTTTTTTTGTTTTTTTCCCTCATATTTTGTTTTTTTATAATTTATTACAAAACACATGTTTCGTGAAGCATTTTTCACCAAGCGGCTCATTTTTGTGGAAAAAGTGTATAACTTTGTGAATAACCTTGTGTTTTCAACCGTTTTTACAGTTCTCAGCTTGTGGACAACTAAGTTTTCCACATTTTTATTCGAGTGAAAACGGTAAAAAAGTTTTTATTCCGTCAAAAAAGATTGTGCAACATTCCCATTTTGACTAAATGCATCAAAATAGAAAAATTCCGCCTTTTTCTGACAAATCCTATCTTCCAAACAATCCTTTTTTCTTTACATATGGTTTTGACTCCACACCCTTCACTTCATAACCGGTTTCAGCGATCGCAGCCTGCAGTGCAGCCTCGTCCAGTTCTTCTTCCGAGATAACCACGGTCTGTCCTTTTTTATGAGAAGATGTCACCTTTTTTACAGAAAAATTCTTTCGAATCACGTCATTGATATGGGACTCACACATTCCGCACATCATACCATCTACATTTACAATTGTTTCTATCATTGGCTGATCCTCCATTTATATATATGTGATATTGTAACACACTACAGAAAGTATATCACCAGAAAGAAACCGGAACAAGCATCGCTCATTCCGGTTTTTGTATAAAAAGGTAAAAAGGAAAGCAAATTTATCTCTTCACATTGAATGCCTGCATACCAGGATAAACAGCAGCAGCTCCCAGTTCTTCTTCAATCCGAAGCAACTGATTATACTTTGCCACACGCTCTGTTCTGCTTGGAGCTCCGGTCTTGATCTGACAGGTGTTCAAAGCAACTGCAAGATCTGCAATCGTTGTATCCTCTGTCTCACCGGAACGATGTGAAGATATCGCCGTGTATCCTGCCTTATGAGCCATCTTGATGGCCTCCAGCGTCTCGGATACAGAACCAATCTGGTTCAGTTTAATTAAGATGGAATTACCGCATCCTAGCCGGATACCCTTGCCCAGACGTTCGGTATTCGTAACAAACAAATCATCACCTACCAACTGGATCTTATCGCCCAGTTCCTTTGTAAGTAACTGCCAGCCTTCCCAGTCTTCTTCATCCAAAGCATCCTCAATGGAAATGATCGGATACTTATCAACCAACTGCTTCCAATGTGCAATCAGTTCTGCGGATGTAAACTTTGTTCCGGCCTTCGGAAGTATATATTCGCCCTTTGCGGAACCCTTCCACTCAGAGGAAGCCGCATCCATTGCGATCATGAAGTCCTTACCCGGTTCATAACCGGCATTTTTAACTGCCTCTAATATGTACCGGATTGCCTCTTCATCACTGGCAAGATCCGGTGCAAATCCACCTTCATCACCTACTGATGTTGCCAGCCCCTTAGACTTCAACAATGCAGCAAGTGCATGGAATACCTCTGCGCACCAGCGAAGCGCTTCCTTGAAACTCGGAGCCCCCACCGGCATAATCATAAATTCCTGTACATCAACGGTATTTGCAGCATGTGCACCACCATTCAATATATTCATCATCGGAACCGGAAGACGATTGCCGGAGATTCCACCCAGGAATCGATATAACGGAATGTCCAAAGAAATAGCGGCTGCTCTTGCAGTTGCGATGGATACTGCCAGAATCGCATTTGCTCCCAGCTTTGACTTATCCTTTGTTCCATCAGCATCTATCATTGCCTTATCAATGGCATAGATGTCAGAAGCATCCATTCCTGTGATTGTATCATTAATCACTGTATTAATATTCTCGACTGCCTTTGTGACACCCTTTCCTAAGTAACGACTCTTCTCACCATCTCTCAGCTCCAAAGCCTCAAACTCACCCGTTGATGCTCCACTCGGTGCCATACCGCGTCCTACCGTACCATCTGCCAGATATACCTCAGCCTCTACGGTTGGGTTTCCTCTGGAATCAAGGATCTCTCTTCCGATTACTTTCTCAATCTCTAAATAACTTGTCACAGCTATGATCTCCTTTCAGTCACATCTGCAGAACTTCCTCGCTGGAAGGGGAGTCACCTTCCAGTCAGAACGCTTCCCAGATTGCATCCTGAATGAGGAGTCCACATGATTTATTCAGTATGTAGTTAGTTTCATCTAACTACAGTTATTATATTATAACTCCCACAGAATTGCAAGTACATTTTTTCGTTTTTTGTATTTTATTTTTCTGAAGCTCCTTTGACCATGGATTCGTAAAAGAATTCCACCAGCTTCATCCAGCTATCCTGTCGTGCCTGCTTACATTCTGCCGGATACTTCTTTTCCATAGTCAGAAACCGTGCCTGCATCTTCTGCAGTTTCTCCTCTCCGCCAATACTCTGAAGAGATGACTCCGGCATTGCCAGACAGTGACTCCCTTTCTCATAAACCACATACTCATACCGATGATCAAAGGAATGGGCCCCAAGCACGGTCATTATCCTAGGTGCTGCCTGATCGGAAGGCCAGGTATCGTCATATCCCGGTGTCAGCAGCAACACATCTCCGTTTATATCCTCGACCTTTATCCGGCTCTTTTCCGTTCGATCCGGAAAACACTCATTATAATAGAAACGATTCATAGCATTCCGTCCATAGGAGGGGTTCTTTCTCCATGCACGAAGCGTCTTTGGCAGATGGGACAATGCTTCTGCTTCTTCATATGGAATATCCTGTCCATGAAATGTAAAATACGAACGGTGCTGCCGCACAATCATATTCTTACACCCCTCCACGACAAAATCAAAACCGGAAACAGCCACTACGCAGGATATGTCCGGAATCAGGGATGCCGCCAGCAAGGTGTATGCTGCCCCCAGCGACAATCCTGTCATGCCAATTCGCCGAATCTCGATCGGACACGCATTTTTCAACCATTGAACCGCCCGTTCCACATAGTCCACCGGAATTCCGACCGTATCCTTTGACAGCGGTTTCCAGAGATAATATCCGACCGTCAGCACACTAAATCCTTCCTGCGCCAGAGTCTTTCCCCGTTCCTCTACCAGCTCCCGCTTCTCGCCGCTGCCGCCTACCAGTATGATCCCGCTATCCGGATACTGTGTTCCCGGATAAAAGGTTCCCAGAAAGCCTTCCTTTTCCAGTGTACACTCATAATAATTCTCGTCACTCATGCTACTGCTCCTTTGTTAGTTATATCTAACCAGAATAATAGCACATGATTTCATTTTCTTCTAGGGTTTTATTCCGATTTTATATCCGGATTCTATAGAATAAAGATCACCACGATCGGCAACACAGTCATGATAATGCCCGCCAGAAACAACTCCCGATGAAAGAGTCCAATTCCTTCCATATAAAACTCCTGCGGCCGTTGCGGATTGATATAGAGTGTGACCGATTGGCCTTCCCGCACAGGATTTGTTGACACATAGATTTCTTCACATTCTTCGTAAACGCAATTTTTATATTCATATTGAAATACCGGTGCATATATCAGTATATTGGAGCTTTCCGGACTCTGATCCCGATTCCATCTGGAACGCACTCCCGTACACATACCCGGTACGCTCTCCACACAATGCCTCTTCCGAACAAGCCTGCTGATCACAGCTCCGATCAACACAGAGCCCGCAAGGATCGCAAAAACGCCCAGAAACAGCTTCGCATAAAATATTCCGATATTCTCAACTGCATGACCGCAGATCCATTCCGGCAAACGGCTCACCGTTTCTTCAAATGTTCCGTTCATAATCAATATACCGGAGCCCATAACGCCTCCGGATGCCAGTGCAAACACATAGGTCAATATCACCTGTTCATACCGCAAATGGTGTCTCCGGATCCCTTTTATCACTCCGACTAACAGGATAATTGTAAATCCGAGGAAGAACTGTCCCGCAAGGATCAGCATAGGTCCCGGTGTAACCGCTGTCTGTTGCACGATAGGAATACCGATCATACTTCCTATAAACCACACCAGAAATATCACTCCGCCGATTATCTTCCATGTCTTGTTTGATTCTTCATTTTCTCCCTGCCTCATATACTCTCCCCCTCATTTTTTGCCCTTTGTTACTCGCACCCGCCTCGCATCCATAGACATTCCCGACACAAGGCTTATTCAAGATAATGATCCAGCTCTGCCTCTACCTGCTTTCGAATCTTTACCCGTGGATGTTCGATTCTTTCTCCTCTTGCTATCACCATATCAATCGTCCGTAGTGTGCGCAGGTCTTCCAGCGGATTTCCCTCTGTTACTATCATATCTGCGCACTTTCCCGCCTCTATTGTACCGGTTATATCCCCGATTCCTGCCATTTCCGCACTTCTGGAAGTCGCCGTATAGAATGCAAACTGATTCGATACCCCTACATACTTATGGAAATAATACAACTCTCTCCAGAAATCATACTGTGTAATCCATGGGCAACCCACATCGTTTCCCAAAACAACCGGGATATCATTTTCGATTGCAGCCTTTGCACAGTCAATATTTCATAATTCCAACTCCTGTTGCAACTCCGGAAACGGTTTTACCCGCACCGGTTCGACTCCATGTTCACCGACCAGCTTCTCCATCCAGACCATATCATACCATCGTCCAAACTTATATCCACACTGATAAAACTGCCCAACCAATCGATATCCCAGATGCTGATGAAACTCCATGCTGTTTCTGGTCAAATATTCATCCTCAACAGTTGGATATCCGATACAGGCATTCAGGTTCAGAATATTTTGCCGAATCAGTGTATCCTCCAGTGCCTGATACAACTTTCTGCCGATCCCCTGCTTCTTCATCCCCTGCTTTACATATATGGTCGTCTCCACTGCCCAGTCATAAGCTGCCCGTTCTTTGAACGGACCTGCATATGCATATCCTAAGATTTCTCCATCCTGTTCCATCACCAGATACGGATATCGCTCCAATGTATGCCGAATCCGCTCCCGAAATTCCGTAAGAGAAGGAACCTCATACTCAAAGGTGATTGCCGTATCTGTCACATATGGTGCATAAACAGCCAGCAGAGCCTCTGCATCCTGTGGTGTCGCTACCCGAATTCCCTTCTTTCTATCTTCTGTCATTGTCATCCCCTGTTGCTTTAAAAATTATCTTCTATACTATGAATCAAACGAACGATCATCTGATGTCCCGGTACCGGCACCTGATACTGCTTCGCCAGCTCCACAATGCATCCGTTCAATGTATCAATCTCCGTCTTCTGCTTCTTTTCAATGTCCTGTAAGGTCGATGCCCGATGATGATACGTATCCGGTATCAGCTTCTCATAAAATACTTTCTTATAGGCAGAAGCATCCTCCCAGTTTGTCGTATAGCCGGCTGCCTTCATGACCGCATAGGTTTCTTCGATCAACTGATTCATGATCGATCTGGAAGCTTCGGACTCCATCAGTGCTCCATAATTCACGCCGAGAATCGCTCCCAGCGGATTCAAGGTCGTATTATACAACATCTTTGCCCACAGGTACTTTTCCAGTTCATCCGATACCTGTGTCGGCATCCCGGCCTGATCCAGTGCCTGTGCCAACGGTTCCATACAGGCATTCTCACAGCCCTGCAGAGAGCCAAGAAGAATCGGTGCTGTGTGGACCGTAATATGACTCACATTGGCTTCTGTCCGTTGAAACCCGGTGATTACCCTTGCATTATAGACCTGTTCCTTCGAAAAATACTCCAGATAGGGTTTGTCATTCCCCCAGCCATTCTGCATAATGACCAGCTTCCCCTGTGGCTTCATGCACGCCTTTGCTTCCCACAGGGAACGACTCACTGTGGAATTCGCCATCGTCTTCGTCGTAATAATCACATAATCATAGGCATCCTCCGGAAGTTCCTCATAGGCCGCATACACTCCGATCGCACCGGCCGGACAGGTATACTCTCCAAACAAACCGGTTCGCCGGATGCCCTTTTGTTGTATCGCCTCCAGAGTCTTTCCTCTGGCAAACAAATCTACCTCTACCTTCTGACTTTTCAAAAAGGTGCCAAGGGCGATTCCTATCGCCCCTGCACCGATAATCAATACCTTCATCTGCTGTTTCCTCTATCGACTATGGTCTCTGACCCATACCGCCTTCCAATGTGATCGTCTCACCGGACATGTATTTAAAGTCCGGAGATGCCAGCTGCACACAGACTCTGCCGATCTCCAGTTCCGAGTCACCAAAGTGTCCCATCGGCGGGGTGTGTACATTCTTTTCAAATGCATCCGGATATGCCTGCTGGAACTGTTCCAGTTGGGAGGTCCATGCCAATGGGCAGATAATATTTACATTAATACCATCTCTGGCCCACTCCGTCGCTGCGACTCTGGTCAGTCCGCGGATGCCTTCCTTTGCTGCCGCATATGCACACTGTCCAAAGTTACCAAACAGACCGGCTCCCGATGCAAAGTTTATTACCGATCCCTTTGTCTCCTTCAGGTACGGATAGCACGCCTTCATATAATAAAATGCTGCATACAAACCAGAATACATAGCCAGATTAAACTGATCGGTCGTATGCTCTGCCAATGGTACACCGGAAGCCGATGCCTGTGCATTGTTAATCAATACATCGATTCTTCCAAAGGTATCGATTGTCTGCTTAATCACGTTATTCACCACAGCCTCGTTATCAGCCGAAGCGGACACATCTGCCTGAAGTGCCAGCACCTTCACGCCATACAGACGTTCCAGCTCTTCTTTGGCATCTGCCAGCTTCTTCTCATTCCGACCTGTGATGACCAGATTTGCTCCCTCTTTTGCATAGGCTGTGGCAATACCATATCCGATAGAACCGCATCTTCCATCACTCAATACTGCTCGTCCACCACCGGTTACGATGGCGGTCTTACCTGTTAAAAATCCCATACCTTCGTCCTCCTTATATTCCTATGGCAGATTCCGTATACAGAATCTGCCAGTTTTTACTACTCCTATAGTATAACAGCTTTCTTATCCCAGTGCCACATCCAATATCATCATAATGGAAAATCCCGCTGCAAACATCAAAGTTCCGATATTCGAATGTTTTCCCTCCGACATCTCCGGAATCAGTTCCTCCACAACAACATATAGCATAGCACCTGCCGCAAAGCTCAAAAAGTAAGGAAGCACCGGTATCAAAAGACCGGACAACAGAATCGTTATAAGTGCCGCCACCGGCTCCACCGCTCCGGAGAGAATTCCATAAAGACAGGCTTTTCCTCTTCCCATGCCCTGACTATGTAACGGCATGGAGATAATAGCACCCTCCGGAAAGTTCTGAATTGCAATACCGATCGACAGTGCCAGTGCTCCCAGCATGGTCATCTCCGTACTGTCCGCCAGCACACCTGCATATACAACACCAACCGCCATGCCCTCCGGTATATTATGCAAAGTAACCGCCAGCACCAGTTTGGTTGTCTTTTTCAGATTGCTCTGCGGCCCTTCCGGGGTCTCGCTGTTCATGTGCATATGGGGCGTAACCGTATCCAGCAAAAGCAAAAATAAGACACCGATCCAGAATCCGATTACTGCCGGAACAAATGCAAATCTGCCCATTTGCTCTGACTGTTGAATCGACGGAAGAATCAGACTCCAGATCGATGCCGCTACCATAACCCCTGCCGCAAACCCTGTCAAAGCCTTGCGAATCGTATCATGCATCTCTCTCCGCATAAACAGTACACAGGCTGCTCCCAGGGATGTTCCCAAAAACGGGATTAATAATCCTTTTATAACTTCTCCATACATATCGTTGCCTTCCTATCCTTTCATCTTACTTCTAGTATACGTTCTGATGAGCGAAAGTGCAACGACTCATGCTCACTTACGCATTATGCATTTGCCAACTGTCTTCAGCCATCACCTGTGCTTAACCGGATATGCATGCTTCCCGGCGAGTGCTATAGATCGCCATAATTTCCCGCATGTGCATACCTATCGACAGCAACTGGACCAACTGTTCCCTGGCATATTCAAACCGGCGAAAAAGTTGCTGCTTTGCAATCGGATTTGCATACACCTTCCAATATCCTGTACATAGGAAATTCTTCCCCTGATAGCGGATAAAGCCTTCCACATCCTCCGGTGGATAGCCAAGCAAAAGCCCCATTTCATGTGGAAACCACTCCCGATTCTGAAGATACCGCTGGTATCGCAACCGAAATGCTGCTATAATCTCTTGTAATGGCTCATCCCCATATCCAAGCGTCCGCATCAGTGCCTGTACATTCTCCTGTTTCAGAAAATGTTTTAAGCAATCCTCATGGTATAAAAATATGGTCACGCGATCCTTTGCTACTCCCAGTGTATACACCGAGATTCCACTGTCTTTTACGATATCGATCATTCGATGATAGCCCTGAATCTGAATACTAAGCAGATTCGATATCTTAATCCCGGTGATAACAGGTGCACATTGAAGTGCCATCTGAAGCTCTACGTCCTCCATTTCCATGTTTTGCAAAATTTCCCATGTTTCTCCGCTCAAATCAGTTTCTCCCTCCTAAGGTTAGTTTTATCTAACTTCACTTGAATACTATACGAACTTCCCCTTCCCGTCAAGAAGTTCCAGTGATAATATTTATCAGACGCAAAAAAAGGAATCAATCCAGCATTTCGATTGATTCCTTCTAGCATATGTAACTTTCCGTATTTCTATTCTTGTATGCCTGCTGCCGTTCTTTATTTCTCCGGTACTTTTTCCGGCAATAAATTTCGCATGCTATTTAAACTAATCACCAGTGTTGACGTATTGTGCAGCAATGCGGATACGGTTGGCGGCAGTACGCCGCACATCCCCAGTATGATCAGCGCAGTATTAAATCCTACAATGGTACGATAGTTCTTATGGATCCGACGCATCAGACTGTCACTGATCTGCTTTAACAAAACCAGCTCATGAAGACTGTCAGCTCCAACTGTAATATCTGCGATTTCTCTTGCTATCTCTGCACCATCACTGATTGCGATTCCGACATCGGCCGCTGACAACGCCGGAGAATCATTAATGCCATCTCCGACCATGATCACTTTACGGCCTGCTGCCTTTTCCTGTTCTACAAACTGTGCCTTATCTTCCGGCAACACCTCTGAATAATATTCATCCACGCCAACTCTTCTGGCTATCGCAGCCGCTGTACGTTCACTGTCTCCTGTCATCATTACAATCTTTCGGATGCCATTCTCCTTCAGCTTCCGAATAATCATCGGAGCTTCCTCTCGAAGTGGATCTTCGATACAGATAACGGCTGCCAGTTGATTCTCGATTGCAAGATAAAGATGCGAATACTCCTCCGGAAGATTTCGGAAGGTTTCTTCCATCCCTGCCGGAATCGTACACTGCTCATCCTCAAATATGAAATGATAACTTCCGATCACTGCTTTTCTGCCATTGATTGTCGTTGATATTCCATGTGCAACTATGTATTCAACCTTTGAGTGCATCTCTTCATGCACCAGATTTCGAAGTTCTGCTTCCCGAACCACTGCCTTTGCCATGGAATGAGGAAAATGTTCTTCCATACATGCCGCAATCCGAAGCAGTTCATCCGGATCTTCTCCATTAAAGGAAACCACATCTGCCACAACCGGCTGTGCCTTCGTAAGTGTGCCTGTCTTATCAAATACGATGGTTTCCGCTTCTGCTACAGCCTCTAAGAACTTTCCACCTTTTACAGTCATACTGTATGTACTGGCTTCCCGTATCGCCGAAAGCACCGTAATCGGCATAGCCAGCTTCAGTGCACATGAAAAATCCACCATCAATACGGCAACTGCCTTTGTAATATTCCGACTAAACAGATATGTAAGTCCTGCACCTGCCAATGTGTATGGCACTAATCGATCTGCCAGATGTTCCGCCTTGCTTTCCAGTGAAGACTTCAGCTTTTCGGACTCTTCGATCATGGAGACAATGCTCTCAAACTTGCTGGATCCGTTGACCTCTTTTACCCGAATCGTCAGTTCGCCTTCTTCCAGAACCGTTCCGGCATAAGCATAGCTATCGACCGTTTTATGCACCGGCATGGATTCTCCTGTCAGTGCTGCCTGATTTACCATCGCATCTCCACGTACCACCATACCGTCAAACGGAATCAGATTTCCTACATGGACAATGACCAGATCATCCTTCCCGATCTGATTAACCGGAAGCAGAATCTCCTGTCCATCCTTTTCTACCCATACCTTGCCGATATTTAATGACATACTGCGTGCCAGATCATCAACAGACTTCTTATGCGTCCATTCTTCCAGAATCTCACCGATTCCTAAGAGGAGCATCACAGAACCGGCTGTATTGCAGTCATTTCGAAGAAGCGATACCAGTATCGCGGTTGCATCCAGAACCGGAACCTGAATCTTTCCCGAGAACAGACACTTTACACCTAACCAAAGGTACTTGAGTGCCTTTGTCCAGGTGATCACCATCCGAATCGGTTTCGGAACCAGTAAACGTGTTCCGTAATGAAGTACAATCCGATTCACCAGTTTTTCATAATACTGATCATTTAAGGCTCTGCCGGAATTCTCCAGATATGTACTTGGGACCGATACCGCTTCATAATGAAAGCGTCTCAGCATATCAATGATTGCCTCTCGGTCGCCCGTATAGAATATAACTATATCCTGTACCCGTTCCTTTACCTGAACACGGGTAACCTGCTCCTTATTATCCAGATAATACTGCAAAATATCCGCTTCTTCGTAAGACATCCGTTTCTGCAGCACATGTATACGGATACGACCTCGGATCTCATGCTTTACAACGAATCTCATGCCAATGGAGCCTCTGGAGACTGTGGAAGCTGAGCAGGTACTTCTGCCGTCTCTGTTTCATCACTCGCTTCAGTTGCTTCCGGTATATCCTCCATTACTTCTTCCTTTGCAGCCCGATCTTCATTGATCTGCTTTGCTTCTTCATAAATATCTGTGCAATTTTCCTGAAGGGTAGTTGCTGTCTTCATTACATAATTCTTTGCACGAAGTACAGCCGCCGTTCCATGTGTATATGCCTTCTTTGCATCCTTGCTGGTCAACAGCTTTAAACCAATTGTTCCAACTGCCAATCCTGCTGCAAATATACCAATTGCTCCTTTACTAATCTTTGCCATAATAATCTCCTGCCTTTCTACATAACTATCCTGTCTTTCGACTGATTACCCGTATTATATATTTCTATTTCCGGGATTTCCATAGGGAACTCGTTTTATGATAAATTTTATCATTTTATATCTATTCTCTTCCTGCTTCATGACCTTGGTTGCATAAAGAAGGCGACAGGTAGTTTCATACGCTGTCGCCCTTTTCTTCTATTCTATTATTTATTATGGTGGAATCTATAGTCCGGCTACCACATTTCGAACTGCTTTCTTTTCTGAATAGCCACAGGCCTCCAGACCAGACTGCAGAATCTGATTCCATTTCTGTGGTGTGAGCCGAATACTGGTGTCATCATCAAACTCAATCACGTACGACGCCTGCATATCCTTCGGTTCTCCACAGTCAATCTTATACATATTCTTCCGGTTGATGGCTCCGATCTCTTCCAGTGTATTTATCATACGATAAACAGTGGCTGTTCCGATGCTCGGATCCAGACCGGACGCCTTGTAATATATCTCCTTGCAGCTACTACACGGCTCGCTCAGAATGATATCCAGTAAGATCTTTCTCTGCTTTGTTATCCGATATCCATGCTTCTTCAGTTTCTGAATAATGATTTCTTCTTCACTCAATGGCTACAGTGTCCTCCACAATTTTTGCAGTCGCCACCACACTGCAGCGACTTTCCTTTCTTCTTGTCAGAAACCATGCTGCATATAATCACAGCTACGATTCCGACAACAACGAGTAATACGATGATTGAACCAAGATTCATAACAGTACCCTCTTTCTATCCTTCCACCAGGGCAGAAACGCTTATCGCGTTCCTGCTGCCTTCTTAATATTTACATTCAAGGTCTTGCTTTCCTTATATGGTCTTACCAGCAGGTAGATAAATGCTGCTACCAGCAGGAATGCAACTACCGTTCCTACGCCGAAACTTCCTGCACTGATCAAGGCACCGATCTGATAGATACACAGTGCAACTACATAAGCCAGACCACACTGATATCCGATTGCAAACCAGAACCACTTTGCATTGTTCATCTCACGCTTGATAGCACCCATAGCTGCGAAGCAAGGAGCACATAACAGGTTGAATACCAGGAACCCATATGCAGCGATCGGAGTCATTACCTGAGCTAAACTTCCCCATACCTCAGCACCATCTTCTGCAACCTCTGCAAAGCCAAACAGCATACCGAAGGTAGCTACGACATTTTCCTTTGCAATCAGTCCACTAACGGCTGCTACTGCCATCTTCCAACCGGAACCGGCCTGTGTCCATCCCAGAGGAGCAAAGATTGGTGCGATCACACTACCAATGCTTGCCAGGATACTGCTATCCAACTGCTCTGCCTCCAGCATACCGAAGGAACCATCTACCCAGCCGAAGCTCATCAGGAACCACAGTACGATGGTAGATAACAGAATAATTGTACCAGCCTTTTTGATAAATGACCAGCCACGCTCCCACATACTGCGTAAGATATTTCCAACAGTTGGCCAGTGATAAGCCGGCAGTTCCATAACGAATGGTGCAGGCTCGCCTGTAAACATCTTTGTCTTCTTTAAGATAATACCGGAGCAGATAATCGCAGCGATACCAACGAAGTAGCAGCTCCATGATACCCAGCCTGCATTATCAAAGAATGCACCGGCGATCAAAGCAATAATCGGAAGTTTTGCACCACATGGTACAAAGGTTGTTGTCATAATCGTCATCTTACGATCCCTGTCATTCTCGATCGTACGGGATGCCATGATACCGGGAACACCACATCCACTACCGATCAACATCGGGATAAAGGACTTACCGGAAAGACCGAACTTCCGGAAGATACGGTCCATGATGAATGCAACTCTGGCCATATAACCACAAGACTCTAAGAACGCCAGGAATATGAACAGTACTAACATCTGTGGCACGAATCCGAGAACCGCACCTACACCGGCTACAATACCGTCCAGAATCAGTCCCTTTAACCAGTCTACACAGTTCATAGCATCCAGCAGGTTCTCAACCAGCACCGGAATACCAGGTACCCAAACGCCATACTCTGTCGTATCCGGCTCACCTGCATCTACCACATCCTGTGCTTCCGCCGTTACGCTGTCAGACAGTGTAACAGTCTCTAATACTTCTCCTTCGTCATCGACGATATCAACGGTTGTGGCACCCTCATCACCGGCTGCCAGAATCTGATCTGCACGGCTGTAATCGGCTGCTGCATCTTCATATGCGGCACTACCGATACCGAACAGATGGAAACCATCGCCAAACAGACAGTCATTCGTCCAGTCTGTTACCCAGCCACCAACGGTGGTTACAGATACATAATATACGATAAACATAACAACCGCAAAGATCGGAAGCGCTGCCCAACGGTTTGTAACGATCCGGTCAATCTTATCGGATACGCTCAGCTTCTCACCCTTCTTCTTGGTTACACACTCATCCATAATAGATGCAATGTATACATATCTCTCATTTGTGATAATACTCTCCGTATCGTCATCAAAGTCCTTCTCTAACTGCTTGATCTCAGCAGATACATCCGGTGCCTGATTCATCATAGCGATGATCTTATCATCCTTTTCCAGAAGCTTAATTACGAAGAACCGCTTCTGCTCCTCTGCAATATCGCTGCCCAGCTTATCGGCAACGGTCTTGATTACAGACTCTACATCTGCACTAAACTCATGAACAGATACTGCGTTCTTCTTTGCCTTTGCCAAGGATACTGCCTTCTCAGCAGCCTTCTCGATGCCGGTTCCCTTCAAAGCAGAGATCTCAACAACCTCACAGCCCAGCTTCTTAGCCAGCTTATCTGTATGTATCTTATCCCCATTCTTCTCTACCAGATCCATCATGTTGATTGCCATAATAACCGGAATACCCAGTTCCATGATCTGTGTAGACAGATACAGATTACGCTCAATATTAGTACCATCTACGATATTGATGATCGCGTCCGGTCTTTCATTGATCAGATAGTTTCTGGCTACAACCTCCTCCAGCGTATATGGAGATAACGAATAAATACCCGGTAAGTCCATGATGGTAACATCCTTATGATTCTTTAACTTACCTTCCTTCTTCTCTACTGTAACGCCCGGCCAGTTACCAACAAACTGATTGGAACCTGTCAATGCGTTAAATAATGTAGTTTTACCACAGTTTGGATTACCTGCTAATGCAATTTTGATTGACATTTTTTCGCTCCTTTTCTATTTTGAATCCTTATGTTTGATTTCGCTACCAAATGTTTTCACTCAGCAACTTTTATTAGTAAGCACTAACTTCGAGACTAAAAAAATTACTCGACCTCGATCATCTCAGCATCTGCCTTTCGAAGAGACAGTTCATATCCTCGAACCGTTACTTCTACCGGATCACCCAGTGGTGCTACCTTTCTTACATAAATAGAAACGCCCTTTGTAATACCCATATCCATAATCCGACGTTTTACAGGTCCGTCTCCGGACAGTTTCTTAACCGTCACTGTCTCACCGCATTTCACTTCTTTCAGCGTCATCTTTTCTCTCCTTCTTTCTTCTATCTCATACTTATGCAACCATGATCTTGTTTGCCATATCTCTTCCGATCGCCACCCGTGATTCCTTCACATTCACGATCATATTGCCTCCGATTTCGGATACGACTGTCACCTGACTACCGGCAACAAAGCCTAAATTCTCCAGAAATCTTCTTGTTTCCTCTTTTCCTCCAACCTTCATTATCGTGATCGGAGTTCCTTTGTCTACCATAGATAGTGGCATCATATCATCCTCTTCCTTTAAGCATTGATAAAGTTTTTCATTTCTTCGATAGTTAGTATATTCTAACGCTCATTAGTTGTCAAGAACCTTTTCCCGATTTTTTTAGTTTTTTTAAGAAAAAAATAAGACGTGTTTTTGGTAACTATGACTATTTTTTCACTTGCGCGGATTGCCTGAGTTCCGATTATGTGCTATACTGATTCCTATATTTAACAATCGGTATGTAATATGAGGTGAAATCAATGGCAACAAACGAATCAGCAGAAAACTATCTGGAGACGATACTGGTTCTGAGTCAAAAGCTACCTGTTGTACGTTCAGTAGATGTAGCAAACGAACTCGGCTTCAAAAAGTCCAGCATCAGCATCGCCATGAAGAATCTGCGTGCTAAGAATCAGATAACTGTTACAAATGAGGGCTATATCTATCTTACAGAGGAAGGGAAGCAGATTGCCGAAATGATCTATGAGCGGCATTTACTGATCTCCGCAGCTCTGAAGAAGCTGGGTGTTCCGGAAGAAATTGCTCTGGAGGATGCCTGCAGAATCGAACATGTTATCAGTAAGGAAAGCTTTGATGCTCTAAAACAGTATATTAATGAAAAGCTTTTATAGGTATCATTTTCTTCTCTAAAAGGCTGCGGGAATCTAACCATTTCTCGCAGCCTTTTTTATTATTACCTTTTCTTCAAAAACCAGACACCACCGCCCAATGCTATCAATACCAGACTGGATATCCAGGCTATACTGGTCGCATCCCCTGTTGGAACGGCTGTAACAGCCGTTTCCTTCTTTTCCGTTGTAGCTACCACACCAGTTGACGATGTCTGCTTCCTCGATTCCAGAATCTCTCGATCCGAAGTGCTTCCACTCTCCTCGCTGGTTAATTTTCCCTCTGTCGTTGTTATTTCTTCCGTCGTCAGCTTCTCTTCTGTCGTTGGCTCCTCCGTCGTTGACTTCTCTTCTGTTGTCGGTGCTTCTGTCGTTGGTTCCTCTTCTGTCGTTGGTTCCTCCTTCAGTTCTCCGAGCGGATAAAAATGTGCTTCTGAATCTGTAGTTACAGATGCCGCAATCACGCAGCCTTCATGTCTTCCTCCGGTAAGACTTACCATTGCATTGGGTGCCACCAACTGACCATTCAGATTCACAAAGCTTACTGTACCCGCATTCGGGATGTTCCACACCAAGTTCAGCCCTCCAAGATAATACTGTCCACCGGTCGAAGCACATCCCGCATCCTTACTGATCGCATAATCCTTGAACTTCTGATCGATCGTAGTTCCTCCTACCATAATAGACTGTGCATTCAGATTCACAGCACCCTGTCCGGTAAGCGATATAATATGTGTCTGTGTCATCAGATCCTCAATCGTTACATTTTCCAGCTCTACTCTCTGTACCTGCGACAGATCATCCGGGATGGATACACTTGCTGCCTTTCCGAAGTCAATCGTCAACACCCCATTTTCGATCCGATATGCCGTTGCACTTCCGGCTGCTGCCAGCGTAGCGGACTCCTGACGAATCGCCGTCATTATCGTGGGCACAGATATATAGTCCGGATTCTGAAACAGGATACTTTCGCTTCCGTTCCCCCCTTCCGGATGATAGAACAGATATCCGGGGATCCCGGCTTCTGCGGTTCCATAATAAACGATCCGCTCCCCCTGACAGCTCTCTGTTCCGGAGAAGATACTGTTAATGTAGTTCAGCCCATTAATATGATGAATGTAAGATGGTGCTGCCATGAGATTTCCGAATCCGGAAACCGCATAATTCAGACTTCCGCCTACTACGATTGCTCCCGATGTATGTGCAGTCGTAGTTCCTGTCAGATCTCCTTCCACAAAGTATATATATTTGCTCATGATCTCTGCAATCGAGCTTCCTCCTGTGTAACGTGCTTCCGTAGAAAATCCACTTTCTGCCCGGATTTCTCCGGAGTTCAATGACAGTGCCAGAACCCCTATGCATATCACTGCCAGACATGTCTTTAAGACGCTTCTAAATGTCTTCATTTTTCCCTCTATTTTTTGCTCGTTAGCTAAGATATGCAAAATCTGACAGTTTCATTCATATATATGAAAGAATCTTAATAAATACGTAATGCCTTTATTCTTGTATCTGCCTGTCCGGTGGCGTAACTTATAGATGCAGCAAAGCAATACCAAGGATTTCTGCTTTAGCAGAGTGTATCAGAATGACTATTTTCGGAGGAAATGATTATGCATACGGTCGAACTCATAAACAAAATTATTATGTACATATTTTTCATTTGTTACTCTTATCAGTTTCTATATATCGTGATTTCTTTCTTTCGCAAAAAAGCAGTGCATCAGCCGGAGGTGTTTCACCGTCTTGCTATCCTGATCGCTGCCAGAAACGAAGAAACCGTCATTGGTTCTCTGATCGACAGTATCCAGGCCTGTGACTATCCTATGGATCAGATAGATATCTATGTCGGTGCGGATAACTGTACCGACCAGACCGCACAGGTGGCAAAGCAACACGGTGCCATCGTCTATGAGCGATCGGATACCACACATGTCGGAAAGGGATATGTATTGAATTTTCTGTTAGATAAGATTAAACATGTTCGAAATGAACAGTACGATGCATATATTGTTTTAGATGCAGACAATATCTTAGATCCCGGATTTCTGCGTGCCATCAATCAGACCTATACAGACGGTCACGAGATCGTCACCTGCTATCGGAATTCCAAGAACTACGGAAGTAACTGGATCTCTGCCGGGTATGCCCTTTGGTTTCTCCGTGAGGCAAAGTACCTGAACGCTGCCCGTATGGCGATCGGAAGCAGCAGTGCGGTATCCGGAACCGGCTTCTTGTTCTCAGATGAGGTAATCAATGCGTATAACGGCTGGAACTTTTTCACTTTGACTGAGGATATCGAATTCACCATATCCAATGTCTCCCGCGGCGTTACCATCGGCTATGCCGCTGATGCCATCCTCTATGATGAGCAGCCTACCAGCTTCCGGCAGTCTTGGAATCAGAGACTGCGCTGGGCAAAGGGCTATCTACAGGTGCTCCGGAAGTATGGCAGCTCTCTTTTTAAGGGGATCTTCCATGGCAGCTTCTCCTGCTACGACATGCTGATGAATATCCTGCCAGCCGCTGCCTTAACCGCTGTCAGCATCCTCGTCAACCTGTGGGCTGTTGTATATAGCTTTCAGGGAAATGGCTCCTTTGCTGCCCTCGGTACCTCTTTGCTCCAGCTATTTATCAGTCTGTGCCTGACGGTCTTCATACTGGGACTCATCACAACGATCACAGAATGGAAGCAGATCCATTGTCCTACTTGGAAGAAGCTTCTGTATACCATTACCTTTCCGTTGTTTATGCTGACCTACATTCCGATCTATATCGTGTCTCTGTTCTCAAAGGTAGAATGGAAACCGATCAAGCACGAGAAGAATCTGACTCTGGATCAGATCATGGCAAATGAGTAGGGATTTGTACATTACAGTTAAAATACATTTCCCAACAGCAATGGATTGAATAAGATGTACTGTGCATTTGGAACATCAAATGCGACAAGAACAAGTGGTATTATAAATATTATAATTCCTAAAATTATCACAGAAATACTGTTCCTAAACTGCTTGAATGAGACAAAAACAACCTTCGTAACGATCAGACCACCGATCAATCTCATGAGCATAATGATTAAAATATAAAGGAGTACCGATATATTCTGCGGAATCTGTGCAAGATGTTCCATACTTGCAGCAGGCGCATTCAAACCATTGAGACCATAAGCGTGAAGTACATTCAACAATCGTACAACATATACCAGTCCAAACGAGATAATCGTACTGAACATGCCTAAGCCTCCCTTGATCATGTTCAGCCTTCTTCTACCATGATAAGTGGTTCTTAAAATCTTCATTTCGGAATTACCATAATCAACACCGTAAATGCCATGTGTAATAGCTATCAGCATAATAACATATACAAATGCCTGTGAAACATCTCGATTTCCAGAGTATTTATGATCCGTAAGAATATCATATCCTTTTTCATAAAATAACCATCCCCCCTGTTGGGCTTCAAGATACATGACATGTTCTGTAACTATGCCAAACGCAGTCTGCCTGTCTAACTCATCCTTGTACTTTATGCTGATATAATTCTCACTTTTCCCCTGTTCAATATCCGCGGATATATTTGCAGCCATCTGATCATAGACTGCACTTTCTTTTTCCAACATCTCATAGGTTTTAGAATCTAACGGTCCGTAAAATCTTTCCATATACTCTTTATAGTAAACCTCATCGACAGTATCAAACCGAATCTTCTCTGTAGGATTCCACCATATCACAAACAGACAGGAAACAGCCAGTATCAAAAGCCCCCGGCCCGGAATAAGCATCTTATAGCACTCATGCATAAAAAGAGACGTATGACCTTCGAACCCTTTAGGAAATCTAAATTTCTGTAGCGAAACTATTCTTTTTTCATGTGGCAATTCCAAATAGTGGATGACTGAAACTGTACAGATAACTGTTCCGATCAGCCACAATATCCCGTACAAAAAGCATGTATTAACCGGATATCCAAACATATTCAGGTTCACATAATCAGAGAACATACCTCCGGTTTTGACACCCGACATAATATTTAAGTATTTTAAAAACGCAAGAAAATGTGTGCCGGAAATATTGGTATAGCAGAGAATTTCAACAAGAACCGTTAACGCCGATGCAACAAACACAAAAATGATACGGTCAAATACCGCACACAGCAACATAAACAGGATTCCAAGAAATACACAGCTTAAGAATTTGACAAGGAAATAACTGGGCAGAAACCCACCTATACTTAATCCAAACGGGCTGTTCCGATATAGATATACACTCTGAAGCGGACTCTCAAAATCTATGGAATCATAAAAACACCGGCTTACGACTGCATTCATTCCATATAGAACCATGATAATAAAAAAAACAAACAAAACCATTGCGGCGACCTTCGCAGCCATCAACTTTTTTCTGCCGTTTGCTGTTGTTCGAAGAAAACTTAATTGATCCTCGTCTTTTTCATAAAAAACAAGATTAACGGCAACCATAAATATCATTATGATCACTATGTAGTCTGTAAGTTCATTATCCGTAATATTAAGTATACCCATCGGATCTTCTACCTTCAGCTCTGTTCCTTTCAGCTTCCGGTATATTTCTCTTGTTTTTTCAGCATTTCTTACTGCATATCCACCATTATCTGCATATCGGTTCATAATGGTGATCTCTTCGGCTTTTTCATCAATCGAACTGAGATATTCATCGTATGTAATGCACGCCGCCACTTCCCCGTAAACTCTGGAATAGAGATTGGCTTCCCCATATGTATCCGCCTCTGTTTCTCTTTTTTCAATTTCACCCAGCAACCCATCCTGACTATACGCACTCATTTCACGATAGAATCCGCTGTACTCCTTAAGTGTATAGCCATCTTCATTCGGCGTATTCATGATATACAGTTGAAACAAAAGATTAATCGCCGTCAGAACAAAAAGAATCCATATGGTTCTTTTCGTCAACAATTTACAGATTTCATTCTTTAATATACTCATGCTCAGTCTCCGTTAAGATATAAATACAAATCCTCAAGATTCGGTCGTACTGCCTCTTTTTTCCATCTGCCCTCATAGGATTCAGTGATAATCCGGGCAATGATACCTTCTGCATCCCTTGAAATATTACTTACCTTGTACTTGGCATTTACTTCATCTATCTCTTCATCTGATAAAAAGACATTCCATACCTTTCCGTCTAACTCATCCAACAATTCAGAGGGAGAACCGCTCCGTATTATCATTCCGTTATTCAGCATGATTATCTCTTTTGCAATAAATTCTATATCCGTGACCACATGTGTAGCAATGATAACAATCTTATCCCGTGCGACCTCGGATATCAGATTCCGGATTCTGATCCTTTCCTTCGGATCCAGTCCGGCAGTCGGCTCATCCAGAATCAATATGCCCGGATCACCAATCAGTGCCTGTGCAATCAATGCCCTTTGCTTCATCCCACCCGAAAAAGTTCCCAGCTTCTTTCCCAGTACATCTTCCAGCCTTACCATCCTTACATAATGGTTTATATCTTTTTCAGCTTCTTCCTTTTTCAGCCCCTTCAGGGATGCCATAAAATACAAAAAACGTCTGAGTGACAACTCTGGATATATATTTTGCTGCTGTGGCATATATCCTAACAGCTTTCTGTATTCACTACCCAGTTCGTCTATACTTCTTTCATTCAGTAATACACACCCTTTGGTTGGAGTCAGATTATCCGTAATCAGATTCATCATAGTGGACTTTCCCGCACCATTCGGTCCCAAAAGACCATATATTCCGGGACTAAAAGAAAATGATACGCCATCCAATGCAACTTTATCTTTATATAGTTTCGTAAGTTCTTCCAGCTTCAGTATCATTGTCGATACCCCTCCCATTGACTTCTAACACCGTTAAGATATTCCTCCATGCCATCAGATGTAAGCTTATCCCCGGTACTCCCGATTGCTTCCTCTACAGTCTCATTTTTAAGACTTCTCATAAATTCATCCAGATCCTTTGAAATGTTGTTTAAATCAGTTGTATCCGGTTCAAAACCAATAAACGGTGATAATTCTATATTGTCATAAAAAGAAAAAAACTCATTCTTACGGTCAACCATATAGTTCTCGCCTCTGACTGGCTGTATATTTACAAGCAAATTTAAGCAGAGCTTATCAATATACTTATTCTCCAGATCTGCGCCGTCCATATTGCAGGCAATTCCGTCTACAACCTTATAATCTATATTCTCCTGTCCATACAAAAGAAGATTGCCATAGGTTCCATCTCCGTATAAGAGTCCAAGGAACTCCACCACGGCATCTGTATCATCTGTATGTTTTGAGATAGCTATGGAACCATTTATTCTTGATGATAAATATGGCTCTACTTTCTTAACGGTTATATTATCCTTTTGAAATGCATCATCTACTGTACCATACGATAATGCAACCATATAATTACCGGATTTAACATTATCCAATACTCCCGCATTTTCCAATCCGGGATTATCAAGATATTCTACAGAAGTACTCATATATCCGTCTTCCTTCATCTGATCCAGTACTTTCAGATAATCTGTAAACTTCTCTGATTCCAAAGGATTTTCAATCGTCAGGGAGTCATAATCAAACAGCAGGCCATATCTCACTTCACACCCTATCATATCCTCAAACGAATATCCGCTTATTAAATATTGGAAAGGACATGCATCCGTATTATTCCACTCGGTATTATTAAGAATCTCATAGATCCCGTCTATACTTCCATCCCACTCTTCTATATCCTCATCCGCTACATAATCTCTGTTAAATGCAGCAAATACCCCTCGATCATCCACAAGTGTGGATGGTATTGAATAAATATGCTTATTACATTTAACCGACTCCCATAGATTCTGTGGAAAGGCATTATAAAGTGCCGCCCCCGACTCCTGTGTCAGAACCTCATCAAGATTCAGAACAAGTTCGGAATTAATAAGTGTATATATATTATTGTTTCCGCTCGCATCGCCTAATCCCAAAAACGCGATATCTGTATCACCGCTCTTTAATTCATCCTCCAGCAGTGCAGCATAATTTTCATATTCCAGATATTTTATCTCAAGCCTGTAATCATGACCGTCCTTAATGAGTGCATCATTAAAGTACTGAAGGTTCTCTTCCTCTATCTTACAAATATCAGGAACAGCAAATGTTATGACTTTTACATCCGTTTTCGTTCCGACATCCGAATCGACTTCCGTCTCGTTTTCCTTCTTTTCGGTCAAATCCGGTTTTTTAATCATAATCACCGTTGCAGATATCGCAACCAAAACAACCAGAACAACCGCAAGCATAATTATCCTATTCATCTTCATCATAGCACCTCAATTCTCTCACACGAAATCTTCCCTGATTCAGATCGTCCAGACTTAGTACCCCCAGACAATACCGTCCTTTATCATTGTAATATCCGACATACACAGACTGACCACATATATTTACTATACTGAATGCATTCTCCGGCGACATCTTCATCTGTTCATTTCTCTTTCCATTTTCCATACGATAATATGTAACCTCATTATTGTCATCATTAAAAATGGCATAATATAAAGCATCTCCGTGCCTTGCAAATCTGCCGCTCAGTACCCCGGCGTCCTTGTCTATCGGTAATTCCCGGATTTCTCCACTTTTTTTATCAAACACGAAATATCCTTCTTTGGATTCACAATAAGCATCACCATCTAATAACTGAAGATTATTTATATGATCGAACGTCTTTAAGAGTGTCGTACTTTCGTTTGCAATATCATACTGATAGATATCATACAACATATTGTCATAAGCAAAGGATTCGCTATTACTCTCAACCGCATCCTCTATCATAAGATCTGTAATATCATCATCAAAATGTATACATGAATAATATACCATCCCTTCTTCATAATAGATTCCCGTAATATTTGCCTGCTCTCCCGTAATCACATCTCCCATATAAACCTTATCGTTTTCGAGATCAATGACAAAGATACCGGCTTCCGGTTTGTTATCGTTAATAATCTGTCCCTCATCATTTATCACAACTCTGTTACCATAGGCACCTACGACATATCGATCCCTGTATAGAACATATCTGATATACTGAACATCTTCCAATGTAGCAACTTTTTTTCGATTTTCACCATTGGAATCCATTTCATAGAGATACTGTGTTGTTATATCTTCATCCGACATATTGCCAATGAGATAAAGATGTCCGTTATAAAGTACCGGTCCACTATCCCCCGTGAAAAAAGCTGCAGGACATGATGGATTTTCATTATTGCGTGAATAGCCTTCATGCGTACAGTTTGGTTTGTCACAGTAGATCATATCTTTACCGGAGGTTGTATCGATAAGGTGCAAAATTCCCGAATCGTCAAGATAGAGCACCGTATGCTCTGAATAGTTGCATCCGGGATCTACTGTGTCATACACATATGTTTCATCATTTGATCCGTGTTTATTTTGTCCTAATGCAAGAAAAAGGATGATTCCGCAACACAAAAGCACGGTAAAAATAATAATTATATACAAGTATTTCCTCTTCATCGTAATCGCCGCCTCTCTTTTTAATTTTCCCCCATGGTATCTTTTATACTTCTACCATACATTATTTGCTTCGCTTTTGATACGCCAAAACATATACGAATTTCTTAAAAAAAAGTGACGATTGTAAAGACTGTCTCCAAGTAAAAAAGTTCCCTGCTACCAGCTTTCGCCAATAGCAGGGAGTTTATTATACTTTTCCTTTTAAAGGATAAATGCCTATGTTTATCCCTGATAATACTCGCCAATTTCACAACTATTTTGTTTTGAAATTTCTTCTGTTAACAAACCGATTCAAATATTTTCAAAATATCTTCTGCCTGAAGCGGATAGTAGGAATGACTGGATATGCGGCTGGTTCTGACCGTTTCTTCTGCCATAAATTGTAGCTTTTCTGTTCCGATTCCTACTTCCGATAATCGTTGCGGCATTCCGAGGTTTTTAAAAAATTCTTCTGTCTTTTCGATTCCCAGCCGGGCTGCCTCATACGCATCCTCAGCTTCTATGCCCCACACATTTCGGGCAAACAGGGCAAATCTGTCTACCGTTTTATCACATAATACATACTTCATCCATGCCGGTGTTAAGATTGCCAGTCCTACTCCATGCGTAATGTCATAAAATGCACTTAATTCATGTTCCATCGGGTGTACCGACCATGCCCCGCCTTTTCCAACGGTCAACAGATGATTTAACGCTATGGTGCTTGCCCACATCAAATTAGAACGTGCCTCATAATTATCCGGTTCCTCCATCGCAATCGGACCATATTTTATACAGGTCTTTAACACACCCTCTGAAAGACAGTCCGTTACATACGCTTCCATATTCGGTTGAAAATATTGCTCGAATACATGTGACATAATATCCACCGTTCCGGCAGCCGTCTGCTTTTTCGGCAGGGTATACAGATAGGTCGGGTCACAAACGGACAGGGTCGGATATAATACCGGGCTGTTGATTTCCAGCTTCTCATTGGTTTCTTCATTGCTGATAACCGCCCCACTGTTCATCTCTGAACCGGTTGCACAGATAGTAAGAACGACTGCAATCGGTAATGCCGATGTTATTTTGCTGCGGTCCAGCATCAAATCCCATGGGTCTCCGTCATAATAAGCACCGCATGCAATATGCTTTGCCGCATCTATACAGCTGCCTCCGCCAACCGCAAGAATTACATCTACGTTGTGTTCCTTACACAATTTCGCTCCGGTTCGAACCGACTTTAATTTCGGATTCGGCTCTATGCCGGGCAGTTCGTAGATTTCAAATTCATGTAATAACTGACATACCTTATCATATAAGCCTGTCCTTTTAATACTGCCGCCACCGTAGACAAGCAAGACTCTATGCCCGTATTTTTTCAATTTCTTCGGCAGACACGCAATCTGGTCTTTTCCAAATCGTATATCCGTAGGTACATGATAGTTAAAATTATTCATCCGCCCATCCTCCTTATATCTTTGCTTTAAACCGGTTATAGTGGAGTGGTGAAATATCTACATCGGTGGTTCCGGTCAACATTAATTTTGCCAACTGTTCCCCGACTGCCGGAGATATACCAAAGCCATGACCTGTAAATGCACAGGCTGCATATAAGCCCGGTACTTCGTCTATGCTGCCGAGTACCGGAACACCGTCTGCACTCTTATCACTCCAGCCTGCCCATGTACGGACAATTTTAGCATCTGCCAGGTCCGGAAAATACTTCATAATTCCCCTGCAGATACAAGGGGCTGTCAGACTGCTTGTCACCGGTGTACCATTATCCTTATTAAATGCTTCATATCCGGATGAACCGCCAAATACAAAGGAGCCATGCTTGGTCTGGTGTCCATAGAAATCCGCTTCCGCGGTTCCAAGCATCTGGTCAAACATATGCGGTTCTGCTTCTGTAACCAGACATTCCAGTAATGACTGTGACATCGGCACATCAATTCCGATGGTTCCCAGAATTTCCCGGCTATGAAAGCCTGCGGCTACCAACACCTTTTCTCCTTCATATACAGTCTGCTCTGTGATTACCTGACGAATCTTTCCCTTTATCATTTGTAAACGGATGACCCGCTCTCCGGATATAAAACGGACACCAAGCCTTCTTGCCATTTTATAAAATCCCAAGGTTGTTGTTAGCGGATTGGCATGTCCATCTGTCGGACACCAGCTTGCAACGGTCACTTCTTCCGATAAATACGGGTTAATCCGTCGAACCTCTTCTCCGTCTATCATACGGACATCCAGCCCGCAGGCTCTTGCCTTTTCCGCAAGATTTGTCAGGATTTCGGCGTGCTTTTCATTTTTTCCCAATCGGAGATTGCCATCCTGATGATATTCACAATCTACCTCCAGCTCTTCCGACAGCGTTGGCCAGAGGTTCCGGATTCCGTACATTGCTAACGGCAATTCTCTTGGGTCTCTGCCTGACTGCCGTACACCGCCGCCGTTTCTGGAAGAACCACCATTTCCTATATGGTCGCTGCCTTCCAGTACAATTACGTGACTGCCCTGCTTCGCCAGATAATATGCCGTTGCACAGCCGATGACACCACCACCGATAATTATAATATCTGCACAATTACTCATGACCCTCATCCTCCTTCCGCTCATTTGCAAAAATCCGCATTTCAATCGGACGCATTGGAGCTCTTGATGTTGCCGGCTCCAAGTCTGCCGGAGAAACCTTCAACTCTCTTGCCACAATTCCCTTTACCAGCTTTGAACAGGTCTGCCCCTGACAAAGCCCCATACCGGTTCGCAGATAACGTCTGATTTCTGTTAATGTAAACATTCCGTCATGCACTGCCCGTCTGATTTCACCCTTGGTTATTTCCTCACATCTGCAAATAATCATATCATCATCCGGTGCCGGTACATATTCTCCTATATCTCTTGATCTGTCATTTATCTGATTCATAGTCCTCATTCCTTTCGACTTGGTCTCTATTCAAGGGTCTTCTTCCTCTTTGCTTAGGCTTCTGCCCGAAAGAATCTTGCAGTAGAAGCATATTCCTTCGGCACCCGCATGGTTAATAGATTGGTTTTGTCATACGCTTTCAGGCTTTTTACTGCAACAACCTCTGCTTCACATACCTTCTGTCCGTTTCTTCCCAACGCAATGCCCTTGGTTCCGGCCTCCGGCAAAGGTACAAATTCATACGGCAATGTAATCGTTGCAGTTCCGTCTCCACAATCCTCATCCACTAAGAAGATTGCCTGTCCGGAACAAGACGCTACACACATTCCGCAATTTATACAATCTGCGTCTGCCACCGCAATCGGAAGGGATGTAATATTTGCACCAATGCTGATACATCCCTTCGGGCAGGCATCCTGACATGGATTACAAGGAATATTCTGCGTACATTCAATGACCGGATGAATCCCTTTTCTATGTGTGAATCCCGGAAATCGTTCTATCTCGTCATCTGCTATGTAACCATGGGTTAACAGATTCTGTGATACCGCAATTCCTTCTTCTGTCTCCCGAATCTCTTTCCCGCGGTTCTTCGGTGCAAACATTCCCTGACGCAGACCATCTAAGGCAGCATCCAATTCCTGAAGCTTTGTATCCAACTCGGTTTCTTCCATATAGCCCAGATATTCGGCTGCCGCAAGACCTGCCATACGTCCTTCAATCATTGCTGAGCTTGCTTCCTCTATGCCGGATACATCACCTGCCACAAAAATGCCCGGAATCGAAGTTCTTCCATATTCATCACAAATCGGCACCTGTCCGCCCCGCTTTGGATTATCCTCCATCTGACAACCTGCCATTTTCAAAAGCTGTGACATCGGAGACAGTCCAACTGCCAGACAAATGGTATCTACATCAAAATGCTTTTCTGTACCTTCTATAAACTGAAAATGATTGTCTACTTCTGCAATCGTAACTCCGGTTACACATTCTTCTCCTTCTGCCTTTACAATGGTATGTGATAAATAAAACGGTACTCCGGTTCTTGCTACCTTGGCAGCATGGACACCATAGCCACCGATTCTCGGTGCTGCATCCACCAGTGCAACCACCTCACAACCACACTGAATCAACTGAAAGCTGACAACCAGACCTACATTTCCGGAACCCAGCATTAATATCTTCTGTCCGGGCTTTACGCCATGCAGATTCATCATAGTCTGTGCCGCTCCTGCACCAATCACTCCCGGCAGATTCCAGCCCGGAAATGTTACCATATTTTCGGATGCACCGGTAGCTATAATAATTGCATCGCCCTTTATATGTTCAATGGTTTCTCCTAACCGGACAACTATTTCTTTATCCTGATAAAGTCCGATTACCGTTGCATTCAGAACTACTTCAACACCAGCCTTATCGGCTTCCTCCAGTAATTGCTGTCCTATGACAAAGCCGCGGATTTTTGCTTTATGCTCCTTAGAACCAAAGAACTTATGAATCTGCTTAAATAACTGTCCGCCCGGCTTTTCATTTTCATCAAATACCAGAACCTTCATTCCTCTTTTTGCCGCTTCAATTGCTGCCGACAGACCGGAAGGTCCTGCTCCTACTATAATCAAATCGTAACGCTTCATAGCTCATCCCTACCTTTCCTGTCTACTGCTCCTCAAACGGCTGATTGCTGACTCCATACTGTGTTTCTATTCTCATGCCTTCCTTTAGCGGAGTCACACAGGTTCTGACGTTGGGCTTTCCATCTACCACCATAACACAGTCGGTACACCTTCCTATTGCACAGAAGATTCCTCTTGGCTTATGCTGCTTTTTGGTATATCGATGTACCATAACACCTTCTGCCTTTAATGCGGCGGCTATGGGTTCTCCTTCATATCCCTGTAATTCCTTTCCGTTATATAGGAACGTAATTTTTCTGCCTTTTTCAATTTCTCCAAGTATTGGATGGGTTTCTATTCTTGTTTCCATATATATCCCTCTTTTCTGATTTATATTTCCTGTCTTACCGTTGCTCTCAGCACATATCCGGATGATTCCAAAGCCTTAGCTTGGTCCCCAGTCCCAGACGTTTTGCATTTTCATAACATATCTTTCCCCATGCTACATCCTCCACCGGCATACCGCCTACAGAGTATACAAAAATCTGTTCCTTACTGACCCTTCCCGGCTTCTTGCCATATATAATGTCGCCTAAGTCATATATATCTGATTTTTTAATGATTCCGTCATGTGCCATATCCGTAAACTTAGAACCGATAATATTATTTGCTCCAAAAGACGGATACGGAAATTCTTCTTCCCATGCTTCATAAAGCTGTAGGTTATCTACCACTAATGTGCAGTGATTCCGCATATCTATACTATCCATATCAAAGCAGCTTAATCCTACTAATACAGCTCCCGGTTTAATCCACTCACTTTTCACAAACGGATAAGTAGACGGGTCCGTTCCTCCGGAGTTTGCAAATGAAACTATGTCACAATCCCGAACCAGTTCCTCTACCGTATCTACTGCCCGAACCTCTGTCAGTTGCGGATACGTTTCCTTTACATATGTAACAAACGCATCCAGAGAAGCTTTTCCCCTTCCCTTTACTTTTACGGTTGTAATGTTCGGACAAGTTGCAAGAATGGCTGCCAGTGAAGTCTTTCCCATAACACCCGGCCCGCAAATGCCACAAACGGCGGCATCCGGATTTGCCAGATATTTGATTCCGACTCCCGGAATCGCTCCTGTCCGATATGCACTTAACAGGTTTGCACTCATAAGACAGAGCGGAGCACCCGTATCTTTATCATTTAACATCACCGTCAGAATCGACCTTGGAAGCCCTTTTTCCTTGTTTGCCATATTAGAGCCATACCATTTCATTCCCATTAAATCAAATGGTCCTCCTATGTATGCAGGCATCGCCATGAATCTTCTGTCATCGCCCTCATCCTTCGGCATATTGGGAAATGGAGAGACCTTTGGAAATGACACCTGACTGCCATGTGAATTATGGTTTTCACCACCCATTACATAATCTCCGGTATTTAAGCACTTTACCACCTCTTCCATGGCTTCTATGCATGCCGGCATATCCTTCACACCGGCTTGAATCATATCCTCTTCACTTAGAAATAAGAAGTCAATTGTCTGATTACTCATAATAAAACCTCCTTTCACGAAAAAAGCGACAAGACCGTTTTCCAACAGCCTCATCGCTTTTCTGCTACTACTTTACGACATTTTAACAGGATATTCAATCACTTAACTTTACCAATCTTATACTACTTTTGGGTATTTTCTACTCCTTTGGGATTATTTTTTGCAGACTCCCGCTATTTCATATACGGTTCGTTCCATAAATTAAGCTCTGTACCGATACCAAGCGTCTTTGCCTTCTGGTAGCATTCGTATCCCCATGATAAATCCTCTAACGGCATACCGCCAATGCTGCACATCACTATTTCTTCCGGACTTGTTCTTCCTTTGGAACTGCCGTTTACAATATCACTTAAGTTAATTACGGTTTCTCTGGCAGTCTGCTTGGTATTTACCAGATGTACAAAATGCATACCCATAATGCACCATTCCCGTTTTCTTCCTAATTCATCCACCGGACCTCTGGCAATGAAGTTCCGCATATATTTTTCATACATACCATAATTATCCACTACCATTTTGGTATTCAGGAACTGTTCATATTCCTTTGAAAAATAAGTACCCATAGAAAAGACCGTTGTTCCCTTCCGGAACCATTCCATCTTAAACTCTTCCATATCCTGCTTCGTTACAGACATTGCTTCACTGACTACATCTGTATCCCGACAAGCCTCCTCCAGTGTCGAGCATATAATAATATTCTTTACCTGCGGGTAGTTCTCTTCAATAAACTGCTTCATATGAAGTGCGGTTTTAGAAGTCACGGTACTGCCCTTTAGCTTAATAGTATCTATCTTTGGCAGTACCTTCATATAACACATCAATGCACATTTATTAATTACACCCGGTCCAATCAGGGATAATACTCTTGCATCCGGATTTGCCAGATATTTTGCTGCCATTGCCGGCATTGCTCCTGTCCGCATTGCACTTAAGAGGTTCGCTGACATATATGCAATCGGGGCTCCTGTATCCACATCCGACAGTGTTACCATTAATATAGACCGCGGAAGTCCCAATGCTGCATTATGACTGTTCGAACCGTAGTATTTCTGTCCGGCAATGTGGTATTTACCTCCAATATAGGCAGGCATCGCCATAAATCTCCGGTCCGGTCCATCATCAAGCGGAAAATCCTTAATATCGGATGCTGCCGGGAAATTCATCTGAAGACCATGCTCATCGGCATTCGGCCCGCCCAAAAGGAAATCCTTTTTACCAAACAATGCCATTGTTTCCTGCATGGTCTCAATGCACCGAGATGCATCGAGAACCCCTGCTTTTATCATATCTTCTTCATTTAAGTATAGGAAATCTATCTTCATATCGTGCCTCTATTCTTCCTTCTGTTACTATGACGCTGCTTCATTAAAAAATCCGGTTATTCCTTTAACTTTGTCCACATTTCATCATAGGTTGCCAAGGTATCGGAATCCAGATTTTCTACATATTCACCGGAACTAATCACTTCTGTTGGTGGATTCTTTGCTTCATTTCCTGAATAATCTGCCCCCATTGCTTCAACTGCTACGGTATTTGGATTCAGATACGGAAATTCTTCCATACATAACTGTGCAGATTCCGGCTTCAGCATATAATTAATAAATTCCATTGCTTCATCATAATGTGTGCTGCCTTCCAATATTGCCCAGTTATCCATGAATACATATGGTCCTTCTTCCGGAAATACAATCTTGATGTCCGGATTTTCTTCCATCGCAAGTGCGATTTCTGCACTCCAGATATAACCGACTGTACAATCCCCGGAAATCAAGGCCGATTTCGGACTATCTGAATCGTACAGCTTAACATTATTCTTTAGTGTCAGCAATTTCGCTTCTATCTCTGCAAGCTTATCCGGGTCTGTTTCATTCATGCTGTATCCCATGCTTCTTGCTGTCATACCGATAACAGCACGATAATCATCTAATGCCACCATACTGTTTGCAAGTGCCGGATCAAATAAGTCATCATAGGAGGTAATTTCTTTATCAACCTTTGCCGTATTTACCGCAATGGCAGCAACACCGCCCTGATAAGGAACAGAATATACATTGCCCGGGTCATAGCTTGGATTCAGATATGCATCTCCGATGTTTGACAGATTCGTCAACTTATCCTGGTCTAACTCCATCAGCATTCCCTGTGCTATCATCTGCTCTATTGCATAATCACTTGGTAATACTACATCATAGGTACCTGTCGCTTCGGACTTTACCTTTGCGAGCATATCCTCGTTGGAGGAGTATGTAGATACATTTACCTTGATTCCGGTTTCTTTCTCAAACTCATCGAACACAGAATCCGGTACATATTCGGTCCACACGAATACGTTTAACGTCTTCCCGCCGGATGCCGCTCCTCCGGAGCTTCCGCAGCCTGCTAACATTCCTGTCACCATAGATACACTTAATGCCAATGCTAATAATTTTCGTTTCATACTTCATTCCTCCATTCTTATTCCGATCGAGTTTCATCGATTAAGCTTTCTTGTGTTTTTTAAGCAAATCAGATTGAGTTAAAACCACAAGAACAACGGTTGCAATTAATATGAGTGTTGACAATGCATTTACATCCGGTGCCACACCACTCTTTATACTTTCCATGACCTTTAATGGATAGGTCTTGGTCTGTCCATATACAAAATAGCTGATAATCACATCATCTATCGACAGCGTAAATGCCAATAATGCTCCGCCTGCAATTCCGGGTGCCAGTGTCGGTAACGTAATCCGGAAAAACGTAACAAACCGGTTCGCACCTAAATCCATACTGGCTTCTTCTATTGAATTATCATATCCGGTTAATCTTGCCCGGACATTAAATATCACAAACGGTATACAGAATGTTACGTGTGCCAGTATCAGGGTTAACATACCTCTTGGAATATTTACCTTTGAGAATATTGTCAATAATGAGATTCCCAGTACAATCTCCGGAATTACAACCGGAATATACAGGAGTCCGTCAATAATTCCTTTTCCCTTGAATTTGTATTTGTACATTCCGACGGCTCCGAGTGTTCCTATTACCGTTGCCAGAATGGTACTGATAACCGCAATAATCATGGTATTTCCAAACGCAGATAATAAATCTCCGTTCTGAAACAGTTCCCCATACCAGTCAAAGGTAAAGCCCTTCCAGCTCAGATATGGCTTCGATGTGGTTGCATTAAATGAATTCACCACAATTACGGATATAGGAAGAAACAAAAACAGGTATACCAACGTACAAAATACAATACTCAATCCACTTTTTACCTTTGCTTTTCTTTGCCGTTTCATATAACCACCTCCTTATACCCCAAGGCTTTCCATATCGCCGCCAAGCTTCTGATAAAGCTTTACCAGCAGCAACGTTACTACTATCAGAATAATGGATAGTGCGGCACCCAGCGGCCAGTTATTTCCGCTCTGGAATTGCCGTTCAATCAAATTACCTATCATGTCCGTATTACCGCCACCCAGAATATCGGATACAAAGAAGTATCCCAGACATGGTATAAATACCATGATGCTTCCGGAAAAAATACCACTTGAGGTTAACGGAAGAATAATCTTAAAAAATGTAGCTGCCGGCTTTGCTCCTAAGTCTGATGATGCTTCCAGTAAGCTGCCATCCAATTTTTCAATTGCCGTATATAATGGAAGTATCATAAACGGAATCAGACAATACACCATACCTAAAACCGTTGTTCCCTGATGAAATAAGAAATCAACCGGCTCATTTACAATATGTAGCGACTGCAACAAATTATTTAACCAGCCGTTCGTGCCTAAGAAGGTTCTCCAGCCGTAAATCCGAATCAGGGAATTGGTCCAAAACGGAATAATTACCAGCATATACAGTAGCTTCTTTCTGCGGCTCTTTGTTCTGGCTATGATATAAGCAAATGGATAACCGATTATAATACACATAACCGTAGTCATTAATGCAATCACCAGAGAACGTGCATATATTTTTAAGTAATCAAGACTCACCAACCGCTCATAGTTTGCAAACGTAAACTTGAATACTACATTATAATAATCATCTATGGAGCAAAAGCTCATAACCGCCACATAGATTAACGGAATTGCCACTAACAATACCATACAGAGGGTTACAGGTCCTACCATTATGAATGCAGGAATTGTATTTGCTTTGATTTCATGCTTTGATTTTTTCATACATTCTGCACCTCCTATACCAACGGCACCTGCTCCATTGTCTGAAATACCAGATAATCATGACTGTGAATCAGAACCGCATCTTCCGGATTCCAATATATAAATATCGGACTTCCGATTTTCGGAAGCTCTTCTCCTGCCAGCCGTTCAATCTTTACTTCATTTCCATTCGGAAGAAGTGCTATACATTTAATTACCGAGCCGACATATACATAATCCTTTACGGTTGCGGTTAATGTAAATCCATCCACCGGACTATCTGCGTATTTCATTTTTTCCGGTCTGACAGATACCGTAAGATATTCCTGTGATTTGAAATCGGTTCCTATGCCCTGCGCAATACCATTTTCCAAGGACACCGTTATATGATTTCCCTGCATATCGGATATACAGCCATCAAAGGTATTCGTTTCTCCGATAAATGTTGCCACGAATTTTGTCTTAGGATGCTCATATATCTCCTTTGGCGTATCCAGCTGGTCGATAATACCGTCATGCATAACCGCAATCCGGTCACTCATCGTCAACGCTTCTTCCTGGTCATGCGTTACATAGATAAATGTAATATTCAGTTTCTTTTGCAGACGCTTTAATTCCAACTGCATCTGCTTACGAAGCTTTAAGTCCAAGGCTCCTAACGGCTCATCTAACAACAATACTCTTGGCCGGTTAATCAAGGCTCTGGCAATTGCCACCCGCTGCTTTTGTCCGCCGGACAACTGGCTTGGATACCGTTTTTCAAAGCCGCCTAACTGCACAAGCTCCATCATTTCCAGTACCCGCTCCCGAATTTCATTTTTGGGAACCTTCTTCATTTTCAAGCCATATGCAATGTTATCAAATATCGTCATATGCGGAAATAATGCATAGCTCTGAAAGACTGTATTTACATTTCGCTCAAAGGGTTCCTTCTCTTCAATCGGTTCTCCTTCTACCTTAATGCTTCCGCTTGTCGGCTCCTCAAAGCCTGCAATCATACGAAGAGTCGTGGTCTTTCCACATCCGGAGGAACCAAGAAGAGTCAGGAACTCGCCTTCTTCAACCGCAAGTGTTAAGTCCTTTACCACATGATTTTTTCCGTATATTTTGTTAACACCTTCTATTTCAACAATATTTCCCATGGAGCTTCACCTCACTCGCTTCTATCTGTGGTTCTACTATCAATTACAATGCCTTTAATCCTCTCTCACCGGTACGGATTCGGATTGCGTCTTCAATATTGCGTACAAAAATCTTTCCGTCACCGACATGGTCGGATGCACATTTTTCCCGGACTGCAGATATGATTTTTTCAACATATTTATCATCCACAACAACTTCTACCCGAATCTTCGGTAACAGATTAATGGTAGTCTTAAAGCCCCGGATTTCATTAATTGCATTTGCATCTGTGTCCAAGCCTTTTTGTGTACCACACCCCATAACGGTTGATAAGGTCATACCACCGCAATGAATGTCATCCAAAATTTGTTTAATATCCTCTAACTTTTCCGGTCTTATGATCATGACTAATTCTTTCATATAAAAACCTCCTTCCATGTCACAAGCAAAAGGCAAAAAGAAAAGGAACTGTCAATTGACAGCTCCTTCGCCTTCCTGAACATCTTTTATTTGTTAACAATAATAGACGAATCAGTCACAAAATTCAATAATATATTTTTACCATTTTTATTACCCAAAAGGAGTAGAACGCAAGTAAGAATCTTCTATCTTACTCCCGTTCCTTTACCATTTTAAATAATTGCACCCGATTCTTAATTCCCAATTTGCGATAAATATTCAGAATATGTTTTTTTAAGGTATTGGCACTAATTGCAAGTTCTTCACAGATATAAGCATTCTCTTTGCCGGACATCAGCATATGCAGGATTGTATTTTCCCGCCGTGTCAAATCATATTTTTCTACCGCTTCGGAAATTGTAACCTTTTCCTGTCCCTCTGTCTTCAATGTCTGTTGCTGCAGACGATATGCAAGATGATCCTTCAGCATATCCAGTACAAATATATCGTTATACTGAAAATCTTCCTTGCCTAATATACGATAAAGTGTAATAACTCCAAGAAAGCAATTGTCCTTCGCTATAATTAATTGTAATGAATAATGCCAATGATTCGGCTGGTATACCTTTTTGTAATAATCGGTTTCGATTCTTGCTTCTTCACTCATGATGTCGGTCTCCCGATAGACGAGTGATTTCCCGCTCAGCATAATTCCCAGACTATAATCCAATGTCTCGTATACCTGCGACATATCCTCTTTACAATGATACATAACCGGAGCATCTAACAATCGTGTCCGGTCATGTGCTGCCAGATAAAAGTCTGCACTGTCAAAATCCAGTAAACGTGCCAAATCCTCTAACAATTCCGTCCGCATCTGTTCAAAATTTTCCATCGTATATATTTTATAAATAATTGAATTTAACATAATCCAATCATTTGTTTCCAGCTTTTTCATATGTTGAATAGCCCCTTTCACAAAATCACTCATGCGAGCAAGTGCTTTTGCTTTATTTTAACATATATACGAATCTATTTTCTACATTTTTCTATTACTCGATTCGCAACTTTTATCTTCCACTGAAAAACGCTTCTTTAACACAACTATTCCGATTACAGCAGCCACCGCAACTACGGTCAGGAAGCTATAAATAATTATGTATGCTGTCGTTGTTGATAGTCCATTTCCCAGATAGCCGTTTGCCATACCATTTATAAGCGGGCTGACAAAATCTATGACTGTATGAGATATCAGACAAAGAATAATTCCCAGTGCATCCTTTTTCCGGGTTACAAAATAACATACCATCAGACTCAGTGCTGTATGGAAAATCATGGTCAGTATCCGTTCATAGCCTGCCAACAGATATACACCGCATCCGGAATTTACCAGTGCATCCTGAACAGAAACCAATGCTGCTGTATCTACACCGGCTGCCGCTGTCTGCTGTATCACCGTATCAAAGCTTCCGGTATTAATCATAAGTATATAAATAAGATTATTTAAGTACATGGTTCCAATCAAAACGATAGACTCGATTCCGCCATGTCCCAAGCCTGCCGCAAATCCACGTTCAAAGGTCAGATTCTTCTGCATAATCTTTGCAACGATATACCGTCCTGCTACTTCAAAAAGTCCTGCCGTAAATGCCAGTATCAGACAATACAAAGCATAATTCTGCGTGGCAAAGGTCTGAAAGCCTTCCAAGCCCGCCAGTCCGTTCAAAATAGGAAGTCTTATAATCACCTGGAAAATAACAAAGCCTGCTGCACCTAATAACCAAGCGGTCCAGACACCCTTCCCCTTATTCTTTACTCCGTAAATTATATAGACGACAATCGGCAATACCATACTGATTAAAAAGGTCACGCATACCGCCAATATTGTAGATACTCCTACCATATAAAATCCTCCCCTTTGTCCTTATTTATACCATTATTACATATAGGCTCCTCCTTCGCAATGTATTTCATCCGGTAATTGTGTAACCATAATATCTGACACTCCCTAAGCTTCCAACTGTTTAAACCCAAGCATACACCCTTACATTCTGATATTTCGCCGCAATACTTCCATAACCGCAATCTTCAACAGAACACCACCTGACAAAATAAAGAACCAGATTTCCCGCATATGCTGTGTTTTTGCAATGGGAGTTGCCGTATTTACAACATTTTCAAAATAAACGCACGATAAACAGGTATATCCAATTCATGTCCCAATAGTTTTGCAGACCGGGCCGTACTTCCTGTATTCGATGTATAAATAATTGCTTTATATTCTTTATTATTTTTCATAATTCTTATATTTATCCTTAATCTAGCAATATACCATTATGGATAATAACAAAAGTCCCTGCGTCTACCATAAGATAAGCACAGAGACTTCTATTCTTCATTCTTTAACAATAAAACTCAACATCTCCATAGAAGCTCGTCCATTTATTGATTATTTCAACACTTCTTGCTTCTATGATACGCATTATATTTCGTAAAACATTTTTAGGTATATTCGAATTGTTATTTGCCAGAAGACATTTGCCAGCTTTTGTGATCCATACTTTTGTAGCATTTTCAATTGGCTTGCCCTCTGCGATATGAACATGTATAGGTTCTCTTGGCATTCCTTCATTCGCCCAAAAGTAAACCCAATATGAACCAATCTTAAAAACTTGAGGCATGTTCAAATCCACCATCCTTTGAAAATTCTATAATCAGATTTGCGGTCGTTTTAATAATATCTAAAAAGTATTCTTTTCGTTCTTCACTATAGCCAAATTCATCTTCTATTCTATAGGATGGCAAGTAAACCGTCATATGGTGAAAACCATCCTTTTCATCAGGAGTTTCTATATATACCTTAACTTCTCCATTCTCCAGCATCTCCGAATGTACAATCTCGGTATCATCTTCGAGAGTCATAAATGGATACATCATAATAATCATCTCCCAACATATGAATTTTTTCTCTTACATTATGCACAATTCCTAAAAATAAAGAAGCCCCTGCTACTGTTATGGAACAGTAACAGAAGCTTCTTTTCTATAAAACTAATTAAGTTCTATTCACCAACATGTACGGTGTACTATTTATTAGCAATAGCAGCCTGTGCAGCAGCCAATCTTGCAATCGGTACACGGAATGGAGAACATGAAACGTAATCCAGACCAATCTTGTGGCAGAACTCTACAGATGAAGGATCTCCACCGTGCTCACCACAGATACCTACATGTAACTTAGGATTAACCGGCTTACCTAACTTGATAGCCATATCCATTAACTTACCAACACCGGTCTGATCCAGCTTAGCAAATGGATCATTCTCGAAGATCTTTGTATCATAGTAAGCATTTAAGAACTTACCGGCATCATCACGAGAGAAACCAAATGTCATCTGAGTTAAGTCGTTTGTACCGAAGCAGAAGAAGTCAGCTTCCTTAGCGATCTCATCAGCAGTTAAAGCTGCACGAGGAATCTCGATCATAGTACCTACTTCGTACTCCAGCTTAACGCCTGCAGCAGCGATCTCAGCATCAGCAGTCTCAACTACTACCTTCTTAACGTACTTTAATTCCTTAACTTCGCAAACCAATGGGATCATGATCTCAGGCTTAACATTCCAATCCGGATGCTCCTTCTGAACCTCGATAGCTGCACGGATAACTGCCTTGGTCTGCATCTTAGCGATTTCCGGGTAAGTTACAGCCAGACGGCATCCTCTGTGACCCATCATAGGGTTGAACTCATGTAAGCCAGCGATAATTGTCTTGATCTGCTCTACTGACTTGCCCTGAGCATTTGCAAGCTTCTCAATGTCAGCTTCCTCTGTAGGAACGAACTCATGAAGAGGTGGATCCAGGAAACGGATCGTAACCGGGTTACCTTCCAGAGCTTCATATAATGCCTTGAAGTCGCCCTGCTGATATGGAAGAATCTTATCCAGAGCAGCTTCTCTTTCTTCTACTGTATCTGAGCAGATCATCTCACGGAAAGCAGCAATTCTGTCTTCCTCGAAGAACATATGCTCTGTACGGCAAAGACCGATACCTTCTGCACCAAGCTCACGAGCCTTCTTAGCATCTGCAGGAGTATCTGCATTTGTACGAACCTTTAATGTTCTGTACTTATCAGCCCAAGCCATAACACGTCCAAATGTACCAGCGATTGTAGCATCTACTGTTGGGATAATACCATCATAGATGTTACCGGTTGTACCATCGATAGAGATGAAGTCTCCCTCGTGGAACTCCTTGCCAGCTAATGTAAACTTCTTGTTTTCTTCGTCCATAGCGATATCGCCACAACCAGATACACAGCAGGTACCCATACCACGTGCAACTACGGCTGCATGAGAGGTCATACCACCACGAACGGTTAAGATACCCTGAGAAGCCTTCATACCGGTAATATCTTCTGGGGAGGTTTCCAGTCTTACCAGAACTACCTTCTCACCTCTTGCATTCCACTCTTCAGCATCAGCAGCGGTAAACACGATCTTACCACAAGCAGCTCCAGGAGAAGCACCTAAGCCCTTACCCATTGGAGTAGCCTTCTTTAATTCTGCTGCATCGAACTGTGGATGAAGTAATGTATCAAGGTTACGAGGATCGATCATAGCAACTGCTTCTTCTTCTGTCTTATGTCCTTCATCTACCAGGTCACAAGCGATCTGCAGAGCTGCCTGAGCGGTTCTCTTACCATTACGGCACTGTAACATGTATAACTTCTTGTTCTCTACTGTGAATTCCATATCCTGCATATCATGGTAGTGATTCTCAAGAGTCTCACATACCTTGATGAACTCTGCATATGCTTCTGGGAATTCCTGTTCCATCTGAGCGATCGGCATTGGTGTACGAACACCGGCAACTACGTCCTCGCCCTGTGCGTTCTTTAAGAACTCACCCATTAACTTCTTCTCACCGGTTGCAGGATCACGAGTAAATGCAACACCTGTACCGGACTCGTTATTTAAGTTACCGAATACCATAGGCATTACGTTAACTGCAGTACCCCATGAGTAAGGGATATCATTGTCTCTTCTGTATACATTTGCTCTTGGGTTATCCCATGATCTGAATACAGCCTCGATAGCCAGCTTTAACTGCTCTACCGGATCTGAAGGGAAGTCCTGTCCTAACTGATTCTTGTACTCAGCCTTGAACTGCTCAGCCAGAGTCTTTAAGTCAGCTGCTGTCAGCTCAACATCGTACTTAACACCCTTCTCTTCCTTCATCTTGTCGATTAACTGCTCGAAGTACTTCTTACCAACTTCCATAACAACGTCTGAGAACATCTGGATGAAACGTCTATAAGAGTCATATACGAAACGCTCGAATGCAGGATCCGGGTTACCAGCGATCATAGCTGCCACAACCTCATCATTCAAACCAAGGTTCAGGATGGTATCCATCATACCAGGCATAGAAGCTCTGGCACCTGAACGTACAGATACTAACAGAGGATTCTTCAGATCGCCGAACTTCTTGCCGTTGATCTCTTCCATCTTCTTAACGCCTTCCATAGCCTGAGCCATGATCTCGTCGTTAATCTTACGTCCATCCTCATAGTACTGTGTACATGCTTCTGTAGTAATAGTGAAACCCTGTGGAACCGGAAGGCCGATCGTAGTCATCTCGGCAAGGTTTGCGCCCTTACCACCAAGAAGATTACGCATAGTCATGTCGCCTTCGCTAAACATATAAACCCACTTGTTTGCCATTTGTTACTTACCTCCTAAGTGTTGATTATTCTGTCCCGTGCAAAACAGCACAGTCACTGGAATTTATTATATCATAATTTCTGCTTTTTTGAAGTCATTTTTGTGAAATATTTAAAATTTTACCTGTTTTATTCATAAAAATGTAAAAGATTGCATAACGTAAAAGACCGACGCCCATAGGACGTCGGTCAAAGGTGTAATCACACACACAATTTTACGTTTATTACTGTACGATTCTTCTCGCTCCGATCGGAGTCGTATAATACATATTTGAAATAATGATACCGGTTGACTCTGTGCTGGCATGTACGATCTGTCCACCACCGATATACAGTCCCACATGACCGGAGTAGCAGATAATATCACCCGGCTGTACCGCATCCAGCGATACCGGTGTTCCCTGTCCCATCTGTACGCCGGAGGAATGACTCAGCGAATATCCAAACTGTGCATATACTGCCATCGTAAATCCGCTACAATCAGTACCGTTTGTCAGACTGCTTCCTCCATATACATATGGATTTCCGACAAACTGACATGCATAGCCGGCGATCTGCTGTCCCAGTGCCAAGCCTTCTGCCGAAGTATTGACCGGAGGAAGTGTTGCTATCTCAGAAGAACTGCCGGTGCTTCTCGTGGTCTGTGCTGCAGCCTGCTTTGCCAGTGCTGCCTGAATCATCTCCTGTTCCTCTTCCAGCGTCATAGCAGTCGGATAATTCCATCCTACATTGACAAACTCCTTCGCTACATATCCTACTGTATCCTCAGAATACTGAATCTGAACCCACTCATCGGTCTCACCCAGTATGTCTAATTCCTGTCCACCTGTTACAGATCCGATACATGCACTCTCTGTACTTGCATCCTGTCTGACATTCAATGCCGGAACCTCTACGGTTGCACAATACTTATAATTCTCTGTAATATATGCTCCTGCGTCATCTCCAAATAACAGGAACTCATTTGCTACATAACCACTAACCGATCCGGACTCGATCTTCGTCCACGCATCGCCGCGTTCTACAATCGTAGCTACTGCATACGGATACAACTTTCCAACGATCTCTGCATCGGTACCGGCCTCTGCCCGAACCCGAAGACTGCCTTCGATATTTGCTACTACGGAATCCTGCCACTCCGGGTACTGACAGGTCGGCTCCTCCGGAACTGCCTCTGTCGCTTCTGTCGCTTCTGTCGCTTCCGTCGCTTCCTCTGTTGTCTCTTCGGTCGCACCGGACTCCATCTTCATCTCTACATCTAATTCTGAAATCTCTGCCTGCTCAACTGCCGCAGGTGCCGCTTCTATCTTCTGCTGCGGGGTAACTGCACGGGTACCGAATATCAAACCGGTTCCAACGGTTACCATAATCGCAACACTGATCACTGTCTTTTTCATATGTTACTCCATGTTTTCGTAATTATTACAAATCTGTTACAACTTGTTACATTTGTATTCTATCAAAGGATATGCCTTATGTCAACAGACTTTCTCTTCTTTTTTTACTTTTTTGTCATAAAATATTGCAAAAACGCACAATTACGGTATAATATTTATTATAAATTTCGTTATAAGTTATAATTATCGAAGATTTACTATTAATTTACTATTATGAAATACGGGGGTCTACATTATGCATATTAAAGATTTTTTCGATCTCTCCCTACTGGAGCAGATTCTGGACGACTGGACAAAGGCAACTGGCATGGCTGCATTTGCCGTAGATAATGAAGGCAATTATCTAACCGATGCTTTCGGTCTTTCTGATTTTTGCAGCCGATATACCAAGGGCGATCTGGATGAATGGAAGCGCAGCAGCCGTAGCGATTCTGATTCTGCCATCTTCTCTGTACAGTCCGGTCTGACAAACTTTGCCACTGATATCATCGTAGCCGGTAGCTATCTCGGCCGTATCATCGGTGGACAGGTGATCGTCGGTGATGGAGAGGACGAGCAGTTAGAGAGCATTGCCGCCGCTGCAAATGCAGATATCGATGCAGTCCGCGAAGTACCGGTTAAGTCAGAAGAAGCCGTTCACAGCGCAGTTAAGCTGTTGGGTGATATGGTGAATTTGATCGTTTCTTCCGAATATAATAAGACAAACAGCAGCGATCTGGTTGCTACATTAGAAAATGACATCTCACAGGCCGTCGACCTGATTGAAGAAATCAATGAGAAGTCTTTAGCACTGGATAAGATCGAAAGTAAGCAGAAGATTCTGTCCCTGAATGCTTCCATTGAAGCAGCAAGAGCCGGTGAATTCGGTCGTGGCTTCGCTGTCGTAGCTTCCGAGTTCGGCAAGCTGGCTGTAAACTCCGGTGAAATCAACCGTTCGATCAAGTCTTCCTTAAAGACCTTGACGGCTGTTATCGACGAGATGGAAGAATCTTCACAGAAATAAATCGATTTATTGTGTTATCGTCACATACATAGCACACGCAAAAGAATGGATCCGTATCAATGATACGGATCCATTCTTTATATATATCATATGGTTTCTTTTTCGTATTAGAACGCCATCTTCTCCTCAAAGTAGGCTTTCAGATCTGCGATCTTCACACGCTCCTGCTCCATCGTATCTCTGTCACGAACCGTAACCGCTCCGTCATTTTCAGACTCAAAGTCGTAGGTAATACAGTATGGAGTTCCGATCTCATCCTGACGACGATACCGCTTACCGATATTTCCTCTGTCATCATATTCACAGTTATAGTACTTTGACAGCTCTGCATAGATCTTCTCTGCACCCTCTGTCAGCTTCTTTGATAATGGCAGGACACCGATCTTAACAGGTGCCAGTGCCGGATGGAAATGAAGAACGGTACGTACATCGCCGCCTTCCAGCTCTTCCTCATCATATGCGCTGCATAAGAATGCCAGTGTAACACGGTCTGCACCCAGAGATGGCTCAATAACGTATGGAATATACTTCTCCTTCTTCTCATCATCAAAGTAATCCATCGGCTCACCGGATGTCTTCTGATGCTGTGTCAGATCATAGTCGGTACGATCTGCGATACCCCACAGCTCACCCCAGCCGAATGGGAATAAGAACTCAATATCCGTTGTACCCTTACTATAGAAGCACAGCTCCTCCGGAGAATGATCTCTGGCTCTCATCTCCTCTTCCTTCATACCCAGATTTTTCAGCCAGTCAATACAGAACTGTCTCCAGTATGCAAACCACTCCAGATCGGTTCCCGGCTCACAGAAGAACTCCAGCTCCATCTGCTCAAACTCTCTGGTACGGAAGGTAAAGTTACCCGGTGTGATCTCATTCCGGAAAGACTTACCGATCTGACCGATACCAAACGGAATCTTCTTACGGGAGGTTCTCTGTACATTCTTAAAGTTTACGAAGATACCCTGTGCGGTCTCCGGACGAAGATATACAGTATTCTTTGCATCCTCTGTAACCCCCTGGAAGGTCTTGAACATCAGGTTAAACTGACGGATATCTGTAAAGTTATGCTTACCACAGGTCGGACATGGTACCTGATTCTCTTCAATAAAGCTCATCATCTGGTTCTGATCCCATCCATCGACCGAACCGCCCAGATCGATTCCATGCTCCTGTGCATAGTCTTCGATCAGCTTATCTGCGCGGAATCTCTCGTGACACTCCTTACAGTCCATCAACGGATCTGCGAATCCAGCCAAATGACCGGATGCTACCCATGTCTGAGGATTCATCAGAATCGCACAGTCCACACCTACATTATATGGATTCTCCTGAATAAACTTCTTCCACCATGCACGCTTCACATTATTCTTCAGTTCTACACCCAGATTCCCGTAGTCCCAGGTATTTGCCAGTCCTCCGTAGATCTCAGATCCCGGATATACGAATCCACGCGCTTTTGCCAGTGCCACAATCTTGTCCATAGTCTTTTCCATGTTCTTAACCTCTCTTACCTTGTATATTCTCAGTTCTCAGGTATGCTTCTATACGCCTTCCCGTCTACTTCAGTACCAGTACGGCTTCTCCTTCACCGGATGCAGTATAAGTACCATCATTCTCGGTCACATACTGATTATAGTACAGAACCTTGCCCTTATAAATAATATCCATCGCATCACTCACCTTCAGAACCTTCAGCTTCTCACCATTAATCTCCGTTGCATTCACCGTTGACCCGTCTGCTGCCGTAAAACTGCCCGTCAGCGTTTCCTCTGCCAGATCCTTCATCTCATAAGCCGTATCATTAAACCCATTATAGCTGTCCATATCCTGATAGGTTAACTGTACCTTCACAATCGGGTTCTCCGTATCCAGTGCCTTCATAACCACACTGTCCGCTCCGGCCTTCTGATTATACGAGTCGATCTCATCCGTTACATACTGCTCCAGACCGGCCATATCATAGCTACCTCCGGAAAAATCCTCTACAGATATGTCAGAGATCGTCCCCTTTTTCTCAATAATCATGGTATTTACTGTTATCGTGTCCATCTTTACCGCACACCCTGTCAGCAGTGCCAGTCCAAGTGCCACTCCCACCAGTAAATGTTTATGTCTCATGCTATTTTCCTCCTCATGTCATAATCTATAGCACTCATAACTCATACATTGTAACTTCTAATCTGTCAGATTGCAAGTCAGAGTATCAATAAATTCTACAGACTTAAATCTCTGATCCACATATTCTGCCATAAATGCACTGCAGATCTGATCCAGCTCCTCCTGTACCTCTGCCGATACCTCAAAGGAATACAGGCGTTCCAGCGTAGTACTTAAAATGTACTGCAGTGTATATACCGTAGAGGGATTCAGCAGTTCTCCGATATCATAATCGATCCGGCAGTGATCCACACACAGTAGTCCGCCCTGTCTGGCACTGAATACATATCCGGTTCCCCGATTTCCACATTTCACGCAGGCGTACACCTGCATCTCCTCTCCGTCCAGAGCCAGTGCCCGGATCTCATATACCCGCCGGATCAGCCGGGCTGACATCCGTTTCTTCCCGATCGCCAGCAGCGTCATATACAGAAGCTTCAGCTGTTCCCGGTCGTCCGTATTCTCATGCGTCAGATAATCCGCCAACTCACAGAAATATGCACCGTAGGTAAGTGCATCCAGATCCGTCTTTACCGCCTCGAAGTAGTTCTTCACCTCTACACTCTGTATCCGATATGCGTCCCTGCCTGCGAAGAGAGAGAACACTCCATAGGTAAACGGCTGACAGGCAGCCGTCAATACACTGCCATTCCGTCTGGCTCCTCTGGCAAAGGCTGCGATCTTTCCCTTCTCCTTCGTCAGGATCACCAGTCGGCGGTCATAGTCTCCGACCTGTGTAGCAGATAACACCATGCCGGTCACTTCTATATTCACACTCGGCATCTTCTTTCACCTGCACTTTTCATAGCTTTTCCTAACCTTTTCGATCTCTTTCTTACTTCTCACGCTGTTCAAATCCAAAGTTCTTTAGCAGATAATCACTATCGCGCCAGTCCTTCTTGACCTTCACCCACAGCTTCAGGTTTACCTTCGTATCCAGAAGCTTCTCCATATCGATTCTGGCCTGCGTTCCGATCTTCTTCAGCATGGCACCCTGCTTGCCTATGATAATGCCCTTGTGAGAATCCCGTTCACAGATGATCGTTGCATCTATATCTATAATTCTTCCGTCTGCCCGCTCCTTCATGCGGTCGATCACCACTGCGATTCCATGCGGGATCTCATGATCCAGACAGCGCAGTGCCTTCTCCCGTATCATCTCTGCCACGATCTGACGCTCCGGCTGATCGGTGATCGTATCCTCATCGTAGTACTGCGGGCCTTCCGGCAGATACTTTAAGATTGCCTGTATGATCTGATCGGTATTCCGATTCCGCAACGCAGATACCGGAAGAATCGCATCAAAGTCATACTCCTTCCGATAGGCTTCTACCGCCTCCTGCACTTTTTTCTCCTCTACCGTATCGATCTTATTTATAATCAGCAAAACCGGCGTCTTTACCTTCTTTAGGCGTTCAATGATTGCCTGCTCGCCCTTCCCGATATAGGTCGTAGGCTCTACCAGCCACAGCACCACATCCATCTCACTCAGGGCACTGTCTACCGCACTCATCATATATTCCCCCAGTTTATTCTTCGCTCGGTTAATTCCCGGAGTATCCAGAAATATGATCTGTCCCCGGTCACAGGTATATACTGTCTGTATCCGGTTTCTCGTGGTCTGTGCCTTATTGCTCGTAATCGCGATCTTCTGACCGATCAAGTGATTCATCAACGTAGACTTTCCTACATTCGGCCGTCCGATGATCGTAACAAAGCCTGATTTATATCCGTTTTTCATATCTGTTCCTCTTATTTATCCTTAGAATACACTTCTGACACTCTTAAAGTGCTCTGCTTCCGCATCAATCTTCTTCTCGTTACCGATTGCACAGATCGTTCCGGTCGATACAACAGACTGTACAAGCTGTGCCAGCCCCCGGATCGCTGCCTGATTCGTAGCCAGCAGTTCATCCCGGCGTGCCTGTCGATACTCATCTGTGATACCGGCCAGATAAAGTCCCAGATCCCGTTCGCCCCGATCATATGCATTCAACGGAATGTCGGCAGCTCCGATCGTTCCGATGATATACTTCGTCATATCCCGATCATCCGCCCGGAAGTTTGCCACATAGTCTGCAGCCCTCCGATAGATCTCATAGGTCTCCATCAGATTCGGATCCCGATACGAGGTCAGATAGCTATTTCCATTGTCACCAAATGCACACATACAGCCATAAGCACCGCCCTGTACCCGGACATTGATCCACAGATAATCGTAGGAGAAGATCGTCTCCAGAACCCGCAGTGCTCCGGATGGCTCAAACCCGGCATTCTTATAGTTTCCGGCAGTCGCTACATACTGCACCTGACTCGCCGTCTTAAAGCCCTCATTGCGTATCACCGGTGCCAGATTCTCTTCCGGTTTCTCCTGCTTTCTCGTAGACAGATAAACCGAAAACAGAGTGACGTTCATACCGATGGCTTCCTCTACATCATTATCGGCTGTATACGATATCAAAAGATTATCCTTATACAGGATCTCTTCCAGTACCGCATGGAGCTTCTCTACCAGCAGTTTCTTCCGCTCCTCAAAGTTCCGATCCAGATCGTCCAGAAACTCATAGTAGTCTATACCCTTCGCCTGCTCCTGCACATAGTTCGTTACGGATATATATGACATCGCTCTCAGTGCTGTCGTGATGTGCCCACGACTCACCATATCCGGCTTCATTTCCGTCTTCAGTTCTGCAATGATCTCCTTTAACCGTTCGGTATCTGACAGCTTACTATGCAGAAGCAGTTCCTCCATCAGCTTAAATGTATCCCCTGTCTGCTCATACAGCATCTTCGCCTTCACATCAAAGGTCGGCAGATAACCGTCCGGATCCAGATTTCCCCGGATATCAAAGCTGGTCTGAATACTGCCGGACTTCAGCCGGATCTCACTGGCGAGTTCATTGTAGGTATAGTTTTCTGTATCAATCATGCCCAGAATCTTTGCCAGCAGATTTGCATACGGCAACATCTCTGTCGGAAGCTTATCCAGCTTAAAGCATAGGTGGATATATGCGATTCCATTCGTAAATATCGGATGTACGATGACCGGAATCCCAAACAGCTCCTTCTTAATATTCTGCTGTGGCTGAATCTTTGGCTCAATATCCGAAATCTGCAGCAATGGAATCTTCCGAATGTCCTCCTCACTGGACGGTTCTGCCTGATATGCCTTCAAAGCCTTTGTATCTGCAATGATCTGCTCCAGCTCTGCCTCGGATAAGGAGTTCTTATACGCTGCCAGTTCCTCTGCTACCGCAGCCTCCTGCTTCTCATTCAGCCCCCGCTCCGGCTTCAGTGTGACACTGCTCCGATGCGGATTCTCCAACAGATAGGTCTGGATCGTGCGTTCGAAGTATCCATTCTCCAGCCCCCGTTTCATAAACTCCAGTGTTTCTCCTACTTCGATATGAATAAACGGTGCCATATCATCGTACAGCCAGCTGTCAAAGGACTTTAATCCATACATCAGTCCCTTCGGATACCGTCCGAAGTCCGACTCACGAAGCTGGAACTCCAGATGATTGATGGCTGCCTGCATCGCCTTCTTCGGCACCCCATCCTTACATATCTGCTGAAGGGTCTCCCGGATCACATCGATAAACCGCTCTTCATCCTGCGGATTCGCATTATGGGCTATGATCGAGAAGATCGGCTGCTGAATCGTACTGTCGTAAGAGGATTCGATATCCTTTCCGATCCCTGCTTTAATCAACGCCTGCTTAAGCGGAGCTCCCGGCATATCCAGCAGAACCGACTGCAAAAGCTGCATCGCCATATAAAGCTCCGGATCCAGACTGGTGCCGATCACTACATTATAGGACAGGAAAGTATTGTCCTCCGGTTCCTCTGCCTCTGCCAACGAATAGGAATAGGTCTTTGACACCGGTTCCGGATATTCGATCTGCATATGAATTCTGGAGTCTACCTTCTGATACTCATAGTGACTGAGATACTCTTCATCGATGAAACGCAGCTTCTCTTCCACATTCATATCTCCATACAGATAGATATAGCTATTTGACGGATGATAATACTTCCGATGGAAGTCCAAAAATGCCTTATAGGTCAGCTTTGGGATCGCTGTCGGCTCTCCGCCGGACTCACAGGCATAGGTCGTATCCGGAAGCAGTGACATCTGAATCAGCCGTGCCAGCTGCTGATTCGGATCGGAATACACACCCTTCATCTCATTATATACAACGCCATTATAGGTCAGCTCTCCATCCAGATCCTCCAGCTCATAGTGCCAGCCTTCCTGCTTCATGATCTCCTCATGAATGTAGATATTCGGGTGGAATACCGCATCCAGGTAGACATCCATCAGATTTTGGAAGTCCTTATCATTATAGCTGGCGATCGGGTACACCGTCTTGTCTGAATAGGTCATTGCATTCAGAAATGTATTCAGAGAGCCTTTTGCTAATTCCACAAACGGATCCTTCGCCGGGAACTTTCTGGATCCGCAAAGAACAGAATGTTCCATAATATGCGGTACTCCGGTATCATCCTTCGGTGGGGTCCGGAATCCGATCGTAAAGACCTTATTCGTGTCTTCATTACTAATCACTACCACGCGTGCCTTCGTCTTTCTATGACGATATATATATCCGGTCGCTGATAGCTCCGGAATCTCTTCCTGTGCCAGTAAATCATATGCACCCATTCGTTTCATCGATATTCCTCCTGTCAATTCTTTCTATATTATCAATCAGTTTTTATATAAAGCTACTATCACGCTTATATCCTACCATGTTTTTCCATGATTGGCAAACCGATTACACAGATTATTATATAGAGAATTGACAAGAAAAATACCTCGTTCCATCTTTCATCGCACCGGCCGCAGTACCCCCATCTCCATCTCATACACATGATCGCAGAGAACATCGATTTTATCATGGTTGGTAAAAAAATCGTTTTTTCTGACACTCCCTGTCATTCCGCTACTTTACATCTTTCCAAAGTCTGCTATAATAAATAAGATATGGTTTTATACATAATTCGACCGGTTTCTCCTATCGTCAGGAACAGTCGGTCAAAGAATACAAGGATAAAGGAGTCACAACCATGAGTCATACGATTGAGATCCGGTGGCATGGCCGGGGCGGTCAGGGTGCTAAGACAGCCGCTCTGTTACTGGCCGATGTAGCATTTAAGACCGGAATGCACGTTCAGGGCTTTCCTGAATATGGACCAGAGCGTATGGGGGCACCGATCACGGCCTATAACCGGATCAGTGATGCGCCGATTCGCGTCCATTCAAACATCTATACCCCTCAGTATGTAGCTGTCGTCGACGAAACCCTGTTAGAGTCTGTGGATGTCACAGCAGGTCTGCGGGAGGATGGTGCTATCATTATCAACACCTCTCGTCCGAAGGAAGAGATTCTTCCGCATCTGAAGGGCTATACAGGAAAGGTTTACACCATAGATGCACACAAGATCTCTATGGCAACACTGGGCAAATATTATCCGAACTCTCCGATGCTGGCTGCTGTCGTAGCGATCACCAAAGTTATGGATCCGGAGGCATTTCTACGCGAGATGGAACTGTCCTTCCAGCACAAGTTTGCTAAGAAACCGGAAGTTATTCAGGGGAATATGGAAGCCCTGAAAATGACCTTCAAGGAGGTGCAGTAATATGGCAGCAACCGATATTTCAAAAATCACAGAAAAAAGTACATGGCAGGATATTACCCCCGGCAATCAGGTATACGGTGCCGGCACTTCCCGCTCATTTAAAACCGGCGAATGGAGAACCCAGACTCCTGTATGGATCAAGGAGAAGTGCAAGCAGTGTCTGCTGTGCGTACCGGTTTGCCCGGATAGTTCCATCCCGGTTAAAAACTGCGAACGTGAGGACTTTGACTACGACCACTGCAAGGGCTGCGGCATCTGTGCAAAGGTATGTCCGTTTGATTCCATTGATATGAAGGAGGGCCAGTAATATGTCTATTCGTGAACGTTTATCCGGTAATGAGGCGATTGCACTGGCGATCAAACAGATCAATCCGGATGTTATGCCTGCATTTCCGATCACTCCATCTACGGAGATTCCACAGTTCGTAGCGAACTATATTGCAAATGGCAAGATGGATACCGAGTTCATCCCGGTAGAGAGTGAACATAGCTCCATGAGTGCTACGGTAGGTGCATCTGCCGCCGGAGCCAGAGCCCTGACTGCTACTTCTTCGTGTGGTATGGCTCTGATGTGGGAGGAACTATATGTAGCGGCTTCGAACCGTCTTCCGCTGGCACTGGCACTGGTCAATCGTGCACTGTCCGGTCCGATCAACATCAACTGTGATCACTCCGACAGTATGGGTGCGCGGGACTCCGGCTGGTTACAGATCTACGCAGAGAACAATCAGGAGGTCTATGATAACATGGTACAGGCCTTCCGTATCTCTGAGCATAAGGATGTCCTGCTGCCGATCATGATCTGTCAGGATGGATTCATTACCAGCCACGCAGTCGAGAATATCGAGCTGCTGGAGGATGCTGTCGTAAAGAACTTTGTTGGAGAATATGAACCGGAAAACTATCTGCTAAATCCGGAACAGCCTATGGCCGTCGGTCCATACGCGGTTTCAAACTACTATATGGAAACAAAGATGGGGCAGCGTGCCGCCATGCATAATGCAAAGCAGGTGATTCTGGATGTCGCTAAGGAATTCGAGGAGATTTCCGGCAGACATTACGGCTTCTTTGAGGAATACTGTCTCGAAGATGCAGAGTATGCGATCCTGATCATCGGCTCCGCAGCCGGTACCTGCAAGGATGCGATCGATGCACTCCGCGCACAGGGTAAGAAGGTTGGTCTTTTAAAGCTTCGCGTCTTCCGTCCATTCCCGGCAGAAGAGATCGCCGCTGCACTGTCGCACTGTAAGTCATTAGCGATCATGGATCGTAGCGACAGCTTCAATGGCAATGGTGGTCCATTAGGTGCCGAGGTATCTCAGGCACTTTATAATGCCCACTCTTCTGTTCTGGCAGTCAACTATATCTACGGTCTGGGTGGTCGTGATATCCGTGTCGAGGACTTCGAGGATATTTATAACCGACTGGAGACGATCGCAGCAACCGGCGAGATCACCGATCAGTTTGATTACATCGGTTTGAGAAAGTAAGGAGGGACGTATCATGGCTACAAAGTATAATTTTAAAGAAGTAATGAATAAGCCGGAGCGTCTGGCTCCCGGTCATAGAATGTGTGCAGGCTGTGGCGGAACCATTGCGGTTCGTGCGGTTCTCCGTGCTCTGCACGAAGGTGATAAAGCAGTCATCGGCAATGCCACCGGATGTCTGGAGGTTTCTTCCTTCATGTATCCATATACAGCATGGGAGGACAGCTATATCCACAATGCATTTGAGAATGCCGGTGCTACACTCTCCGGTGTAGAGACTGCATATAATGTATTAAAGAAAAAGGGAAAGATCGATGACACCTATAAGTTCATCACCTTTGGCGGAGATGGCGGTACCTATGATATCGGGTTCCAGTCCTTATCCGGTGCGATGGAGCGTGGACACGATCTGGTATATGTCTGCTACGACAATGGTGCCTACATGAATACCGGTATCCAGCGTTCTTCCGCAACGCCACGATTCGCAGATACAACGACTACCCCGGTCGGCTCCCAGTCCAATGGTAAGCTGCAGGGCAGAAAGGATCTGGCTGCGATCATCGCCGCACATAATGTAGCATATGTCGGTCAGACAACCTTCCTTGGCAACTTCAAGGATATCCATACCAAAGCAGAATCCGCGATCTATACTCCGGGTCCTGCATTTCTGAATATCATGGCTCCATGTCCGCGAGGCTGGAGATACGATGCCAGTGACATCATGACGATCTGTAAGCTGGCAGTCGAGACCTGCTACTGGCCGCTCTTCGAAGTGATCGAGGGCAAATGGATCCTGAACTATGAGCCAAAGAAGAAGCTTCCGATCGAAGACTTCCTCCGGGCACAGGGACGGTTTAAGCACCTGTTCAAGCCCGGCAATGAGCACCTGATTCAGCAGTTCCAGGACGAGGTCGATCGTCGTTGGGAGGATCTGCAGTACAACTGCTCCAGAGGTTAACACAAACGAAAAAGGATACACCGTTCCTGTTTATTCAAGAACGGTGTATCCTTTTTATATTATCTTCTCCACTTCACCCGTAGATCCATTATCATTACTATTATTCCAAAACATATCCAGCTAATACCGATCGCTGCTCCAACCGGTATTACATTCACAGCTAATGAAAAATCCAGTATTTGCCTGACAAACGAATTCATAATCAGAAGAATAACTACGGATACATAGCAGCCTAATAACGTCGCCAAAAGCATAATTACACTTACTTCTCCTCCGAAAATCTGTTTTCGATCCTCCCGTACCATTCCCATGACCTCTAACATGGACAAATATCTTTCATTTCTTTTTCGATAAAATTCCAAAATATAACCGGTCGAAAACATATCAACTATGCAAAATACAGCGATCAATGCTATTAATATCCTTCCGACATCATTCATAAGCCAATTTAACAAACTATACTGTATTCCGTTTCCGGTCAATTTTATATTTGTATCCGTCTCTGCGTATATCTGCTCCAGATTTAATCTTAGCAATTCCTCTGATTTTTCATAATTATGAATGTAATCCATATAGTTATCAAAATAGTACCGAACCGTTCCGCCTGCTACTCTAAATCGGGACATATCACTATCTCGTAGATTTATGAATATATGTTCAAAATGAATATCCGTCTCATCCAGATTCTCTCTTTTCATAAGATATTCTGCCTGAAGAATTCCTGATATTTCATATTCCTGCAATATCACGGTTTCCCCTTGTGCCGTTTTCTGTGCTATCGTTATATTTTTTCCGATAATATCCGAATCATTTCCTTCAATCCCATATAACTTTAAAATATATGTATCTAACATAATTTCACCGGGATTCTCCGGGAACCGTCCAACTACCCAGCCGGCTTCTTTATCATATGCCGGAATTATTGTCTTGGGTATTACAGTTATCCCATTCCGATATAATGCCATCTCAATATAAGAATCTGAGTCATATATATTTTGATATGCTTTGCGGTTATATATATAATAGTCATCAATCCTATGTGTTTTCTTATCTATTACTATATTTGTTTCTCCCGCGGTCAATTTCCCATCTTCTCTGTTCGATTCTATCGGTAAAAGTATTACCTCCTGCTCTGCACAATAGGTCGTTCTTTTTTCTTCCGCATCCCTTAGCAAATTATTTGCCCAATCCCCTGTCACCTCAGATGTATCTATATTTTCATAATAATAGCAATCCGCAATATATTTCTTCTCAAATTCCCTCATATAGCAGAAATAAGAATATATAACCGACAGCGAGCAGAACAAAAGAGCCACTAAGAACGACATTCCTATTACTAATTTGCATACCATTGATCTGCCTGCTTTTAGATTCAAATAAATAATCTTTATTTTATCTTTTCTGTCCATTGAACGTTTCTCCATTGTCTCAACAACAACCCTAATACTATAACACTCCCAACAATTCCAATTTCAATTACAAGATTCCAGCTATTATATCTATTCTCCATAGTAATTCCTATATGCTTTTCCATTATCTGATTCATATATGCCAACCATATACTATTCCATACGATTGCTGCCATATAGGCTATTCCGTTTCGGATCCAAAAAAATCCATAATATATTTTCTTACATATCCTTTGTGTACATCCTATTGCCACAAGCATAGCTATATATTTTTTTCTCGAATCCAATTTCATAGCTATTGAATTCGAGATACTGTTAAACATCAGTAGAAGCATAAGAATTCCTATTATCCCAAATACAAACTGCACAAAGAAAATAATAGAAAGTACCATATCCAATTTTGCACTCCAAATGTCCCTGCCGTTCATAATTGCGATCAACTTATAGAGCCAAATATTATCTAAATTATTTAGTATCCCTGTTCCTTCCCCTCTGTCTTCATATATTGTAACATCTTGAAACCCCATCTTTTCCAAAGTATGTATATCTTTCTCTTTAAATCCTTTTAATTCAAATTCAAATCCATCCGGATATGCCGGTCTTATATACTCACAAAATATGTTATCCACATTACCGGCCATACCAAACAAAAATAACACCATACTATATATAACAAATTGTATTATTACAGACGATATCCACTCCGGTCTTTCATGCTTCATCTCATACCCTATTAATCTAAAGATATCCTTAGTTCTCATAATTGATAATTTTTCCGTCCTTTAATGTAATAATTTCATCTGTTAACTCTGCATCCTCTCGATTATGTGTTATTAGTATTACACTTCGTCCCTTCTGTACCTGTTCGCGTAATAACTGCATAATTTCTCTTCCATTTTCCGCATCCAAATTCCCACATGGTTCATCTGCAAATAATATATCCGGTTGTGTTACTATTGCCCTTGCAATACTAATCCTTTGCTTCTCTCCACCAGACAAATTTTGAACGAATGCAAATTCTTTATGAAGCATTCCCACCTGTTGCAAAGCATCCTCAATTCTATCCTTGCGATTCCCTTCGGGAATTCTGTTAATCATCATTGCCACTTCTATATTCTGGTATACCGTATATTTGTCCTCTAAAAAATAGTCTTGAAAAATAAACCCTGTTTTATCGGATCGGTATGCGGCCAGCTTCTTTTCAGGCAGGTCATATATAGACACACCCTCTACTTCAACCGTCCCCTCTGTTGGGTGCAGTATTCCCCCAAGCATTTTCAACAATGTCGTTTTCCCACTGCCGGATCTTCCGGTAATGCACAAAAATCTACCTTTCGGCACATCTAAATCCACTCCTCTGACCGGCCAGATTGTACCCGATATATCCTCATATTTTTTTCCGAGATTCCGTACCTTTAACACATTATTACTCCTTAAATACTAATATCTTATTTACATCCTCATCATTTAATTGAATTGTTTTTCTTAGCGAATCATACTGAATTACTTTTCCAAAATATGTGTCCGGTACCATACAAAAATATACATATGTAAAGGTGCCATTCTTATCCATTACTATTTCATCATAATTAATTTGCCATGCATTTGACACAAACAAATAGTTCAAGTCCGATACCTGATCTAATACGCTATCCGATAATTTAGCAATGGTTCCTTGTTCTACTAATCTGTTATAATTCTCTAGTTGTTCCTCTCTGTACAGTGCATTTAAATCAATATTATGAAATTGTATTTCATTATTATTAACTGTAATATACGCATCCGGATATGCTTCACAGTTCTCAATATAATATGTACCCTCTGAAATTTCACTACCACCTGATCGGCTAATAAATATAGCTGCCGATAATAGTGCGATTACGATTATAGATATTATTAAAATCTTAATTCCCTTTTTCATATCTCTCCCCCTCCTGATTCACTGGTAAACTCTGTTTCATAATCCATTTCTCCAAAGGAAATGATCTTTATTCTTTTTCGGTCGCTTTTCCTCTACTAAAAAAATCAGCTATTTTACGACTCACTGAAGTAATCAATAAACCACTCATACTTTTGTCATATTGTAGCTGATTTTGCTATAATTTTTCATTTTATTGTCTTATTATATAATAATATTGTACTTTTAGAAAATCAAGAATTTTTCTATTAAAACTAATTTGCGATATTTCATACATTTCCCATGGGGCGCATATTGCGCCCCATGAAAATATCCGAACGGTTCCTTATCTGGCTATCAGTTGATCTCCGTCTACATCGATGGTTACCTTCTGATTCATACCCAACTTATCACTCAGTATCATCTTCGCAACCAATGTTTCAACATTCTTTTGCAGATACCGCTTCAGTGGACGTGCACCATAGACCGGATCATATCCATGATCAATGATATAGTCCTTCGCCCGTTCAGTAACTGCGATCTCGATCTCCCGATCTGCCAGCCGCTTATTCAGGTCTGCGATCAGCAGATCTACGATACCGCCGATGTTCGCCTTTGTTAACGGCTTGAACATAATCGTTTCATCCAGACGATTCAGAAACTCCGGACGGAAGTGTGCCCGTAGTTCATTCATAACCATTTCCTGTGCTTCCGGCTTAATATCACCATTCTCATCGATACCTTCCAGCAGATACTGGGAACCGATATTCGATGTCATGATCAGTATGGTATTCTTAAAGTCTACCGTCTTGCCCTTTGAATCTGTGATTCGGCCATCATCTAATACCTGTAGCAGTACATTGAATACATCCGGATGTGCCTTCTCTACTTCATCAAACAAAACAACCGAATATGGCTTTCTTCGAACAGCCTCTGTCAACTGACCACCTTCATCATAGCCTACATATCCCGGAGGCGCTCCGATCAGCCGAGCCACAGAGTGCTTCTCCATGTACTCACTCATATCGATTCGCACCATATTGGCCTCATTATCAAACAGACTGGCTGCCAGTGTCTTTGCAAGTTCTGTTTTACCGACACCGGTTGGTCCCAGGAACAGGAAGGAACCGATTGGCTTGCTTGGATCCTTAATACCGGCCTTTGACCGGATGATGGCTTCGCTCACCAGTTCGACAGCTTCATCCTGACCTACTACCCGCTTATGCAGTTCATCGTCCAGATGCAAGGTCTTATTTCGTTCACTCTCTGTCAGCTTTGCAACCGGGATTCCGGTCCACCGGGAAATAATCTTTGCGATTTCCTCATCGGTTACACTCTCATGTACCAGTGTGTGTTCCTCGGTCTTTAAGCGTTCTTCTTCCTTTTCCAGTTCCTGCTTTAACTGCGGCAGCTTGCCATACTGCAGCTCTGCTGCCTTATTCAGATCATAGTTCCGCTGTGCGATCTGGATCTCATTATTCAAAGACTCGATCTCCTCCCGCAGCTTTGTAACTCGTTCAACTTCCTGCTTTTCTTTCTCCCAGTCTGCCTTCGCTCCGGCAAACTGATCCTTCAGTTCAGCCAGTTCCTTCTGCAGCTCTGCCAGCCGTTCCTGACTCAGCCGATCCTCTTCCTTCTTCAGTGCTGCTTCTTCAATCTCTAACTGCATGATCTTTCTGGACATATCATCCAGCTCCATCGGCATGGAATCCAGCTCTGTCTTAATCATCGCACAGGCTTCATCTACCAGATCGATCGCCTTATCCGGCAGAAACCGATCCGTGATATACCGATTTGACAGCGTAGCCGCTGACACCAGAGCACCGTCTGTGATCTTAACCCCATGGAAGACCTCATACCGTTCCTTTAAGCCTCGCAGGATTGAAATGGTATCTTCTACGGTAGGTTCATTTACCATAACCGGCTGGAATCTTCGTTCCAACGCCGGATCTGTCTCTATATACTTCCGATATTCATCCAGTGTCGTAGCACCGATACAGTGTAGCTCACCTCTGGCCAACATAGGCTTTAACATATTACCTGCATCCATCGCGCCATCGGTTTTACCGGCACCTACGATCGTATGCAGCTCATCGATAAACAGAATGATGTTACCATCACTCTTCTTTACCTCATCCAGAACCGCCTTCAGTCGTTCCTCGAACTCACCACGATACTTCGCACCGGCTAACAGAGAGCCCATATCCAATGCATATACCTGCTTATTCTTCAGTCCATCCGGTACATCTCCGCGCACGATTCGCTGTGCCAGTCCTTCTACGGCTGCCGTCTTACCGACACCCGGCTCACCGATCAGAACCGGATTATTCTTCGTCTTTCGAGACAGAATACGGATAATATTACGGATCTCCTGATCTCTGCCGATGACCGGATCCAGCTTCTGCTGTCTGGCACGTTCGACCAGATCATATCCATACTTTGAAAGACTATCATAGGTAGCCTCCGGATTATCCGTCTCTACCTTCTGATTTCCCCGGACTGTCGCCAGCGTCTTCAGGAAACCATCTCTGGTGATTCCATACTTCTGGAAGATCTCCCGAACCGCCTTGTTTGCCTTCTTGATCATCGCTAAAAAGATATGCTCTACCGATATATAGGCATCTCCCATCTGCTTTGATTCATTCTCCGCATCCATCAGCGTCATGGTAAACTCCCGACTCATGTAGACATCACTGGTACCGGTTACCTTCGGCCGATAGGCTACCGCCCGTTCACACTCAGAGGTAAATCCCTTCAGATCGATCCCCATCTTGTCCAACAGCTTTCCGATCAGGCAATCATCTGTCGTCACCATACTCAGCAGTAAATGCTCCTGATCGATCTCCTGATTGTTATATTCATACGCCAGTTTGGAACAGTTCTCTATAACTTCTAGTGATTTTTTTGTAAATTTCTCAGCATCCATATCGAAAACCTCCTTCTATCCTGAACGTGGAATCCACGTTTGTTTCATGTTCTAGTCTGAATATAACACCTGTCTTTCACTTTGTCAACAACTTTTTAGCACTCACTTCAAAAGAGTGCTAACAGTTTTATAAAATTACTTCCTGTTCCCCGGATAATAACATAAAAAAGAGTTGTGCACCCATTTTCATGAGGCACAACTCCTTGAACTCCTAAAATACTGATTCGATTTAGTAATAGCTGTATGATGATGCAGCACCTGCAGCAGCCACAATAGCGGCTATAACAACACCGATAATAACAAGTACTTCCAAAATAATACCGATAATACTTAAGATCTTACCTACCTTTGCTACCTGAGGTACTTCGCCCAATTCCTTAGTCAGCTGTCCATTCAGCACTAAACTGATAATAGCGCAGATGATACCTACACCACCACAGCTAAATACAATTGAGCAGATACCTAAGATCAGACATGCGATTGCCTTACCAGGAGTCTTTGGCTCTTCATTGTTTGTGTACACTTCGTTATTCATGTTATCCATCTTTCTACCTCCACTTTTACATGAATGAATTTTATACAAAGCGGTTTAACTCCGCATTATATACATAATCAATCTGCTTAAGCTGCGATTCAACTGCCGCCCGGTCTACATTCATATCCTCACACAGTGCATCCAGTGTTGGATAGAAGTCTCTCAGCTTCGTATTGATCACGCTTAACAGCATCATGGAATCCTTTGGTAACTCCATCCGTTCCTGTCCTTTCTCTTGTAACATCCGCCTGCATCCGTATGGTTGTATCCCACATATGCATCACAAGCAAAATATAGTATATCACATATTTTTCCAACCTTAAAGATATAACTGTATGAAATTTATCTGTTTTCTGTAAAATTCATGTAATTTTATCGCTTATATATTCGAGAATACCTTTCCGATGCTGTCCTGTATGAGCAAATCGGCTGCTTCGTCTCTGGATGTCGAAGACTTATTGATCACGACCAGATGATCCCCACGGAAGTAGTCGATCATACCGGCTGCCGGATATACCACCAGAGAGGTTCCACCAATGATCAGAACATCTGCATGGCTGATATAATGGATTGCCTTCTGCATCGTCCGATTATCCAGTCCCTCTTCATATAGTACCACATCCGGCTTCACGATACCGCCACAGCTGCAGCGCGGTACCCCCTCAGACTTTACAATATATTCCAGATCATAGAACTTATGACACCGCTCGCAATAGTTTCGGTGAATGGAGCCGTGAAGCTCCAGTACCTCCTTACTGCCCGCCATCTGATGCAGACCGTCTATATTCTGTGTAATAACAGCCCGTACATGTCCCTCCTTCTCCAACTCTGCCAGCCGGATATGTGCTGCATTCGGTTTTGCTTCCGTATATATCATCTTATCCTTATAGAATCGAAAAAACTCTTCCGGATAGTGCTTATAGTAGGTATGACTGATGATCTGCTCCGGTGGATACTTATACTTCTGATTATATAGTCCATCTACACTACGAAAGTCCGGAATTCCGCTCTCCGTCGACACACCGGCTCCTCCAAAGAATACTACATTATCACTCTCTGACACAATTTTCTTTAACTTCTGAATCTTTTCCATGTTATCCATTATGAAACTCCCTTCTGTCCGATTCTTTGTATATGGTTTCCTTTCGGTTATCTTTCATTTTCTTGTAAGTCCGCTTTCAGTGTACCACTTTCCGGTTGTATGTTCCAGTTCTTTAGGCTATAATCATCACAAGGACGGTGATAAACCATGAAGTTATTGATCGATGCCCGTACTCTGGGCAGTCATCCCAGTGGTATCGGGATGTATGTAAATGATTTTTTAAAAGAACTGATTCGGGATTCCCGATTTGAGATTACACTGCTAAGCGATGTCGCTACCAGTGATGAAATGCGTGCACTGGCACAACAGAATATACCGATTATCACATACGGAAAGCCTGTCGTGCAGAGTGCAGCAGTCTTCTCCTACTTCAAGTTCATTCAGGACTCCTTAGACTACTATCAACCGGATGTGTTCTGGGAGCCGAATAACCTGATCCCGGTTCACCTTCGTCGATTCTCCGGCAGGATACTGGTTACCATCCATGATGTGTTTCCGCTCACACAGCCGGAAACCCACGGTTTCTTGTATCCAAGATACTTTCGATATGGCCTGCGTCAGACACTGAAGCAGGCAGACATGATCACCTATAATTCCGTTGAGACACAGATGGAGGTTCAACGGCTATATCCGCAGGCAGCAGATATTTCTCATCTGGTAAGCTATATCATTGTGAACAAACCGGATTTCACAGACGCTCCTGTTACACCGGATGTTCTTTTCCAGAAGCTTCCGATCGATGGCGTCGATTACTTTCTCTACATCGGGAATCTGGAAAAGCGAAAGGGCACGGATCTGTTGATCAAGGCATATGCCCGCTATCGTGTATTGGGAGGAACGAAACGATTGTATCTGGGTGGAAAGATCCGGGAGGACGAGATTCAACGGCTCTATGATGAAACCCATGCTGTCTATCCGGATCTGATTGCCCTCGGTTATGTAGGAAATGAGCAGAAGATGGCTCTCTTCCGCTACTGCTCCGGATTCCTTTTTCCTTCCCGTGCAGAGGGCTTTGGCATCCCTATTATAGAAGCGATGCATTATAATAAACCGATACTTGCCAGCGATCTAAGTATCTTTCACGAAATAGCCGGAGATGCGATCTCCTACTTTGACTTTTCCGGTTCCGAAGAGCAGCAGATCGAACGTCTGGCGCAGGCCATGCTCCGACTCAACCGCGGAGATCTGGAGTCTTATCAGACAATCGTTCAGCGATATCTTCCGTCCGAGCTTGGCCGTACCTTCTGCGACTATGTCTATGCGACCGGAGAATCGGACATGCATTAAAAAACGGCTCAATCGAGCCGTTTTTCTATGCATGTTCATACCTATTTGAAATGATATTTTCCTTTTCCATGTCCCTGTACCGCCTCTATGGCACTATTCTCTAACAGGAGCTTTATCAATTCAGATGCCCTCGTTGCTTTTAATCCCGTTACTTCTTCAACCACCATTCGCCCAAAGATTTTTTCTTTTCCACACACCCGATACAGTTCCGCGATATGAGAAATCGTTCTGCTATTTGTAACTGCTTGAATGTTCGATATCATGGCCTGAATGTCCGCTTTTTCTGTTTCAATGTTCGCTTTTCCTGCTTCAATGTCCGCTTTTAAAACAACCGAAAAGTTTCCGCTTATGTGCATGGTTCTATTATGCAACGTATTCTTTTCATCCAGAAGCAGATTTCGAAGGAACAATTCCAAATACTCTGTTGTTTCATGCACGCCATTCTTTAAATCATTATAATTTGCTCTCACAAGAGCATTTCGAAAATACCATGCGTTTTCTGCAAAGACATCATTCGTCACATCAAATCCAAGCGTTCTCAGATATTTAATAAAAAATACTGCTGTTGTTCTTGTATTTCCTTCCGAAAATATATGAATTTGCCACAGTCTGGATACGAACACCGCCAGATGATGAATGGTTTCATTCATTGTTAAATTTTTGTAGCTGAACTTCTTTTCTTCCGAAAAGTCATAATCCAAGGTAGCCCGGAGTTCGGATGCACTTCCATATAACACGGTTGCTCCATCCAACACCCATTCCTTCTTCGTAATATTGTAATCCCGTATTTTCCCAGCATGATTATAAATATCTATAAATAATTTTCTATGAATGGAAATATATTCATTGGGTGTAAAACTAAATGCCTTTTCAGACAAAATCTTAGCAATCCGTAATGCTACCTTATCTGCCTCCTCTGTGCGGTCTCCTTCCTCTGCTCTGGGATTTTCTTTATAATAACTGTTTAATAACTCTCCTGCCTCGTCAATAGAAATATCTCCCTTGATATTTTTAATTGCCGCATCTATCAGATATTTTGAGTTCTTCAGTCCATCAACTGCCTGAAGGCCTATCGCTGTATGCCATGCATATCCTCTATCCCTTTCCTCTGGTTCAGATTCTCTTATATATTCCTTAAACGGATCTCTTTCCATAAATAGACCTCCTTCCCAAAAAGACAGAATTCCTTCCACTGCTCCCCCTGTCGGCTAGCGTTTTCTCCCTATAAATACCCGCAGAAGAATCACGATCAGTGCAATCACCGCTACTACCGGAAGCAAATACCAAGCTGCCATGACGATAATCACCACAACACCGATGAGCAGTGCCAGAATCAGTAATGCTATCAGAATCAAAATTAATTTTCCATACCAAGAGTTCAGTGTAAATCCTTTGCTCCGGCTCTGATTCTGACCCTGGCGTGTCGACTGGTTTCTTTGTTCCTGTGCACGGGTTCTCTGTGTTTCTTCTTCTCCTGTTCCCTTATTTGCCTCAATAATCGTCTTTACGATCAGTTGCACCGGTCCCAGTTCCTCCAGAACCTGCTGCTCTGATTTTCCGCCTGCGATCTCATCATCGATGTATCTGCTATAGTAGTCTACAGACTCCCGAAGCACCTGCTGTGTCACTTCGCCCTGAAGTCCTGCCTGAAGTCCATTTATATATTCGCTCTTTGTCATATCGCTATCCTTTCTTCTACTTTGTAGTAATAATCATAACCATGTAGTTCCCATCTTCATAGGACTGCCATGATACGGTATCTGCTCCGCCTTCCTTTACTACAAAGGCACAGTCATACTGGATCTTGTCTGCATCGGTCACCATGACCTCGATCCGATCCGTTTCCTTCATCTCGTTTAGTACATAGTCCTTAAAGTCATTGAAGTTGTCAAAGGCAGTTCCGGTCTGTTCATAATAGTTGTAGTCCATACTGGTGCATGCCGGATACGCATTCCGGTTCCATGTATGTGTCTTCTCCATGACCGTATCATCTATGTTCAGATATACATGCATCGGATCCTCTCCGGTATCCGGAACCGGATCATCCCAGGTTGTATCCACATGATACCACTGTCCCTGAATATCTACGATATTCCATGCATGATCAACACCGGACGCCGTCCCCACTGCCATCCGGGTATCAATGCCGCTGCAAAGCAGCAATAATTCCATCGCTTCGGCATATCCGTTACAGACTGCAGTGCCTTTTAACAACGCTCCTTCCGCAGTATAAGACAACTGCTCCTCCTCGCCATCTAAGAAGCCATACTTCACATGACTGACGATATAGTCATGGTAGGATACTACCGTTTCATAATCATTATCTTTTTCATACTGATCCATAATCTGCTGAACCTTAATGGACAGCAGCTCGGCGACAGAGTTATCCTGAATCGCTGTTCCGTTCACTACCTTCTGATATACGTAGTAGTTATTCGACGGATTCAGTTCAAACCGCACCAGCGATACATCGGCATTTACCTTCCGCAGTATGATGTAGCTGGATACATGTCCGAAAAATCCATCCAGATTATGGTTGATTCTGCTTAACTGATCCTCAGATAATCCATTGATATAGGTTGAAAATGTATGATTCCCCTGTGTCAGCTCTTCGGTAATCCGGAGACTCAGCTCCTCGGTAGAGGAAATCATGTTCCCTCGATGGATCTGTACCGCAAATAGTCTCTCAGATACGATTCCTCCCAATACCAACACCAGGATTCCAAGCAATATTAGAATTCTGTATTTTTTCTTCACGAACGCTTCCCTCTGTCTCTTTCCTAATAATATATGCTATTCTAGCATTAACTATCCTTGATTGCAAACGAGATTTCAAAGCGAGATTTTTTTATAATAATGGTTGACAACTATTCCTTCTATATGGTATATTAATATCCGTCGTCAGACATATGCGCGAGTGGCTCAGTTGGTGGAGCACGACCTTGCCAAGGTCGGGGTCGCGGGTTCGAGTCCCGTCTCGCGCTCTTTTTATTTGCGCGGAAAGCCTTGTATTAACAAGAGATGATACTTATGCGTTGCCTGTCCGCTAGCTTTTTTCGTTATAATCCGGCTGTATTGCCAATATAACGGAAATAAATATCAATCTGCTGTTCGGTGTTTTGCTTGAACCGCTCACGCCTTTCGTGAATGACTATCTTCGAAACGAAGATGTGCAGGATCTCGGGTGTAAGCTCGGTTATGCGCGTATACTTTTTAGCGAGACCTATGAACTTATCCACATCGAAATCCGTTTGTGAACGCTTGTAGCTCATGCCGGTCGTAATTTCTGCATCCGTTTTTTTAATTTGCTCGAACAGAGCCTTTTGCTATACCCTGCGATGTTTTTCAAAGCAAGAGCGTCTTAATGCAATCTTAATACAGAGCGCCGGATCATTACACCGATTTTTTATACGCCGTGGTATACTTCATATAAACAAGCTGAAATAGGAGAAATACAGATGTCTAAGGTTATACATAGAAAAAAGTGGTTGTCATCTTTTAAACTGATCGTTCTGGGCTTTGCCGGCGTTATTCTGCTCGGAGCACTGATATTGATGCTACCGTTTTCATCGACCGCCGGAGTTGTCACGCCGTTTAACGAGGCGCTGTTCACTTCGACCTCCGCTGTTTGCGTTACGGGGCTTATCGTACAGGATACGGGCAGCTATTGGTCCGCTTTCGGGCAAACGGTAATACTGCTGCTGATCCAGATAGGCGGTCTCGGCGTTGTGACGGTTGCGGCAACCTTTGCCATGCTGTCCGGCAGAAAAATATCGCTGATGCAGCGCAGCACCATGCAGGATGCCATCTCTGCCCCGAAGGTCGGCGGGATCGTCCGCCTGACCCGCTTTATTGTACGGGGAACTTTTTTGGTCGAGCTTATCGGAATGATTGCCATGCTGCCGACATTTTGCGGAGACTACGGTATCAAAGGAATTTGGATGGCGGCGTTTCATTCGGTTTCCGCCTTTTGCAATGCCGGCTTTGATATACTCGGCACCGCGGGAAATAAATACCCGTCGCTTACGGACTACATAGGAGATCCGGCGATAAACATTTCCGTTATGCTTTTGATCATCATAGGCGGAATCGGCTTTTTGACATGGGACGATATTTGCACAAACAAGTGGCATTTCAAAAAATACCGGATGCAGAGCAAGATCATATTGGCAACAACGACGCTCCTCATTATTCTTCCCGCAGTATTCTTTTTCTTTTGCGATTTCACGGGGCTGCCGATCGGTGAACGGATCCTGGCGTCGCTTTTTCAGTCTGTCACACCGAGAACTGCAGGATTCAACACCGCCGTTCTTCCCGCTATGACCGGTTCTTCCAAGGCGATTATGATTCTGCTGATGCTTGTCGGCGGCTCGCCCGGATCTACGGCAGGCGGTATGAAAACGACCACGCTTGCCGTTCTGATTCTGAGCACATTTTCCGTCTGCCGCAAAAAGGACGATATCGAAACCTGCGGCAGGCGCATTGACGGCTCGGCATTAAAAAGCGCCGCAACCATTGCCGTAATGTATTTCCTGCTGTTTTTCATCGGCGGTATTGTTATCAGCACGGCAGAAGATCTGCCGCTTGACACCTGCCTTTACGAAACGGCGTCCGCCGTCGGAACGGTCGGGCTTACGCTCGGAATCACGCCGCAGCTCGGCATCTTGTCTCAGCTTGTTTTGATCGTCTTAATGTATCTCGGCAGAGTCGGCGGACTTACCCTGATTTATGCGGCGATTTCCAACAAAAATCATAGCGGAGCAAAGCTGCCGCTTGAAAAGATCACAGTCGGATAAAGGAGTTATTGTTATGAAAAACATATTGCTAATAGGTCTCGGCAGATTCGGTAGGCATATTGCTTTGCAACTGAATAAACTCGGGCATGAGGTGATGGCGGTAGACATCAACGAAGAAAGGGTCAATGAAATTCTGCCGATCGTTACTAACGCACAGATCGGTGACAGCACAAACACGGAATTTTTAAAGTCGCTCGGCATCAGAAACTTTGATGTGTGCATCGTCACCATAGGAGAAAATTTTCAAAATTCGCTGGAGACTACTTCTTTACTGAAAGAACTCGGCGCAAAATTAGTTGTGTCACGCGCCGAGCGTGATGTTCAGGAGAAATTTCTTCTGCGTAACGGAGCGGACGAAGCAATTTACCCTGAAAAGCAAGTAGCAAATTGGGCTGCTATTCGCTATACCGCCGATCACATACGGGATTACATCGAGGTCGATGAGGCTCATGCCATTTTTGAGGTAGAGGTTCCGGAGGGTTGGATCGGAAAAACCGTCGGAGAGCTGGATATCCGCAAAAAATACAGCATCAATATTATGGCAACTAAGGAGAACGGAAAAATCAATATGGCGGTTTCGCCGGAAACCGTTCTTACGGACAATATCACTCTTTTGGTTCTCGGTGCTTACAAAGAACTTCAAAAGTGTTTTCGCATTTAACAGAGGTGAATGAGGATGGCTGAGCTATTGCTGATCGTCAGCCTGCTTGGCATATTTGCTTTCGGATTTTATCTTATGGGCAGGCTGGATCGATTTCTTGAAGAAAACAGAAAGGCACTGTTAAAGGAAAACGAATCCTGCGAGCCTTCCGAAATCCTGCTGCCGCAGGGGCTGTCCGACAGTGAGATATTAAGCGAGATTCACCGTTTCCGGGAAACGCACGGAACAGTCGATATTATCCTTTCCGACGGTCGGAAGGATGAGTTTTAGTTTGCGATAGAAAATTTCACGATTTTGATGTACAATGAAATAAAAGGACGGTGAAGCCGATGAGAACGCAAAACGAGCAGTCAAAAAACGGTGCAGACGAGCATATCCTTGTCTGCCTGTCCTCTTCGCCGTCAAACGCAAGGATCGTACATACCGCCGCAAGAATGGCTAAGGTGTTGGAAGCAAGATTTACCGCCATCTATGTGCAGACGGATACGGCCATAAATGATGAAGATCGGTCCCGGCTCTCGCAGAACATACAGCTTGCGCAACGGCTCGGCGCCGAGATCGTTATGACGCACGGAGAGGATGTGCCGCTCCAGATTTCGGAATATGTCAGACTTTCCGATGTCACCAAAATCGTGATCGGGCAAAGCAGCGCCAGACGCAGAGGGCTGTTCGGAAGACCGACTCTCACCGAAAAGCTGATCTCCTCCGCCCCTGATGTTGACATTCATATTATTCCCGACGCTCTGAACTACACAAAGCCGCACAGACGCCGTCTGTTCCTTGGTGCAGAGATACCGTCGCTGCGGGATATTGCCATGACCGCCCTGACGCTTGCCGTATGCACGGCGATTGGGTTTCTGTTCGACCTTCTCGGTTTTCCCGATACCAATATCGTTACAGTATATATCCTCGGTGTGCTGATGATCTCCGTTTTGACCAAAGGATACCTTTGCAGTATGGCAGGCTCACTTCTGAGTGTTGTATTGTTCGGATTTTTTCTTACCGAACCCAGGTTGTCCTTTCAGACCTATGCCGTAGGCTATCCCATTACCTTTGCAGTCATGCTGGCGTCTTCCGTTCTCACCGGCACGCTTGCCTCAAAGCTGAAGGATCATGCAAGGCTCTCGGCTCGTTCCGCATTCCGTGTGCAGGTGCTGTTCGACACCGACCGTCTGCTGCAAAAAGCGAAAAGCAACGATGATATTTTAAGCGTGACCTGTATGCAGCTCTCACGGCTGCTTGATCGCAGCATTGTTGCCTACACGAAAAGTGAAAACGGAATGTCGACCGGGCGGCTGTATGCCGAAAAAAAGGACGCACACTCTGAAAAGCTGTTAAGCGATGCGGAACGGCAGACCGCAGAATGGGTGCTTCAAAACGGCCGCCGTGCAGGAGCAACGACAGCACAGTTCAGCAAATCCGAATGTCTTTATCTTGCGATCTGTGCAGGCGGCAGAGTCTACGCGGTGATCGGGATACCGATGAGACCCGAAAAGCCGGATTCGTTTGAGAACAGCATCGTGCTGTCGGTCGTGAACGAATGTGCGCTTGCAATGGATAACGCGCATAACGCCGCTGAAAAAGAACGGGCGGCAGATCTTGCAAAAAGCGAGCAGCTGCGCGCCGACCTTTTGCGGTCGATCTCACACGATCTGCGAACACCGCTTTGCTCGGTTTCGGGTAATGCAGACACGCTTTTGCATAACGGAAGCTGCCTGGACGAAGCAACCAAGCAGCAGATCTATAAAGATATTTATGATGATTCCGAATGGCTGATCGGCGTGGTGGAAAATCTGCTGTATGTTACACGGCTGAATGACGGACGCCTGAAGCTGGAGCTTACCGACCAGCTTGCAGACGAAGTGATCAATGAAGCCGTTTCGCATTTAAAGAAAAAATCCGTCGGGCACAAGGTGACGGTAAGGTGCGACGAGCTGATCCTTGCCCGCATGGACGCACAGCTTATCGTACAGGTCATCGTCAATCTTATCGACAACGCCTTGAAATATACCGAACAAGGCTCTGAGATCTGCGTAAGTGCGGAAAAACAGGGCGGGTACGCCGTGATCCGTGTCGCCGATAACGGAAACGGCATTGCAGACGATATGAAACCGCACATTTTTGAAATATTTTACACCGGAAAAAATACCGTTGCAGACAGCCGCAGAAGCTTTGGAATCGGTCTTACCCTGTGCAAATCTATCGTAGAACTGCACGGTGGAACGCTGACGCTTGCCGACAATGTCCCGCACGGCTGTGTATTTACCTTTACTTTACCGCTCAGCGAGGTGACTCTGAATGAATAAACCCCTTGTTCTCGTTGTGGAGGACGACCGTCCCATCCGCAATCTGATCGTAACAACATTAAAGGCGCACGATTACCGCTACCTGACTGCCGAGAACGGACACGGTGCGATTATGGAGGCAACCTCCCACAATCCGGATATCGTTCTGCTGGATCTGGGGCTACCGGATATCGACGGCACACAGGTGATCGAAAGCATCCGCTCATGGTCAAATATGCCCATTATTGTGATCAGTGCGCGCAGTGAGGACCGCGATAAAATTACGGCGCTGGATGCCGGGGCGGATGACTATCTGACAAAGCCCTTTTCCGTAGAGGAGCTTTTGGCACGCCTTCGGGTCACGCAAAGGCGGCTGCTGCTTCTGCAAGCAAGCGGCGATACCGATTCTCCCGTTTTCCAAAACGGCGAGCTTAAAATTGATTATGCCGCCGGCTGCGCTTATTTAAACGGTGAGGAATTGCACCTGACCCCGATCGAATACAAGCTTTTGTGTCTGCTCTCCCATAATGTCGGAAAGGTTCTGACGCACACCTATATCACACAGGAGATATGGGGCAGCAGTCGGGAAAACGATATTGCTTCTCTGCGGGTGTTTATGGCGACCCTGCGCAAAAAGCTGGAGCCGCAAAAGGATAGTCCGCAATACATTCAGACGCATATCGGTGTTGGTTACCGTATGCTGCGGGTAGACTGAGAAAAGCGAGGGAACAAGGAATTGAACCGATATGCAATAGAAAATCTTTTCGGAATTTCTCCTTCCGGGTATCCGTGTATCACAGGTGCTGTCCGGCTGCCTGATTATTCTCGGTATCGTTATACTTTTTATTATCCGTAAAAGACAGGCGGTGCGGCAATGAGAAAAGAATGGACCTTATTATACTTTTAATTGCGGCGGTACTCAAAAACCTGATGAAATATGCCGGCGTCAACGCTTTTCTCTCCGGCGTCCGCCCCTGCGTTATCGCAATGATACTCTTTTCTGCCGCACTCGGCATGTTGCTTTGGGGAGTATAAAACACAGCCTGTTCCAATTTGCCGTCCGAAACCGGGCGGCTTTGCTGTTTTTACGGAAATATACTGCTTACTATTCCAGACTGACGGACGCCGCCATTGTAGAATAAATCACTTTGCAGTAACTGTTACGCCCGCAACCTTAATCAAAGATCAAATTTTTTCTATGCTGCCTGAATCGGTAGACAACGGTAGATAACTTTTTGACCGTTAGTCAAAACCCCATCCATTATACATGGATGGGGTTCGTTTTCTACTTTTTAGTAGTTAAAACTGTTTATTGCCATTGCTATACCTGCAATAGAGTTGGCAACCGATGCCAGAATACATACGCATGACATAATCAGACCTGCGATAGACATACCCTTCTTACCACTCTTCTTGATACCCAGAATACCCAGGATGATTCCTGCGATTCCTACCGGATATCCAAGAATTGGAAGGCACCATGCCAGTAAACCGACGATACCCAGAATCAATGCTGCAATCGCAAAGCCCTTCTTTGGCTCTTCTGATCCCATACCCGGATCATTGTAATTGTAGTTGTTATCCATTTCTTTCTCCTCCATATTTTTTCCGGACGTTTCTTCGCCCTTATATCTATAAAAACTGCATTGCAGTCCTTATCTCTGCTGATCTTCACTCCATAACCGTTCGAACTCCTCGATCGGTACCGGCTTTGAAAAATAAAAGCCCTGTGAGGTCTGGCAGCCGTTATCATATAAGAAGTCTGCCTGATCCTTTGTCTCTACCCCTTCCGCGATAATATCCAGTCCGAGATCTCCGGACATCGATATCACATGAGATACGATGGTCTTTCCATGTTCATTCTCCAGACATTCATCCAAGAACAACCGATCCATCTTCAATACATCGAACGGGGTATCCTTCAGCATGCTCAGAGATGACAGTCCTGACCCAAAGTCATCCATCATCAGTGTGAAGCCTGCTTCCTTAAATGCATTTGCATATTCGATCGTTGCTTCATTCTCCGCCGTCTCTGTAATCTCGACCTGTAACAGGCCGATTGGAAGCTCATACTTCTCTACCAGCCCTTTCAGATAGGACACGACATCTATCTTTCCCAGATAGGTTCTGGAGACATTTACAGATATCGGTACCGGCTCCTTTCCTTCCTGCAACCACTGGTGCAGAAGGATACAGACATTCTCCCACATATACTGATCCAGCTTCAGAATAAAGCCATTTTTCTCAAATACCGGTATAAACTCTGCCGGTGATTTTACTTTATTATCAGAAGCAATCCATCGTACAAGTGCCTCTGCACCAACGATCTTTGCCTTATGCTTGTCATAGCTATACTTCGGCTGCAGATAAACGCGGAATTCTCCGTTTCTCAGAGCCTCTTCCTCTGCTTCTTCGATCAGTGCCGCTGCCGCCTGACTATTATCTAAGGTTTCATCATAGAATGCCACATTTCTTAACACGGAGTTCTTGATATACATTCTGGCGATACCGGCTTCATCTCCATACCGCCGATACTCTGTCCCTGTACCGGGTACAACACTGACACCATAGGACATCTGAAAGCGGATATTTCCGCAACGATGCAGACGTTCATCAATGTTCTCGATGAACTCCAGAATCTCTTCCCGACTGTTATAGTATGTCACTACCTGAAACAGATCGGAAGATAGTCGGCAGTAGATATGATCATCATCACACATCATCTTCAAGGTATCCAATATGTACTGCAGCACCTCGTCCCCCCGGTCACTTCCATAGGTACTGTTGATGTACCGGAACTTTCGTATATCAAACTGTATGTACGCATACTGACGTTCCGGCGCCTTCGCCTGAAATCTGGAGATCCGATTAATAAAAATCCCCGGATTCTTGTCATCGGTAAAGCTGGTTAAGATCTCCCGGTCTTCCAGTTCCTTTCCTTGCAGACGCTTCACCTTTCCCACATATGCACGAATCAGCCCCTTTTCATCCAGATCCAGATAGCATCGAATCGATAGCAGGATCGTCTCGTCTTCCTGTTCCCGTATCCGCAGTTCCGTTGACAGCTCGCTCATACGAATCGGCTCCCGCATTCCCTGCTGAATCCGTTCATACAGGTTAATGATCTTCCCCCGATCCTCCGGCACCACCCGATCGCCACTATAAAGTGCCAGAAGATAGTTCTGATCACCCTTCATAATCGTCTCCGGAATAAAAGCATTATCTTCGATGTAGTGATAACCACTTCTTACATTACTATAAAAATACACCGTATCCATATGTTCTGCACGAATTCTGGGTATATTTATAATTTCTGCCCGATTTAGATTCCCTTCCACGATTCTTCACCTCTCGCATCCTACAGATATCCTCTCTCTTTATACAAAAGCAGGCACATCTGTATCACGTATATGCCTGCTTTCATTCCGCTCTACCTAATAGAGCCATTATAACACATTTTTTTAACTATTTCATTATCTAATTTCGGTTTTCCCACCCATATATGGTCGAAGTGCCTCCGGGATCCGAACACTACCATCTGCCTGCAGATTGTTTTCCAAAAATGCGATCAGCATACGTGGTGGAGCAACAACCGTATTGTTCAGTGTATGTGCCAGATACTTAGTACCATCTTCTGCCTTTATGCGAATACGCAGTCTTCTTGCCTGTGCATCACCCAGATTGGAACAGCTACCTACCTCGAAGTACTTCTTCTGTCTTGGAGACCATGCCTCAACATCCACGGACTTCACCTTCAGATCCGCCAGATCTCCGGAACAGCACTCCAGTGTTCGTACCGGGATATCCATAGAACGGAACAGATCTACGGTATTCTGCCACAGCTTATCAAACCACATCTTACTGTCCTCCGGCTTACAGATGACGATCATCTCCTGCTTCTCAAACTGGTGAATCCGATATACGCCACGTTCCTCCAGACCATGTGCTCCCTTTTCCTTACGGAAGCATGGAGAATAGCTGGTCAGTGTCTGCGGAAGCTGTGCTTCCGGTATCATCGTATCAATAAACTTACCGATCATGGAATGCTCGCTGGTTCCGATCAGATAGAGATCCTCACCCTCGATCTTATACATCATGGCATCCATCTCTGCAAAGCTCATAACACCGGTTACAACATCACTCCGAATCATAAATGGAGGTACACAGTATGTGAACCCACGATCGATCATAAAATCTCTGGCGTATGCAATAACAGCTGAATGCAGTCTGGCAATATCACCCATCAGATAATAAAAACCATTTCCGGCTACTCTTCTGGCTGCATCCAGATCAATACCATTAAACTTCTCCATAATCTCAGTATGGTATGGAATCTCATAATCCGGCACAACCGGTTCCCCATACCGCTGTACTTCTACGTTCTCACTATCGTCCTTACCGATCGGTACACTCGGATCAATAATATTCGGAATCGTCATCATAATCTTCTTAATCTTTTCCTGCAGTTCCGGCTCCTTTGCTTCCAGTTCAGCCAGACGGGAAGAAGACTCAGCTACCTTCTTCTTGATCTCTTCTGCCTCTTCCTTCTTACCCTGTGCCATCAGTCCACCGATCTGCTTGGATAACTGATTCTTCTCTGCGCGGAGGCTGTCTGCCTCCTGCTGAGTCTTCCGGCTCTCTGCATCCAGTTCAATCACTTCATCTACCAGAGGAAGCTTGCTATCCTGGAATTTATTCTTAATGTTCTGCTTTACAACGTCTGGATTTTCTCTCAGAAACTTAATATCTAACATATTGTCCTCCTGCCCCACAGATCTTCATCTGTCTCGTTATCATTATCATTTCTATAACGCATTCAGTTTATACCATTTTCGGACAGTTTGCAAGTACCCTTACCAGATCAGTGCCGTAGCACCATAGGTCAGGCCGGCTCCGAATCCGGATAAGATGATCCTTTCTCCCCGCTTCAGCTTTCCGGCCTGATTCAGTTCATCCAAAAGTACCGGAATGCTGGCAGAAGACATATTTCCATACCGATGTAGATTCATCGGGAACTTCTCCTCCGGCTCTCCCAGACGCTTTGCGATGGACTGTATAATCCTTGCATTTGCCTGATGTAAGACATAATGATCTACCTCTGACTTATCCCAGCCTGCCTTATCCAGTACCTGCTGGATACTTTCCGGAACCTGACTGACCGCAAAGCGGAAGACCTCCTGCCCGTTCATCTCCAGATACCCGGTACCTGTTGCCTCTTCATTTGACGCAACTATCTCTGTAAACGGAGTTCTGGCCGGTGCCTCATAACGATAGAGTGCCATGCCCTTTTTCCCGTTTGCGCCCTGTACCATAGCTACCAGACCATCCTCTGCGGCCTCGATATAGGCGGCTCCCGCACCATCTCCGAACAGGATGCAGGAAGACCGGTCATTCCAGTCTACGATCTTTGTCAGCACCTCAGCTCCTACGATCAGTGCATTTTTATACAGCCCGCACTGAATATAAGCAGCAGCGGAATCCAGAGCGAACAAGAAGCCTGCACAGGCAGCATTTACATCATATGCCGTTGCATTTTCTGCCCCGATTGCAGCCTGTATCTCACATGCCAGACATGGAAATGTACAGTCCGGAGATACGGTAGCCGCCAGAATCAGATCCACATCTTCTGCCTTCTTTCCGGCATTTTGCAATGCTTTCTCACACGCCTCTGCTGCCAGAGATGTCGTCGTCTCCGTTGTAACCGCATGCCGGCTTCCGATACCGGTCCGCTCTCGGATCCATGTGTCTGATGTATCCAGAAATGCCTCCAGATCCTTATTCGTTATCTCTCTTTCCGGTATGGAACTTCCGGTTCCCAGTATTCGTATTGTCATCTTATCTATCCTCTCTTTTCATATCTTCCGGTATCCTTTTTATACATGACATAGCCTTGGTTTCTATCTTTTCTGTGATCTTTTTTTATTATCTAGTATAGAAAACCACTTCTTGTAAACCTACAAAAGCAGCAAAACCTATTACGGCTTTGCTGCTTTTGGCTCGTCTGTATGTGCATAATTGACTTCCGGCATCAACTGTTCGTTCATGATCGTGAGTACCCGGTCAAATGCTTCTACATCTTCTCCGGAACAGGTTTCCTTTACCCGTTTCAGAACCTCGTCCACATAGGACTGACTGATATTATAATACTTATAGTACTTCTCGGTCACATGCAGATGATACTCTCTCTTATCGGTTTCCGATTGTTCTTTCGTAATATACCCCTTTTGAATCAGGCTGTTAACCCGATAGGTGGCATTTGGCGATGAGATGTTAATAAAGTTCGCAAATTCATTTATCGTAGGACTTCCCAGAGCACCTATGATCTCTGCACAGAACGCTTCCATAGTTGTCAGACTCAGCTCCCGATCCGGTGCCTGTGCAAATACATTCTGATAGTAACGAACCTTGAACTTTCTATATACCTCCGAAAACGATTCTTCTATCATGGACTACACGTTCTTTCCATCTTCCTTAGAATCTGCACCGATCACAAAGGACAGCTCTGCCTGAGCAGCCACTTTATCGCCAACCTTCGCTACTGCCTTTCCAAAGCCGATCGGACCTCTCCGATCTGTGATCTCACATTCCAGGGTCAGGACATCGCCCGGTACTACTTGCTTCTTAAAGCGTGCATTCTTGATTCCTCCGAAGAATGCGATCTTGCCCTTATTCTCTTCCTCGCACAGAATCGCTACGGCCCCTACCTGTGCCAGTGCCTCTATGATCAGAACTCCCGGCATCACATGCTGTTGTGGAAAATGTCCACAGAAAAACAGTTCATTTACAGAAACACATTTGATACCTTTTGCGCTCTTACCCGGCTCACATTCCACGATCCGATCCACTAACTGAAATGGATAACGATGTGGGATAATTTCCTGAATCTGATTTGAATTTAATTCCATATCTGTCCTCCCGTATTTTGCTGTTGGTTCTTAGGCTTCTGTATAATGCTTAAACAACAGGCTGGCATTGTGTCCGCCAAAGCCCAGTGAATTTGACAGTGCATACTCTACCTGTACATTTCTGCCTTCATTTGGAACAATATCCAGATCACATTCCTCATCCGGTACCTGATAGTGAATCGTTGCCGGAATGAATCCATCTCTCAATGCTAGCGTACTGAAGATTGCCTCTACCGCACCACTTGCACCTAACAAATGTCCGGTCATTGACTTCGTAGAGCTGACCATCAGCTTATAGGCATGATCACCGAAGGCTGCCTTGATCGCCTTTGTCTCACCAGCATCATTCAGATGCGTCGAAGTACCGTGTGCATTGATATAGCCAACCTCTTCCGGTGCGACACCCGCATCTTCCATTGCCAGCTTCATACATGCCGTTCCGCCTGCTCCGGTCGGATCCGGTGCTGTAATATGATAAGCATCACAGCTTGCACCATAGCCCACGATCTCACCATAGATCCTGGCACCTCTTGCCTTTGCGTGTTCCAGTTCCTCCAAGATTAAAACGGCTGCACCCTCACCCATAACGAAGCCCTTACGCTCCTTGTCAAATGGGATGGATGCCCGGTTGATATCCTCTGTAGTATTCAGTGCCTTCATGGAAGTAAAACCTCCGACTCCCATGTTACAGATACATGCCTCAGCGCCACCGCAAAGCATAATGTCTGTATATCCATCACGAATATAATGGAAAGACTCACCGATCGCATTATTACCGGATGCACATGCGGTTACTACGCAGGTACATACGCCCTTAAACCCGGTCTCGATTGCGATCTGTCCGGCTGCCATATTCGCGATTGACATCGGAATAAAGAATGGGGAAATCTTCTCGAATCCACGATTCATTCCTCTCTCATGTTCACTTTCAATCGTTTTCAATCCACCGATACCGGCAGAAACGATCGTGCCACAACGCAACGGATCTTCTTTCTCCATATCGATTCCACTGTCTGCAAATGCCTCTTTCGCTGCAATCATTGCAAACTGTGTATATTTGTCCATTCTCTTTGCTTCTTTTTTATCCAGATACTCTTCCGGCTGATAGTTCTTTACTTCACCTGCGATCTTTACCTGAAACTGTGTAGTATCAATCTGCGTAATCCGATCGATTCCACATACGCCCTTCTTTACATTTTCCCAGGTCTCCTGTGTATTATGTCCCAGTGGATTGATTGTCCCCAGACCGGTAATTACAACTCTTCTCTTCATGGATAATCTCCCTTTCTTTTCTGTGCTTATGCCTGCTGATAGACTACATAACCATTCCACCGTCTACATGCAGAACCTGTCCTGTGATATAGGATGCCTTGTCGGATACCAGGAATGTAACTGCATCTGCCACATCCTCCGGCCGTCCCATTCTGGATAACGGAATCTCTTTTGCCATCTGTTCCTTGACCGCATCCGGAAGTCCCTCTGTCATATCGGTCGTTATAAAGCCGGGTGCTACCGCATTCGCGGTTACATTTCTGGATCCCAACTCCTTTGCCAGAGACTTTGTCATACCGATTACACCCGCCTTGCTGGCTGCATAATTCACCTGTCCTGCGTTTCCGCTTACACCAACGACACTGCTGATCGTTACGATTCTTCCGTACCGCTTCTTCATCATCAGCTTTGATGCCGCCCGCATACAGTAAAAGGCACCCCGCAGGTTTGTATCAATAACCTGATTAAAGTCATCGTCTGACATTCGAAGCAGCAGTCCATCTCTGGTGATTCCCGCATTATTTACAAGAATTTCTATCGTTCCGGTTATCTTCAGTGCTTCTGCAAACAGTGCTTCTACCTCTCCCGGCACTGCGACATCCGCCTGCACAGCAACCGCCTGCACACCATATTCCCTGCACATGGCTACTGTCTCTTCTGCAGCTGCCGCTCCCTTTGCATAACAGGTCACGATGTTTGCGCCTTCCTTTGCCAGTGCAACACAGATGGCTCTGCCGATTCCACGGCTGCCCCCGGTTACAATGGCAGTTTTATTCTCTAATAACATATCGATTCCTTTCTTTTCCGATCCCTATGCCAGCTTCTCTAACAATGCATCGATATCCTCTGCCTTTTCCACGCTATAGCAGGTGATATCCGGACAGGTCTTCTTTACAAACTTTGATAATGCGGTTCCCGGACCGATCTCTACGATCGTATCAACTCCCTGTTCTGCCATGAAACGAATGGAATCCTCGATATAGATGCTATGCTGCACCTGCTTCTCAAGCAACGCCGGAATCGTCTCCTCTTCTGTCTTTGTCCGTCCCAGTGTATTAAAGACTACCGGGAACTGCATCAGACCAAAGGTTTCATTTGCAAACCGTTCCTTCAGCTTATCGCCTGCCGGCTTCATAAGAGAGGTATGGAATGGACCGCTTACATTCAACGGAATACATCTTCTGGCTCCTGCTTCCATCATCAGCTCAATCGCACGATCGACCGGTGCTGCATCTCCGGAGATAACGATCTGTCCCGGACAATTATAGTTTGTAGGCTCTACGACATTTAACGGCTGATCCTTAAACTCTTCATGCGCCTGTGCGCAGCATGCCTGTACCTTTTCACGATCCAGGTTGATTACGGCTGCCATCTTACACTGACGATCCACTACCGCCTCTGCCATAGCCTGACCGCGATAGGCCACCAGAGAGATTACCTGCTGATCTTCAAATACGCCCGCTGCGTGAAGTGCAGAATACTCACCCAGACTTAATCCTGCTGCCATATCCGGCACAATTCCTTTATTCTTTAAGATCTTTGTGACGCCAACCGCAAATGCCACCATACACGGCTGTGTATATCTGGTTGTATTTAACTTCTCTGCCGGTCCGTTAAAGCAGCAGTCCTTCACATCAAAATCCAAATCGGTATGATCCATAACCTCACGGAACTCCGGGTATGCTTCATAAAAGTCCTTACCCATTCCCACGGCCTGACTGCCCTGTCCGGCATACATAAATGCTAACTTCATATCTATCCTCCTACAGACTAACCTTCTTCAGCTCTTCCAGTTCTTTCTTTGCATCCTCGTACAGATTATCAAGAATCGTAGCCAAAGGCTGAATTTCCTTTAGCTGTCCGCATACCTGGCCAGCCATTACAGATCCATTCTTCACATCTCCGTCCAATACCGCACGTCTGAGTCCGCCCAGTGTAAACTGTTCCAGATCTTCTCTGGTTCCACCGCTCCGTTCTACCTTTATGTATTCTCGTGCCATATCGTTCTTTAAGATACGTACCGGAGCATCCAGTGATCGTCCGGTAACGGTTGTACTATTATCTCTGGACTTTAGCAGTGCCAGCTTGTAGTTCTCATGAACCGGACACTCTTCACTCACCAGCAGACAGGTTCCTACCTGTACACCGATGGCTCCCAGTGCCAGTGCTGCTACAAACTGCTTTCCACTGGCGATACCACCGGCCGCTATCACCGGAATCGATACCTTCTCGATCACCTGTGGTACCAATGTCATCGTGGTCATGTCTCCGACATGGCCGCCGCTTTCTCCGCCTTCTGCAATCACCGCATCGGCACCCTGCTGTTCTACCTTTCGTGCTAATGCTGTACTGGCAACGACCGGTATGATCTTACTGCCGGCATCCTTCCACATCCCCATATACTTTCCGGGTGTTCCCGCACCGGTTGTAATAATTCCGATCTTCTCATCTGCCAGAAGCTGTGCGATATTGTCCACATCCGGATTCATCAGCATCAGATTCACGCCAAATGGCTTATCCGTCAGCTTTCTGCACTCGGCGATCTCCTTCTCCAGTGCTTCCGCATTCATTCCGCCGGATGCGATCAGACCTAACGCTCCAGCATTTGATACCTGAGCAGCGAACTTACCGGTTGCGATATTTGCCATACCGCCCTGAATGATCGGATACTTGATATTTAACATCTCATTTAACATCATATTATGCTTTCTCCTTCTTTGCCTCTTCGATAATCGCAGCATCCATATAACGGAACTTATCATATCGATTCTTAGCCAGCTCATTTGGTGACATCTTCTTATAACGTGCCAGCTCCAGTGTCAGGATTGCATCAATCTCGCGATATACCTTGTTTGGATTCTGCTGAATGCCACCCAACGGTTCCTTCACGATTCCATCGATGACTCCATAGTGCTTCAGATCCTGTGCAGTCAGCTTCATCAGCTCACATGCTTCCGCACTCCGGTTGGAATCCTTCCACAAAATGGATGCAAAGCCCTCCGGTGACAGTACGGAATAAACCGCATTCTCCAGCATATACACACTGTTTGCAACACCGATTGCCAATGCACCACCACTGCTACCCTCGCCGGTTACGATAGCGATGACCGGTACCTTCAGAGAACTCATCTCCGCCAGGTTCTTTGCGATGGCATTTGCCTGTCCATGCTCCTCTGCTTCCAGTCCCGGATAAGCACCCGGTGTATCAATAAATGTAATGATCGGACGTCCGAACTTCTCTGCCTGCTTCATCAGACGCAGTGCCTTCCGATACCCTTCCGGCTCCGGCATGCCGAAGTTGAACTCCATATTTTCATTGATATTCCGTCCTTTCCGATGGCCCAATACCGTTACCGGCACACCATGGAACATCGCGATTCCTCCAAGGATACTCTTATCTTCCTTACTCAAAAAGTCGCCTCTCTGTATAAAGAAATCATCAAATAACGCATCAATATAGTCATCAATCTTTGGTCGTTTGGTACTTCTTGCCAGATATACCTTATCAGCCGGCGTCAGATCTGCACACTGGCGAAGCAGCTTCTTCTTCTCAGCCTTCAGTTCCTTTACTCTTACATCTGCTGCATAATCATCCTTCTTTGCAGACTCTTCTTCAATCTCACGATCGATATCCCGAAGTCGTTCATCTATCTCACGCATCATAAGGACCACCTCTTTCTTTCATGAAGCTTCAAAATCTGACCTACTACATCCCGCATCTCACCTCGCGGTACGATCTGATCTACAAAACCATGTGTTTCCAGATATTCTGCTCTCTGGAAGCCGGCCGGCAACTTCTGCCCTATGGTCTGCTCGATAACCCTTGGTCCCGCGAAACCGATCAGGGCTCCCGGCTCTGCCAATGTAATATCACCCAGTGTTGCAAAGCTGGCACTGACACCACCGGTTGTCGGATGCGTCAGACATACTACATATAATCCGCCATGTTCATTGAACCGCTGCACTGCCGCACTGGTCTTTGCCATCTGCATCAGGGAAAGGATTCCTTCCTGCATTCTGGCACCGCCACTGGCCGTAAACATCACAACCGGTAATTTATTCTTATCTGCCACTTCAAAGGCATACGTTACTTTCTCTCCTACGGCAATTCCCATACTTCCCATAAGGAATTCGCTTCCCATGATCGCGATCATTGCCTTCTGTCCATATATCTCACCGACACCGATCAGGACGCCCTCTTCCAGTCCGGTCTTGTCCTGCAGCTTCGTAATCTTTTCCTCATAATCCGGGTAGTTCAAAGGATTCACAAATGGTACATCACACTTCAGCTTCCGAAATGTTCCGGGATCTACCATACTTCTCATTCTTCGCACTGCTGATATCTTATTGTGTGCTCCACATTCCGGACATACAAACAGGTTCTTCTTCATTACATTCGAAGGAATCTCCTTCTTGCAGGAAGAACAGGTAATCATCTCTACAGAATCTTCCTGCTTCTCTGTCTTCTCCGGCTTTGCTGCTACCGGTTCAAACTCGTCACTGTTCAGTTCCTCTGTATCTTTGTTCGAATGCTTCAATACTGTTGCGTACTTTGCCAATTCGCTCTTTGTTTTACCTAAAAAGCCCATATTATCTCACTCCACTTCTGTTGGTTGCCCTAAAAGAAACAGGCATACACAAATCTCCTGATTATGTACAGATTCATATATGCCTGCGTCCTTAAGCCAATAGTTGTTATCTACTCCTGATGAGCAGTAACGTAGTCTACTAAATCCTTAACAGTCTTCATCTTAGGAAGATCTTCATCTGCGATAGCTACACCGGTCTTATCTTCAATAGCCATACCCAGTTCTACTGCATCCAGAGAATCTGCACCCAGATCATCTGTCAGAGATGCCTCTAATGTGATCTTATCCTCATCACAGCTCAGGGTATCAGCGATAGCTTTCTTAATTGTTTCGAACATAGTAGTTGTCTCCTTTTCATTATTATAATAATATTTTAGTTAAAAAATTTTAATTTTTTTCAACCAAATTCTATTGTATCAATTATTCCCTGTTTGTCAACTGCTTTATCCGATTTCACTTGCCTTATTGATACATTTTTTTCCTTCTTTCACCTCGTTTCTTTTTGTTCATAAAATGTTCAAACTTTCGCCACACTTTTTATAATAATACCTATTGACATTTTCTATGCTGCAATTTACCATTATATAGTGTGCGCATGTAGTATTCTAAACTACATATAAAATTTTATCACACCACAAGTGATAGTCAAGAAAACAATTATCTTTTTTAGTTTAAAATAAGAAAGGGAATCAAAAACATGAGTCATTCAAACTTACAGCCGGAATCCGGTATTGCTGGCAAATTTATTTCCACAGCCAAAGATGAAAACGGCGTATTAAGTGCTATCGAGTTTCACAACGATGAGCACTTTAACTTTGCGTATGATGTAGTGGACGTACTGGGTAAAACCAAACCGGATAAGCTGGCAATGCTTCACATCGCCAACAGTGGAAAGGAACGTCGTATCACCTTTAAAGATATGATGGTATATTCTAATAAGGCAGCAAACTACTTCCGCTTTCTGGGAATCAAACGTGGCGACCGCGTTATGCTGGTTCTGAAGCGTCACTATCAGTTCTGGTTTGCCATTCTGGCACTTCATAAGATCGGTGCGATTGCCATCCCGGCTACCAATCTTCTGGTAAAGAAAGACTTTGAATACCGACTGAAGGCTGGAAAGATCGATGCCGTTCTGTGCACCTCAGACGGAAAGGTTGCTCAGGAGGTTGAACGTGCCTCTAAGACCTATGATGGTCTGAAGGCAAAGATCATGGTTGGTTCATCCACACTGGTCGGCTGGAGAAACTTCAATCGCGATATCCGCTTCTTCTCACCGGAATTTAAGAAGCCAACAGATGTTCCGGGCGGTGATGATCCTATGCTGATGTTCTTTACATCCGGAACCACCTCTTATCCAAAGATTGCTGCCCATAGTTATAAGTATGCTTTGGGACACTTTATTACCGCCAAATACTGGCAGCAGGTCGATCCGGACGGTATCCACTTCACAATCAGTGATACCGGCTGGGGAAAGGCTCTGTGGGGAAAGCTCTATGGACAGTGGCTCTGTGAGGCGGCTGTATTTACCTATGACTTTGATGAGTTCTATGCCAGCGAAATATTGAAAATGATTGAAAAATATAAAATTACTACCTTCTGTGCACCACCTACCGTTTACCGGGTTATGGTCCACATGAAGCTGGATCACTTTGATCTTTCCTCCTTAAGCACCGTTGCTACCGCAGGAGAAGCACTGAATCCGGAGATCTATGACAAGTTTTATAAAGCTACCGGTATGAAGATCATGGAGGGCTTCGGTCAGACGGAGACAACTCTGACGATCGGTAATCTGGCAGGCATGGAGCCGAAGCCGGGTTCTATGGGTAAACCGAGCCCACAGTATACGGTACGTGTTATGCGGCCGGATGGTTCCTTATGCGATACCGGCGAAACGGGTGAGATCGTCATCAGTGTAAAAGACGGTGCTCCGGAAGGACTGTTCCTCGGCTACTATCTGGATGAAAAGCGTACCGATTCTGTCTGCTATAATGGATATTATCACACAGGTGATACTGCATATATGGACGAAGACGGATTCTTGTGGTATGTTGGACGTGTAGACGATGTAATCAAGTCTACCGGATATCGTGTCGGTCCTTTTGAAATCGAAAATGAGATTATGAAGCTTCCTTATGTATTGGAATGTGCAGTCACATCGGTTCCGGATGCTATGCGTGGTCAGGCAATCAAGGCCAGCGTAGTTCTGACTGAGGGAACGGCTGCCACCGATGCCCTGAAAAAGGAAATGGTTCGCTTCTTTAAGGCAAATCTTGCTTCCTATAAGCGTCCGAAGGTCATTGAGTTCGTAAAGGAACTGCCAAAAACTGTCAGTGGAAAGATTCGGCGTGTAGAGATCAAGGAGAAGGACTGGGCAGCCGATACTACCGATAACAAACAGTAAACAACAGGATCAGAGAGAGGTTAACATGAAATCAAACATCGTAATCACCGGCATGGGTGCTGTCACCCCTGTTGGTATCGGAATCACAGAATACTGGAAGGGACTGATCAATGGCGTTCATGGAATCGGCAAGATCACACATTTTGACGCTTCCGCCCTACCGGTACAGATCGCCGCAGAAGTAAAAGGCTTCGAGCCAACCGACTATATGCCGCGAAAGCTGGCAAAGGAAATGGATCCTTTCATGCAGTATGGCTATGCGGCTGCAGATGAGGCACTCACGGACGCCGGTCTGAATCAGGAGACTGCTGAGGAACGCCCGGTACCCGCAGACCGTATCGGTATCGTAGTCGGAACTGCATTTGCCGGAATTGCGACGATCGCAGCTACCCAGAACGATATCAGTACCGGAGTCCATTCCAAGGTTAGCCCTCGTTTTGTACCGAAGGTCATCGGAAACATTGCCGCTGCCCAGATTGCCATCGCAAAGGGCTTTCGCGGACCAAGCTTAACCGTGACTACCGCATGCTCTTCCGGTGCAGACGCCCTGTCTACCGGCATTATGCTGTTAAACAGCGGAGAAGCAGATGTTATTCTCTGTGTCGGTGCGGAAGCGGCAACTTCTCCACTCACCATTATGGGACTATCCTCTGCACACGCCCTGTCTACACACAATGCTACACCGGAATCTGCCAGCCGTCCGTTTGATGCTACCAGAAACGGTTTCGTCATGGGTGAAGGCGGTGGATGCATTATAATAGAAACAGAAGAACATGCAAAGACCAGAAAGGCACATATCCATGCTTCTATCATCGGCTGGGCGAACAGTACCGACGGTTATCATGTTACCTCCCCTCATCCGGAAGGAATCGGTGCCATCTACTGTATGAAACGCTGTCTGGATAAGGCCGGTATCCGGCCGGAGGATGTCGACTACATAAATGCTCATGGTACTTCCACCCCGAAGGGAGATATTATCGAGACTGCCGCTATTAAGACTCTGTTCGGTTCTCATGCAACTTCAGGTCTGGCGATTTCCTCCACGAAAGGTTCTACCGGTCATCTGATGGGTGCCGGTGGTATCACAGAGACTATCGCCTGCGTAAAGGCACTTCAGGAGGATATGATTCCTCCGACTTTGAATCTGCGGGAGGCAGATCCGGAATGTGATCTGGACTATGTACCAAACACAGCCAGAAAGCAGCCGGTACGGATCGCCATGTCCAACGCATTTGGCTTTGGCGGCCAGAACTCCAGCATTCTGGTAAAGAAATACGAAGAATAAGGACTATGCATATATGAATAAGGATTTGACCGTAGGAAAACCGGAAACTATACTGTGGAAGTTCTGTCTTCCGCTCTTTGGAAGTGTCATCTTCCAACAGCTATACAATATCGCCGACAGCTTTGTTGCCGGCAAGTTCATTAATGAAAACGCCCTTGCTGCCGTAGGTAACAGCTATGAGATCACTCTGATCTTCATTGCCTTTGCCTTCGGCTGTAATATTGGGTGTTCCGTTATCGTTTCTCAGTTCTTTGGTGCAAAGGACTATGCACGGGTAAAAACCTCGGTTTATACATCTATTATTTTCTCCATCCTTTTATGTGGCATCTTAATGCTCGCCGGACTCCTCGGCAGCCATAGTCTTCTGACCTTGATCCACACGCCCGATGAGATCCTGAGTGACTCCCGTCTTTATCTGGATATCTATATCTGGGGCTTACCGTTTATGTTTTTATACAATATCGCTACCGGTATCTTTTCTGCTCTGGGTGACTCAAAGACACCATTTATTTTCCTCGCTATCTCCTCTACTTCGAATATTGCTGTCGATATCCTCTTTGTGAAGTCCTTCCACATGGGTATCGCCGGTGTTGCATGGGCCACCTTCCTCTGTCAGGGAATCAGTGCCATCTTAGCTGTTCTCGTGGTTCTGCACCGGCTGTATCAGATCCCATGTGACAGTAAGGTATCGCTCTTTTCTTTCCCGATTCTAAAAAAGTTTCTGGGAATTGCGATTCCCAGTATTCTACAACAGAGCTTTATCTCGATCGGAAATATCATCATACAGGGTGTTATCAATAACTATGGCTCCGGTGTCATCGCAGGATATTCTGCTGCTGTGAAATTAAATAACCTGATCATTACATCGTTTACAACCCTGGGAAATGGTATCTCTAACTACGCCGCCCAGAATATAGGAGCGCGGAAGCTGGATCGTATCCGTCCCGGCTTCCGCGCTGGTCTGAAAATGGTATGGATGATCTCCCTGCCATTTACCCTTCTTTACTTTCTGGGTGGTCGTTACCTGCTCTACATCTTTCTGGAACAGCCTACCACCGATGCCTTACATACCGGTATTATCTTCTTATGTATCCTGTCACCATTCTACTTCGTGGTATCCGCAAAGCTGGTGGCTGATGGCATCTTACGAGGTGCCGGTATGATGAAGCAGTTCATGATCGGTACCTTTTCCGATCTGATCCTGCGTGTTGTTCTGGCAATCGTGCTTTCCAACCAGTTCCACTCTTCCATCGGAATCTGGTGTGCATGGCCGATCGGCTGGAGCGTTTCTACCGCTCTTTCCCTGTTCTTCTATCACAGAGGTCCATGGTCTGCAAAGAAAAGGAATCGTTGAACCTATGCCTCTGTTCCTGCTGCTTTCTGTTCCGGTTCTTCCCCAAAGTGCTTTGCTACCATCTTTGTGACGATCGGAAGCTTTACAACATTGCCCTTAAATCCGGCAATCACACCGTAAACCATAACAACAAACTCTAAGATCTTCACGATGACATTCAGCCAGTTGCAGAAATTCAGATTTGACAGTATGGAATATACCTTATACGCATCACTAAACAGACCAATAAAACTTAAATAACCGCTGCTGCATGCTGACAGTGCCGTAATAACGATGGTAAAAAATACGGATACCAATGTTGCCTGTGCTACATTCTTCTTAAAGACTACATCTGCATCCGTGTACAATGCAAAGATCAATAACAGGATGACCGGTACGATTCCTATATATCCTGCAAAATAAGCGATTGCACTCAAAAATGCTGCAGATACTCCAAATTTTGTTACATTCATGTTTCTTTCCTCCATATTCCTTTATTATTCTTTTTACATGAACATCTCTACAGTACTCTTTTATGCTACATTTGTCAATTATTACCGTTTTTTTACAAGCTTTATCCCCTGTATGATGACGGTCGGAAGCACTGCCAGTCCTGTGATTGCCAGAAGCCCTCTGCCGGATAACGGTGTCACACTGAACAGACTCTGTAATGGTGGAACGAGCAGTACCAGTCCCAGCAGACACACCCCCGCCAGAAATGCCAGGATACTATACGGATTCGACCGAAGCCCCGCCCGAAAGATGGACTTCTCTGTCCGACAGTTAAAGCCATGAAACAGTCTCGCCAGTGTCAGTGTTGCGAAGGCATAGGTCATCGCCTCTGCCGCACTTTCCTTCCAGCCGATATAATAGGCACCCATTACCACGACAGCGATTAAAAAGCCCTGCAGCAATATCCGCCCAAACAGTCTGCGATTCAATATACCCTCCGAAGGATCTCTCGGCTTCTCATCTAACAGGGACGGATCGGTTGGTTCCATTCCGATCGCGATGGCAGGAAGGGAATCGGTCAACAAATTAATAAACAGCAAATGCACCGGAGCAAACGGAACGGACAGCCCCAGAATCGATGTATACAATACCGAAAGAATTGCAGCCATATTTCCGGATAGCAGAAACAGGATTGCATTCCGGATATTCCGATATACATTTCTGCCATTCAGAACCGCCTTCATGATCGTTGCAAAGTTATCATCCGCCAGTATCATCGCTGCCGCATCCTTTGATACCGCAGTACCTGTGATTCCCATTGCGACTCCGATATCTGCCCGCTTCAGAGCCGGTGCATCATTTACACCATCTCCGGTCATCGCTACGATCCTTCCCTTTCTTTGCCATGCTTCTACGATCCGGATCTTATTCTCCGGCGACACTCTGGCATATACCGATATACGTTCGATATTCTGATCCAGTTCCTCCTGCGACATCGCATCCAGCTCCATTCCGGTAACGGTCCGATCTCCTTCTTCGAAGATTCCGATCTCCTTTGCGATCGCAGTTGCCGTGATCCTGTGATCTCCGGTTATCATAACCGGGCGGATCCCGGCCCGTTTTGCATCAGCGACTGCGGCTACAGCCTCCGGACGCGGCGGATCCATCATAGCAACTAATCCCAGAAAGGTATAGTCACGTTCTTCCTCCATGGTCAGCGGCTCCTCGGTTTCCCGATAGGCAAATGCCAGTACTCGCAGCCCCTGTTCCGAAAAGCGCCGATTTTCTTCCTTTATCTTCTCGATCTGTTCTTTTCCCAGGTTCCGGACGCCCTCTGAGGTACGGATGCTGACACAGCGGCTCAATAAGACATCCAATGCCCCCTTGGTCAACACCGTTGAAATCCCGTGAAGACGATACTTTGTACTCATCAGCTTCCGGTCAGAATCAAACGGAAGCTCCTCCAGCCGTGGCATCGTCTGTCGGAACAGATCTTCTCTCCATTCCCTCTCCGGCAGGATCTCCTGTGCCTGAACCGAAACCGGTATCTTTCGAAACATCTCCAGCAGTGCATATTCCGTCGGATCTCCGATCCCCTTTCCGTCTACCAGACTGGAATCATTTGTCAATATCGCATTATACAACAGATACCGCTGCAGCTGATCTGTAATATCCAGCTCTTCCGGGCAAAGTTCCTTATTGTCAATGTATATTCTCTGAACTGTCATCTTATTCTGGGTCAAAGTACCGGTCTTGTCGGAGCATATAACAGATACGCAGCCCAGACTCTCAACTGCCTTTAACTCCTTAATAATCGCCTGCTCCTTTGCCATCTTCTGGGTTCCCATAGCCTGAACGATCGTTACAATGGAGCTCAATGCCTCCGGTATCGCTGCTACCGCCAGTGCAACCGCAAACATAAACGCATCCAGGATTGGCATTTTCCGAAGGATAGACAGTCCAAATACCACCGCAGATATCACCATAATCAGGATTGCCAGATGTTTACTGAACTGGTCCAGGCTCACCTGAAGCGGCGTCTTTCGTTCGCGAATGTCATTCATCATATCCGCGATCTTACCCAGTTCTGTCTCCATGCCGGTCGCTGTAACCAGCATTTCCGCCCTTCCGTATGTGACCAGGCTACCGGAGTATACCATATTGATCCGGTCTGCCAGTACTGCTTCTCCCTCTATCTTCTGATCGCTTTTATCGACATTGGTTGATTCTCCCGTCAATGCACTCTCATTCACCTGTAGGGAGTAGTTATGAAGGATCCTGCCATCTGCTACGATCATGTCACCAGCCTCCAGCCGGATGAGATCTCCCGGAACAATCTCCCGGGATGGCACTTCGACCACCACACCGTTCCGCACTACCTTTGCAGTCGGAGAGGAAAGCTGCTTTAAGCTGTCTAAGGACTTCTGTGCCTTTACATGCTGTACGGTTCCCAATATTGCATTCATGATCAAAACAGCCGCAATTACAATCGTACTTTCCACATTGCCGGAAAACATGGAAATTCCCGCTGCGATCAGCAAAATGATGATCAGCAGATCACAAAACTGCCGAAAAAATACAACGATGATCCGTTCCTTCTTACCTTCCGTCAGGCAATTTTCTCCCCGAATACTTCGGATCTCCTTTACCTGTTCATCCGTCAGACCATCCATACCGGTCGGAAACGCCTGTTTCAGTTCTTCTTCTGTCATGTTCCAGTAGTTTTGCATATAAAGCCTCCTGTCTGATTTTTCCTTTTACCTGTAGTATGCCCATCTATATCTGTGCAGGCACTATTTCCGCATAATGTTTGAATACAAAAAACGAGACTGTTATCGCATTCAAATAATGCGATAACAGTCTCGTTCCTATCTCAGTGTACGATCCGGTTATATCTAACGTGATGACGAACCGCACAACAACTGCTGTGATACAGATGCGAACTACTCCCTATTACCAACTGTATATGGATACTACCATACTCGTTTTTCACTCGTCAAGCATTTCACCATACTCTTTACCAATTCTTTACCTTTTGTTTCTATGTATACTTCCTATCGTATGCCTTAGTACTCCTCTGCAATGTCGATCTCTTCCTGCTCCTGCTCGGTTGTCTCATGTGCATATGGTGTACGATGCAGATACGCCAGCCAGTAACCAACCCCTACGATTCCGGCACCGCCTACGATATTCCCCAGTGTGATCGGTAACAGACTCTTCAGCAGGAAGTTTCCCCAGGTCAGCCCCTCTGCTGCGATTCCGTACTCAGCGGAGGTCAACAGGGCTGCTACACCAAAGTACATATCCGCCACACAATGTTCAAAGCCACATAATACAAAGAGCATAACCGGCCAGAAGCTGGTCATCAGTTTCCCGGATACCCGCTTTGCCGCAAATGACATCCAAATCGCAATGCATACCAGAATATTGCAGAGAATTCCCCGGAAGAAAGCCTCCGGTATACTCAAGTCGGTTCTTGCCTTTCCTGCATTTACGATCGCGGTTGCCAACGCTCCCTGAAACAGATCCGGGGTATGTGCATATACAACTACACAGGCTACAAATGCAGCTCCCAAAAAGTTTCCGATATATACAACCAACCAGTTTTTTAACATTTTCCATACCGGAACCTTCTTCTCCAGTACCGCGAGAATGATCAGATTATTCCCGGTAAACAACTCGCTTCCGGCTACCAGTACCATAGCCATACCGGCGGGGAACACACAGGCTCCAACCAGCTTCGCCACAGAAGCCACCGCGATGGTACTGGATGCTGTCGTGGATGCGATTCCGGCAAATCCGATAAACATACCGGCAAAGAAGCCCAATAATAACATCTTAAATATGGACAGGTTTGCTTTATGAATCCCGACCTCTACATAGTTTCTTGCTATTTCCAATGGTGAGTGCATACATGTATCTCCTTCGTTTTTCTTATGATGTCTGCTGATTCATCGAATCTTTGTCTATCATATCATTATTCCGAAGGTTTGTGAACCGTTGATTCCTATTCTCCCAACTGCCTAAGCCGGGTAGCTTCAGAGTGTGCCTTGAATGCTTTGGCAATAGACAATCCTGTGAAGTATGCTCGACTTTATCTTGACGGTACTATGCAGATGTGGATAGATGCGGAAGATTCGTTGGAACTATGGTAAATAATTCTTAAGTCAAAACAAGCACCAAATGACATTACAAGTCATTTGGTGCTTGTTTTATAGATTCCATCCTCGATAGTGTATGTTGCTTCATAAACTATTTTGCATTGTTCATCAATGCGGAAAATGTCTATATAGTTATCAATCAGTAACTAACGGTAGCCTTTTCCAGCATCTCTGCCCTCGTTACGCTCTTAATGGGACTGCAGAAATGTGTGTAGGTTTAAAATAGACTTCTTAATCCTATCTACCTGTCCTTTGGCATAAACCCTTTCTGTATGCTGCTTATTAGCTTCTCTTCTATAATATCCGTTATTTTTCTTCGTTGGTTTCTTTAAGGGGCATTTTTCTCCCCATTGTGTTCTTTCATCTGGCAACATTTAACTGTCACATGAACATAACAGCTATTTCTGCTTATTCGCATTGTGGTTCATTATATTGAATAAAAATAGCATAAAACACAACGTAATCGGAAACATGAGTCCAATGCGCATGCCCACATGAATACTACCTCCAAACATGTCCGCAACCCTTCCTACAATGGCTGGACCTATGCTTCCTCCAAGATCACCTGCCATTGCTAAAAGTGCAAACATTGCAGTTCCTCCTGTTGGAAATGCCTTGGAAGAGATGCTGATTGTACCGGGCCACATGATTCCTACAGAAAACCCACATACAATACATCCAGCAAGTCCAATGATCGGATTTTCTGAAAATGACGCTAATAAATAACATACAAAACATAAGATACCGGAACCAATCATAAATCTGTTTAGTTTCATTTTATCACCGGCTTTTCCAAACAACACTCGTGAAATTCCCATCGTCACAGCAAACATACAAGGTCCGGCAATATCTCCCACTGCCTTTGAAAAGCCTAGGGCTGATTCTGCGTACGCAGATGCCCATTGTGCCATTGCAAGCTCCGATGCCCCGGAACAGACCATCATCACAATGGCAATCAGGAACATGGGATTTGAAAATAATTTTCTGATTCCCATTCCCTGTCCTTCCTCTACTAATGATTCAATCGGACAAGTTGCAAAATTAATAATATTGATAGCAGGAATTAATGCAAAAATAACAGCAAGCCATTTCCAGCTGCCAATTCCAAATAGCAGAAAGAAAACGGTCGAAACAAGTATAGTTCCAACTGCTCCCCAACAGTAAAAGGAATGCAGAAGGCTCATAGTAGCCTCCTTGTTCTCAAACGGACATGCTTCCACAATAGGACTTCCTAAAACCTCGATTAAGCCACTTCCAATCGCATACAAAATGACACTTATAATAATACCAATAAACGGAGATGGAATTATTTCCGGTAAAAATGCCAAACCTACAAGGCCTGCAGCCGAACATACTTCAGAAGCAACAATGCATACTCTATATCCAATTTTGTCCACGTACTTGGCACAAAACAAATCTACCAAAAGCTGTGTAAAGAAAAAGGATGTTGATATCATAGCAATGTTTCCAAGTGAAATATTGTAATCTGTATGAAATTTCAGAAATAGTAAAGGTGCAAAATTCGCAGCAACTGCCTGCGTAATAAATCCCAAATAACACGCCAATTTTGTCTTTTTATAATTCTTCATCATTTTTCCTCAACTCTCTTTGTTGTTATTCTTAGATAATGCTCATCTCCACACCAAACACTTCCCTCATAGAACGCACCCAAGTATCTTGGTTCACAATTCACTATAAATGACTTTTCAATAAGCATTAACATAAATTCATTTACCTGTTCCTCATTATCTAAAATGATAGAAATACATTCTTTTTCATCACATAAACCAAATTCAACCTGTGCATACATTTATTTTCTCCTTACGGCCAAATAGAACTATATAGCAATTTTGTTTATTTTTCACTATATAATATCGCAATTATGCTGTATAATATCGTAAAACAGATTGTTCAGGAGGGGACTGCCATGTCGCAGAAAGAAAAGAAAAAGCTTGTAAGTATAAAAACCGATGATACACTGATGGAAACTGCTTTACATGGGATTCATCTTTTTCCATACAAACTCTATGATGAAAACATAACCGATTATGATTTTAACTGTATTGACTGGCATTGGCATACCGAATTTGAATTTGTATATATCGAATCCGGTATAGTTCACTTTAATGTAGGAGAAGATAATTTTGACATGTCCGAGGGACAGGGAATATTTATTAATTCCAAAGTTGTTCATAAAATGCATTCCGAAAATGACGCTGTAATTCCAAATTTTCTCTTTCTTCCGTCTCTGATTGCTCCGAAAGAAAGTTTAATCTATCAGAAATTTGTGTTACCCTTTCTGAACTCATCTTTGGGTTATTACATTTTTTCTTCTTCACAGGAATGGCAGAAAGAAATTTTGTCTGAAATGCAAAAGCTTATACAGTTTAGCAGAGGTGAAATAAATGAACTACAAATATCTGTTCAATTACAAAAGATATGGGCACTCATAACTTCAAATGTTATTTGTTACCCAGAAACTCAAAATGTGAATTCTTCCTCACTTGCACGGTTACAAATGATGATGCAGTTTATACATTCGAATTACCCTGAAAGCATTTCTCTTTTGGATATTGCCAAAGTTGGGGAAGTGAGTATCAGTACTGCCTTGAATTTGTTTCGTAATGTACTGAATACATCTCCTGTCAACTATCTGATATGCTACAGGTTAAGGAAGGCAGCATTACTTCTTACCAATACAGAAAAAAAAGTAAGTGCCATTTCAATAGAAACTGGATTCAGTAATACAGATTATTTCTGTAAAACATTTAAGAGAATGTATTCCTTAACTCCTACAGAGTATAGAAACGTAAAGAAATGAATTATCCGACGAAAAAAGGGCTCCTCATAGTAACATTCACTTTAATATAAGCAATAGTACGTTTTAGGCTTTGCTAATGGATAATACTTGAGCATTTCCACAAATCCATTCCATGTGTATGCCCGTCTACAACCTCTCCGATTCATGGCTTTAAACAGAAACTGCTGAACTCTATGCAAAAATGTTGTTATCTTTCGGAAATTCCATGTAACACCATAGTACCGATAGTGTCCGATTA
>ERZ1026856.28-NODE-28-length-116078-cov-16.762245_pt1 | contig 116078 bp, 112 predicted proteins | sample MGYA00380158_ERZ1026856 | MGnify/ENA primary metagenome ERZ1026856 (study PRJEB33269, sample SAMEA4719794) | human gut metagenome | biome: human-associated habitat; feature: organic feature; material: feces | place: Cameroon | collected 2013-10 ... | reverse complement strand
GAAATTCTTTTAGAATTTTCAGGGTTGTCTTATTGTTTAATTATCAAGGTTCTTTATTATGTTGTCTCTAACGCGACAACGATAATATATTATCACAGTCGACATATTCTGTCAACACCTTTTTTATTTATTTTTCAATTTTCTTTTTCATTGATTGAAAAAGAGCGAAAAATAAAACGGAGAAAGAGGGATTTGAACCCTCGCGCCGGTTGCCCGACCTACACCCTTAGCAGGGGCGCCTCTTCAGCCTCTTGAGTATTTCTCCATATCTGAATTACGATGACAGTATTCACTTGTGACGCCTATATAGAATAGCAAACTGGATATGATTTGTCAACTACTTTTTAGAAAATCTAAATCTGACCATCTATATATTTATATACCATCTATATCTGACTTTTCTGTAAATATAACTGATAAAACTTCTCAGCTTCTTCCGGTCTTCCGTACAGGTATCCCTGAATAAAATCCAGATCCATTTCAGATACTACATTCATTTCCTCATCCTCTTCTACACCCTCCAGACAAACCTTTATTCCCACCTTATGGCATAGTTCTACGACTACACGGATGAAAGAAGAATCAAAACTGTTTTCCTTAATATTTCTTACAAATATTTTATCGATCTTTACAATATCTGCCGGTGCTTCCTTTAGCAATCCTAATGATGAATAACCGGTACCAAAGTCATCCATAGCGATCTTCATTCCCATAGATCGAACCGAATCAAATACTCGCCTTAAAAGTTCCTTATCGGAAATAAACTTACTTTCGGTTATTTCAACTATGATATTCTGATAGCTGATACCTGCATTTTCTACACAGTCTCTCATAAAGTCTACAAACTTTGGATCAAATAACTGCAGATAAGATACATTGATACTCATACTAAACTGCGGATAAATACATACCCAGCGCCGGCACATTTCTACTGCCTGTGCAAATACCCATTTTCCAACTGTCTGGATCATATCGGTTTTCTCTAATAAAGGAACAAACTCTACCGGTGATACCTTTCCGTATTTATCACAACTCCACCGTAACAGTGCCTCTGCTCCTTTTAATACCTTTGTATCTGCATATACCTGTGGCTGAAAATTTAATTCAAATCCTTCAAAGTTGTTCTCGATTGCATTTCGAAGAAGTTCGATCAGTTCCAGCTCCCGCTCCTTATATTTCAGAAATTCCGGTCGGAACTTGACCATATGATTCTTTCCCTGACGCTTTACAACGGTCATGCCTACCTTCAAAGACTTTACAAAGTCCTCATAGCTTTTATTATCCTCATACTCATAGTAGGTAGCTGAAAAAGTACAATAATACCGCTTTCCCTGTATGGCCTTCTGAGTAGCATAATGATTGGAAAGCCGGGTATAAAATGTTTCAGCCTCGCCTTCCTGTGGATTCTGTATTACAATTGCAAATTCATCACCGTCTAATCGATAAACAGAAGCATTTCCGTCCAGCCTGCTCTGAATGTAAATTCCTAATGCCCGTAACACATTATCACCAAATACCTGATCATATAATTCATTGATATGATGAAAATCATCAATATTCAACAAAAGCACTCCAAACGGAACCTTCTCCTGCATCTGCTTCTTTACCTGTTCACGAAACGCATACTTATTCAAAATACCGGTTATATGATCGATCTGATTCTGTCTTCCCATATTTTGAATGATTCCGGCCAGCATATCCGGTGTACCATCCTCATGCGTTATCATAGACACCCTGCTTTCCAGCCATGTCCATTGATCTGCGTAATTTTTTACCCGGTACTGTAGATTTAAAATCTGCGTTTTGTGTTCCAGTAAACTATTCAAATGATCGATATATTTATTTCGATCCTCTTCATGGATTCGTTCTGTCCATATATCAAAATATTGCGTACAATAGTCTCCAGGTAATCGGAATTCTTCTACAAAATCATCTGGCAGCTTTACTTCATACCCCTCCGGTCCATAATTGCACACAAACACATAGCCATCTACGCTATTGCACATTGCCTGATAAAAGCTATTCCCCTTCCATGTGTTTGCTACCATTTCTTTCCTCTCTTTCCCTTTCTATACAACTATATAAACTACTTATTACTCCAATCCATGCGATACTCTGTAGTCATAAACGGCTGTTTCATACATATTATTTCCTGCACTGTCTGCTACTACAATCACCGGCAGATTCTCTACCTCTAATTTACGAATCGCCTCTGTTCCCAGATCCTCATATGCGATTACTTCTGCCTGTTTAATACATTTTGACAGAAGCGCTCCCGCTCCACCGACTGCGGCAAAATATACACAGCCTTCTTCCTGCATGGTTTCCAATACCTGCGGAGATCTCTTTCCCTTGCCTATCATACCACGTAGTCCATGTTTCATCAATAATGGTGCATATTTATCCATTCTGGAACTGGTGGTCGGCCCTGCAGAGCCAATGACCTGTCCTTCTCTGGCCGGTGTAGGTCCAAGGTAATAAATAATCTGATTTTCCAGATTGATCGGAGGCTGCTGCCCTTGCTGCATTGCCTCGTACATACGCTTATGTGCGGCATCTCTTGCTGTATAGATTGTCCCTGTTATATAGACATAATCTCCGGCATGAAGATCCTTTACTTCTTCTTTTGTAATTGGTGCACTGATATGCTTATCCATAATTAAGCCTCTTTATCCTTCTATTATCTATTATCTTTTATCATTTATATCTTTGATAAAGTTCCGTAGTTATCTGTTTTACAATACTCGTTTCACATGGCGGTTTACATGACAACAAATATTGACTGCCAACGGCATCCCGGCAATATGTGTTGGATAGGTTTCTATATTAACAGCCAGTGCTGTCGTCTTTCCACCCAGTCCACCCGGTCCGATTCCCAAATGGTTAATTTCCCGCAACAGTTCTTCTTCCAGCTTACGGATATGCGGAAGTTTAGAATGTTCTTCGGTATTTCTGGTAAGTGCTGTCTTCGCCAAAATTGCACTTTTTTCAAAGTCTCCACCCAATCCGACTCCTACTACCATAGGTGGACATGCATTTGGTCCTGCATCCCGGACAGCCTGTAATACAGATGCTTTGATGCCTTCTTCACCGTCTGCCGGTTTTAGCATAAATATTCGACTCATATTTTCACTTCCGAATCCCTTCGGTGCAATGAGTATCTCCAGATTTTCACCCGGTACAATATCATAGTGAATAATTGCCGGCGTATTATCTTTTGTATTTTCCCGGATCAAAGGATCCTTTACAACAGATTTTCTTAAATAACCGTCTGTATATCCCTGTCGAACACCTTCATTTATTGCATCCGTCAGATTCATTCCTTCTATATGTACATCCTGCCCCAGTTTTACGAAAACGATTGCCATTCCCGTATCCTGACAAATCGGTATTTCATCCTCTTCTGCAATCTGCATATTTTCACATAACTGTCCCAGTATCTGCTTTCCGATTGCACTATCTTCCTCCTCTGCTGCCTGCTTGATCTTCTGTTCCATATCCGGAGACAGTTTCCGATTCGCTTCTATACACATTTCTTTGACTGTCTGTATAATGCAATCCGTATTTATCACTTTCATCTGTATTATTCTCCTTTGTCAATCACCAAATAGTTGTTCCTCATCGCTGATCTCTTCTGCAAAATATGAATGTCCCTTTTTTCTGCGAATGAAATCCGACAATTTAAATAACAACCATACAATCAGCAGTATTACAAATAAAGCTGCTATTCCTGCCACAATATATAATACGACTCCGTTCAGACTATCTGTGATTCCAAAAACATCAAAAAATTTCTTAAAGTCCATATTATAATCCCCCTTTCACCCATTCTTTTGTCTATATACCTTCTTTACCCACGTTTCCAATTAAGTTTTATTATAACATTTCTGTTTTTCCCACACAATTCACTTTATTTACAATAATTCTGCACTTTTTATAATAGTTTCAACATATTCCGTTGATATTTGACAATAAAAGAAAGAAAAGGAAGCAGAAAGATCACCTGCTTCCCTTCTATCGCTTGCTTATCATTACAATCATCATTGCAATGATTCCCGTATTATTCCTCTGTTGGATTCTCGTCTGCTTCCTCAGGAATATCATCAACTGCTTCCTCTACAGTTCCTACATCCTGTTCTTCTGCTAACTGAGACTCCAGATTCCTGATATCTGCTTCCGGATCACTGTCACGCACCTTCGCTACACTTGCTACATGAATATTATTCTCGGTATCCATGTTAATCAGCTTAACTCCGGATGTTACACGACTTAACTGTGAAATATCCTTACAATATAAACGGATCACAATACCTTCTGTAGAAATCAGCATAATCTCATTATCTTCGTTTACAGCCTTTACTCCTACTACATTTCCGGTCTTTTCATTGATCTTATAACACTTAACGCCCTTACCGCCACGATTCTGCGGAGTAAATTCATCCATAGAGGTACGCTTACCCATACCATTTTCTGATACGATCAGAAGATCTTCTCCCTGCGTATCCATCTGCATTCCGACTACTTCATCTCCGGCACTTAAGTTCATACCCTTAACACCCATAGAAGTACGTCCTGTGCTTCTGACATCCTTTTCTAAGAACCGGATACACATACCCAGCTTTGATACTAAAAGGATCTCTTTTTTATTGTTGGTTGACTTTACTTCGATCAGTTCATCTCCGTCTCGAAGTGTAATCGCAGCCAGACCATTCTTTCGAATATTCTGGAACTCTACGATCGGTGTCTTTTTAACCATACCATTCTTTGTTGCCATGAACAGATATCTTCCAGGTTTAAATTCCCGAATTGGAATTACGGCTGTAATCTTCTCATTTGGAAGCATCTGAAGCAGATTTACGATTGCTGTTCCTCTGGCTGTTCTGCCTGATTCCGGTATTTCATATGCCTTTAACCGGTATACGCGACCCATGTTGGTAAAGAACATGATAAAATGATGTGTAGTTGTCATGATCAGTTCTTCGATAAAGTCGTCCTCAATCGTCTGCATACCCTTGATTCCCTTACCGCCTCGATTCTGAGACCGGAAGTTATCAATGGTCATACGCTTGATATATCCCAGCTTTGTCATTGCAATCACTGTATTTTCCCGCTTGATCAGTTCCTCATCGGTAATATCATCCTCATCCGGTCCGATTGCGGTTCTTCGATCATCTCCGTATTTTGTGGAAATGATCAACAGTTCTTCCTTGATAACACCTAACAGCTTTTTCTCATCTGCCAGAATTGCCTTTAATTCTGCGATTCTCTCTATCAGCTCTCGATACTCATTCTCGATCTTATCGCGTTCCAGACCTGTCAAAGCACGCAGACGCATATCTACGATAGCCTGTGACTGTGCATCCGATAATCCGAATTCTTCCATCAGCTTTTCTTTTGCTTCTGCTACATTTTTGGATCCCCGGATGATCTGAATCACACGTTCGATATTATCCAATGCAATCAACAAACCCTGTAAAATATGAGCACGTTCTTCTGCTTTGTTTAATTCATACTTCGTTCTTCTGGTAACGACATCCTCCTGATGCTTCAGATAGTATCCCAGCATCTCTAACAGATTCAGAATCTTTGGCTGATTGTCTACCAGTGCCAACATAATGACACCAAAGGTATCCTGTAGCTGCGTATGCTTATACAGCTTTTTAAGAACAATATTTGCATTTGCATCCTTCTTTAACTCGATGACAACTCGCATTCCTTCACGGGAGGACTCATCACGCAGGGCAGTGATTCCTTCGATCTTCTTATCCTTTACCAGCTCCGCTATCTTCTGAATCAGTCTTGCCTTATTTACCATATATGGAAGCTCTGTAATAACGATTCTCTGCTTTCCGTTTGGCATAGGTTCAATATTCGAAATAGCACGAACCTTTACCTTTCCACGTCCGGTTCTATAGGCTGCATCAATCTCACTGGTTCCCAGTATCTGTGCTCCGGTTGGAAAATCCGGTCCCTTAATGATCTGAAGGATTTCTTCAATATCCGTCTCTCGATCCTCTAACACCCGGTTATCAATTATTTTTACAACTGCATCGATAACCTCACGCAGATTATGAGGTGGTATATTTGTAGCCATACCAACTGCTATACCGGATGTACCATTTACCAAAAGATTTGGAAACCGGCTTGGAAGTACGGTCGGTTCCTTCTCTGTCTCATCAAAGTTTGGTATAAAGTCTACCGTATCTTTATTAATATCCGCTAACATCTCCATGGATATCTTAGACAGTCTTGCTTCTGTATATCGCATAGCAGCAGCGCCATCACCATCGACAGAACCAAAGTTACCGTGTCCGTCAACCAGCATGTAACGTGTATTCCATTCCTGTGCCAGCTTTACAAGTGCTTCATATATGGAACTGTCTCCATGTGGGTGATACTTACCCATGGTATCACCTACGATACGGGCACATTTACGATGTGGCTTATCCGGACCGTTATTCAACTCTATCATGGAATAAAGAATTCTTCTCTGTACCGGCTTTAGCCCATCTCTTACATCCGGCAGTGCTCTGGCTGCAATAACACTCATAGCGTAATCGATATAGTTACGTTCCATGGTCTTCTGCAGGTCTATATCATGTACTTTATCAAAGATTGTACTGTCGTCCATCTTCTATCCTCCATTCCCTAAATATCCAGATTCTTAACAAATTTAGCATTTGCTTCTATGAATTCTCTTCTTGGCTCTACCTTATCACCCATCAGCGTATTAAATGTCAGATCAATTTCTGATTCATTTTCTTCATCGATCGCTACCCGTAATAAGATTCTCTGTTCCGGATCCATGGTTGTTTCCCATAGCTGATCCGGATCCATTTCACCCAGACCCTTATACCGCTGAATCTTATTATTGGTATCTCTTCCTACTTCTTTCAGGATCTTATCCAATTCCTCATCACTGTAGGCATACCATACCTTCCGGTTCTTCTCCAGCTTATAAAGTGGTGGCTGTGCCAGGTATACATGTCCCTGACGGATCAGCTCCGGCATAAACCGATAGAAGAAGGTCAAAAGCAGTGTTGCAATATGTGCTCCATCTACATCGGCATCTGTCATAATAATGATTTTTCCGTACCGCAGCTTTGCAATATCAAAATTATCATGAATACCCGTACCAAATGCTGTGATCATAGCCTTGATTTCTTCATTTACCAATATCTTATCAATTCTGGCTTTTTCTACATTCAGAATCTTACCACGCAGTGGCAGGATTGCCTGGGTTGCTCTGTTTCTGGCTGTTTTTGCGGAACCGCCGGCGGAATCACCCTCTACGATATAAATCTCGCAGTTTTCCGGATTTGTATCGGAGCAGTCAGCCAACTTACCCGGCAATGCCATATTATCTGCCAGATTACTCTTTCTGGCAACGTCTCTTGCCTTTCTGGCTGCGATTCTGGCTCTCTGTGCCAAAGCTGCTTTATTAATAATAATCTTTGCAATTGATGGATTCTGCTCCAGAAAATAAGTTAACTGTTCTGAAACAATACTTTCTACCGCACTTCTTGCTTCGGAGTTACCCAGCTTCTGCTTTGTCTGCCCTTCAAACTGAGGATCCTCGATCTTAATGCTGACAATAGCAGTTAGGCCTTCTCTCAGATCATCACCGGATAAATTATCTTCCTTTTCCTTTAACAGCTTATTCGTTCTGGCATAATCATTAAATACCTTTGTAATTGCACTTCTAAAACCGGTTAAGTGCATACCACCTTCCGGTGTATTAATATTATTTACAAAGCTATACGTGGACTCATTATAAGAATCATTATGCTGAAGTGCCACTTCTACTAAAATGCCATCTTTTTCGCCTTCACAGTATATAACCTTATCATATAATGGATCCTTATGACGGTTGATGTAAGAAACAAATTCCTTTATGCCACCTTCATAATGGAAAGTACGCTCCTTTACCGGATCTTCTCTTTTATCATTTAAATTAATCTTCAATGCCTTTGTCAGGAATGCAGTCTCACGCAGACGTACCTTCAGGGTATCGAAGTTATAAACAGTCGTATCAAAGATCTCCGGATCCGGTTTAAATGTAACCTTGGTTCCTGTATGCTCAGAGGTTCCTACCTCTTTCAGCTTATACATAACCTTTCCTCTTTCGTACCGCTGTCTGTATACCTTTCCGTTACGGCTGACTTCTACCTCCAGCCATTCAGAAAGCGCATTTACAACAGAAGCACCTACGCCATGCAGACCACCGGATACCTTGTATCCTCCACCGCCGAACTTTCCACCGGCATGAAGAATCGTAAATACAACTTCTACGGCCGGAATACCCGCCTTTGCCTGTATATCAACCGGAATTCCCCGGCCATTATCTACGACTGTAATAGAATTATCTTCATTTATCGTAACATCTATGACGGAACAATATCCCGCAAGAGCTTCGTCCACTGCATTATCTACAATCTCATATACCAGATGATGTAGTCCTCGTTCAGAAGTACTTCCGATATACATACCTGGCCTTTTACGAACGGCTTCCAGACCTTCCAGTATCTGAATTTGATCAGCTCCATACTCGTTTGCCATTTTTCTTCCTCCTAATATACATGTCCTTCTACTACTTTATATACCTTATTTATCTTCATTCTCTCTTTAATAAAATCATCATATCCTGTACAGGTTATAATTGTCTGAATATTATCAATAGAGTGTAATAAATAATCTCTTCTCATCTCATCCAACTCTGACATAACATCATCCAATAACAAAATTGGTGTATCATTAATTAGCTGTTTTACAATTTCTATCTCTGCCAGCTTCAGTGCCAACGCTGCTGTTCTTTGCTGTCCCTGGGAACCGAATCTTCTTACTTCTATATCATCGATATAAAAGCTCATATCATCTCTGTGCGGTCCACATTGTGTTGACTGGTATTTCAGATCCTGTTCCTGCTTTTGTCTCATTACTTCTTCATATTGATTTTCCTCTACACTTCCTTCGTAACAGATATGCAGATGTTCTTTTCCTCCCGTCAAATGAGAATGAATACTCTGCAATATATCATTTAATTGATGAATGAAGGTTTTTCTGGACCGAATCAGTTCTCTTCCATATTGAATCAACTGTTGATCCCATACTTCAAGGGTATCCTTTAATTCCGGCTTATAATAAATCTGTTTTAAAAGATTATTCCTTTGATTCAAAACTTTATTATAATTCGTATAATGATATAGATACAGTTTATCTAACTGGCATAATTCAAGATCAAGAAACCGTCTTCGTTCTGCCGGTCCGTTTTTTATAATACTCAAATCCTCAGGAGAAAAGAATATAACATTGGCAACACCAAACAGCTCCCCGCTTCTCTTTATAGGAATTCCGTCAATAGCAATTCCTTTCGAACGATTTTTTCTTAAATGCATATCAATCCTACGACAAATATCCATCTTATTTACATGGGTCCGTATATGTGATTCATCTGCTCCAAATCTTATAATATCCCGATCTTTACTTCCCCGATGAGACTTTGTCGTTGCCGATAAATAAATCGATTCCAGTATATTTGTTTTTCCCTGAGCATTATTTCCATACAGAATCGTCGTGCCGGAATCAAAGTCTATATTCAAATATTCATAATTGCGATAATTTTTCAATTCCAGGGATTGAATATACATACTACCAGCCTGCTACTTTTCTATTTTTATGGTCTGATTATCATAAGATACTTCATCTCCGGGATAAAGCTTTCTTCCTCTTCTTGTATCAATCTCACCATTTACAGCTACTTCTCCATTCTGGATAACTTCCTTTGCTACTACACCGGAATCTACCAGTCCTGCTGCCTTCAGTGCCTGCCCCAGTTTTATAAATTCATCTCTCAGCTTTACTACTTCCATGTATTATGCATCCCTTTCTATACAGCAGTTGTACTTATATTGACCGGAAGAATTACATAACGATAAGTCTCATCATCATCCTTTATATAGCAAGGAGCCTTCTGGTTCATAAAGTAAATACTTACTTCTTCATCATCAATGACACGAAGAGCATCCATCAAGAGCTTTGGATTAAATCCTATGATCAGATCCTTTCCTTCTTTTCTGGTATCCAATTCCTCATTCATGGAACCGAGAACGGAATCAATCTTCATATATATGGTGTCATTTTTAATATTTATAATAATCGGCTTCTTATCGGATTCCTTTATTAACAGAGAAGCACGATCAATACAATTTAAGAAATCCCGCTTATTAATAATCACCTTTGTTTCATAATCGTTGGTCAACATCTGATTGATCTTATAATATTCGCCCTCCAGAAGACGAGAAACAACCTTTGTCTCACCAAACTCAAATAATATATGCTTATCTGTGAAGTAGATATCGACATAGTCATCGGTTCCACCTTCCAGAATTTTACTTACTTCATTCAAAGTCTTTCCCGGAACAACCACCTTTATCAGATCATGATGTTCTTTTAAAGCTACATTACGAATCGATATTCTGTGACCATCCAGAGAAACAATCTTCATGTTGTTTCCTTCTATTTCGAATAATTCGCCGCTCATCAGCTTTGTACTTTCATTTTCTACTGTAGAAAATATAGTTTGTCTGATAAATTCCTTTACTGTAAATTGAGATAAACTGATACCTTTATTCCGTTCTACCTCCGGTAAAAGAGAAAAGTCATCTCCGGATTTGCCGGAAATCACAAACTTTGATTTTTCACAACGGATCGTAGCCTGATAGTTTTCATTGGTTTCAATCAGAATCTCGCTATCAGGAAGCTTTCTTATATATTCAAAAAATAGCTTTGCATCAATGGCTATTTTACCAGGATCCTGAATGGAACCTTCTACATAAGTCTCGATACCTAATTCCATATCAGTTGCAGTTAACTTAATCTTATCTTCTGCTTCGATCAGAATACATTCCAGAATCGGAAGTGTAGTCTTATTGGAAACAGCTTTCATAGCAGTGCTAACGGATGAAAGTAAATCCGCTTTCGAACATGTGATTTTCATAATGTGAAAAACTCCTTTCCCCCGGCCGGGATAAAAAACAATATATAAATATTTAAATGATTTCCGTCTTATTCGTAGTAGGGGCAGTGGATATGTTAATAACCCCACTGAACCATTGAAAATAAAGGAATCATGATATTCAAAAGTCTGTTAAAAAGGATCCTGAAACCTGTTAAAAAGGATCACTTATCAACAGGGTGAAAAGAAATGTGAATCATAAATAAACAAAAGAAACATAGTTATGCACATTTATTCACAATCTGTCCACCTGTTATAAACAGATTAAGAAGGAATAATTTTCTTCTTAATCGTATCAATCGTAGAAGCTAAGTTCTGATCGGTTTCCATACGATCCTTGATCTTATCAATGGAATGCATAACAGTAGAATGATCCTTTCCTCCAAAGTAATCACCGATGGATTCCAAAGACTTCTCTGTCATAGTACGGCAAAGATACATGGAAATCTGTCTTGCCTGAGCAATATCAGCACTTCGTCTGGTTGAAAGAATATCTTCCTTTGAAATGCCCAGATGTTCACTTACGATATCGGTGATAAGCGAAGGTGTTACTTCACGGTTCGTATTCTTTGATATAAAATCCCGAAGGGTTTCTTCTGCAAAAGGAACGGTGATTGGCTGTTTGTCCAGCTTGGAGAATACACTGATTTTATTCAAAGCACCCTCCAGCTCACGAATATTGGAAACAATATGCGTGGCAATATACTGAATAACATCATCCGGTATATTAATATTATCCTGTTCTGCGCGTTTTCGAAGAATCGCCATACGAGTCTCATAATCCGGTGATTGGATATCAACGGGAAGTCCCCATTCGAGACGAGACTTAATACGATCCTCCAGGTTTTCAATCTCCTTCGGAGCCTTATCAGAAGATATGACAATCTGTTTACCGGCTTCATGAAGGACATTAAAGGTATGGAAAAACTCCTGCTGTGTAGATTCCTTTCCTATTATAAACTGAATATCATCCAATAAAAGAAGGTCAATGTTACGATATTTATTACGGAATTCTTCTGTTTTGTTCTTTTTTAATGCTTCAATCAGTTCGTTAGTAAAGGTTTCACTTGTAACATATAATACTTTTGCATTTTTATTATGTTGAAGAACGTAGTGACCGACGGAATGCATAAGATGAGTCTTACCAAGTCCTACGCCTCCATATAAAAATAATGGATTGAATGCCTGTGCCGGTGCTTCCGCAACTGCAACGCAGGCAGCATGAGCATGGCGGTTATTGTCACCTACGACAAAAGTATCAAAGGTATAGCGTGGATTCAGATTACTTGCTTCCATATTATATTCCATATAATTGTCGGAAGAAGCAACCGGAGCAGCTTCCTGTGTAATTTCATCCGGGGAAGAAATCAACTTAATATCATAGTCTTCATTCATTACAATCTGAATCGAAGCCTTAATAAACATGTCATACATTTTCGTTTTAAGAAATTCGATTCCCCGTTGTCCCAGTGTATCATCCGCTAATAAATAGATGGTATGATCCTTTACGTCATATATTTTCAGTGGACGAATCCAAGTATTAATGGTAATCGGTGCAACTCCGTGTTCTAACTGAATGGAGTAAAGAATCTTTTCCCAGTTTTCTTCAATTTTCTCTTTTATAGCATTCATAGATGAAAGCAACCTTTCAAAGTTATTTCCTTATAAAATAAGTAACAAAGGGCACAAAAAGACCCATATATAATATATAACAAATTTTCATTTTTCGCAAGAAAAAGGGGGATTATTTCCATTTACTGTTTAACATAATGTCATTCCCATAAGAATGTAAAAATATGGTATTCACAGAATCAACAGTTGATATTTCAGAGAAAAATGCAGAAATCAGAAAAAAATCCACACGTAAAACAAGAGTTTTCCACAGGTTATACACAAATTGTTGATAACATTATGTTAAGTACAAAATAAACTTTACGAAAATTATGCTTGACTGTTGAAACGCTTTTCCATATAATAAATTAGGTGTTTTTTCATAAAAGCCATATTTGGAAAATAATAAAATAGTTAAATATAGATTTAACTAATGGTCGAAGGAGGTGTATAGAAATGAAAATGACATTTCAGCCAAAGAAGAAGTCTCACGCAAGAGTTCATGGATTCAGAAAGAGAATGAGCACAGCTAATGGCAGAAAGGTGTTATCTGCAAGAAGAGCAAAGGGTAGAAAGCACTTAACTGTATAGTTCGCATACAATAGCGAGTATCGTCTAATCTCACAGTTTTCGCTGTGAGATTAATTTTATATTCAGTAGGTAAAAGTATGAGACATTACAATTCTTTGAAAAACAGCAGAGAATTTGGAAACGTATATCGGTGCGGCAAGTCATTTGCCAATAAGTATCTGGTGATGTACGTTTTGGAGAAGACTGATAATGAGAATCGACTGGGAATATCTGTAAGTAAGAAAGTAGGAAACAGTGTTGTTCGACATCGAATTACAAGATTGATCAGAGAAAGCTACCGCCTTCATCAGGCAGAGCTGAAGCAGGGATATGATATCGTAGTTGTAGCCAGAGTTGCTGCAAAGGGACATGGTTATCGGGATATTGAACGTGCATTTCTGCATCTGGCAGGATTACATCACATTGAAAAGAAGATGATAGTATGAAAAAAGTATGTTTAGCATTGATTCGATTTTATCAGATTTATTTGTCACCCTTAAAAGGGCATGGAACTTGTAGATTTTATCCGACTTGTTCTCAGTATGCAATAGAAGCAATTCAAAAATATGGCGTTGGAAAAGGCACTCTATTGGCAGTCTGGAGAATACTTCGGTGTAACCCGTTCTCCAAGGGAGGTTATGACCCGGTTCCATAAAGGAGGTTAATATGATTTTTTTAACTGCACAGGGAGGTATATTAGGCCCCTTTTGTTGGCTGTTAGGAAAGATTTTAAATTGGATTTATGTAGGTTTATCAAGTGTAGGAATTGAGAATCTGGCACTGTGTATCATTATATTTACATTGGTTGTAAAGTTGATTTTACTTCCGTTTACGCTTCGTCAGCAGAGAGGCAGTAAGATTAATCAGATGATACAGCCGGAGCTTCAGAAGGTTCAGAAGAAGTATAAGAATAAGACAGATCAGGATTCTATGCTGAAGATGCAGCAGGAGACTCAGGCAGTTTATAGAAAGTACGGTACCAGTATGACAAACGGATGTCTGGTAACATTTATTCAGTTACCGATTATCTATGCATTGTATCGTGTTATCTATAATATACCGGCATATGTACCGGAGATTAAAGCCCTTTACGAGCCAATTGCACAGCAGATATTGAAGGTAAATGATTATGCCAATACATTATCTACTTTTGTAACAGATAATAAAATATCAACGGCATCAAAGGCAATTAATACCTTAACAAAGCTGGATCCATCCAGTGTAACGGATAATAATATTATCGATATTATCTCACAGTTCAGTGCAACACAATGGGATAAGTTTGAATCATTATTTACAGGAAATGATGGATTGATCAATGCCATTACTACCAATGTACCGCAGATAACAGATCTGAATCAGTTTGTATTAGGTATCAATATATCGGAAGCACCCGGCTGGAAAATCAGTTGGGCACTGATTATTCCAATCTCAGCAGCATTGTTCCAGTTCTTGAGTACAAAGACGATGCAGGCAGTTCAACCGGATATGACAGGTGGTGATCAGACAGCCGCACAGACAGCTGCTATGACAAAGTCAATGATGTACAGTATGCCATTGATGTCATTGTTTTTCTGTATTACATTACCGGCAGGTATCGGTATCTACTGGTCGATCAGTGCATTGATCAGTTTGATTACACAGTTGGGTGTAAATCTGTACTATGATAAGATCGCCGACAAGGACAAGATCTTAGAGAAGCAGATGGAAAAGGCTAAGAAAAAGAAAAAGAAGAACAAGAAGTCATTCATGGAAAAAATGATGGAAGCTGCAGGAGCAGCAGACACTTCAAATAACTCTTCAAACAGCGTTGCAGGGACGAATCTGAAGAGTTATAACAGTAATTCTGGTGAAGGTGGTGTAACAAACTACCGTAAGGGAAGTATCGCGTCAAAGGCAAATATTATGCAGCAGTACAATACGCAGAACAGCCAGAATAACAAGGAGGAATAGGGATGGAATTTATCGAATTTAAAGGAAAAACAGTCGATGATGCCATTACAGAAGCAACGATTCAGTTTGGCATTACCAGTGATGAGCTAATATATGAAGTAATCGATAAGGGCAGCACAGGAATCTTAGGATTTATCAATACGAAGCCGGCTATTATCCGTGCTAAGAAGAAGGAAACATTTGAGGATATCGTTCAGGATTTCTTAGATAAAATGTTTGAAATTATGGGAATAGAAGCAGTGGTTGATATTACCTATAATGAAGAAGAAAAAACAATGGATATTAATCTGACAGGTCCTGAAATGGGTGTATTGATCGGTAAGAGAGGTCAGACACTGGATGCACTGCAAAAGATCGTACAGTCTGTAGTAAATAAGCACAGTGAAGACTTCATTCGTGTAAAGCTGGATACAGAGAACTATCGTGCAAGAAGAAAAGATACGTTGGAAAATCTGGCAAGAAATATCTCTTACAAGGTAAAGAGAACGAAGAAGTCTGTCGTACTGGAGCCAATGAATCCATACGAAAGACGGATTATTCATTCTACCCTTCAGAATGACAAGTATGTAAGTACCAGAAGTGAAGGAGAAGAACCATTCCGAAGAGTCGTTGTGTACTATAATCGTTCAAAGTAAGAATGAACGAAAAAGGGCCGGTGCAAGATAAGAATAGGCTTATTTTGCCAGCCCTTTTTCTGTATATAAGGAGGAAACTATGTACCAGAAAGATACAATCGCGGCTATCGCAACCGGGATGACCAATGCAGGGATTGGTATAATCAGAGTCAGTGGAGAGGATGCAATCCGAATCGCTGATCAGGTATTTCAGGCTAAGAATCCAACTAAAAAACTGAATCAACTGGCTGGATATACGGCATTGTATGGTAATATCTGTGATGGTGATACTGTGTTAGATGAAGCTGTATGTCTGGTTATGCGTGCTCCTTATTCTTATACAACGGAAGATGTGGTAGAGATACAGTGTCATGGTGGTATTGTGATGCTGCGAAAGATACTGGAGCTGGTAGTAAAAACAGGTGCAAGACCGGCAGAACCCGGCGAATTTACAAAGCGTGCATATCTGGGAGGAAGAATCGATATTACGCAGGCAGAATCGGTTATGGATATGATAAGTGCGAAAAATGAGCTGGCTGCCAAATCCTCTGTGTCTCAGCTTCAGGGAAGTCTGTCAAAAAAAATAAAAGATATACGGTCGATGATACTGGAGCAGGTAGCATATATTGAATCTGCTCTGGATGATCCGGAAAACTATAGCCTGGACGGATATAGCGATAAATTAAAGATTCCAATTAGTGATACGGTAAAACAGATCGATGCGCTGATACAGACAGCAGATGAAGGAAAGATGATAAAGGAAGGAATCCAAACAGTAATTCTCGGAAAACCCAATGCAGGAAAGTCATCACTGCTGAATCTCCTGCTTGGAGAAGAACGGGCCATTGTAACGGATGTTGCAGGAACAACCAGAGATACGTTAGAAGAAGATACTGTTATACAGGGAATTCCATTAAAAATCATAGATACAGCCGGTATCCATGATACCGTGGATATTGTGGAAAAGATAGGCGTTGATAAAGCGAAAAAACAGATTGAGGATGCAGATCTGGTGCTTTATGTTGTCGACGGTGCCAGGCCGTTAGATCCGGATGATACTGAGATTATGGGACTTTTGAAGGATCAAAAGGTTATTATTATAGTAAATAAAAGTGATGTGGAGCAAATTGTGGATAAGTCGTGCATAACTTCACAGTTACAGGCACCGATTGTGGAAATGTCAGCAAAAACCGGAGAAGGGCTTACAAAATTACATGATTGCTTGAAGAATATGTTCTTCCATGGTAAGCTGTCCATGAATGATGAAGTATATATTACAAATCTCAGACATAAACAGGCATTGGTAGAAGCAAAAAACAGTCTGATGCAGGTACTGAGCAGTATTGAACAACAAATGCCGGAGGATTTTCTGACTATTGATCTGATGTCAGCATATGAACAACTGGGATATATTCTGGGAGAAGAACTGGAAGATGATCTGGCAAATGAGATATTCAGTAAATTCTGTATGGGAAAGTAGGAAGGAAGAGAAGTATGCCACAAGTAGAAGAATCCTATGATGTCGTGGTAGTAGGTGCCGGACATGCCGGATGTGAAGCGGCACTGGCAACCGCCAGAACGGGACTGGAAACAATTATATTTACGGTTAGTATGGATAGTGTAGCTATGATGCCCTGTAATCCAAATGTCGGAGGAAGTTCTAAGGGACATCTGGTAAGAGAAATCGATGCTATGGGCGGTGAAATGGGAAAGAATATAGATAAAACCTATATTCAGTCCAAGATGCTAAATGAGTCAAAGGGTCCTGCCGTTCATTCTCTTCGGGCACAGGCAGATAAAGCAGAATACTCCAGAGCTATGCGGATGACATTACAAAATACAGATCATCTGACATTGCGACAGGCAGAGGTAACAGAACTTCTGGCAGAAGGAAAGACAATTACAGGTGTTAAGACATATTCGGGAGCAATCTATCATGCTAAGGCAGTCATACTATGCACAGGTGTATATTTGAAGGCAAGATGTATCTATGGAGATGTCAGTTATCCAACCGGGCCAAATGGATTGCAGGCGGCCAATCATCTGACCGATTCTTTGATTCAGCTTGGAATACCGGTTCGACGATTTAAGACGGGAACACCTGCCAGAATCGATAAGAGAAGCATCGACTTTAGCAAGATGTCAGAGCAGTTCGGAGATGAGCATATTGTTCCGTTTTCATTTACAAACAAGGAAGAGGATATAAAGCGGGAGCAGATTTCCTGCTGGTTGACTTATACAAATGAAACAACACATGAGATTATTCGTCAGAATGTAGATCGGTCTCCACTGTTTTCCGGTGCTATAGAAGGAACCGGTCCACGGTACTGTCCATCGATCGAGGATAAGGTTATGAAGTTCCCCGATAAGGATCGGCATCAGGTATTTATCGAACCGGAGGGTGAATATACGAATGAGATGTATATCGGTGGCATGTCCAGCTCTCTGCCGGAGGATGTTCAGTATGCGATGTATCGAAGTGTGCCGGGACTGGAGCATGCAAAGATTGTAAGAACCGCTTATGCAATCGAATATGACTGTATCGATGCGACACAGCTAAAGGCTTCTTTGGAATTCAAGGAGTATCCGGGATTATTTGCCGGTGGACAGTTTAATGGAAGCTCCGGATATGAAGAGGCAGCCGCACAGGGATTTATGGCAGGGGTCAATGCGGCCAGAAAGCTGCAGGGAAAGGAACCTGTGATCTTAGATCGTTCTCAGGCCTATATCGGGGTATTGATTGATGATTTGGTAACGAAGGAAACACAGGAGCCATATCGAATGATGACATCGCGGGCTGAGTATCGACTGCTTTTGCGGCAGGACAATGCGGATCTGCGGCTTACGGATATCGGACATGAGATTGGTCTGATCGACGAGGCTCGCTATCAGGTATTTTGTGAAAAGAGAAGACTGATCCGGGAAGAAATAAAAAGACTGGAATCCATTACAGTAGGTGCAGGAAAGAAGATCCAGACATTTCTGGAGAGTGTAGAAAGTACTCCGCTTAAGACGGCGGCGACGCTGGCAGATCTGATTCGGCGTCCGGAGCTTAGCTATGAAAGGATAGCTCCAATCGATGAAGAGAGAAAAGAACTTCCTTCGGATGTAATCGAGCAGATTAATATAGAATTAAAATATGAGGGATATATAAAGAGACAACAACAGCAGGTAGAGCATTTTAAGAAACTGGAAAGAAGGCAGATACCAAGCGATATTGATTATGATGCAATTGGAAATCTACGCAGGGAGGCCAGACAGAAGTTAAATGCGATACGACCGGCATCGGTTGGTCAGGCATCAAGAATCTCCGGGGTATCTCCGGCCGATATATCGGTACTGTTAATCTATCTGGGAAAATAATGGAATGAAATAAGAGGAAATATGCGAATGAAAGAGCTACAGGAAAAGGCTGAGCAGCTTGGAATTGTCATAACGGATCAGCAGGCAGAACAGTTTCAGATTTATTATGACAGATTGATCGAGAAGAATAAAGTTATGAATCTGACTGCAATTACCGAATATCAGGAGGTCATCGATAAGCATTTTATCGATAGTATTCTTCTGGGAACGGTAATGGATCTGTCAAAAGAACAGTCAATGATCGATGTAGGAACCGGAGCCGGATTCCCCGGGATACCGTTGAAGATTGTATATCCGGAGCTGGAGATTACATTATTGGATTCCCTGAATAAACGTGTAAAGTTTCTGGAGGAAGTAGTAGCGGAGTTGAAGCTTCAGAATATACAGGCTGTGCATATGCGGGCAGAGGATGGTGGTCAGAGTAAGGAACATCGGGAGCAGTATGATATCTGTGTATCCCGGGCGGTTGCAAATCTGGCTACCTTATGTGAGTATTGTCTGCCATTTGTGAAAAAGGGTGGTTGTTTTGTATCCTACAAGGCAGCAAAGACGGAAGAAGAGCTTACGCAGGCAGAGCATGCCATAAAGGTGCTGGGTGGAAAAATAAAAACGGTAAAAGAATTAAGTCTCCCGGATGCGGAAGGCAAGAGAACTCTGGTTGTAATCGAAAAGATTGCAAAGACTCCAAAGCAGTATCCGCGAAAGGCAGGCGTTGCTTCGAAGGAACCGATTCAAAAGAAATGATGAAACGAAAAACCACTGAAGGAATCAGTGGTTTTTTCGTTTCTCTTTTCTTTTTTCCCGCAGCTCAATCTGGCGGTTACGAATCGTTTCTACATCGGATTTTTTAATAGGTATAATGGTCTTTATAGCAAATAGTTTTCCGGAGCAAGAGGTTTTAATCCGGATCATTCCTTTCTGATATCCATGATACCAGCATTTTCCTACACTGACATAGGAAGATTGATTGTAAGAAAACCATTTGATCTTCTTTGATATCTTGCGACGACACTTATAGCATCGGAATGTGGTGATGTCCTTATCTTCCATGATCTCATTTCTGTGATCAAAACCACGACTGATATGCTCTGCATAGGATTGATGATAGGAGTGGATCTCCTGTTCCTTTGCCTTTGGTTCGTGGTAATAGTCATAGGAATACTGATCATGCAGGTTCTTCTTGGATAACTGTTGGAAGATCGCTGCTGTATACCTTGCATCGTTGATTGCGGTATGGAAATCTTCTGTGGTAGGAAGCTCTAAGGCTGTGACTGCCCGCTCCAGCTTGCACGCACCCATATCGGGATACGATTCTGCAAAGATGGACTGTATGTTATAATACTTAAACGGCTCAGTAAAATTCTTAATATAGTAATAATCCATATTCTTCTGAAGCTGTGTCAGATCGCTGGGTCCCCAGGTACCAAACATATAGTTAGAACCACACCAAGCTTTAAATTCTTTACAGACCATTTCAAATGGCTGTCCGGTTCGAAGATAGGTTTCATCGTAGTTCAACATCTGACGGATGTGATTATGAAGGTACTTATATACACGAGGCTTCACGATCCGGCTGAATTCATCTACTACTTCAAAAGCATCATTCAATTTAACGGCACCGATCTCAATGATCTCGAACGGAAGTCTGGGATTCTCATAATCCGGTCCTTTTGGACACTGATTCCACTCCAGGTCAAAAATAATGTAATGCATATCCTTGTATTATGTACGTATTAAGAAGGCATTCGGGTAACTTTTGAACTGCTGATCTCACCCTCTAATGACTTGTGAATATCATGTAATGTTTCATTAGCTTCAGAAGCAGCCAGTTTGCTGTCACCGGATAGCTGAACGACCTGCTTGGTGATGCGATCATTACTATTCACAACACGTACCATGTTCTCCTGATTTTTTTTCATAATAAGCTTCGTGCAGAGCTTCTGTTGCTCGATCAACTCATTATTTAATCTTATGTTATCAGCCTTCAGTTCTTCTACAGAGGCAATTAAAGCTTCCATTCGCTGGTTCATGGAGAGTTCTTCTCGCTTAGCAACGGAATAAAGTCCTTTTTCCACCTTAGTTAGTTCGTTCTGTTTATCCATGGAACGGTTTGTGATTTCGTCTACCTTGCGGATAATGCTATCTACCAGAAAATAAGTATCTGTCACTACGATAAGACCAAAGGCTATAATTAACTCTAACCGCTCCGGCATAGTAGCAATTAAGTATATCATTGTAACAAATGCTGCCATCATAGCAACGGAGCTGATCAGCAAGTTCGTTTTAATTTTCTGTTTCATGTAACATCCCTCTTTCACCGATACATCTAGTTGCTTTTAGGATAGCATATTTAGATAGGAAATACAAGGTTGCTTTAGTCGAAAGCATCAACGATAAGGCCGTCAACCGGTTGCATATACATATCGTCGGTAACCGGTTTATAGTAAGTATCATCCACATAATCGGTGAATCCATTTGGTGCCTGATAGATCTCACCGGTGTCTGTGTTATATACACGTTCATAACCCATGATAGCATCTGTTTGTTTTTGGCGCATAATATCTTCGCTGGCATTTCTGGACTCCCAGGAACTCATGATGATATCTGAGGTTTCATTGAGTGTCTGGCGAAGAGACATTGCATTTGATACCATTTGATCCCCCTGAGCCATTGTATTGTTGACAAAGGCATCGGTATAGTCGATAGAACTCAGACACTGTGACAGGATTGGCTGCCATTCCGTAAATTCATTTTCTGCAGATGTAATGGCACAGATATTGTATACCATATAGAAACCGGCACCAATGCTTGCACCATTTCCATTGGAAAAATCTACAACATCCGCCATGAACATGCCTTCACCGGCAGTGCCATAGCTGTCAGTAAAGGTGGCATGAAGAGTTGCCGAATTGATCGCATAGGCGGCCATATCGGAAGTGTCGGCAAAGGATTCCAGCGTTGTAAAGTCATTAAACTGCGGAAACTCATAACCGGCATAGCTTGCTTCTATCTGACTGGCATAAGAAGTATATTCCGAAAAGATCCGGTAAAAATTCTCAGTGGATGGATCGCTCAGAATCGGAGCGAAGGCCATGACGGCGTAGGTGCCTCCATATGTATTATAAGAAACCTGATAGTAGTTCTTATCGGACTCATTGTAAAGAAATGGCTGAGCCTTTAGTAAAAGGAATATCTGATTGACCGGCTGTTCCGGGTCGTATACACGGATTGTATGAATAATACCATAGCCACCGGTAGTAACTGTCCATCCGCTTGGAATCTGCATACTAAAGTCATCTGTCTGGTATGTCTCTAAGGTCACCTGACTGGCTCTGGTAGGAACGATAGTATAGTTTGAAGCGGGAGAGGAACTGTCATCAGAGGAGGAGCTGCTTCCGTTTTTCGCAATATCATCTGCCAGTCCCCACAGGTATTGATCGGAACTGATGGTATAGACGTCGGTTCCAACAACCAGGTTGTGCTGATTAAAAGAAAATGTATAAGCCCGGGCATCTGATAATGTGAAGATAAAGGAATCATCATAGTCCGAAGCAGTACGGTTGGTTTTCTGTTCAACCTGCAGTTTTGATAAGGCCTGGAACAGTCTGCCGATCGTTTCCTTATCATCTATTTGATATTCTTCTGAGGTTTCATGATTTCTCCGATAGAAAACAGAAACGACGTCATCGCTGTCAAAAGTACCGGCAAAGGTCTGAACATCCTTGTCATAAAGAGAAAAGATACTGCCTCCGACTCCGGAGCCGTCCTGTGAACGGCAGGAACAGAGAGAAAGTATCATAAGTAGGGTTAGTCCTAGTGCAATCCATTTTTTCATAGTCGTCCTCCTTTAAGATAGAATCACGTATCGTCTATTATTGATATAAAGATAAGTTCTATTATATAGAAAACAGGAAAAAATGGTTAGTTTACATTTGTCTCTATTTAAAAATGCAAGGATTATATGGATAAATGATCAGAAAGAAGTCGATCAATCAGGTCATAATGCAGATCAATCGCCTGATCACAGGCAGAGCGGTTGCCACTCTGCAGGGAAGAGAGCATAGCCATATGAGCAGAGTGGAGCTGCTGCTTCTGGTGAGAATCGGCACATTCCAGGGCTGTAGCAACCCAGTCTCGGTAGACGTCACAAACAGCATCCATGATAGCGATCCAGAAATGATTCCGGGAAGCCTGAACCAGAAGATAATGAAATTGTCGGTCCTGTTCTGCTTCCTCTAAGATTCCTTGTACAGGTGCAGAAAGAACATTTGTCAGTTCTGAAATATCAAAGGAACCACGATCAATAATAGACTGACAGGCAGACTTTTCCATTGTACGACGGAAGTCACAGATATCCTGTGGTGTAACGAGCTGAAGTATCAGAAAAAGACGAATCATTTCGGAAAGTTTTTTCGATATATTACCGGTGAAGTAGCTGCCTGATCCACGGCGGCTTTCAATAATTCCCATATTTTCCAGCGTGCGAAGAGCCTCCCTGGTGGAAGGACGACTGATCTCCAGTTCTTCTGCTAATGCACGTTCGGTAGGCAGGCGGTCACCAAGCTGTATGGTTCCGTCCTGCATTTTATTGCATAAATATTGGATTGCCTTTTGATATTCCTTTGCATTCGATGCCATGTCTCTGCTCCTTATGTATATATAGTAAGTAGTAGGGTTAAATAAACTGTGAAAAGAGAGAAGCACCACCTACGGTTAGGATACCGGAGACGGCTATGGACAAACCACTCATCGCACCCTCTACCTCCCCCATTTCTAAGGCTTTTGTGGTGCCAATCGCATGGGAGGCAGAGCCAATCGCAATGCCCTTGGCAATTGGTTCCTTGATGTGAAACCATTTACAGATAAATGGTGCCAGAATATTACCCAGAATACCGGTTATGATAATAACGGCAACGGTCAGAGTTACGTAGCCACCCAGTTCCTCGGATACGCCCATGCCAATCGCAGTGGTGATAGACTTCGGGAGAAATGTAATGTATTCTTCGTGAGACAGACCGAAGATCAGACTCATAACCAGAATACAGCAAAGGGTGGTCAGGACACCGGAGAGAATGCCTGCCAGAATTGCTTTCCAGTTACTTTTTAACAGCTCCAGCTTCTCATATAGCGGTACGGCAAGACATACGGTAGCCGGTGTCAGGAGGTAGCTTAAGTACTTCGCTCCGGTATAGTAGGTATCATAATCAATATGTGATACCAGCAGAATGAGAATCGTTATAATAATTGAAATCAGTAATGGATTGAAGATCGCCAGTTTAAACTTGTTTTTAAGAAGACAGCCCAGGCCGTATGCTACAATGCTGACAGTTACTCCAAAAAATACTGAATTATGAAATGCTTCCATTTATATCTTCCTTTCTTGCCTTACGCTTTTGTTCCAGACGAATCACGAGCTGAGTTACCTGACCGGTAACCAGCATGACGATAATTGTAGATAGAATCGTAATCACTACATAGGCAACCAGATTTGATTGAATAATTCCCCAGGAATCCATCAGACCAACAGCAGCCGGAATAAACATGAGTGGCATGATCTCGATTAAAAAAGTGGAGGTAGGTTTGACATCCTCCAGCTTAATGATTTTTAGCTGTAACAGCAGTAGCATAAGCAGCATACCGTAGATACAGGTGGGAATCGGAAGAGGGAGAAAGGTATGTAGGAGTTCTCCCGCAAAGGAAACAATGAGAATAATACAAAATTGTCGAATGTACTTCATAGTAACAATAGCCTCTTTTCAAAAATTGGTCTTACCAATTATACAGCTATAAAAATAGGAAGTCAATGAGATATTAGTGTGATTTAAACGATTATCAATATAAGAAACGCCGAATACGGAAAGGATGTATTCGGCGGAGTTGTTGGCGTCGCTAAGAGGAATTGAACCTCCGGCCTACCGCTTAGGAGGCGGTCGCTCTATCCAACTGAGCTATAGCGACAGTTTTATAACAAAGAATAACTTATATCGGTATCTATTTTATGAGAAAACAGGGCATCCGTCAAGACGAACTTACGGTAAATTTACATACCCCTGAATCCATACGGTTCCCTTAAACCGCCTGCCGATTGCAGGTTCTCCCAGCAGGTCTTCCTGATTGATCATAATATCGATCAGAATCTCATTTACATCGGTGAGTAGTTGATAGAGCTTCTCACCGGTGATCGGATTCTCATGTGTATGGATAGCACGAATCGTACCCATGATAGAATACTGTTCACTGTCTACACCATACGGGATAAAGCAGGAATCAACAATGGAGTAGATGTCTTCCTTTTTTGCACGTCTGGAAATGGCGGAATACAGATCAATATCTTCTAAGGTCAGACTTTCAATCGCATCGGCATCTCCTTCTCTGGCGGCGGCGATCAGTCGATTTCGGTTTGATCGCCCGTTAGCTTCCTGACGAAGTTGTTCTTCATCCTTGTCGATTCCGAGCAAAATACAGCCGTTCGAAGCCAGAGCCCCATAGGAAACCTGATTGAGAGGACGGTTGTATTCGTTTGACCATTTCGTTCTTACATAGTCTGCTATATTCTGAAGAAAGAAGATGAGAGGAATACCAATATTCGTGTTCTCACTGACACCCGCATAGGCTTCTTTGTCAGAATGAGACTCTATCAGGATGCTATCTTCCCAGCGGGAAGTCGTTCCCTGAATGTATGGAAAGTAATGCTCTACGATCAGATGATCGTTTTGATCATATTCTCCTATCAGACTAATTCCATAGGAAGGACTCAGTTCCTTTGTTAATTGAACAAGAGCGGTATCTGCACCGACCGTCGTAATGGAGCGGGTGGTAGGATGAGCAATGACATCTTCCAGTATAATATTTAGTTGCTGTAGGTTCCGTAATCGGCTAAAGCCGATGGAACGTAAAAAGTGATGCATAGTGCTCGCCTTTCTGTAAATGCAGGAATTAGTCAGCCAGAGGATCCTTCATATTAATTGCATTTTTTAGAGCTTCCTTTTCTTCCTCGGACAATGCAATGTAGGATTCTCCGTTTATAATTTCCTTTATATAAGTATAACAACCTTCTCGGCTATGCATACAGTTGATAATGTAGCCACTGTTTCGATCTGTAAGCAATGCAAGGGCAAAGCTTAAAGTGCCACCCATTTCCTTAAAAGCGTCATACTTTACTATGCCCATCTTACTGTATGAGGAACGAAACTGACGTTTCAGATTCTTGATTTCCAATGCATGCTGCGTAGCAATTTGCTGCATAATATCCAGTTCGCCAAAACGCTCATATATAACCTGTTCCAGTTCGGCTCCATTCTTTCCTTTCATAAAAGCAGTGTATTTGGTATTCAGTGCTGTTACCTTCGTAAGTAATATAATAACCAGCACGATGAGCGCAATGACTAAAATCATAAGTGCGATAATGATATATCCGGGGTCAATTCCTATGGAATTAAATATAGAACTCATTGGTATCCCTCCTATTTATGTATTTCGTTTAGCTTGTCAATTAAGGATTCCAGTTCTTCGCTGGAGTAGTATTCGATTTCAATCTTTCCTTTTTCGTTGTTCTTTGCCTTTATGGAAACCTTGCTGCCCAGAACTTCCTTTAGATGTTCCTCCATATTGGTATAGAGATACTGGTGGTCAATAGCAGGTACTTCACGCTTTTCCTTTGGAGTATTCATAAGCTTCTTTACGAGAACTTCGGTCTGACGAACGCTCAGACTTTCATCGAACACCTTGCAGGCAATTTCATACTGCAGATCCGGATCTTCGATGGTAAGGAGCGTACGAGCGTGACCGCTGCTTAGCTTGTCTTCAATCACCATTTCCTGAACCTTTGGACAAAGCTTGAGCAGTCGCATAGAATTCGTAATGGCAGTCCGGCTTTTGGATACCCGCTCTGCAACCTCATCCTGCTTAAGCGAAAACTCCTGAATGAGACGTTGATATGCCTGTGCTTCTTCAATCGGATTTAAGTTCTCACGTTGAATGTTTTCAATCAATGAAATCTCTACGATTTCCTGATTCGTATAATTGCGGATAATAACCGGAACTTCCTTTAGACCAGCCAGACGGGCAGCCCTCCAGCGGCGTTCGCCGGCTATGATTTCATAGTAACCATTTTTCGGCGTTACAACGATTGGTTGAATAATGCCAAATTCCTTAATGGAATCTGCCAGTTCCTGTAATGGATCTTCTTCAAAGTGCTTTCTGGGCTGTGCAGCATTCGGTTCAATTTCTGTTATTTTTAAGGTCTTTTCTACTTCCTTGACAACTTCTTTTACAACCTCTTTTGTAGCGGACTCAGTTCCGCTTTTCTTCTTAGAAGTCTGTCTTGGAGTTTTCAGTTCGTTATCATCTACTTCTGTTGGAATTAAGGAGGCTAAACCTCTTCCCAATCCTCGTTTCTGTGCCATTTTGTCAACCTCCGATATTTGTAATTACTTCATCTGCCAGAAGTCGGTAGCTCTCAGCACCGGCAGATCTGGAATCATATAGGTTAATAGGAAGCCCATGACTCGGTGCTTCTGCTAATCGTACATTTCTTGGAATAATCGTTTTATATATGTTTTGTTTTAAGGTGTCTTTTACATTTTCCACTACCTGCAGGGAAAGGTTTGTACGAGAATCATACATGGTAAAGACCACCCCTTCTATAGTAAGATTTTTGTTCAATTTCTTTTGAATCAGTTCAATAGTATAAATCAACTGAGATAACCCATCCAATGCAAAAAATTCACATTGAATCGGAACCAATACGGTATCAGCAGCTGTCATGGAGTTGACGGTTAATAGTCCTAAGGCCGGTGGACAGTCAATAATAATGAAGTCATATTTGTTCCGTAGTTTATCCAGATTCTGTTTCAATATGTACTGCATATCCGGAACCCCGACAAATTCTACCTCTGCACCAGCCAATAATCGATTCGCCGGAATCAGATTCAGATCTGGTATAACATTAATCAGCATACATTCGCCGATATTGCAGTTGTCACACATTACATCATAAATGGTGTATTTCAAATCATTTTTATCTACACCCAAACCGGTTGTTAGATTTCCCTGTGGATCCATATCAACAGCCAGTACTTTTAACCCCTTTTCAGCAATGCATGCTGCCAGATTGATAGCGGTAGTGGTTTTGCCGACACCACCTTTTTGGTTTGCAATGGCAATAATTCTTCCCATGTTGACGCCTCCTGCGTTCCATTATCTCTAGTCCTGTATTTCTTTCTTAGATAGTATAACATTAATGGATGAATCAATCCATATAAAAATGTTTCACGTGAAACATTTTTTGTGAAAAATATAAGTGAATACAATGTACTGTATAATGCATGAATGAAAAACAATGGATGTTTCACGTGAAACATCTTGTAATCTTCAAAAATGTTTTGAAACGTGAAAAGAGAAATATAAAATTATAGTAAGAACAAAAAAAGTATGATACACTACATTCAAAAGAAATATAAGTGGAGAGGACAGAAAAAAATGGAACTTCAAAAGGGAAGACCACAGGATACAACCGGAAGACTGGAACGAGAAACTGCAGTATATGATCTGTTAGATAAACTGGGAATCTCATATATGAGAACGGATCATGAAGAAGCAAATACGATGGAAGCATGCAATGAGATCGATCGGATCTTAGAGGTAACGATCTGTAAGAATCTGTTTTTGTGCAATCGACAAGAAACAAATTTTTATCTGTTGATGATGCCGGGCGATAAGCCATTTAAAACAAAGGATTTGTCAGCACAGATCAATAGTGCAAGACTGTCATTTGCCAAGCCGGAATATATGGAAGAATATTTGCATATTCATCCCGGGGCAGTATCCATTATGGGACTTATGAATGATACAGAGAATCGAGTGCAGTTACTTATGGATCGGGAAATATATGAGAGTGAAAAGCTGGGATGCCATCCGTGTGTAAGTACCTCCAGCCTTCGAATAAAGACAAAGGATATACTGGATATTTATCTTCCGGCGGTTCATCATCAACCTATCGTAGTGAATCTTCCACGGCCGGAAATGAAAGAAAATGAATAAAGGAGAAACGAATGAAAAAATATGAAGTAGTGCTGTTTGATCTGGACGGTACCCTGACAGATCCGGGGATTGGGATTACAAACTCAGTAGCATATGCATTCGAGAAATATAATATTCACGTAAAAGAACGAGCGGAGCTGTATCGGTTTATCGGTCCACCGTTAGTAGATTCGTTTCAAAACTTCTATGGTTTTTCTGACGAGCAGGCGTTAGAAGCAGTCGAATATTACCGGGAGTATTATCAGGATAAGGGTATATTTGAAAACTATGTATATGATGGAATCCCTGACCTGCTGGAAACTTTGCGGGCGAGAGGAAAGCGATTAATCGTAGCAACATCCAAGCCGGAGGAATTTGCAAAGAGGATCATAAAGCACTATGATTTGGAAAAATACTTTTCTTATGTAGCCGGAGCAACAATGGACAATCAGACAAGAATAACCAAAGCAGCAGTGATCCGGTATGCATTGGATACCTGCCAGATCGAACAGACTGAAAAGGTAGTCATGGTGGGGGATCGGAAGCATGATGTACTGGGAGCGGCACAATGGGGAATCGATACGATCGGAGTTCTATATGGATATGGAGATCGAGAGGAACTGGAAACTGCCGGAGCACGCTATATTGCAGATACGGTCGAGCAGATTGCAGGGATCATACAGTAAAACGCTAAACGGAGAAGCACTAAACGGAGAAGCACTAAACAGAGAAACGAAAAAGCCGGAATATGGGTGATTACGCCTTCAATGAAAGGAAGACAGCATCCATATTCCGGCTTGTATAATTGGTGTTGCAGTATAGTATTACATCTGCTCCGGACAGTTGATACCTAGCAGAGCCAATGCATCCCGTAAGGTCTTACGTGTGACAGCCACTAGCTTTAAACGGGCATTGCGGATATCTTCCTCCGGTACATTGATACGGTTTGCAGTATAGAACCGATTGAAGGACTGTGCAACATCAATAGCAAAACGAGAGATCATAAACGGCTCATACTTATCGGCAGCATCTGCCACTGCCTTTGGAAACTTGTTGATCGCCTTCAATAGTTCCATAGAGTCCAGGTCAGTTAATACGGAGTAGTCAATCTCCTTTGTTTCATCAAAGTCGGGAACCGCACGTAACAGGCTGCTACAACGAGCATAGGTATACTGAACATATGGACCGGTTTCTCCATCGAAGTTCAGAATCTTGTCCCATTTGAAAGAAACATCTTTGATTCGCTGGTTGAACAGGTCATTAAAGATGATAGCACCGACACCAACCATCTTTGCTACTTCATCTTTATTCTCCAGATTTGGATTCTTTTCAGCGATAATCTCCTTAACCTTGGAAATGGCTTCTAATAAGATGTCTTCTGCATAAATAATATTTCCGCTTCGGGTAGACAGCTTGGCACCTTCCAGACTGACCAGACCATAAGGAATGTGAATCAACTGGTCAGCAGCCCATTCGTTTCCTAAAAGCTCTACAACTTTGAATACCTGAGCAAAGTGCAAACGCTGTTCCTGACCGGTAACATAGAGACACTTCACGAAGTTATAGGTTTCTTTCCGGTAGAAGATGGCAGCCAGATCACGGGTGGCATAGATAGAACCACCATCGGCTTTCTTTATAATGCAAGGAGCCATATCGTATTCGGATAGATCTACAATGTAAGCGCCTTCGCTTTCTTTTAATAAATGTGCCTGTTCCAGACGATCAACAACCGCCTGTGTTTTATCACGGTAGAAGCTTTCGCCGTTGTAGGAATCAAATTCGACACCTAACAGTTTATAGATTCTGCGATATTCGATCAGGCTGATATCTTTAAACCACTGCCAGATCGACAGGGCTTCTTCATCTCCTTGCTCCATCTTTACAAACCAGGCACGAGCCTGTTCAATCAGAGTTTCGTCCTCATTTGCTTCTTCATGGAACTTTACATATAAGTCCATAAGTTCAGCAATTCCTTTTTCTTCAACGGCTTCCTTGGAACCCCATTTCTTATAAGCAACGATCAGTTTACCGAACTGTGTTCCCCAGTCACCCAGATGATTGATCCGATGTACGGTGTAACCCAGCTTGCTATAGATCTTGGCAAGAGAATTACCGATGATAGTTGTACGCAGGTGGCCGACATGGAAGTTTTTTGCCACATTAGGAGAAGAATAGTCAATACAAATATTCTGTCCGTTTCCGATATCAGAACCGCCAAAGTTGTCAGCAGAAGCAGCATTCAACATTGTCTTAACAAACAGATCCTTCTTGATATAGAAGTTACAGTATGCACCCTGTACCCGGATCTCTTCTATGAAGTCCAAAGAGCCCAGAATGGCATTCTTCAGATCTTCGGCAATCAGGTTTGGAGCCTTGTGCATGGTTTTTGCCAGGCGGAAGCATGGAAATGCGTAATCACCTAATTCCGGCTTTGGAGGAACTTCAAGCAACCCCAGAATATCGGAGGCTGTTAATCCTTCTACATGTTGTGAAATAATGTTCGCTAATTGTTCTTTCATAATATATTGTATGTCCTTTCTGGTTCTTATTGCTGTGTAGCTGATGTATGACCGGGAGCGGAAGTCTCCGGCTCTGTACATATCGGGAATGAAAAACGGATATTGGTACCACTGATGATGTCACCGTCGATCTGAAGTTTTCCATCCAGTAAATGAACAATTTCATGGAGACGGTGAAGACCACTGTGCCAGGGACTGGCAGTCAGATAGTCGGAAGGGATGCCGGCACCATTATCATTGATATAGACATCTACCATTCGAGCGTTAATGTATACTTTTACTAATATGCGGTTCGCGTTGGAATAGTAGAATATGTTATCCATAATCTCACGAAGCAACTGCAAGAGTGTAATCGTGATGATAGGAAGAACGTGTAATTCATAGTCCGTGCAGTCAACAGAAGCATCGATGGAACACTCCGGATGTAGGGACTTATAATGCTGGATACAGTCATCAATCGCCAGCCAGATCGGAGGCTGCGTTGTGAGACTCTGATCTAGATCCTGTAAAATCATATCCATTGTATGCAGGAGTCTGGTATTGGTATCCTGCAGTTCCTGAAGCGTTAGTCTGGCTCTGGTAGGATCTGACTGAATCAGCCATTTCAGAACCTCCAGCCTGTTCTGATTATTTTCCAGTCCCTGTTGAAGGGAACTGCGAAGTTGCTTTGCAGCCTGAGATTTATCATACTGATTAAACATTAGAATCTGACAGGCATGGTAGGTAGAATCCTCTGTACTATCGGTAGCCGGAATAGTCGAATCCGATACTGTCTCTTCGGAAGGTGCTTCTGACTGAGGCAAGGACTGGTAAAGGGAAGCCAAACTCTGATTCGCAGCTTCCAGAGACTGAATATGTGTCCGAATCGTTGTTAAGTCCTGTTCCAGCTTCTGAATCCGTTTCGAGAGAGAAGTACGTACTTCCTGAAGTTCATCTAACTGTGCCTGAATGACCTGGCCTTTGCCCTGATTATCAGAGTTGACCGGGAGCGGCGAGAAAAAGTTCCGGCGGGTATCCGACTGGAAAGAATAAATATTCTTTGTTTTTTCTAATTCCTCGATCTTAACATTCAGTTCGAAGAGTTCCGTCTTTAATGTCTGTATCTGCTCAGATTGTGTTACATAGACGGAGCGGAAATAGTTTAATAAGTCCCAGTTTGTGGCACGCAGAGTATTCAACTGATCGTCCATCGATAAATCAGGGGTATCGTTCGGAGCCTTGGCATTATCCGCAGAAGCTTCTTCGGTATGTGCCTCGGCAGCGAAAGCATTTAATTCATCAACGATATTAAACTGCTTTTCATCCATAGTAATCCCTCCTTATCGAATCGTAGTATAACGCTCAAATAAACTATAATAAATGATTAAAAATGCAGCTTGCTGTTCTTGGAACGACGCTTCAGGTAACGGTAGCGTCGACTCTTGATCCGATACACAATGAAAAGAGCAAGCGTTACAAGAACAATACCGGAAATAGCGATAACAAGTGTCAGATTCACCCGACGCTTATGTTCCTCCGGTGTGGTTCCCCAACGTAATACTTCTCCATTTACAGTCATATCACTGTATATGATATCGGATTCTCCGATGACGGTTCCTTGATAAAGAACGGAAATCTTTCCGACTACGTTATTTTCTAATGTATCGTAATAAGTAGTTTCGGTGGTCAACTCTGACGGATCGGTACTTCTGGGAACTAAAACTGCCAGATCATTATCAATCGAAAGATTCAAAGTGTCATGATCAAGTCCGTGATAGAAGTTTGTTAAAATCGGATCGGTCGCAGTCACGGTATTCGGATTCAGATTTTGCAATGGATACATATAGGTATAGTTATCAAAGTAGTAGTTGTATAAAGCAATGGAATCATTGTAGCAGTTCGCAGCACCATGACAGTCCATCATAACGCAGATCAGTTCCATTCCGTTTTTCTGAGCATAGGTAACCAGAGTATTCCGTGCCTGATCGGTAAAACCGGTTTTGCCACCCTCCAACGGTTCATAGTAGTATCGGCTGGTAGGATAAAGCATTTTTAACTGATGCCAGAGATCCCGTGGCTCTTCGGTTAAATTCGTTGGTGGAATCTGGTGATAGGTTGTTTCATCTATCGTTCGAAATACCGGGTTCTGAATGGCTGCCTGTGTGATCAGAGCCATATCGTAAGGGGTTGTGTAATGATTATCATCGTGCAGGCCATTGGGATTTACAAAATGAGTGTCTTTACAACCCAGTTCTGCCGCCTTGGCATTCATCATATCCGCAAAGGCCTCTACGGAGCCGGCTACATGTTCAGCCATACCGATGGATGCCTCATTGGCAGACTGCAACAGGATCGCATAAAAGCAGTCTTCTACAGAGATCTGTTCCCCTACATCCAGAGCGATATGATTGCTGTCACGTTCAATGCCCCAGATTGCATTTTCTGAAAATGTGACGGTATCGGTCATGGTTGTATGATCCAAAGCAACCAGGCAGGTCATGACCTTAGTGATACTGGCGGGATAGCACCGCCGATCCATATTTTTACCATAAAGAACCGCACCGGTCTTTGCATCGATTACAATCGCAGCGTTTGCTACGATCGAAGGCGCACTCGGATCTGTAATATCTGCCGGTTCTTCGGTAGAAGTATCGTCGGCGGAATCAGAGGTGTCATCTGAGGAAGTATCCTGAGAAAGATCCTCTGCCATTGCAATGCGAGTACCTGCACCTGTCGAAATAATATAAGAAAAAGATAATAGACAGGCCAGTAAAAGAGTGGCTGTCTTCTTAAAAAAAGTCTTCAAAATAGGCCTCCAAAAAACATAGTCATACTTATTAATATATTAGTATAGAAAGGCAAAATAGTCAATGAAAACTGGCGTTTGTTGACACTGGAAGAAGGGGTCGATATAATGAAAACAGCAGGAAGAAGACAGAAGAGACTTCCGGGCAGAAAGAGGATGTAAGATGCGATTAAGAAATGTAAAAGGCTCAAGGGAAACAATAGCGGCAAATGAGTATGTGATAAAGGAAGAAACACAGTATAAGGGAAAGTGGAAAGACACATTCGGAAATGATCATCCGATTCATATAGAGATCGGAATGGGAAAGGGACAGTTTATCACTACGCTGGCACAGCAGAATCCGGAAATTAATTATGTAGGGGTTGAAAAATATTCAAGCGTGCTGATCCGGGCGATTGCGAAGCAGGAGGAGCTGCAGCTGCCAAACCTTTATTTTATCCGTATGGAGGCAGAGTATATAGCAGATGTATTTGCACCGGATGAGGTAGAACGGATTTATTTGAACTTCTCGGATCCATGGCCAAAGGATCGGCATGCGAAGCGGCGGCTGACCTCGAAGGAATTTCTGGCAAGATATGATCAGATTCTGGTACCGGAAGGAGTCGTGATCTTTAAGACCGATAATCGCGATCTTTTTGACTTCTCTCTTGAGCAGGTGCCGGAGGCCGGATGGAAACTGATAAACTATACATATGATCTCCATCATAGTGAGTATCTGGATGGAAATATTATGACGGAGTATGAAACGAAGTTTGTGGCAGAGGGAAAACCGATCGGCAGACTGGTAGCCGGAAGAGAAAAATAGAAAGCCGGGCAAGTGAAATTCTGAATTTGATATAAATAGTGAAATTAAAAAGGAATACGTTTGAAGAAAAGGGGAAAACTACTGGTAGATCGTGATTTACCGGTAGTTTTTCTACGATACGTTAGAATAAAAAACTATCAGAAAAACAGAGATAAAAACGCAAATTGTCTAACTTTAACAAAATATTAAAAAAAATCAAAAAAGTACTTGCATTTTGAAAAATGCTGCGTTATAATCATTCTTGCGTTGTGAGTGATGCAAACACAACGAAACAACAAAATATGCGCTTCTAGCTCATTTGGTAGAGCACCTGACTCTTAATCAGGGTGTGCGGGGTTCGAGCCCCCGGAGGCGCACTAAAAGGCTCAAGGCTTCGCGGATATGCAGGTTTTGGGTTTTTTTGTTTTGAAGAAATATTTGAATCAAAATCTGGAAAAGTCAAAATCGACCTATTATCTCGTCGTTGATTACCCTATGAAATATAGAAAATGCTTGTTATAATCGAGACAAATCAAAGAAACCATGAACATAATGTGGAAAACAAAAGTCAATGGATGATGAATTGGAAAGGAGAATGACTATGGGATTCGGAAAAGATTTTATGTGGGGAGCAGCGAGTGCGGCTTATCAGGTAGAGGGTGCCTGGAATGAAGACGGAAGAGGACCAAGTGTCTGGGATGTCTGTGGAAGAGGACGCGAAAAGGTAATGTTCAACGAAACGGGCGATATCGCTTGTGATCATTATCATAGATATAAGGAAGATGTGGCACTGATGAAAGAGATGGGACTGAAGTGCTATCGGTTTTCCATCAGTTGGTCACGGGTTTTACCGGATGGTACCGGCAAAATCAATGAGAAAGGTTTGAAGTTTTATTCGGATCTGGTAGACGAACTTCTGGCGAATGATATTACACCGTTGGTTTCCATTTTTCATTGGGATTATCCATATGCGCTGTATCAGAAGGGTGGCTGGATGAATCCGGAATCCTCTGAGTGGTTCTTAGAGTATGCGAAAATCGTGGTAGATGCATTATCTGACCGGGTATCCTGCTGGTTAACGATCAATGAGCCGCAGTGCTTTATAGGTTGTGGATATGAGTTTGGCAGTCATGCACCATTTGTTCAGATGGCACCAAAGGATCTGATCACGATGACACACAACGTATTGTTGGCACATGGTAAGACGGTGAAGTATATTCGGGAGCACGCAAAGACAAAGGCAGAGATTTCATTTGCACCGATCGCACCGGTTTATATTCCGGAAAATGACACGAAAGAAGCGATAGAGGCAGCCAGACAGAAGACGTTCAGTATGACAAAGGAGGGCTTCACCTTTGGACTGACCTGGTGGAGTGATCCGATTATACTGGGAAAATATCCGGAAGAGGCATATGAGCTCTTTGGAGAGGATATGCCGGTGTACAGTGAGGAAGATATGAAGCTGATCAGTCAGCCATTGGACTTCTACGGAATGAATGTTTACTACTCAGCAGGAGAGCATCGGACGGATACCTATCCGGTAAATATGTGGCAGGGACGTGCAACTACGACTATGGGCTGGCCGGTAGCACCGGAAGCACTGTATTGGTCACCAAAATTCCTGTATGAGCGTTACGGACTTCCGATCATGATTACGGAAAATGGTATGGCAGGTATGGATTGGATTCATATGGATGGAAAGGTTCATGATCCATATCGTATTGACTTTATGCATCGGTATTTGCTGGAGTATAAGCGGGCTGCGGAGGATGGTGTACCGTTGAAGGGCTATATGTACTGGTCGTTGACAGATAACTTTGAATGGGCGTTTGGCTACAATCAGCGGTTTGGTTTGATTTATGTGGATTATCAGACCCAGCAGAGAACGATGAAGGATGCTGCCTACTGGTATAAGGAAGTTATGGAGACAAACGGAGAAAATTTATAAAAAAGGTAGTGCAATTTTTCTAGGACTATGCTATAATAGCAAAAGTTGCTGAAGAGATTCAGTAACTTTTGCTTTCCGGAATGTGGCTCAGCTTGGTAGAGCGCTTCGTTCGGGACGAAGAGGTCGCGTGTTCGAATCACGTCATTCCGATGCTGGAAAAAGAGCGGAATCCCCAGAGGTTTCAAGGGGTTTCGCTCTTTTTATATTACGTGATTTTTAATTCAAGGATTATAGGTACAGAACGAAAGGGATGCAGGAATATGAATCAGATTAAGAAGGCAACGGAAGCGGATGCACAGGAAATTTTAAAATTATATCAGACGATGCTGTACGGACCGGCAGACTGGAATGAAGGCTATCCGTCTCACGAGACAATCGCATTTGATCTGTCAAGAGGGGCTTTGTTTGTTATGAAGAATGCGCAGGGGGAGATTTTGGCTACAATCTCGATCGATGAGGATGAGGCGGTTGAACGACTGACCTGTTGGGATCCGGCACTGCAGCCGAGTGCAGAGCTTGCAAGACTTTGTGTACGGAAGGATGCACAGGGAAAAGGCATTGCGAAGCAGATGATGCGGTTTGTGTTCGGAATTCTCAGAGAAGAGGGGGAAAAAAGTGTCCATATACTGGTAAAGACGGGGCACGAGGTTGCACTTTCTGCCTATCGAACACTTGGATTTCGTGAGGTTGGAACCTGCCATTTATTCGATAAAGATTTCATTTGTATGGAAATCATTCTTTAAACTCCTGATTATTTTCAATAAAAATTCTCAAAAGAAAACTATATATTGACATGCGAGTTAGATTAAACTAACATATATGTGAACGTAATTATAAAATGTTCACAAAAAAATAAATGTATGGAGAGGATACGATGCCAACAAGAGTATTTTCAGAGGAAGAACGGGAAGCATTGCGAATTCAGATGCTGGAGGTTGGATTTCCATTGCTAAAACAGTATGGTATGACGCATACTTCGATTTCAAAGATTACCAAGGCGGCGGGAATCGGAACCGGTACATTCTATAAGTTCTGGGAGAGCAAAGAGGCCTATATGGCGGAGCTGATTCAGTATCGTGTAGGAAAGATAAGACCAACGCTGATTGGAGCGGAAGCATTATCCGGACAGAGACGACTGGGACGCGAAGATGCACGCCGATACCTGCGGGCGGTGGTGGATGAGGAGGTCAGCATTTATCCGCATATGACATTAGAGGATGAGGCGAGGTTACTTCATGGAACCGATGCATTTATTCCGGATCTGGATAAAGAGCATGCGATTACAATGGGCCTGCTGGGGTATCTGGATAATGTACGGGAGGATGTGAATGTCGGATTGGTTGCGAATCTTACAAAGGTTTTGGTGCTAACCTCAGAATCCCGGGAGGAGCTGCATGCATCGGCGTATCAGGAAACGCTGGAGACACAGATTGAGACGATTTTGAATTTAATTTTTAAGAATTAGGTAGGAGGAAAAACAGATGAAAAAGATAAAAGAGACAGAAAAAGGATTTTACGGATGCTATTGGCCGGTAGAAGGAAGCACTTGTGCAATCATTGCGATGCTGGGAGATGACTGTGAGGATCATATGGCAAAAGGAGCCGTAAAGTGGCTTCAGAAAAAGTTTCAGGTCAGTGTGGTAACACTGAGTCCGGCGCATAAGAATTATAGTCATCATAACCTTCCGGTAGAACGAATCGGAGCGGTTATAAAATACCTTCAGGAGAGAGGAATAAAGAAAATAGGAATTGCAGGGGCTTCTACAACGGGTATGTTTGCCCTGATAGCGGCGTCCTATTATCCGGAGATTACATTAACTTTGGCGATGACTCCGTCAGACTTTGTAATGGAGGGCTTCTATCAGGGAAAGCGTGATGGTATGACAGAGTGGCCGGGAGAAGGAGAATCTACTGCATCCTGGGAAGGAAAGCCGCTTCCGTATCTCCCGTATGCATATCGTCACCCGGCGTATGGTCAGAAGATGAAGGATGATGCAAAGAAGAATGGTGACATGATCTCATCCGTCAATATATTCATTGATTCCGAAAAGGCACATCCGATCCAGGAGGAAGAATTTATTAAGATTGAACGGATTCATGGAAAGGTACTGTTGATCGGAGCCGAAGATGATTCTTTGTGGGAAGCGGCAAAGTATATCCGAAGAATGGAGAAGCGGCTGGAGACACATGCACATGAGTGTGAGGTGGAGAGTTATATTTATGAGCACGCAACTCATTTTGTATTCCCGGAAGGAATGTTAAAAGCAATAATACCGGTTGTAGGGGATCTGATGACATGGGTATTTGCTGCCGGACGAAAGTTCCCAAAGGAATGTAAGGAAGCACGGAAGGATATTGAGCGGCATGTGACAGATGCGATTGAGACGTGGAAACACCGGTAATGGAAGAAAGGAGAATACCAATGGCAGTCAAAGTAACGGATGCAAGCAGAAATGTGAAAAAAGCTGTTGCAACGAAAAATGTCACATAGTATTATAATGAGGATCTTGGAAAATATGTGATATTTAAAATGGATATGAGGATTAATTATGCAATATAGCGACGAAATGGACAAAACACAAGAAGGGATACATTTGAAGAAGAAAAGGTTTGTAAAATTAAAAAAAACAGGAAATATCTTTGCGATTATGGGACTGTCTATTATCTGGGTTATAGCTGCGTACACATTTATTCTGCAAAGTGCCTATACTAAGACTGCACTGGAAACAGAAATCTCCCGTGATAGAGCAAGTGCAGATGCAGTCCATAAACTGGTGGATGGAAAAATTGGGTGGGAGGATTTTTCACAAATCAAGGATCGCTCCGATGAAGATACACAGTTCTATAAGGATATTTCCCTCTACCTCAACGAGATCCGGACATTGAATTCTACAAGGTATATTTACATTGCTACGAGAAACGAAGAAGGAAAACTGATCTATGTGGTGGATGGTTTGAATCCAGATGCCGGGGATGTAAGACATCCCGGGGATTATATAGAGGATGAAATGATTCCCTATATTGAAAGGGCTCTCTCTGGGGAAAACGTGTATTCTCAAGATATTGTGGATACAACCTGGGGACCAATTTTCACGGCCTGCTATCCGGTACGTTCAAATCTGGATGGAACGGGAGAGATCGTAGGTGCATTCTGTATTGAAATTGATATGCAGTCTGCGTATGGCATGGTAGAGAAGACAAAAAACATATCTGTAATCTGTGGCACGATTGCCGGATTAGTGTTGCTGATGATCTGCTTGAGCATCTATTTTATCTACCAGAAAAGCAAGAAAGAAGAATATACGCAAAAGCAACAGTTGTTGGAAGCTGTGGAAAAAGCAGATGCTGCCAATCAGGCAAAATCTACATTTTTGCTTAACATGAGCCATGATATCCGAACGCCAATGAATGCCATCATTGGATTTACCAATATTGCATTGCACCAGAATGCGGTTGCAGAAATTCATGAAAGTCTGGAAAAAGTGCGGGAAAGTTCCAATCATCTGCTTTCGTTGTTGAATGATATTCTTGATCTCAGTCGTATTGAAAGTGGAAAAACAGTGTTTTCTCCTGAACCGGTGAATATTACCGAGCTGACAGATAATGTTCTGGCAATCATGAAAGGCCTTCTTTATAACAGAGATTTGAAGATTGAAGTATACCGTGAAAGACCAAAGAATTCCTATGTTCTTGCAGATGCTGCACGTATTCGAGAAGTTCTGACGAATCTTCTCAGTAATGCTGTGAAATTCACAAAGGATGGTGGAACGGTCACACTGGACATCAGCAGTCATCCGGGAGAGGATGACAAGCATATTGTAGCCCGTTATATTGTTCGGGATAACGGTATTGGGATGAGTGAAGAGTTTCAGAAAAACCTATTTAAACCATTTTCACAAGAAGATGACAGAGGTGCCAGAACACAATATAAGGGTACCGGACTTGGAATGGCCATTACAAAGGAATATGTTCACATGATGGGAGGCAAAATTGACTTTGAAAGCAAAAAGGGCATTGGAACTACTTTCATAGTGGAGATTCCGCTGGAGTTGACAGAGCAAGATATTCATCAAAAGCAAGAAGATCCAGTGAATCGTGATTTGACAGGTGTTAATGTTCTTATGGCAGAGGATAATGATCTGAATGCTGAGCTTGCTACGGTGATGCTGGAGGATGCAGGCATGGTTGTGACACGGGCATCCGATGGAAAGGAAGCGGTCGAACTATTCAAAAATCATCCACGAGGCACTTACGATATTATATTGATGGATATTATGATGCCGAATATGGACGGATATCAGGCTGCGAAAACTATTCGGGACATGGAGATGGAGCGACCGGACGCAAGTACGATTCCGATTATTGCCTTGTCCGCAAATGCTTTTGTGGAGGATATCAAGGCTTCATTGGATTCTGGTATGAATGGTCATATTTCAAAACCATTTGACATGGAAGAAGTAACCGATACAATCACAAAATATGTCAAGTCTTAGAATATGGAAGATTAGGCAAACAAAATGGGAAAGGAGAACCGTTATCAAAAGGTTCTCTTTTCTTTTGACAGGCCACCGGTCATGTGAGCCTGATCTGAGTTTACAAATCTGGCACGGAGAATCGAATCTTCTCCGTAGCGGCTGCGAATGCTGTCGATCGCCGCATTCAGCTTCGAGAGCTTTTCGTTCTCCTCGGCGTGGAACAGGTCGAGTTGCTGGGAATCGGCACCGGAGATGTGACCGGTAGAAATGCCGATCTGGCGCAGGGGGGTGTGATCCCATAGGGTATCGAAGAGCTGACAGGCGGTGGTGTAGATTACTTCAGTGACGTTGGTCGCTGAGGAGAGCTGACTCTGATGGGACTGGCGATGGAAGTCACAGTCTACAATCGAGACAGAAACCATGCTGATATAGGCTCCGTCCATGCGGATTCTGGCACCAATCGTTTCACTAAGGGATAATAAAAAGGTCTTTGCCGTTTCGGCGTCGGTTACGTCATAAGCAATCGTGACAGAGTTCCCGTAGCTTTTATTGGCAGTCTTGTGGTCGGTAACCAGTTCGATGTCGTGTCCGTTTGCATAGTTCCAGATGATTTCTCCATGCTTTTTAAAATGTGAGCGAAGGATATTCACATCACACCGAGCCAGATCACCGATCGTATGGATCCCCAGTGTATGTAGCTTCTGACCGGTAGAACGTCCGACAAAGAACAGATCATCGACAGAGAGCGGCCACATCTTTACAGGAACTTCTTCCGGGAACAGAGTATGCACTCGATCCGGTTTTTCAAAGTCGGAAGCCATCTTAGCCAGAAGACGGTTTTTGGAAACACCGATATTAACGGTAAAGCCGAGCGTGTCACGGATGATGTCTTTTAATTTACCGGCAAATTCCACAGGTGAGCCATACAGGCGGCCGGTGCCAGTCATGTCACAGAAGGCTTCGTCGATACTATACTGTTCTACGGTGGGAGCGTAGGAGCGCAGAAGTTCCATAAAGGCATGAGACTGTGCAACGTATAGAGCATAGTCCGGTGGAACAACAGTCAGTCCGGGGCATTTTCTGCGGGCATTTACAAGAGGTTCACCGGTTCGAATCTGATAGATCTTTGCCGGAGAGGACTTTGCTAAAACAATGCCGTGGCGATTTTCCTCACTTCCGCCGATGACGGATGGGATCGTGCGTAGATCTGTAGAGGAAGGATCAGCGGACAGACGACGGGCAGCCTCCCAGGAAAGGAAGGCACTATTCACATCTATATGATAAATAATCGGTTCTGGCATATCGGTACCTCTTTAAAATGAATTCTTATATTATAGTATCAGAACAGATGTTCTAAGTAAATAGGAAATTTGTAAAAAAAATATGAAAAAACAAAAAGAAGGATTGATTTTTATTTTTTATACATATAACATAAAAAGAAAAAGGGAGGTAATGGAATGAAGCAGACAGAAGTAGCAGCAACAAATGAAGTAGCAGAACTGGCGAATGAGATTACGATCCAGTCCTATCGGTGGAATCGGGTAGACCTCCATAAATTATTTCAGAATATGTCTACTGTAGATTATGCCGCTATGTGGATCCTGTCCCGTCATATCGAGGGTGAAGAGGAGAATAAGAAGATCTATCTGAAAGAGATATCAGAAAAGCTGATGCTGCCGATGCCGAAGGTGTCCAGACTGGTACAGGCCTTACAGGAGAAGGGACTGGTGACCTGGCGGCATGATGGCAAGGGGGAAGAGGGAACCTATATTCAGGTGACGGAGCATGGTGTCCAGAAGGGAATCGAACAGCAGGAGACGCTGAAGGAGTTTTATAATCGAGTGATTCCAAGGTTCGGAAAAGAGCGGTTTGCGCATCTGATTGAGGAGATGAACGAACTTGAGGAGATCATGAAGGATGAAATGGAAAATAGCAGCAACCGATAGTTGCTTTTGTTAACATAAGATCACACATTTTTCACAAATAATTAGCACTCAACACTTGACATTGCTAACAATAGGTGTTATAGTACAGGCATAACAAAGGAAGAGGGATAAAAAGAATAGAAGATGATCCCGGAATCCGATGTTAAAGTTGAAACTCAACACCTCAGATTTCTCTGATCGTGCTAATAGGTTATATGGTTTATGAATCGTAAGGATTCATCTTTGAAAGGAGTAATGACTTATGTTACCTAGTATTTTTGGAGAAAGCTTATTTGATGACTGGATGGACTTCCCATTTGACGGGGAATTTGAAAAGCAGTTCTTCCCATCGAAGAATCCGTTGTATGGCAAGCATGCAAAGAACATGATGAAGACCGATGTGAAGGAAGTAGATGATCACTATGAAGTAGATATTGATCTTCCTGGATTCAAGAAAGACGAAGTAAGTGCAGAACTGAAGGACGGTTATCTGACAATCTCTGCAGCGAAGGGTCTGGATAAGGACGAGAAGGATAAGAAGACCGGCAAGTATATTCGTCAGGAGCGGTATGCCGGCAGTATGAGCCGAAGCTTCTATGTAGGTGAGGACATTACGCAGGATGAGATCAAAGCAAAGTATGAGAATGGTATCCTGCAGTTGACGATCCCGAAGAAGGAAGCAAAGCCTGCGGTAGAGCAGAAGAACTTCATAGCGATTGAATAACCGGAAACATAACAATATGTGCATAGGATGATAGAATAGAAAGGAAGTAATTATTATGTCAGATAAGAATCCAAAGCATCCATTGAAAAAGAAAAAAGTTCAGCAGAAGATGTGTGTTGCAAATCATTCTGAGGAAGAGATGCAGCCAAAGTCAAAGAAGCATGTTTATAACTAGCCGGGAAATGACTAATCTGTAAACGATAACGAATCGGAGAGCGGATGACGCCCTCCGATTTGTTGTTTATGCGATAAACAGTCGAGTAATAAAAACCTAAGACAAGGAGAGATGATATGAAGAATCCAGCAGCGTTATTTAAGTTTAAAGGATTATGGGATAGGTTCGTTCAGAACCATCCGAAGTTCCCGATGTTTATAAATGCATTGAAGAACTCCGGAATCTCTGAAGGGAGTGTACTGGAGATCCAGGTTACACAACCGGATGGTCAGCATATGAAGACCAATATCAAGGTATCCCAAGAGGATATGGAGATGTTTGAACAGCTAAAAGAATTATTCTGATAGGTCAGGTTAATTGTCCCATTGCTGTAAGGTACTTACAAGAAGTGGGACAATCTGTTTTTTGCGGGACACAACACCCGGAAGATAGCAGGCATTTCCGGTAGGATCCAGTTGAAAGGCCTCTCGTACCAGTGCCTCGGATTGTTCACCATAGAAGAGCATCGTGGAGGATTCCTCCAGAATATTCGTCATGACAAAGAAGATCATATCACACTTGGTTGCAGGATAGGATTGCGCCAGATAGGCATCCAGCTCCTGTTGGAGACGTGTAAGTTCCTGCTGGTTCATGGAACTGATCTGTGCAACTCCGAATGTAGTATCTCCGACCTGGAAGGTTTTGAAATCCTGATAGAAGATCTCTTCCGGTGATTTGCCAACCAGATCGCTGCCGGCAGCAAACATTTCCATTGCGTAGGTTTCGATATCAATATCGGCCAGAGCAGATAGTGCCCGGGCGGCAGACTCATCCATAGGGGTGCAGGTCGGAGAGCGAAACATCAGGGTATCAGAGAGAATCGCAGAGCATAGAAGTCCGGCAATCGCCTTTGGCGGTGTCACACCCTGTTCCTGATACATTTGATAAATGATGGTTCCGGTACAGCCAACCGGTTGATTGCGGAAGTATACGGGATTGATCGTCTCCAGAGAACCGATGCGATGGTGATCAATGATCTCCATGATCTCAGCATTTTCAATCCCACTGACGGCCTGGGAACGTTCGTTATGGTCGACCAGAATCACCTGTTTTCTGCGCATGGCTAAGAGGTTTCGTCTGGAGACCATACCATAGTAGTTTCCGACATCATCCGTGATCGGGAAGTCCCGGTGGCGAAGCTTAGACATGATTTCCTTTGCACTGTCTAAAGAGTCATCGAGCTGAAAGGTTACCAGATTCGAATGACGCATGAAGTACTTGATCGGAATGCACTGGTTAATCATACGAGCAGCGGAATATGTGTCCAGATATGTGGTTATAATGGAACACTGTTTTTCTTCTGCCATATGTATGATCTCAGGTGAAACCTTTGCATTCAGGCAGACAATCAGACAGGAAGCCCCGTGTTCGATCGCTTCACTCTGGATATCTTCACGGTCGGCGACGATGACGATATCATCCTCTTCGACGCTGGCTTCCACGATATCCAGATTCGCAGCACCGATCATGACCTTTCCGTTTATGATTCTGGCGTGTGGATTACCACAGATCAAAGTCCCTTCCAGAACCTCAATCAGGTTGCTGAGCGGTGTCCGGGCCAGACCGAGGATGTGATTATCCAAAACCTCCATATAGGAGCGGGCGATATCATTAATGGTGATTAATCCCTCCAGCTTGTTGCCACCCTGTGTGATAGGCAGAGTGACCACATCGAGTTCTCGCATGAGCAGCCAGGCATTTCGGATGGAAATGGTGTCGGCTACCCCCTGCGTCTCGCGAAAGTCGATATCCCGCATCTGTACATCGACATTCTCCAGATAGTCCGGAGCATCGACATGAAAGTAGTTCAGAACAAAGGCGGTTTCATTATTAATATTGCCGGCACGCCGGGCGGCATAGTGTCCAGACTGTTCTATATTTTTCAAATAAGCATAAGCGATGGCGGAACAAATGGAATCCGTATCCGGATTCTTGTGCCCGATTACATATATCGTTCGTTGATCCATAGTACACCTCGATTCAATAGCATGTTAACCGTTTTATTTGTGCAAAAATGTAATTTCAGTATACATGATTTTAGGGCTTTTTCCAAATAAATTTAATCCCGTTCAGGATGATAAGAATTCCGCAAAAGATGAAAAACAGGCAAATGCCCAGAACAGAAGTTACCATCTTTAAGCTTTCATATTCGGAAGGATGAAGGATCGTATACCAGCCGAGCCCGCCACCGGCGATCAGAAAGAGAGCTCCGATAAAAATGTATATGATGCAGAAAATAATATCTCGTACCGTTCGACCGGCTTTTTTTATTGTTTCGGAAGCAGAGGCAGGTGCCTGCTGCTCGGAAGCATGAGGAGAGTAGAAAATGTGCTCCGAATCAGTATCGGAGGCGGATGGTTCATGGGAAGGTGAAGGCTGTTGGGACGATGGTTCGTCCGGATGATAGGAATATGGGTTGTTTGACTGATTTTCCATGAAGGCTCCTTTCCTTTGACATCTATATACATGGGTTGTATAGTATCGTACAGAATCTATAATAAATGCATCATAACACACGTAGAAACCGGCATCAAGGAGGCTGTAAGCATATGGAACATACAAAGGAAGAAAATAGAGAACTGGCGGAAGCTCCGGTAATGAGACTGCTGCTCCGACTGGCGATACCGACGGTGATCGCACAGTTGGTCAATCTGCTATACAATATGGTAGACCGTATCTATGTAGGACGGATTCCGGAGGTGGGGACGCAGGCACTGGCGGGCTTGGGTGTTACATTTCCGATTGTAATGCTGGTATCGGCGGCATCTGCATTGTCGGGGATGGGAGGAGCATCCAGAGCGGCGATCGCCATGGGAAAAGGCGATCATGAGAAGGCAGAGAAGTATCTGGGAAATGCAACTCTGATTCTGGTGCTTCTGGCGATTGTTCTGACGGCGGTATTTCAGATCACGAAGAATCCGATTCTGTTGGCCTTTGGTGCCAGCGAAGCAACGCTGCCATATGCAAGCAGTTATTTGTCCATTTATCTTTTGGGAACCATATTTGTCCAGATTTCTCTGGGACTGAATATGTTTATAACGAATCAGGGATTTGCGAAGACCAGCATGGCTACCGTGTGCATAGGGGCAGTGCTGAATATTATTCTGGATCCGATCTTCATCTTTGGATGCCGCATGGGCGTGCGGGGAGCAGCACTGGCAACCGTCCTGAGTCAGGCGGTGTCCGCAGTATGGGTGCTTCAGTTTCTGACCGGAAAAAAGACGATCCTTCGTCTGCAGATACGATATATGAAGCCGGAGGTCAGAATCATCGGATCGATGCTGGCACTGGGGGTATCGCCATTTATTATGCAGTCAACGGAAAGTCTGATCCAGTTGATCTTCAATACAGGTATGCAGACCTATGGAAATGATGTGTATGTGGCAGTGATGTCCATCTTATTCAGTATTATGCAGATTGTCTGGCTGCCGATTCAGGGGTTTGCACAGGGAGCACAGCCAATCGTTAGTTATAACTACGGAGCCGGGAATATTGACCGAGTCAAGAAGTGCTTTCGGATACTTTTTACAATATGTATTAGTTTCTCCGTGGGAATTGTTGTATTGATCGAGCTGATTCCGCAGGTGTTTATCGGAATCTTTACGCCGGATGCTGCCGTGATTGAAATCGGGACACCGGCACTTCGGGTATTTATGATCGGCATGAGTCTGATGGGAGCACAGTGTGCCTGCCAGCAGACCTTTTTAGCACTGGGTGAGTCGTTGATTTCTATGTTTCTGGCGCTGCTTCGGAAGGTGATCCTTTTGGCACCGCTGGCACTGCTGCTTCCAGTCTGGACCGGATGGGGTGTATGGGGGCTGTTTATAGCGGAACCGGTGAGTGATATTCTGGCGGTGTGTACGACGGTTACCATGTTTGTGTTTCGTAGTCGGAAGCTGTGGAAACAGGCAGAAAAAAGTGCTTGCATATAAGGAAAGACTGTGTTATTTTTTTGCTGAGTGGTATTCGAGATGCAGGAACGAAAGGGATTTCAGAGCCTGCGAGAAATCACATCGGGATAATGTGCCATCGGCGACAAAAGAGAAAGAGGTGATGGCATGGATATAGGAATCATAGGTGCCGGCAAGGTAGGCTGTTCCATGGGAAAGTATGCGAGACAGCATTGGCTGCCGGTGGCGGGATACTATAGTAAAACAAAGCAGAGTGCTATGGAAGCGGCAGAATTTACCCGCACCGAGTGCTTTGAAGATTTAACAGATATTATTTTGGCGAGCGATACCCTGTGGATCGCCACACCGGATGACACGATCCGGGAAGTATGGGATTGCATTGCAAAGTATGACATTCAAGATTATATAATTTGCCATTTTAGCGGCTCATTATCATCCGATGTTTTTTCCGGGATTGAGAAGAAGAAGGCACATCCTTGCTCGATCCATCCGATATACGCATTCAGCGACAAGAATACTTCCTATGAAAAATTAAATGAAGTGCATTTTACCATTGAGGGCGATGATTATGCGGTTGAACACATGACAGCATTGCTTAAGAAAATGGGAAATCCGGTGACGCGGATTCGCCCGGATCGTAAGGCACTGTATCATAGTGCGGCATCTCTGGTCAGTAATCATGTACTGGGAGTGATTCATGCAGGAATCCAGATCATGGAGGAATGTGGGTTTTCCAGAGAAGAGGCGTATCAGGCATTGACGCCGTTGATTCTGAACAATGTCGAAACTGCCTGCGAGAAAGGATGCAGGGCAGCACTGACCGGGCCGATCGAACGGAACGATGTGAAGACGGTAGATCGTCATCTGGAGGCTCTGACGGGAACGGCCAGAGATATCTATGAAAGTGTAGGAAGTGAACTGGTGATCATGGCGAAGGAGAAGCATCCGGAGCGCGATTATAGCAGTATGGAATTAAGATTTTGATTGGAGTATGAGAATTATGAAAAATACAGTAGTAACCTTTCAGAAAGCGAAGCAGGAGGGAAAACGGATCTCCATGCTGACAGCATATGATTATTCTACAGCAAAGCTGGAGGATGAAGCCGGCATTCAGGGAATTCTGGTAGGAGATTCTCTGGGAAATGTCATTCTGGGATATGAGGACACGATAGCGGTAACGATGGAGGATATGATTCATCATGGTGCGGCAGTAGCCAGAGGAGCAAAGAATGCACTGGTGGTTGTAGATATGCCATTTATGTCTTATCAGGTATCTGTGGAGGAAGCAGTGAAAAATGCAGGCCGCCTGATGAAGGAAGCACATGCGGGAGCTGTAAAGCTGGAAGGCGGAGAGAGCGTATGCCCACAGATCCGGGCAATCGTAAATGCGGGAATTCCGGTTATGGCACATCTGGGGTTAACACCGCAGTCCATTCATGCATTTGGTGGTTTTAAGGTGCAGGGAAAGACAGAGGCTGCAGCAAAGAAGCTGTTAGAGGATGCGCATAAGGTACAGGAGGCAGGTGCGTTTGCACTGACACTGGAGGCCGTTCCGAGTAAGCTGGCAAGTATGATCACGGAACAGTTGGATATCCCAACCATCGGAATCGGTGCAGGCAATGGCTGTGATGGACAGATTCTGGTATATCAGGATATGCTGGGAATGTTCTCAGACTTTACACCGAAGTTTGTAAAGCGATATGCAAATGTAGGAGAGGTTATGAAGGATGCGTTCCGGGGATATATCGAGGAAGTGGAGTCCGGAGCATTTCCGTCAAAGGAAAATGAGTATAGTGTAGACGATAGTATCATCGAGAAGCTATACTAGAAAAATATAAAAGGAACCGGTAACATACGGGAAGAAAAAGGAGCGTATTATGGAAATCGTAAAAACAGTAGAAGAAGTCAGAGCACAGGTAAAGCAGTGGAGAGCGGAGGGGCTGTCAGTCGGTCTGGTTCCGACAATGGGCTATCTGCATAAGGGGCATCGGAGTCTGATCGAGCGGGCTGTACAGGAGAATGATCGAGTAGTTGTCAGTGTATTTGTGAATCCGATTCAGTTCGGACCAAAGGAGGATCTGGCAAGCTATCCAAGAGATATCGAGCGGGATAAGGTACTGTGTAAGTCAGCAGGTGCGGATCTGATCTTCCATCCAACACCGGATGATATGTATACAAAGAATTTTTCTACCTTTATTGATATGGATACCATGACAAAGGGACTGTGTGGTAAGACACGCCCAATTCATTTCCGTGGAGTCTGCACCGTTGTAGGTAAGCTGTTCAATATCGTACAGCCGGATCGGGCATATTTTGGAGAGAAGGATGCACAGCAGTTAGCAGTGATCCGTCATATGGTAGAGGATCTGAATTTCAACCTGGAGGTTGTAGGATGTCCGATCATCCGGGAAGATGACGGACTGGCAAAGAGTTCGCGAAATACGTATTTAAGTCCGGAAGAGAGAAAGGCTGCAACGATTCTTTATAAGGGTCTGGAAAAAGGACGGGAACTGTTTGAGGCCGGTGAACGGGATGCAGAGGTGATCAAGCAGGCAGTAACGGAAGTGATCGAATCAGAACCATTGGCAAAGATTGATTACGTAGAGATTGTAGACTGGAAGACACTGGATCCTGTAAAGAAGATCTTTGATCCTGTATTAAATGCGGTTGCTGTCTATATCGGAAAGACTCGGCTGATCGATAATCACATTTACAAAGAGGTATAATCTATGACTATTACGATGTTAAAAGCAAAGATCCACCGGGCAGTGGTGGTACAAGCGGAATTGAACTATGTTGGAAGTATTACGATTGATGCAGCGTTAATGGAGGCGGCCGGGATCCTGGAATATGAGAAGGTTCAGATCGCAGATGTCGAGAGTGGAACCCGATTTGAAACATATGTAATCGCAGGAGAGGCCGGTTCCGGTATGATCTGTCTGAATGGAGCAGCAGCCCGTCAGGTACAGGTCGGCGATCATGTGATTATTATGGCATATGCAGATATGGCACCGGAGGAGGCTCGTCAGGCGAAGCCACAGGTGGTATTTGTAGATGAGAAGAACCGGATTAAGAGAATTGCACAGTATGAAAAGCATGGAGAACTAAGCTAGAAGCAATCAAAAAGAATAGATGAAGAAAACCCCTCTGATAAAACAGATCGATCATAAAATCGTCTTATCAGAGGGGTTTTTCTATGTTTCATATGCCTTGAGTGCCTTGCGGTACAGGCATTAAAGAGATTCATCACCGGTAATGTCAATCTGACACATCTTCATCGTTTCCAGTGCGGCACGGTGTGTCCCCGGTGTGACACCGGCACAGCAGCGGGCATCTACAGTGATGGTAAGTGCCGGGTAGGTGGCCTTGAGGATCAGGGCATTCGATACGACACAGATATCGGTACAGAGTCCTACAAGTTCGATATCATCGTCAAAGGCTTCCTCCGCCCAGTGTGTCCATCCGAAGCTTGGCTTGTTGATATATCTGCAGCCATCGACTTCCAGACCGTCTGCAATCTCCCAGCCATGAGTGCCCTCGATGCAATGCTCGACCGGAAGCTTCTTTCCCTCCGGAGTGTTCAGATAATCGGTCTGATGGGTGTCTCTGGTAAAAATGATGGGATCTCCTTGTTCCAGATAATGCCGGATCTTTTCACGGACAGTTGGAACGATCGCCTGTGCCTCCGGGGTTCCCAGGGAACCATCGATAAAGTCATTTTGCATATCTACAACAATTAGTGTTTTGCTCATCTGAGTCCTCTCCTTTATTGCATACTTTATAAATGGATGTATTCTGATACAGCCTGCTATCCTGCATATTATACCATGGATATGCAAAACGATAACAGAGATTTTGCAACAGATTGTTTAAAGAAGAGAAACAACATGGTATAGTTAGAATTGAAAACGCGGATAATCGAAAAGTGACAGGAGGATTTAATAGATTATGTTAACTGGAAAGACAGTGGTGCTGGGTGTGACCGGTAGTATCGCAGCTTATAAAATGGCGAATCTGACGAGTATGCTGGTGAAGCAGCATGCAGATGTCTATGTGCTGATGACGAAAAATGCGACAAACTTTATCCACCCGATTACATTTGAAACCCTGACAAATCATAAGACTTTGGTTGATACCTTTGACCGAAACTTTAATTATAATATCGAGCATGTTTCACTGGCAAAAAAGGCAGATGTGGTTCTGGTGGCACCGGCATCTGCAAATGTGATCGGAAAGATCGCAAACGGAATCGCAGATGATATGCTGACAACGACAGTCATGGCATGCAAGTGTAAGAAGCTGATTGCACCGGCTATGAATACACAGATGTTTGAAAATCCAATTGTACAGGATAACCTAAAGAAACTCGAACATTATGATATGACAGTGATCCAGCCGGATGTGGGACTGCTGGCATGCAAGGATGTAGGAGCCGGAAAGCTGCCATCGGAACAGGTGCTGATGGACTATATTCTGCGTGAGATTCGATATGAAAAGGATATGGCAGGCAAGAAGGTTCTGGTAACGGCAGGTCCTACAGTAGAGCGTATTGATCCGGTGCGGTATATCAGTAATCATTCAACCGGAAAGATGGGTTATGCGATCGCACGGGTAGCGATGGAGCGAGGAGCGGATGTGACACTGATCAGTGGACCGGTCAGCATTGCACCGCCTCCGTTTGTCAGGGTTGTACCGGTAGAAAGCGCCGAGGATATGTTCGGGGCAGTTCAGAAGAATAGTGAAGAGGCAGATATAATTATAAAGGCGGCAGCTGTGGCAGACTATACACCGGAAACGGTGGCAGCAGAGAAGATCAAGAAATCGGAAGATGACAGTGAGCTAAAACTGGTTCGGACGACGGATATCCTGAAGTGGCTGGGAGAGCATCGGCATGCCGGACAGTTTCTGTGTGGGTTTTCTATGGAGACGGAGCATATGCTTGAGAATTCCAGAGCAAAGCTGGAGAAAAAGAAGATCGATATGATCGTTGCAAACAATCTGAAGGTAGCAGGTGCAGGCTTTGGTGTGGATACGAATGTGGTGACGATCATAACAAAGGATGATGTACAGGAGCTGCCGCAGATGAGCAAGGAACTGGTGGCAGAGAAACTGCTGGATCAGATAGTAAAAAGCCTGTAAGAAACGCAAGGAAGAACCGGAAAAAATGGAAGGAGGCAGAGGACTATGCGGATAGGAGCATTGGAAGCCGGAGGTACAAAGATGGTATGTGCGATAGGGGATGAGCATGGCCGGATTGAGGAGCAGAGATCCATCCCGACGCGTACACCGGAGGAAACGATGCCGGAATTAATTGCATACTTTCAGAAGAAAAATATAGAGGTATTGGGGGTCGCAGCTTTTGGACCTGTAGGAGTAAATCCGGATGCACCGAAATATGGGTGGATTCTGGATACATCGAAGCTGGCATGGAGACAGTATCCATTATTGGAAAAGCTTCAGACGGCACTATCGGTTCCGATTGGTCTGGATACGGATGTAAATGGTTCCTGTCTGGGAGAAATGACATATGGAGCAGCGAAGGGACTGAAGAATGTGATCTATATTACAGTCGGAACCGGTATCGGTGCCGGAATCGCAGTAGATGGAAAACTGATTCACGGTATGCTACATCCGGAGGCAGGGCACATTCTGATCGCACCACAGGCAGGGGATGAAGAGCATTGTATTTGTCCGTATCATACGCATTGTCTGGAGGGACTGGCAGCAGGCCCTTCAATCGAAAAACGTTGGGGAAAGAAAGCAACAGAGCTGGCTGATCGAGCCGAGGTCTGGGAGCTGGAGAGTGAATATCTGGCACAGGCGATTGTAAATTATATTATGTTGGTATCTCCGCAGCGGATCATAATGGGCGGAGGTGTGATGCATCAACAGCAGTTGTTCCCGCTGATCCGCAGAAAGGTATTGGAAAAGGTCAATGGGTATATACAGACACCGGAATTAAAAGACATGGAACATTATATTGTGCCGGCCAGTCTAAAGGATAATCAGGGCATCATGGGATGTTTGCGGTTGGGAGAACTGGCATATCAAAGTAAATAAGAAAAACAGCGAAAATTAAAAGCAGGCTCCGTATATACGGAGCCCGCAAAAATGAGGGGGAGAGAGAGGATTCAAATATATGAAAACTCTTTACGATTATTAAGATACTGCTTAAATGTGTTCATTCTGTGTCGAAAGAATAAAGAAAATGAAAACTTTCAGAAAATAAATAGAAACTATAAAAATGAGAACCGTGTAAGAGACAGGAGAACGGAATGGGAAAAGTGTATAAATTCTGGATGGGATTGTTGGCGATAATAGGAGGTATCAGTATGGGATACTTTCTGTTATTGTGGATCTGTCTGGGAAGCATTTCTACCTATAATTTTATATGGTTGTGCCTGACAGTGCTTTGTGCAGGGCTGATGATGGCTGTTTATCACTATGGGAGAAACGGGCAGATTCCTCCCAAGTGGGTTGTGATCCCGGTAGAGATTCTGGTGGGAATCAGTTGTCTGATATTCATTATAGTGGAAATGTTTATTATCCATGCCGGGCATCAGAAGGCAGAGGCAGGTGCGGATTATCTGATTATCTTGGGAGCAAAGGTAAATGGCACACATCCATCACTGATTTTAAAGTATCGGATTCAGGCAGGCGTGGAATACTTAAAACAGAACCCGGATACCCGGGTGATCGCAAGTGGCGGACAGGGATCCGATGAGGGAATCTCGGAGGCACAGTGCATCTATGAACAGTTGATCACACAGGGAATCGATGCGGATCGGATCTATCTGGAGGATCAGTCTACGAGTACCAGAGAGAATCTGGAATATTCAGCACGGTATTTGGATCGGCAGCAGGACCGGGTGGTGATTGCAACGACGGATTTTCACCTGTTTCGGGCGATGCGTCTGGCGAAGAAATGTGGATATGAGCAGGTGAGCGGAACTCCGGCAAAATCGGTCTGGTGGCTGGTCCCTACGAACTATACACGGGAATGTCTGGCAGTACTCAAGGATCTGATCTGTGGAAATATATAATCAATGCTTGCGTTGCCGGATAGGGTGTATTATATTATAGAAGAAACACACGGTTGTAAGGAGGACTTAGATATGGCACAGGTAGTAACGAAGGATATGATAATCGCTGATATTCTGGCAGTTGATCCGGGAAATGCAGCAATCTTAATGGCAGCAGGTATGCACTGCATCGGATGTCCGGCGTCCCAGGGCGAGCCGCTGGAGGAAGCATGCATGGTACATGGAATGGATGTAGATGAGGTACTGGAGCAGATCAACGAGTATCTGGCAAAGAAAGAACAGTAGACAATATATACAAATCAAATTGTTGAAAATAGCCAAAGGGAAACCGGGCAATTTTCTTGAGCATTTTTCTCCGATATGCTATAATTACTCTATAATTGGTTTCGGAAAGGACACCCGGTAACGGGATCCATATTTGAAGGTGAAGGAGGAATTACAGGATGGGAGAAGGTCAATCGGAAGGTGGCTTCAATCTAGCCAAAGGCAGCACTTCGATTCTGAAGGGGGTCGATCCTGATGATATCGGAAGTACAGGCGTTCTGTATTCGAAACGAACAGGTGAGACTGGTGTACTAAAGGGCAGTATTGCACCAAATGTCTATAACACAGAGTATAACTATGAGAAGGCGAATCCATCAAAGAGCGAATCAAAGGTGGGAAAAGTTTTGGTTATTGCACTGGTTGTAGTACTGATTGGGATTGCGGTAGTTGCTGCACTGGGATACTTTGGTGTACTATTTAAGTAAAGAAAGATGAAAGCATGGTTGAGTATAAGACTCAGCCATGTTTTTTTTATAGGATCAGATGACAGGCAGGAAGACGTTGATTGCGGTCGCTCTTGCCATATGGTGAGGATAATGTTAGAATAAATGCAGAATGTTCGCAGGTCGAACGGTTACTTGTTTGAATGGAGGATACCATATTATGAGTATTGATACAAAATCAGTTAGTGCGATTCGGGTATTATCTGCAGATGCGATTCAAAAGGCAAATTCCGGACATCCGGGACTTCCGCTTGGCTCGGCAGCGATGGCCTATGAATTATGGGCAAAGCATATGAAGCATAATCCGGCGGATCCGAAGTGGGTGAATCGGGATCGGTTTATCCTGTCCGGTGGACATGGTTCCGCATTATTATATTCCTTGCTGCATTTATTCGGCTATGGTCTGACGATGGAGGATATGAAGAACTTCCGTCAGTTAGGTTCTCTGACTCCGGGACATCCGGAGTATGGACATACGGTAGGAGTAGAGGCTACGACCGGACCACTGGGAGCCGGTATGGCGATGGCGGTCGGTATGGCAATGGCGGAGAATCATCTGGCGTCTATATTTAATGAAGACGGATATCCGGTGGTTGATCATTATACCTATGTACTGGGTGGAGATGGCTGTATGATGGAGGGAATCTCCTATGAGGCCTTTTCATTAGCCGGTTCTCTGGGACTTGGCAAACTGATTGTATTATATGATTCGAACAATATTTCGATTGAGGGTGATACCAATATCGCATTTCGTGAGAATGTTCAGACGCGGTTTCAGGCATTTGGTTTCCAGACACTGCTGGTAGAGGACGGAAATGATCTGGAGGCGATCGGCAAGGCCATCGAGGAGGCAAAGGCGGATACGACGAGACCGACGATGATCGAAGTAAAGACAAAGATCGGATATGGATGCCCGGCGAAGGAAGGAAAGGCATCTGCACATGGAGAACCGCTGGGGGTTGAAAATGTAGCAGCACTTCGAAAGAATCTGGGCTGGGAGATTGAAGAGAGCTTTACTGTTCCGCAGGATGTATATGATAACTTCCGGGCAATCGCAAAGGAAAATGCGAAGGCAGAAGAGCAGTGGAATGCATTGTTTGCAGACTATGCACAGAAGTATCCGGAGAAGAAAGCACTGTGGGATCAGTACTATAACGAAGAAAGCGGAGAACTGCTGCAGGACAATGAAGCATTCTGGGCTGTGCCGGAAAAGGCAGAAGCAACCCGGAGTCTGTCCGGTAAGCTGATCAATGTTATGAAAGATGTCCTTCCGAATATGTTTGGCGGGGCAGCCGATCTGGCACCATCGACCAAGACCTATATGAATGATATGGGGGATTATTCCGGCGAGAATCCGGAAGGAAAGAATATACATTTTGGTATTCGTGAGATTGCCATGGCAGCGATCGGTAACGGTATTGCACTGCATGGCGGACTAAGACCATATGTATCTACGTTCTTTGTATTCAGTGACTATGTAAAACCAATGGCAAGACTGTCAGCACTGATGGGACTTCCATTGACCTATGTATTAACACATGACAGTATCGGGGTAGGAGAAGATGGACCAACCCATGAGCCGATAGAGCAGTTAGCGATGCTTCGTTCTATGCCGAACTTTACGGTATATCGTCCGGCAGATGCAACTGAGACCGCAGCAGCCTGGTACTATGCGGCAAACAGTAAACATACGCCGACAGCACTGGTATTATCCCGTCAGAACCTGCCGCAGTTAGCCGGTTCCAGCAAGGAAGCCCTGAAGGGTGGATATGTAATAGCAGATTCTGAGAAGAAAACACCGGATGCGATCATTATCGCGACCGGATCAGAAGTGCAGCTGGGTATACAGGCAAAGGAACTTCTTGCAAAAGAAGGTGTCGATGTCCGGGTAGTCAGTATGCCGTCTATGGATGTATATGAACAGCAGACAGACGACTATAAGGAACAGGTACTGCCGAAGCAGGTACGGGCAAGAGTTGCGGTAGAAGCATTATCTGATTTCGGATGGGGCAAGTATGTAGGTCTGGACGGAGAGGTTGTATCCATGAAGAGTTTTGGTGCATCGGCTCCGGGCAAGTTGCTGTTTGAACATTTCGGAATCACAACAGAAGCGGTTGTTGCGGCTGTTAAGAAGACGTTACGGGCGTAACGGAAAAGAAATAAAAGAAACGTGCAGGAAATCTTCGGATTCCTGCACGTTTTCTTATTAAAAAATCTGAAAAACTACTTATAAACTATTTAATGTCTGTAATGCAAACCGCTTGATAATCGGTTGAAAATGCTCTGCCATATGATAAGGCATTGCATAAGAGGTCTTTATCTTCGAACCATATTCACACAAAGTATTGCATACAAGGTTAAATTCATCGGTTGTATGGTTTGACTGAGTAACAATCAGGTAATAACGGGAATCACGCGGATTCTTAAACAGTGTGTTTTCACCGCAATAAACGCCCTGTAGCTGAGCTGCCGCGGAGGCAACATTACTCAGTGCAGAGAATACAAAGATCCGATAAACATCGGAAGTATCCGGTTGTTTCTTTGAAGCAGAATCTGCAGGCGTTGATATCGTCTGATCCGAAGACTCCTTTGAACGGAGAGACTGTTCGGCAGAACTGTGAATCGCTTCCAGATTCTCTACAATATTGCCTAAGACATCAAATATACTGGACGGATCCTCTACATCGTCATCCTCTTCATCATTGTAGTCATCATAATCCACATCTTCCGTAGAAGGACGGGTAAACTTGGAAAAACGGGTATCCAATTCCTCCGGATCTTCTACCTTCGTTATAATCAGGACTAAACAGTCAGGATTGACCGGTATTGCCTCTATCATCAATGGGATATCGCCAACTTCGAAACCTACATCATCGGAAGCCTTCTGCATCATATCCCGAAATAGTGCTTTTGCACGATCTGTACCATATGCAAGCTCGGTAAGACGTATATTATGATCTGCTAAATCTGATTTATTTAAAGTACAACGAATTTGATTCTCATTTAATTTTTCAATTTTCATCGAATCATCTCCTTATCGTTATAATACATACAATCCTTTGTGCATAGGTGTATTCTTAGTTTAACACAAAATAGGCATATGTAAAGAGGATTTATACGGTAAAATTGTAAAAAATTTAGAAATTTATAAAAAAAACCTTGTATAATGTCAAAAAATAGATTATACTTTTACGTAGAGATGACCGAAATGCGAAAGAAGGGAGGATATAAAATAACGGGGACCCGAATTATATCTGATAGTCTGTTGGGTTCTGATCAGGAGATTCATATTATTTCTTAGTTGGTATATCTCTATTTCCGGTTGATAAATGCAAGTTGCCGCATAGGTGTTTCGGAGGAATACTATAAAATGTCTCACAACTGCACCATCCTATGGTAGAGGTAGTGTCCATCCGGTTCCGTGCGGGAAAAAGGGGGCGGTCGTGGCATAAAAGAATAGTCACTTATAAAGGATAATACGAAATCTACACATTTATAGCATTACATAGAACAAAGAATTCACAGAGTTTGTGATAGTTAGCAATGAGGGAGCAGGTATTACCCCATAATACCTGCTTCTGTGTTTAAATACTGCCGGACACCTACAGATATAGCATAAGCAAGTTTCTCCTGGTATATAGGAGCATTTAGAAGGGCGGATTCTGTGGGATTCGACATGAATCCACATTCCACAATCACGGCGGGACAGGATACGTTTTTCAGGACATAATAAGAATCATTAGACTTGGCTGATCGGGTATTGGAGGGATCTGCCAGTTCTATCAGAGAGGACTGAATCTGTTCTGCCAGCTTCCGGCTGGATGCAGATGAATAATAGTAAAAGCTTTGGGCTCCATGTTCTGCAGGAGAAGAAAAACTGTTTTGGTGAATACTGATCATCAGATCCGGTTGATGAGCATCTACAAAGGCAATGCGGTTTCTCATATCGGACTGTTTTTTATTGCTGGCATTGACATCACTTAAACTACAGTCTGAATCACGAGTCAGATAGACCAGACAGTCCTGTGCTTCCAGATAGCTTTTTAACCGCAGGGCGATAGCCAGATTCAGATCCTTTTCTAACTGTTGATCCGGTGATACCATACCGGGGTCGAAGCCGCCGTGTCCGACGTCGATGACGATGACGGCCTGCTCTCTGGATGTATGAAAGACGGTTGTAGACGGAAAATAAACCATAAAAAGGATAATAATCAGAAAAATAGAAAGTACGGGCAGAAGGTATCGTTTTAGTTTCATAAAAAACCTCAGAAATTATTAAAAAAAGTGTCGATATAATATATTCTTGTGTTATAATTTTAATGCACCTATTGTTCTGATCTCAGAGGAGTATTGAGAGCGGAAGATAGGCGACATTACTGATACACGGGGTATAAGAAAGTAAAAATGAATACGTTATTTGTAAATGTTGATAGCGGTATCACAGAAGATGAGCCGAGTCAGGAACTGGAGACGGCAGGAGAGATTTTAAAGCAGGGAGGACTGGTAGCATTTCCGACCGAGACGGTATACGGATTAGGTGGTGATGCGTTGAATGCCGAGGCGTCTCAGAAGATCTATGCAGCAAAGGGGCGGCCGTCCGATAATCCGTTGATTGTTCATATTGCGGATGAAGCAGATCTTCAGCGGATAGCTACGGATATTCCGGAGGCGGCATATAAGCTGATGGATGTCTTCTGGCCGGGACCTATGACATTGATATTTAAGAAGAAGCCGATTGTTCCGGATAGTACAACGGGCGGACTGGATACGGTGGCTGTACGGATGCCGTCTCATAATGTGGCGTATGAGTTGATTCGACGGTCCGGTGTGCTGATTGCGGCGCCGAGTGCTAATGTGTCCGGAAGACCGAGTCCGACAATGGCGGCACATGTGAAAGAGGATCTGGATGGAAAAATCGATATGATCATCGATGGCGGTGACTGTCGGTACGGTATCGAGTCCACGATCATCGATATGACCAGTAAGGTGCCGATGATCTTACGACCGGGATATATCACGCAGGAGATGATCGAGGATGTGATCGGGAATGTAGAGCTGGATCCCGGAATCACCGGACTTCCGACACATGCCAGACCGAAGGCACCCGGAATGAAGTATACACATTACGCACCGAAGGGAATCATGTATATTATTGAGGGAGAATCAACCTCCGTAATTCGGTGCATTAATCGAATGGTAAAGGAGCGTCAGGCAGCAGGCTGTAAGACGGGTGTATTGGCGACCAGATATAATGCATCTGCATATGAGGCAGATGAGGTGATTGTAATCGGAGATAAGGCAGATGAACTGATGATTTCTTCAAATCTGTACCGGACGTTACGGGAGTTTGATGCAAGAGGAGTTGATTATATTTACTCAGAATCATTTGCAGGAAGCGGGCTGGGGACAGCCATTATGAATCGGTTAATTAAGGCGGCAGGGCATCGGGTGATTCAGGCACCGACAGTGTAAGTAAGGAGGATATGATGATAGCATTGGGAAGCGACCATGGCGGATATGGTCTGAAGCAGGAAGTAATCAAGCATCTGAAAGAACGTGGACTGGAATATAAGGACTATGGTTGTTATAGTGAGGAGTCCTGTGATTATCCGGTATATGGACGGGCAGTGGCAGAGGCTGTCGCATCCGGAGAATGTGAGCGTGGAATTATTATCTGCGGCACAGGCATCGGAATTTCCATTACGGCAAATAAGGTGCCGGGAATCCGGGCGGCGCTGTGTCATGACTGTTTCAGTGCGGAAGCAACCAGACAGCATAATGATGCAAATGTACTGGCGATGGGAGCCAGAGTAATCGGGCCGGGGCTTGCATTAAAGATTGTGGATATCTTTTTGGATACGCCTTTTTCAAATGATGAGCGACATGTGAGAAGAATCGGCATGATCGAATAACCGCATAGAATCATCCAAAGTGGATATATTAGAATAGTGAAAGAAGAAAAGACTTATGCACGTTTTATGGAAAACGGACATAAGTCTTTTGCAAATCTGCTATTTTACACAAAATTTATAGACATTTTTGTGGTAATTTAGTATAATTTACTACGAGGTGAGAAAACCATGAGGGAACACAAACAGGTATTCAAGATGATAACACTGATTTCTCAGGTAGGAATAACCATGTTATCATCTATTTTTATTTGTGGACTGATTGGATATTGGATAGATAATCGGTTTGAAACCCACACATTTATCGTGTTTTTAGTGCTGGGGGTAGCTGGCGGTTATCGTGCCGTATATTCCCTGGTGAAGCAGTTTATGAAGAAAAAGGAGAAACAGGACGATGAAACGACTGGATCCGACCGTTAGGGATGTATTGGTAGGGGCCTTGTTATATGGTATCCTTGTAGAGATCATAGGGGTTATTGTGGTAGAGAACCGGCTGAGCTACAGTCTGGGACTTGTATATGGATATGGTTGTATCATATTTATGATATGTCATATGTATCTGACGCTGGAGAAGGCACTGGATATGGAGCCGAAGGACGCATCAAAGTATGGGATTCGGAATAATATCCTGCGATATGTTATCGTATTTTTGCTGTTGGTAATCGCAGCAATGATACCACAGGTCAGCGTCGTTGCAGTAATTATTATGATATTTGGGATGAAGATTTCGGCGGCACTGCAGCCGAAGGTAAATAAGTACATTACCTCAAGAATCTTTGATGGAAGAAGGTGAATCTATGGTGAATGTAGCAGCCAGTGCGTGGCAGACGGTGGCCGGCATTGGTGGTATACGGACAGTACTGACAGATGAAAAGACCGTTGATTTTTTCATACATGAGCTGATTCCGTATAAGTTTTTTGGGCAGACTGTGTATATTACAACTACCCACATCTGTGAGTTTATTATAATTCTCGGAATTGTAATTTTTGCGCTGATCGCAAGGCACAGAATTATGCATGCGGAAGAAATCCCCAGAGGATTTCAAAATGTAGTGGAATTCCTGATCGAGACACTGCAGAAGTATGTGAACGGGTCCATGGGAAAAAACGGAACCAAGTGTTATGTGAATTACATTGGAACGATTATCCTGCTGATTTTTCTGTGTAATATATCAGGTCTGATCGGCTTGAGACCGCCGACAGCAGATTACGGAACGACGTTGTGTCTGGCCATTATATCCGTTGTTATGATTCAGTATAACAACATAAAGTGGAATAAGTGGAGGGCATTTACGAGTCTGTTTGAACCGGTATTTTTATTCTTCCCGATTAACCTGATCGGTGAGGTGTCTACGGTGGTTTCGCTGTCATTGCGTTTGTTCGGTAACATTATGGCAGGTACGGTTATGATAACGCTGTACTATACACTGATGCCGATTTTTGTAAAGATTGGTATTCCGGCAGCGCTGCATGCTTATCTGGATGTTTTTTCAGGAGCGATTCAGGCGTATGTATTTACGATGCTGACGATGGTATTTATCAATAATAAGATAGAAGGATAATGCAGTAGAATTAAGTAAGAAAGAAAATGGAGGGTTTCTAAATGAATCAAATTACAAACGAAGGTTTAATCTTAGCATGTTCTGCAATTGGTGCCGGTTTGGCAATGATCGCCGGTGTCGGTCCCGGTATTGGTCAGGGTATTGCGGCCGGTCATGGTGCGGCTGCCGTAGGACGGAATCCGGGAGCAAAGGGTGATATCATGTCAACGATGTTATTAGGACAGGCAGTAGCCGAGACAACCGGTCTGTATGGTCTGGTTATCGCACTGTTGCTGTTCTATGCAAATCCATTGTTAAATAGATTCCTGAAGCTGTAGGGAATATGTATTCCCAAACGGGCGGAAAGGAGGCTAAGACGTGTTTAAGATATGCATGATGAGCGGTACAGTAGCACTGCTGGAGGGAAGAATCTTCGGTCTGGATGCACAACTGCTGGCGGATATTTTAATACAGGCGATTGCAATCTTTATCTTATTTGCATTTTTATCTTATGTTCTGTTCGAACCGGTAAAGAAGGTATTGAATAACCGGACAGAGCGAATTAAAAATGATATCGAAAGTGCCAAACAGGATAAAGAAGAAGCATCGAAGATGAAGGAAGCGTATGACAGTAAGCTGCAGGCTGCAGATACGGAAGTACAGGAAATATTAAGCGAAGCACGTAAGAAAGCAAAGAAGCGGGAAAGTGATATCGTAGAGGAAGCGAATGAGGAGGCCGCCAGAGTCAGAAACCGTGCCAGCCAGGAGATTGAACTGGAGAAGGCAAAGGCACAGGATGAGATCCGGCAGGAGATCATACAGGTTGCAACGGCTATGGCATCCAAGATCGTAACGGTTTCTCTGACTGAGGAACAGCAAAATGCTCTGTTGGAAGAGACACTGAAGGAAATAGGTGATGATACATGGCTAAGCAGATAGATTCTACTTATGGAGATGCACTTTATGAACTGGCAGTAGAGGAACAAAAGACGGATTCTGTTCTGGAAGAGATGACAGGGCTGCTTCAGGTGTTTCGGGAGAATGAAGAACTGCTTCAGGTATTGACACATCCGGAAGTGCAAAAGGAGCAGAAACTGGAACTGATTCGTAATGTATTTCAGGGAAGAGTCAGTGATGATGTTATGGGAATGCTGTTAATTGTGGTGCAGAATGACCGTAGCAACGGCTTAATCGCTATTTGTCAGTACGTGATCAGTAAGATTAAGGAATATAAGAAGATAGGAATCGCAAGTGTGACTTCGGCAAGTGTGCTGACAGCACAGCAGAAGTCGGCGATTGAATCTAAGCTGGTTGATACAACGAACTATAACAGTATGGAGATGAATTATATCGTTGATCCAACAATTATAGGTGGATTGATTATTCGGATTCAGGATCGGGTAGTGGATAGCAGTATCAAGAGTCAGTTAGAGAGAATGTCGCAGACACTCTCTCATGGGGAAATGTAGTAAAATATAGAAGAAAGAAGGTGCTGAGGCTCCATGAATTTAAGACCGGAAGAGATAAGCTCTGTTATAAAAGAGCAGATCAAGAATTATTCGGTTCATCTGGAAACTACGGATGTAGGTACCGTTATTCAGGTGGCAGATGGTATCGTTCGTATTCATGGTCTGGAGAATGCGATGCAGGGAGAACTGCTGGCATTTCCAAATGATGTATATGGAATGGTCATGAACCTGGAAGTAGATAATGTAGGTGCCGTACTGCTCGGAGATAGCAGTAGCGTAAATGAAGGCGATACCGTTAAGACAACCGGACGCGTCGTTGAGGTCCCTGTAGGGGATGCGATGCTGGGCAGAGTTGTAAATGCATTGGGACAGCCGATCGATGGAAAAGGACCGATTCAGTCTACAAAAACCAGACAGATTGAACGAGTGGCATCGGGTGTTATCAGCCGGAAGTCTGTAGATACTCCGTTACAGACCGGTATTAAGGCAATCGATGCGATGGTGCCGATCGGTAGAGGACAGCGAGAACTGATCATAGGAGATAGACAGACAGGTAAGACTGCCATAGCGATTGATACGATTATCAATCAAAAGGGACAGGGAGTTTACTGTATATACGTAGCAATCGGACAGAAGGCCTCCACGGTAGCCTCTATCGTGAAGACATTGACGGAATTTGGAGCTATGGATTATACAACGGTTGTGGCTTCTACAGCGTCAGAACCGGCTCCGCTGCAGTATATTTCACCGTATGCAGGGTGTGCAATCGGTGAGGAATGGATGGAGGGAGGAAAGGACGTTCTGGTAGTGTATGATGACTTGAGCAAGCATGCTACCGCATATCGTACACTTTCATTGCTTCTCCGTAGACCACCGGGCCGTGAGGCTTATCCCGGAGACGTATTCTATCTGCATAGTCGTCTTCTGGAGCGTGCGGCAAAGCTGTCGGATGAACTGGGAGGAGGTTCTTTGACGGCACTGCCGATTATAGAGACACAGGCCGGAGATGTATCCGCCTATATTCCGACAAATGTTATATCGATTACGGATGGTCAGATTTATCTGGAGACAGAGATGTTCAATGCCGGTTTCCGTCCGGCAGTAAATGCAGGTCTTTCTGTATCGCGGGTAGGTGGTTCTGCCCAGATCGGTGCAATGAAGAAGATAGCAGCACCAATCCGTGTTGAGTTAGCACAGTATCGCGAGCTGGCTGCGTTTTCACAGTTTGGATCTGAGCTGGATGCAGATACAAAGGAGCGTCTGGCACAGGGTGAACGAATCAGAGAGATGCTGAAGCAACCGCAGTATGCACCAATGCCGGTAGAACGACAGATCGTAATTATATATGCTGCTACGAAGAAGTATCTGCTGGATATTCCGGTAGAAGATATTCAGCGGTTTGAAAAGGAATTGTTTGACTTTATTGATACAAAGTATCCGGAAATATTCCAGAAGATTCGTGAGGAAAAGAAGCTGTCGGATGAACTGGAAGAGATGATGGTAAAGGCGATTACCGAATTCAAGGCTGAGTTTAAGTGATGGAGGTGACAGAATATGGCATCCATGCGAGATATTAAGCGAAGGAAAGAAAGTGTCACCAGTACGCAGCAGATTACAAAGGCCATGAAGCTGGTTGCAACAGTAAAACTGCAAAAGGCGAAGGCAAGAGCAGAGAGAAATAAGCCATATTTTCATGCATTGTACAAGACGATATGTTCCATTCTGTCGAAAACAGAGACTATCGAGCATCCATATCTGAAGGATAACGGCAGTAGTCGTAAGGCAGTGATCGTTATTACATCCAATAAGGGATTAGCCGGCGGCTATAATGCAAATATTATCCGGGAGGTAACCGGAGCCGGGTTCTCAGTGCAGGATACTGATATTTATGCAATCGGCCGGAAGGGCGCAGAAGGACTGGCAAGAAAGGGATATACCATTCTGGAGGATGATTCCGATGCAATAAATGAGCCATTGTATAAAGATGCGATCGATATTACAAATCGGGTATTGGAATCCTATACGAAAGGCGATGTAGGCGAGATCTACATGGCATATACGAATTTTAAGAATACCGTATCACAGGAAGCGACATTGATTAAGCTGCTTCCTCTGAATCTGGATGAACTTCCGGCGGAGGAAGAGGATGATGACGGGGTGCTGATGAACTATGAACCGGAGGCAGAGGATGCACTGGATATGCTGATTCCGAAGTATATCAGTAATCTGCTATATGGTGCATTTGTAGAGGCACTGGCCAGTGAAAATGGTGCCAGAATGCAGGCTATGGATTCAGCAACAACGAATGCAGATAATATGATTTCAGACTTATCACTAAAGTATAATCGGGCAAGACAGGCGTCTATTACACAGGAATTGACAGAAATTATCGCCGGTTCGGAAGCGATTAGCTAGTGAGGAGCAGGATAAAGTAGTAAGAAAAGGAGAATGGAATGGCAGATAAGAATATAGGTAAGATTACCCAGATTATCGGTGCCGTACTGGATATTCAGTTTCCGGAGGGACAACTGCCAGAGATTAACGATGCGATCCGGATTACCAGAAAGAATGGTGAGGTTCTGACAGTAGAAGTGTCTCAGCAGATGGGAGACGATACAGTTAGATGTATTGCGATGGGTCCGACAGATGGACTGATCCGGGGAATGGATGCTTTGGCTACAGGAAGTCCGATTATGGTTCCGGTTGGAGAGAATACACTGGGAAGAATGTTCAACGTACTGGGTGAACCCATAGATAATAAGCCTGCACCGGAGGTGGAGAAGAAGTACCCGATCCATCGCCCGGCGCCGAAGTTTTCGGAGCAGGCAACGGAGACAGAGATGTTGGAAACCGGTATTAAGGTCGTAGACCTGTTATGTCCATATCAGAAGGGTGGAAAGATCGGTCTGTTTGGTGGAGCCGGAGTTGGTAAGACGGTATTGATTCAGGAGCTGATTCGTAACATCGCAACCGAGCACGGAGGATATTCTGTGTTTACGGGAGTTGGTGAGCGTACGCGTGAAGGAAATGATCTGTATTATGAAATGACGGAATCCGGTGTTATTAATAAGACAACCATGGTATTTGGACAGATGAATGAACCGCCCGGAGCAAGAATGCGGGTTGGTTTATCCGGGCTGACAATGGCAGAGTACTTCCGTGATGAGGGTGGAAAGGATGTATTGTTATTCATTGATAACATTTTCCGATTTACCCAGGCGGGTTCCGAGGTGTCTGCATTACTGGGACGTGTACCGAGTGCGGTTGGTTATCAGCCGACACTGCAGACGGAAATGGGTGCATTGCAGGAAAGAATCACATCTACAAAGAATGGTTCTATCACATCGGTACAGGCGGTATATGTGCCTGCCGATGACTTGACAGATCCGGCACCTGCAACTACGTTTGCACATTTGGATGCGACAACGGTATTATCTCGTTCCATTTCGGAGCTGGGCATTTATCCTGCAGTTGATCCGTTGGAGTCAACCTCCAGAATCCTGGATCCGAGAATCGTAGGAGAGGAACACTACAAGGTAGCCCGGGGGGTACAGGAGATTCTGCAGAAGTATAAAGAACTGCAGGACATCATTGCGATTCTGGGTATGGATGAACTTTCAGAGGAAGATAAGCTGGTTGTATCCAGAGCCAGAAAGGTACAGAGATTCTTATCTCAGCCGTTCTTTGTGGCAGGACAGTTTACAGGACTGGAAGGAAAGTATGTGCCAATCGAGGATACGATACAGGGCTTTAAGGAGATTCTGGAAGGAAAGCACGATGATGTTCCGGAGGGATGCTTCCTGAATGCCGGAAGTATCGATGATGTGCTTGCCAGAGTTCAGAAATAAGGAAGAAAGAGCAGGTGCATTATGGCAGATAAGACACTTCGATTAAAAATCATAGCACCGGAACGTATCTTTTTTGAGGATGATGTGAACTTTGTAGAGTTTCGAACGACCGAAGGTGAGCTCGGGGTTTATCCCGGACATATAGCACTGACATCCATTGTTGCACCGGGAGTAGTGCGGATGCATATGCCGAATGGAGAGATAAAAGAAGCAGCACTTCTGGAAGGCTTTTCAGAGATTCTGGCGAATCAGGTTATGATTCTGGCGGAAGCGGTAGAATGGCCGGAGGAGATTGATGTGAATCGGGCGAAAGAAGCACAGATACGGGCAGAGCGACGGTTATCTGATAAAGACGGAGATATGGATCGGGCGGAGTTAGCATTGAAGCGGGCATTGGTTCGCCAGAGGCTGGCACGATAACGATAGATGATAAAAAGGCAGAACTACAAGCGTATGTGGTTCTGCCTTTGGTATTATAAACTATAATTAAACACCATAACTGAATAAACTGCTCAAATCCGTCCATACTGAAACCATAAGCAGCGTGTGTATACAGAGAAGCACACGAATAGAAAAGGGGTATGAGTATGAAACAGACAGGAAAGATAGCCTTGATCGCTGTGGTGTGGCTGGCGGTTATGGTACAGCTATTCATAAATCAAAATCCGGGTAAAACAGGAGATGTCATCGATGCGTTTAGCAGCAGTGAGACAATTCCGGTAGAGGCGTGCGTGAGTGCCTATGGAGAGTTTGGTGAAATGGAGCTGGCAGGCGAGACAAAAACGATCATGCTAAGAAATCTGGCAAAACAGTTAGGGATTACAGATGGGTATGAAATCACTGCCTCAGAGGGTGAGAGCTACCGGGAGTCTACGCTGACAAAGGACGGAAAATATGGGAAAACCGTGATACAGATTGTAAGTATTGATGAAAAAAATGAAGAGCAGCAGTCGATAACGAAGCAAAACATCCTGTGCGATATTACTATTTACAATGACGTAGAATATGCGATGGAATGTAAGGAACAACTGGAGGATATCTATCAGGAAATCGGGATGACTCCCAATATGAATGTTTATATCAAGGGAAAGACCGCGGGAAAGGTATCCGAAGATCAACGACAAGAGTTGATTAACCGGGTATTTGAAAGTGTAGGAGCTACGGTAGTACAGGAAATAAATACGGATCAATATGATTGCATCTATGGTTATACCAGCCGCTTTGATCGTTGCATTTATCAGAATGGAAAGAAAATCAATGTAAATCTGGCATTGACCTACAATGAAGCGGAGGATATGACTTATCTGCATCTGGCGGTGCCTTATATCAGTCAGTCTTTCTAATGAGACAAAGTACATTTGAATACAGCGGGCTTCTGAAGACCGTATTTCCGATTTTTACAGTTATTTTTTCGATGGATATGCTATGGTAGGCCTATCAACGAAAGTAGGGAAAGGAGATTCAGTATGGTAGAGTATTCATTTGTACAGAGTGTTAAGGTGGTAACAGGAGCGGGAAGTGTGGCGAAGACCGGTGAAGTGTTGAAAGATGCCGGATATAAAAAGGCATTTCTGGTATATGATATCGGAATGAAACAAATCGGCGTGATCGACAAGATAGAAGATAGTCTGAAATCGTGTGGTATCGGTTATGTGGAGTATGATAAAGTACTGCCGGATCCACCGGCAGATATGGTAGATGCGGGGGCAGATATCTGCAAGGCAGAAAGCTGTGACTGTGTAATCGGAATCGGTGGTGGCAGCAGCATTGATACGGCAAAGGGAATCAATATTTTACGGTTTAACGACGGTAAGATTTTAGATTATGCAACGAAGCCAATGAAGCTCTGCCGGGGATTGATTACAATACCGACCACCGCGGGAACGGGTTCTGAGCTGTCAAACGGAGCGATTGTATCGGATACGGTAAAGGATATTAAAATGCCGATATTATGTGTCAATAATATGTCAGAATATACGATTCTGGATCCGCAGTTAACAGCCGGTATGCCGTATAGGCTTACGTTGTTTACCGGGTTGGATGTGTTTTCGCATGTGGCAGAAGCATATACATCGATACTGGCAAATCCGATGACAGATCTGGTGTGCGAGAAGATGATGGAAACAGTAGTGACATATCTTCCAATGGTACTGGAGCAGCCGGATAATCTGGCAGCCAGAGAGAAGATGCAGTGTGCAGCCAGTATCGGCGGCTGGATGCTTTACAATGCCAGTGCACATGTCGGACACAGCCTGGCACATGTACTGGGAGCAAAGTTTCATATCGTACACGGAGCTGCCTGTGCATATGGACTTCCGGCAGTTCTGAGACGAATCGCAGTACCACTTCCGGAGAAGGTGCGGTATATCGGAACCTTGCTTGGAGCGTCTTATACAGGAGAGGAAACGCCGGAAGAAATCGGGCAGAAGGCAGCCGAGGCATATGTTACATTTACAGCGAAGCTGCAGCTTCCGGGCATAGAAGATTATAAAGTATCGGAGGCTATACTGGAAGAACTGGCAGAGGATGTGGCGGCAGAGACATTTGCCGGGCTGGCACCGATTCCGGTAACAAAGGAAGCAGCAAAGGAGATGTTAAAGGAGATTCTGTTCTGATATTCATACTCCCTTTCGCATAAATTTTACCCATACTTTACCCACTCGCACCTTCATTTTTTACGTCCCTTCTGTAAAGTCATTTAAAAGACATTAGCAGAAAGGAACGTATAGGATGAAGAAAAGTTGGAAGCGAGTGGGTATTTTTGTGTTGAGTATGTCGATGCTGTTGGGACAGATCATACCGATATCGGCAGAAGAAAATGGCGTACAGGGACAGCAGGCAGAAGTGGATGTATTAGCAGTAGAAAAAAGCTATCCGGTTACTTTTTTGACGGATGAACATGTGACGGTAGATGTCTTTTATGGTAAGGATTACACGGCAAATCCGGATGCTGTAAACGTGAAAACTACAGAAGCACGTTCTGCCGGAAAGATAGATACTTCCGGCAATGGGCAGGTAAATTTCCGGGTAAATGTAGAAGATGGATACGAACTGGTATCGATAACGGCGGATGCGAATTATAAAAATCTGAAGGGCGCAAGTGATACCGGTGTGGAAGGAGTCTACCGACTGACTAAAATTACCGGAAATGTAACTGTGACCATCAAGGTGCAAGAGCAGAAGCAGACAGTTGGAAACCGGGAAGACATTGTATTAAATGAGATTGAATCAAACGGAGATACCACAGACTGGGTAGAGATTTATAATAAAGGAACCCTGCCGGTCGATATCAGCGGATGGTATATTACAGATGATGATACAAGCAGACTGAGCAAAAATAAGGCAACACCATTGCCGGAGGGAACCATTTTGAATCCGGGTGAATATTTGGTATTTGAACAAAATACCGATTTCACATTTGGACTGGGAGCACCGGATGAGGTGAATTTATTTGATGCAACAGGCACACTGGTAGAAAAGTATTCGTGGAGTTCACATGCACAGGGCGTGTATGCAAGAGTACCGGATGGAACCGGAAATTTCATAGACACAGCAGTATCAACAAAAGGAGCAGCAAATCATACAGCGGATATTGTAAAACCGACTTACCCGAATGCTGTTGCATGGCCGGGAAGTGATACGGTAATTACCTACGATGACGGTATTAGTATGTTCAAATCGGATTCTTCCGGACTGGATTTTTATAAGGGACAGTTATATTGCATTAATAACAAAAACGGAACATTCTGGGTAATGGATGTAAATAAAGATGGCACGATGGACTATGCAGACGGATTTACGGCAGCCGGAAAGAATCTGGCATTTCTTGCGGATGCATCAAATCCAGCAGCATCGAATCCTGACGCAGAAGGAATTACAGTAGACGATGCAGGAAATGCATATGCGGCAGTGGAACGTGACAATAATAATAAAAATGTGAATTACAATGTGATTTTGAAATTTAATCCATGGGAAGACAAATCAGTGGTTGTAGCATCCAAAGAATGGAATATCACCAATGTGCTTCCGGATGTTCCTGCAAACGCCGGAATAGAGGCAGTAGAGTGGGTTCCAAACAGTAAATTGGAGGGCAAATTATTTGATCGGAATACAGGGGATGTGTATCATGCATCTACCTATCCGAATGCAGCAGAGAATGGAGTGTTCTTTGTCGCACTGGAAAATAACGGACACGTATATGCACTTGCACTGAATGAAGATGGAAGCTCACAAATAATAGCAGACATTGACCCGGGTATCGGCGGAGCCATGGCATTGGATTATGATTCTTATGAGGGAATGTTGTGGGTCGGTGCAGATGATGGGTATGGAAATGTTTCAGCAAAAATTGCATTTAATGGTACAGCCGATCCGGCTATTACGCTGGTAAATCCTCCGGCAGGCATGGATGTAACACGAAACAATGAAGGATTTGCAATTGCGGAACCGGAATATACAGTGAATGGACTTCGTCCGGTATATCATTTTATGGATGGTGTAAATAGCGGAGTACTTACCATCTCCTATATGTACTGTGACTATCAGGACAAAAAGCCGGAGACAGAGCAAAATGACTATAAGTTCCTTGAGGGTGAAAATGGTTCATGGACACAAAACAGCGATGGTACTTTAAGATTTCGTGCAAACGGAGAATTTAGCAAGTTCACAGAGGTGAAGGTTGACGGTGTTTTAGTTTCGACTGATAATTATACAGCAGAAGCAGGTTCTACAATCATTACCTTTAAGAGCAGTTTCTTAAAGAGTTTATCTGCCGGTACGCATAAGATGACGGTAGTCTACACAGACGGCGAATGCAGTGCGAATTTTGAAGTAAAACAGGCAGCAGGTACGACCGCAGACACAACCTCAAATGCAACTACGGAAGCAACATCAGAGGCAACCACAGCGACAACTACGGCAGCAGCTTCCGATGCAACCGCAACGGCAAGCAAGGAGGCTGCCACAGCAGCAAAGACACCGAAGACAGGGGATGACAGCCATCCGCTGGTTTGGATATTCTGGCTGGTTGCTGCCTGTGGCGGAACGGTAGGTTGTACCATATACGGAAAGCGTAAGCATTAATATAGCCGTATAAGCAATCAAGAAAATAAGAACTTTAGATAAAAAGATACTCTTCGGAAGCAATTCTAAAGAGTATCTTTTTTAATCTTTGCAAAATAATTTCTGGGTATTTTGTAATAAGTTGGTCTATTAACAAATGAATTTATATGTGTTATAATCAATAATAGAAAAGTTTAACCTTGTATAAACGAGGACAAAAAACAGGGGGGGATTTTATATGAAATCAATACTTAAAAAACATGGTATCGGACGACTTGTAAGCATTGTGCTTGCATTTAGTATGATACTCGCAATGGTACCGGCTACTGTATTTGCAGATGATACGACCCAGACTCAGACGATATACATCGGGGGAACGCAATTAGATGTTCCGATGGAGAAGGCGTCTTATTGGAGGTATAATGAGGGTACCGGAGAAATTAAGGCATGTTCCGAGACAGAGGCAAACGTGGTGATAAATGCAGAGGCGAAATATGACCCGGCATCGGCAATTATTGTGAACCTGAGAAATGTAAAGATTTATAGCAATAGTGGAGGTCAATCGGGAGATTGTTTTAATTCAGGTATTTACTGTCCGGTGTCTTTCTTGGAGCTGCGGATTAACGGAGACTGCAGTATTACCGGTGCCAGATATGGAGTATATGCAGGACGGGTTCATATCACACCGTTTGATACAGCAGCCAAGCTTACCATTACAGCAGACAGCAATCGTGCTTCGATAGGGACTTATATTTCGGAGGCATGTGCCTTGTATTCGACAGGAAGAGGTTGGATTAATGCAGGACGTGAGCATACAGATTTTTCTGTAATTTTGCGGAGTAGTAAGAAGACTATAATGCAAGGGGGCGGAAACTTTACGCTTAACGGTACGAAGGCATCTATTCTTACCAGTTCCAATATGTTCGGCGGTGATGCGACGGAATATGTTCCGGATGAAAACGGCGACTTTCATCTTGGAGATACGAGTCAGGTGATGTATATGGAATATAAGGTTGGCTCGCGGGTGTTTGACCGTGCGGAGATTACCGGAGCAACGCTACAGTTTAATGACGGAGATTCTCCGATATTTACAGCGCAGGTGGCTGCCGGAGAAGAAGACAAATATACGATCCGGTCTGAGCAATGGAGTGAGTTGGATGAAAACGGGAATACGGTGAAGTGGAGTTCTTCCCATAGATCTGAGAATCCGAGGGATGAGAGTCAGTTGTTAAAAACCTTTGAAGCGGGAAAGACCTATTATTATTCTGTAACCATTATGATTAAGCATAGCTCAAGTGACAGCTTTATAGAAAAGATGCCGGTAATTATTAATGGGGAATCCTTTACGGTTACCAATACAGGATTGTCAGGTAATTATATGATCATTTATGCTATGAATAGTAAGAGCATGACGGTACCGAGCAGACAAGTGCCGGAGGGTATTAAGACGATTGATGTTACGAATGCTACACTTACCTATCACGAGGGGGAGGCTCCAAAGGCAACCGCAGCCTTAAGTGGTGAAAATGCTGCTAAGTACAAGATTGTATATGAGTACTGGGAGGAAATGGAGAAACAGAGTGATGGCAGTGCCATACCGGTAAGATTTTGGTATTCGGATGCGGCAGAAAACGCAAAGCTGGCAGATGACAAAAAGATAACCGCCTTTGAAGAAGGCAAAAGTTATATGTACAGCATCAAGCTGGAGGTAGTCAATGGAAACTCCTTTGCATCCGTAGCTTCCGGCCTGACTATGACCTTAAATGGGGAAGCCGTAAATACAAAAAATATGACAGTCAGTGCTGACGGAACCTCCGTATTCGTGACCGCACTTAAGACTTTAAAGCCGACTGCAGGACAAAGTGCTTATAAGTTCCTTGAGGGTGAAAACGGTTCATGGACACAAAACAGTGACGGTACCTTACGATTCCGGGCAAACGGTGAATTTAACAAGTTTACGGGAGTGATGGTTGACGATGTTTTGGTTTCGACTGATAATTACACAGCACAGTCTGGCTCTACCATCGTTGTATTTAAGAGCAGTTACCTAAAGGGCTTATCTGCCGGAACACATAAGATAACGGTAGTTTATACAGACGGTGAATGTAGTGCGAATTTTGAGGTGAAACAGGTGTCAGAAGGAGTGACCTCAGACACCGCTACTGCCACCGTAGCTACTACAGCTACCACGACGGCAAAGACACCGAAGACAGGGGATGACAGCCATCCATTGGTTTGGATATTCTGGCTGGTTGCTGCCTGTGGCGGAATGGCAGGCTGTACGATATACGGAAAGCGTAGGAACGAACACAATTGAACATGAATCAGTTGCCAAATTATTCTGTTCTGATATTTACTATTCTTTGAACAGGGGAATCATTAAAATATGCAGTAAGATGGAATTGGCAAAGACGCCGGACAGCGACATCGTCCGGCGCTTTTTATTTTATAGCCAAGGAACATGGAGTAGGAAGACTACTCGATCAAGGAAAGGAGTAGGTGAATATGGAACGTAGAATTGAAGAACACCCGATTCTTGGAGAAACACAAAAGGGACAGAGGGTGACATTTTATTATAATGATGCTCCCATGGAAGGATATGAGGGAGAACCGATTGCGGCAGCACTGAAGGCTGCCGGGGTTATGGTACATAGATATACAAAGAAGCAGCATAAGCCAAGAGGTATCTTCTGTGCGATAGGGAGATGTACGGACTGTGTTATGGTAGTAGACGGAAAACCGAATGTCAGAACCTGTGTAACACCATTAGCAGCAGGAATGCGGGTTCAGACACAGTACGGAGTGTCGGCTACACCGGAGGCGTAAGGAATACAGGGTAAAAAGGAGGACGTACATATGAAACGATATGATTTGATAGTAGTAGGAGCCGGTCCATCCGGTTTGTCTGCGGCGATAGAAGCGGCAAAAAAAGGTCTGAAGGTAGTCATTTATGATGAAAATGCAAAGCCCGGCGGACAGTTGTTCAAGCAGATCCATAAGTTCTTTGGATCAAAGGAGCATAAGGCTAAGATCCGGGGCTTCCGAATCGGAGAGGAACTGCTGCAGGAAGCCTCTGAGGCTGGAGTAGAGGTTGTATTGAATGCAACGGTTACAGGTCTTTATCAGGATAAGGAAATCATTGTACGGATCCAGGATCAGATGCATCATGTAAAGGGTGATACGATCATCATTGCAACCGGTGCATCCGAGAACATGGTAACCTTTGAGGGCTGGGATCTTCCGGGTGTAATCGGAGCCGGAGCTGCACAGACGATGATGAATCTGCATGGTGTAAAGCCGGGTAACCGGATTCTGATGTTAGGCTCCGGTAATGTAGGACTGGTAGTCAGCTTCCAGCTTTTACAGTGTGGCTGTGAAGTGGTAGGACTGGTAGATGCGGCACCGAGAGTCGGCGGTTATGGTGTTCATGCAGCTAAAGTAGCACGAACCGGGGTTCCGTTTTATCTGTCACATACCATCGTGAAAGCAGAGGGAACCGATTGTGTAACAGGTGTTACGATCGCAGAGGTGGACAGTCACTTCCAGTTTATACCCGGTACAGAAAAGCACTTTGATGTAGATACGATCTGTTTGGCAGTTGGTCTTTCTCCGATGTCACAGCTTCTGAAAATGGCAGGCTGTAAGATGGAGGATAATCCTAAGAAGGGTGGACAGGTTCCGCTCTGTGATGAATATGGTGAGACGTCCATACCGGGTGTTTTTGTAGCGGGAGATGTATCCGGTATCGAGGAAGCCAGCTCCGCGATGATCGAAGGACGGATCGCAGGTATTGCGGCAGCTAACTATCTGGGATATGCAGAGGATGTGGAACTGAAGCAGCGGACAAAAGAGCTGGAAGATGCACTGGATAGTCTGCGACAGGGAATGTTTGCACCTAAGAACCGTGGAAAAGCAATTGAAGTAACAGAAGAGGGTATCCCGATTTCTGAGAACCTCTTAAAGAAAGGATATGTGGCAGATGATGAGATTGAACGATATCCGGGTGTTACACATATGAAAGGTATTCATCCGGTCATTGAATGTACACAGAACATCCCGTGTAATCCATGTCAGGATGCGTGCCCGAAGAAATGTATCAAGATCGGTGAAAATATCACCTCGCTTCCGGTGGTGGATACGGAGTCGAAATGCGTCGGCTGTGGTATGTGCGTAGCCAGTTGTTCCGGTCAGGCGATCTTCCTGATCGATGAGGACTATGAGGAGGGCTATACGAGCATTACAATGCCATATGAGTTCCTTCCGCTCCCACAGGTAGGAGATAAAGGAAAGGCATTAAGCAGGAGTGGCGAACCGGTCTGTGATGCAGAGATCATCAGTGTAAAGTCCTTACCGGCATTTGATAAGACGAATCTGTTGACGATGAAGGTACCGTCTGAGTATGGAATGAAGGCTCGGTTCTTCCGGGCAGAAGAATAAGGAGGAATGAGCCATGAATAGTATAAATGATCGATCCAGAGATATAGGGGAATACATTCCGGCACCGGATGACGATATGCTGATCTGCCGGTGTGAGGAGATAACAAAGGGTGAGATTCGGCGGGCCGTTCATGATGGTATGTTTACCCTGACTGAGATCCGGCGATATCTGCGAACCGGTATGGGACTGTGTCAGGGACAGACCTGTAGTAAGCTGGTAAAGGGAATCGTGGCAAGAGAGCTGGGGGTATCTCCGGCTGAACTGGAACCGGCGACCTCGCGGGCACCGATGCGTCCGACCGAGATGTATGTTCTGGCAAATGAAGCAAAGGAGGACGAATAATATGGGAAATACAGCAGAAGTAATAGTAATCGGTGGCGGTATTATCGGTTGTGCTACCGCATATTATCTGGCAAAAAGAGGAACCTCCGTTATCTTGCTGGAAGGCAGTGATCACATTGGAAACGGAGGCTCCAGTCGAAACGGAGGCGGTGTCCGGCAGTCCGGTCGGGATCCGAGAGAGCTTCCGCTTGTGATGTATGGTATAAAGAATCTGTGGCCGCATCTGACAGAAGAGTTGGAGGTCGACTGTGAGTATCATCAGGATGGAAACCTGCGATTGGGAAAGACAGAGAAGCATCTGGAGATTCTGCAGGGGCTGACAGATCGGGCCGTGAAGGTAGGGCTGGATGTGCGGATGATCGATGGAGATGAGGTGCGGAGAATCAATCCGTATCTGTCAGAAGAGGTGATCGGAGCCAGTTGGTGTCCGACCGACGGACATGCGAATCCACTGACTACGACCTTGGGCTACTACAAGATGGCAAGACGTCTGGGCGTGCATGTAATCAGCGGAGAAAAGGTAGTAGAGCTAAGAAAAATTAAAGGCAGACTGCGCCAGGTTATAACCGCAGCCGGAAATATCTATGAAGGAGAGACAGTAGTTGTGGCTGCCGGGTATGATTCCAGACCGATTCTGGCTACCGTGGATATCGATGTACCGATGCAGAAGGTTATGCTGGAAGCTCTGGTAACAGAGGCAGAACCGCATATGTTTGATCAGATGCTGGGAACGGCAGAGGCAGACTTCTATGGACATCAGACAAAACATGGTTCCTTCGTATTCGGAGGAACTCTGGGACTGGAGGGTTATACAAAGGATAATGGCACCCCGATCTGTAATAGTCTGGCAGCAGCATCTACCTGCCGCGGTATCATGAAGTATTTTCCGATCCTGTCAGATGCAAAGATCGTGCGGTCATGGGCGGGCTGGATGGATTCCTGTGCGGATCATGTACCGGTCATTGGGGCAGTTTCAGAGGTGCCGGGACTGATCGTAGCCTGTGGATTTTCCGGTCATGGATTTGGTATTGCTCCGGCAGTCGGAGAACAGTTAAGCCGCTTGATCGTTGATGGAAGTACCACGATCGATCTGCACGACTTACGGTATAATCGCTTTCATGCAAAGGGTTAAGGGAAGCACATGACTGCATATCCGCAGATTGAAAATATCGGACAAGATAAAAAAAACGGTTGAATTACAGGAAAAAACGGGTATAATGGCTTCTTGTAAAGAATCGAAGGAGATCAGGAAACTGGTCTCCTTATTTTAGTTATAAGGGGTTGAGAAAGATGAAGAGTACGGGATCTATTGTATTACCAAAACAGCCTTTTTTTGTACTGGCTACGCATCAGTACTATAAGGTGTTGGTTATGAAGTACGGAATTTCACATTTTTACAGCTTTGAGGTAGAACCGGGAACCGAAACCACCGCAGTGGCGATTCCGGATGGATGTGTAGACATTCTGTTTTGCTGTGATGCAGATCAACCCTATGCAAACATATGTGGTACAGTGCTTCATCCGCATAAAGTGTTTCACAAGGCATGTCACTATTTTGGAGTGCGGTTTATGCCGGGCGTGATTCCGAAGATTTGTGATACGATGATGCCGGAACTGTTGGAACGAGAGGTTCCACTTCAAGAGGTTTTGCTGGAACCGGAGATCTATACCCGGATTGTCAGTACAACCAACTTTGAGGAACAGCAGAACATCTTTATGGCACTGTACCTGAAGTACTATCTGGCACAGGAGGAATACGGGGCAAAGGACACCCTGAACCGGTATCTGCTGGAAGAGATCACCAGGACGGCCGGAAGTGTAACGGTGGCTGAACTGGCAGAGCAGACGGGATATTCGGAACGCTATGTAAACAAGGTGTTTAAGGAAAGCTTTGGCGTCGTGCCGAAGTTATACTGTAAGCTTATGCGGTTTCAGTATCTGTTGGATTGTCTGGATCCGCATGGAGATGTAGAGGACTTTGCTGTTTTATCATTAGATACAGGCTTTTATGATCAGTCTCATATGATAAAGAACTTTAAGGATTATACCTATATTACACCGCGGAAGTATGTATCCATGATGCAGAAGGAGAAGTTTAATAATCGATTGATTATTATGGAGGCCTAGAAGGGTTGTTCCGAAAATTACAATTCATGAGTTTTTGTGAATGCTATACTGCAAAGCATGACAAAGACGTCTGGAGATTCCTTTCAGAATCACAGGCGTCTTTTCATATGTATGAAGAAGGTACTATCGTAAACTGCCAGATGGCAGCAGAAGGAGAACGCTTAGAATAAGGAACCCGAAAGGGAAAAGGAGGAACAGCGTATGAGAAGAGCAGGATTCGTAAAGAAAATAACAGCAGGTGTATTAACAGCAGCCCTGGCATCTACGATGTTAGCCGGCTGTGGATCCTCATCCGGAACGGATGGAAAGAAGAGCAGTGATCTGACAGAGGTCACGATGGTATCCGCTTCTACCGTTGCATCGATGGATTTCATCTGGGCAACCGTAGCAGATAAGATGGGATACTTCGAGGAAGAGGGCCTGAAAGTAAATGTAGTCGAGTGTACAGATGGTAGTGATCCGAAGATGCTGGCATCCGGACAGGCAGACTTTGGTGGCTTTTCACCATCGGTAGGTTTATCCGCAGTCGATAGCGGTGTTACAAATATTCAGGCAGTTGATAATCTGATCTGTGGTAACATCTTTGGTATCGCATATAAGAATGATAGTGACGTAAAGGACTGGTCTGATCTGGAAGGAAAGGATATCGCCGTTTTGTCCAGCAACTTCTCCGTTATCTTTGATCCGATCCTTTCGGCAGCCGGTGTGGATCCATCCACCGTTAACTATGTAACCTATAGTTCGTCCGTATATGAAGCACTGGATAGCGGACAGGCAGCCGGAATGGGTACCTGGATCTCAGAGTATTACATGTGTGATGGTATGGGATATGACTGGACCTACTTAAGCGGTAATGATGTACTTCCACAGATTGCAAATTCCATCTGGGTAAATACAGACTTTGCAGCAGAGAATCCGGATGCGGTAGAAGGCTTTGTAAGAGCCGTCAATAAGGCAAAGTACTTCTGTTATGTGAATCCGGAGGCTGCAGCGGATCTGCAGTTGGCAACCTATCCTTCCATCGAGGTAACCTGGGATGGTGCGGTAGGTTCTGTACAGGGTAACATCAAGGGTATGCTGGGTATGACCGATGCAGATATTCAGAATACACTGGATAACAAGCAGATCGGTGTGTTTGATATGGATATCGTAGATCAGACCATTCAGAATCTGGTTGATGGCGGAGCGATCAAGGAGAAGCTGGATCCGGCAACTTACTATACGAATGAGTATGTAGATACCAGCTGGGACTATTCCGAAGTGGAAGAGGATGCAGCAAACTATGAGTTTACAAGTAAGATATACAAGGAAGCAAATGAATAAAGTAGTTCCGAAATTTACAAGTGGAATCAGTGACATAAAGCTATAATGAAGTAAAACAAGGGCGTTAGAATCTGAAAAGTGGATTCGCGCCCTTTTCTTTTTCAAAAAGCTTTGAGGAAATGGGTGATGAATATGGCAGAGCGAAATATTTATTTCTTGGAAAATGTAAGCCTGATAAAGGGAACCAAGGATGCGTACAAGGAAATATTAAAAAATGTGAATCTGAGAATCCGGGAAAAAGAGGTTGTATGTATTATGGGTCCCACCGGATGCGGAAAATCCAGTCTGATGCGCCTGTTGTCCGGGTTAGATGCAGTCACGGATGGCATTATTATGCTGGATGACTCCGATATCAAGCAGGGAATCGGTAAGAAGGTCCGGAGAGATATCGGTATTGTATATCAAAGTGATAACTTGTTTGAATGGCGCACCGTTTATAAGAATGTACGGGAACCGTTGGAGGTATTCGGACTATTAAAGAGCATGGATACCGATGCGAGAATTATGCAGATGTTAGAGCTGACCGGTCTGAAAAACTACAAGGACTGTTATCCAAAGGAACTGTCCGGTGGTATGCGACAGCGGTGTGCGATCGCCAGAGGACTGGTGCATGATCCGAAAATTCTGTTGCTGGATCAACCATTTGGTGCATTGGATGCGATCACCAGAAAGGCGTTGGGAACAGAACTTTTGAAGATTCATCATGAAACGGAAAAGACCATTGTCATGGTAACAAACAGCATACAGGAAGCGATTATGCTGGCAGATCGGATCGTTGTTTTATCCGATGCACCGGCCACCGTCAGAGAGATTGTAGAGGTTCCGTTAAGCTATGAGGAACGGAATCAAAATCTGGTAGAAAATGAAACATTTCATGTTTTGAGTGATAGATTGAATCAGTTGGTTCATATGCAGTCAGTATAGCGAGGAGGCATGGATATGAAATCAAAATCAAAGGTAATGAATATAGTAGCACCGATGATTGCAGTATTAATTGTACTGGTCATATGGGAAATTCTGGTACGGGCGTTGCATGTATCCGAAAAGCTGATTCCGGCACCTACTGCGATCGTAGCATCACTGGTTGAGAACTTCGCAGATGTCATAGCACCGGATCTGCTGATTTCCATTAAAAATATCCTGATCGGATATTTGATAGCCATTCCGATCGGATTTGTAATTTCCGCTCTTTGTTCACAGTTCAAGCTGGTAACAAAGGCAGTGACTCCGTTACTGATCATACTTATGATAACTCCGATGTCCACATTGGTTCCGATCTTTAAGCTGAATCTGGGAGCCAGCCCATGGCTGAAGATTCTGGTTATCGTATTGCAGACCGCGCCGGTTATTGCATTAAACAGCTTATCCGGATTTGCGAATCCGCCACAGAATAATGTAGATGTTCTGAAAGCGATGGGATGCGGACGTTGGCAGCGATTTTTCCGGGTGGTACTGCCGCATGCATTGCCACAGGTGTTTACCGGACTGGAGCTGGGATGTATCCTGGGTACCATTGCTTCGATGGGCGCAGATATGTCAGTCGGACAGGGTGGTCTTGGATATCGGGTATCCATTTATGCATCTTTTGCAGCAACCTCTTCTGCATTCGCAACGATTATCATAGCAGCGATTGTAGGTGTGGTGTTGTTTGAGATCGTATCCACTATCGAAAAACTGGTTATTTCATGGAAGTAAAGTGGGGAGGAATGCGTTATGGAGCCAAAGATTAAGTTAGAACATGTAGGAAAAGAATTTGTGACCAGACGGCAGCATATCGTTGCACTGGATGATGTTAATATGGAGTTTTATCCGGGTGAATTTGTATCCATCGTCGGACCGAGTGGCTGTGGTAAGTCCACCATTATCCGAATCGTCGATGATATCATAAAGCCAAACTCCGGTACGGTAACGGTTGATGGCATCGCCTATGATAATGCAACACCGATCACACAGGAAATGAGTCAAAAGCTGGGCTTCATCTTCCAGCTGCCGAATCTGTATCCGTGGTTAACGGTACGGGAAAATCTGATTCTTCCGTTAAAGGTGTATAAGATGGCAGACGAGGAGCATATACGATATGTCGATGAGTTGCTGGATACCATCGGTCTGGCGAACTGTGCAGACATCTATCCGGGTGAAATATCCGGTGGTATGGCACAGCGGATCGGCGTTATCCGCGGCATGGTACATAAACCACAGATGCTGATGATGGATGAACCATTTGGAGCGTTGGATGATGACATGCGGGAGCGGTTGAATATTGAGATGCTGAATATCTGGAAGAAGACGGGTATGACCATTATCTTCATTACACATAACGTATCCGAAGCGGTGCTGCTAAGCCAGAGGATCTATGTTATGCAGTCTCATCCGGGAACGGTGAAGGCGATGATACCGATCGAATTCGAAGAGGAACGGACACTGGATCTGCTCCGGACGCCAAAGTTTAATGCATACTGTGAACAGATCGAGAACCTGATCGGTAAGATCGACCTGAATGATGTAGTTTAGGAGGTGGTTACTATGCAGAGTAAATTAAAAAAAGAGTCAAAGATCATGAATCTATGTATGACGGTGATTCCGCCGGTGATCCTGCTCCTGCTGCTGTTTGGAGTATGGGAGGCATACTGCCAGATCAATGATGTGCCGGTATGGAAGCTGCCAAAGCCAACCGATATCTTTGTAGCATTTTTTTCCGGATTTAAAGAAAACCTGCCATATCTGGCAAGTACCTATTTTAATATCATCGTCGGCTTTCTGCTGGCGGTAGTCATAGGACTGGGCTTTGCCCTGATCCTGTCGAATTCAAAGGTTCTTTCGATGGCACTGACACCGATTATTGTGATATTTTGCTGTATTCCTATGGTAACACTGGTGCCGCTGTTACTGGTCACGATGGGAACCGGACCACTGCCGAAGATCCTGACGGTGATTATCCAGTGTTTCCCGATCATTAATATGAATGCCTGTGTGGGGTTTGCAAATGTAGACCGAACCAGAATCGAGCTTATGCAGTCGATGAAGGCAAGCAAGGTACAGATGTATAAGTATTGTATGTTCCGGGATGCCATGCCGGATATCTTTACAGGAATCAAGTTATCCAGCGTGCTGGCCATGATCGCCGGTGTATCGGCTGAGATCTGTGGCGGTTCCGGCGGACTTGGAAATAACATCAGCAGCCTGATCGGATTAAACCGTACGCCGGAAGCATTTAGCTGTCTGATCTATGTTATAGTACTGGGCATGGTGCTGTACGGTGTGATCGGAGCACTGGAAAAGAAGATGACAAAGGGAATGTAGGAAAGGAAGATGGTGGATATGGAGACAAATGTAATCACTGTGACCAGACTGTTTGGAAGTATGGGCCGTCCGATTGCAAAGGCAGTCGCAGAGAAGCTGGGCTATGAATACTATGACCGGGATATCATCGATGCAGCAGCAGCGAAGCTGAATACTCCGATCGAGAGCTATCTGGGAATGAGCGAGAAGAAGCTGACCGCATACGATAAGATGATGTATCCGTTGGGAATCGGAGATGCGATAAAGCAGGATGCGATCTTTAAGGCGGAAAAGGAGGCTATTCTGAATCTGACCGGTAAAACGAACTGTGTCGTAGTAGGACGATGCTCAGACTATATCATGAAGACAGCAGGCCATAAAAACCTGTTTAGTATATTTATATATGCTCCTTATGAGATACGGAAGCGGTTTTGTATCCGGGAGCTGAATATCGTTCCGGAACGGGTAGATGATTATATTATCCGGGTGGACGAAGGAAGATCGGAATTCTACAAACGGCATACCGGTGCAGACTTTCAGTCCGATACCTATCGGAATCTGATGTTAGACAGTTCCTTTTTACCAAAGGAGCAGTTGGTCGACCTGATATGCATGATGGCAGAATATAAATTCAAAAAAGCAGAATAACAATCAACAATGAGAAAACTGAAGGAGGAATGAACTATGAGTAAGAAATGGTATCCATATGCAGATTTAGTATTGAAGAACGCAAAGATCTATACGGTTAATCTGAAGATCCCGGAGATACAGGCGGGAAACTATGATTTTACAACGATTGACAATGGCTATGTCGCAGTCAAGGATGGAAAGATCATAGGAGTCGGAAGCGGTTTGGACGAGTCCTTCATCGGAGATATGACAGAGGTTGTTGATGTAGAAGGCAAGACGTTGATTCCGGGTCTGGTAGATTCCCATATGCATGCGATGTGGGCGGGTATGGACCTTCTGAATGTAAATCTGAAGGACTGTAAAACATTGGATGAGATGCTGGGATTGATTAAGGAGCGTGTGAATCAGGTGCCGGAAGGAACCTGGATCAAGGGTGCCGCATGGAATGAACTGAACTGGACAGATGGTAAGAAGCCGGATCGTTATACACTGGACGCTGTTTCCGGAAACTGTCCGGTCTTTGCAAAGCGGCTGTGCTGCCATGTCATCGTAGCGAACTCTATGGCACTGAAGCTGGCCGGTATTACGAAGGACACGCCGGATCCGGATGGCGGTATTATCGGCAGAGATGAAAACGGAGAACCAAACGGCTGGTTGTTTGAAAACTCCGCCATGGATCTGATCGAAAAGGTATTCCCACCGTTGACAGAGGCACAGCTGATCGATGCAATAGAGGGCATCGGTAAGTATATCAACAGTGTGGGTATCACGACCGTTATAGATGCCAACATGACCTTTGACTGTATGCGGTCTTATAAGGAAGCTTATAAGGCAGGCCGGTTGACCTATCGTGACAATATGATGTTCTATCTGGACAAGGCACTGGGCGATATTCCATATCATCTGAACCGGATTAAGGAGATGACGGCCGTTACCGGATTTGGTGATGATATGCTGAAGTATAACGGTATCAAGGTTACGCTGGATGGTATTCCGGCCAGTGGAACCGCCTATATGCGGAAAAACTATGCCCATATGCCGGAAACCAGAGGCTATACCACGGTTACACCGGAGGAGATGAAGGAGGTCTGCCGGTATGCGTCCCGTTATAACTGGCAGGTCGGTGTCCATACCATCGGCGATGCGGCGATCGACGTGGCATTGGATGCATTTGAGGCAGGAGCGGAAAAAAAGGATAACTTAAAGAACCGGAATTATCTGATCCATGCTGTATTCCCTAGGGAGGACATGATTCCGAGATTACAGAAGATGAATGTGCCGGTAACCTTGCAGCCGACGATCACCGGTACGATGGGTGAAGAGTCGATTCTGGAGGAAGAGTACAATGAAATAAACCAGCCATGTGGCTTTTACTTTGATAACCACATTATCTGTGGTGGTAGTTCGGACTTCCCGGTTGTTGACTGTAATCCGTTTATCGGTATGTCAAAGGCGATAACCAGAATCTGTCTGGATGGTAAAGTGCATGGCCCGCAGTATCGGATTAACGCAAAGCAGGCACTTATCATGTGGACAATGAACTCTGCGTACTTCTCATTTGATGAAGAGAAGCTGGGTTCTATCGAGGTCGGAAAGCTGGCGGATCTGGTAATCATAGATACTCCGTTACTGGAGGCTACACCAGATGAGATCATGAATACAAAGGTACTGAAGACCTATCTGGGCGGCAAACTGGTGTATGAGAAGCAGGACTAAAACGAAGCCGGTCAGGTTCTGAAAATTACAATCGTACACGAGCGGATACCCTTACAATGCAGGTAAAAGAGAACAGAAAGGGGAATTCACATGACAGGATCACAGATTGATTTTTTATACTTAAATGAACAGGATATGATAGCAGCAGGCGTAGAAGATATGGCAGGCTGTGTAGAAGCAATGGAGGAAATGTTCAAGCTGATGAAGATCGGCGACTATCGGATGGGAGGAGCCAATGGCAACTCCCATGGATGTATGCTAATGTTTCCGGAGAGCTCACCATTCCCGGAGATGCCGGTAGACGGACCGGACAGACGGTTCATGGCAATGCCGGCTTATCTGGGCGGAAAGTTTGATATGGCAGGCATGAAATGGTATGGATCCAATGCAGCGAACCGGGAAAAAGGACTTCCGAGATCTATTCTGATGCTGACCTTGAATGATAAAGACACCGGAGCACCGGTTGCATATATGTCTGCCAATATCTTATCGGCATTTCGAACCGGAGCAGTACCGGGAGTCGGATTTAAGTATTTTGCCAGAGAAGATGCGGAGACAGTCGGAATCGTAGGCCCCGGTGTTATGAGTAAGACCGCATTCATGGCAGCCAAAGCGGTACGTCCGATGATTAAGAAGGTAAAGGTAAAGGGGCGCGGAAAGGCTTCTCTTGATAAGTTTGTGAGCTATGTTCATGAAAAATACCCGGAGGTAGAGGTACAGATCGTAGATAGTATCGAAGAGGCAGTCAGAGATGCGGATATCGTATCGGTATCTACCTCTTCTCCAACCGGAGATCCGAACCTGTATCCATACATCAAGGAGGAATGGTTAAAGCCGGGAGCTGTCGTTGAGACAACCGCGGCACTGCGATTTGATGATGATTTTGTTATCCATCGTGCCAGAACCGTAACGGATAATATAAAGCTGTATGAAGCGTGGGAAGAAGAAATGAAGCCACAGGCATATAATACCATTCCGATTCCTGCGGTTCATGTAATGGATCTGATCGAGGACGGAAAGATGAAAGAGGATCAGATCGATGATCTCGGTGATATTTTGCTCGGAAAGATCCCGGTTCACAGAAAGGAAGATGAGATCGTGATCTATTCGGTAGGCGGTATGCCGGTAGAGGATGTTGCATGGGGAACGGTTGTATACCGAAATGCACTGGAAAAGGGAATCGGTACAAAACTGAACCTGTGGCAGACACCCGCACTGGCATAGCACTTACATTATAAATTAATACCCATATTCCTCACCAATCAAGATCACCTTAATCCGGCCCGGAACTCTGGAGTATCTGGTAATAACCTCCTGACAGCAGATCGTCTCTGGTGACAGGCAGTTTCCACAGATTCCGGTGACGGAGCAAGGTGTCTTGCAGTTTAAACGAACGGTATTCGGAGGTGTGGCACAGTTCTTTACCCGGTGAAATGCAGACTCGATATCCGGACAGACCTTGTTCATGCCGGCTAAGATGATGACATGCTCCGGTCCGTGAATCAGACAGGCAACTCGATTGCCGGTGCCATCAATATTAACCAGTTGCCCATCGAGCGTAATTGCGTTTGTACTCATAAGATAATAGTCTGCCAGAGTTGCCTTGGCATAGATTTCTCGTTTTTCCTCCGGTGTCTGAGCTGTCATACGGTCAATCAGAGTGTAATCATGGGACTGTAGGGCATCCATCAGACCGGTTTCACTCAAGGTCATAGAACCACCCCAACTGATAGTGGAACCATCCGGCATAAGAGCCAGTGCCTGTTCAACGGCGGAAGCCGCATCCGGGCAGTAGTATCCTTCCATATTGCGCTTTTGCAGATTCTTAATAATAGTAGCGGCCTGATTGGCATAAAAAGTCTGTTTTGGTGTCATAATGATTCCTTCCTTTCTACCTTATCTTCATGTTCTTTCCCTTCTCTGCAGTATAGCACAGATCGGGTCTTTTTCCAAATTAGAAGAGACAGACCTGCGGTCAGAAACTCGGTGACTACAAAGGCATACCAGACGCCGTCTGTTTTCAGGAAGCGGCTGAACAGAAATGCCATTGGCAGCATAACGATAATATAGCGGGAAAGAGAAATCAGCAGCGAGGAACCGCCGCGCCCCAGTCCCTCCAGTACCCCGGAACAGGTAACAGAGATGCCGGAGACGATGAAGCCCAGACTGATGATCTGGAGTGCATGTCCACCGATTTTTATGGCTGCCGGATCCTTTGCAAACAGACCAAAGATCTGGAGTGGGAATAACCATGAAAGAATTGTTCCGACCAGCATGATGCCCATGATCAGCAACATAGAGGTGGTAAAGATCTTCTCTACCCGCTTTGGTTCTCCGGCACCGGCATTGTAGCCGACCAGAGGACGGATTCCCTGCACCATACCATTGGCGGTCAGGTAAATGAAGGTCTGTAGCTTATAGTAAATTCCGAGAATCAGAACATACTGTGCGGAAAATGCGGTCAGGATCTGATTGAGCACGGAGACCTGTACGGATGGCAGGGCAGTGTTTAATGTGGCGGGAACCCCAACCTGATAGAGGCGGCGGATCAAAATTCCGTCCGGGTGTAGATACCGGAGCTGTGCGCGTACCGGAATCGGACGGAGAATCATGATCATGATATAGATTATAAGCGTGAGACACTGGCCGATACCGGTTGCAAATGCGGCACCGGAGATGCCCATGGCCGGAAATGGACCATATCCGAAGATCATAAACGGATCCAGAATAATATTTGCAACGCATCCGCAGATCATACTAAACATGGAAACCTTCATCTTGCCGACTGCCTGAAAGATCTTTTCCAGGCAAATACCGATGTTGACGGCGGTGGAAAAGAGAAATACCCGATTCGAGTAGGTTAGTGCCAGATCCAGAATCACGGGATCTGATGTAAATAGCCGTAGAAAAAACGGCATGATGATAAGGCATAGGAGTGTCAGAAGGACACCGTGGATACCACTTAGCAAAATGCCCAGAGTCGCAGAGTGATCCGCAGAGTCCTTTCGCTCGGCACCCAGAAAGAATGCAATGCATGCATTTACACCCACACCGAAGCCGATGGCAATGGCATTTACCAGATTCTGAATCGGAAAAACCAGAGATAAAGCGGTCATGGCATCATCACTGATCTTCGCGACAAAATAGCTGTCTACAATATTATATAAGGAATTTACCGCCATTGAGATGACCATGGGAAGTGACATGGATAGAATCAAGGGCAGTATCCTGCGTTCCTTCATAAACGTCTGATTCATATAAAAGCTCCTTTCATACGTGACAAATTGCAATAAAAAAGCCGCATAGCAGAGGGCTATGTGGCGAAAAGATGGTATGTACTATACCCGGAAAAATCCACAAAACAGTTTTAACAGTACATAGATTAACAAAGGGAAAAGCATTTGTCAAACACAAATAAAAGTAAAAAAATAGTTGACAATTAAAAACAGGATTGATAATATTAAATAATAAAGAAACAGAGCAGGAATGAAAAGTTGAATAAATATTTGAGAGTAGCAGGGAGTGATAATTATGGCAAACACCGATATTACTATAAAAATGGATGAAACCTTAAAGATACAGTTACAGCAACTCATGGATAATCTTGGAATGGATGTGACAACATTTTTTACTTTGGCTGCAAAACAAGCTGTAAGGGAGCAGGCATTACCTTTTCATCCTGATATGAATAGTGGAATTTATGGATTGAAGTCTTATGAATTTGCAATGAAAAATACAAATTATAATAAGAATGGGAAAGCCGTTGTATCAGAAAGTGATGAATGGGCGGAAGAGACAGAATGGGATGATATGTTCGAGCAAATGAAAAAGGAGAATAATCGTGTTATATGAAGCAGTGTGTGCGATGGGGGAACCAATGGCTGGAGAGATTAAAAAAACGCAGGCAGGTAGAATGTGAAGAAACAGACGAAGAAATTGTTATATAAAAAAATAGGAATCCCCGTAATTATTATCCTGATCCTGATTCCTTTTTTTTGGTTTCAGAATAAACATCTTGTGATTACGGAGTATACATATGAATCGGATCAGATCGGAGCAGAGCTTGATGGATATCGGATCGTGCAAATTTCGGATCTGCATAATGCCATTTTCGGAAAACAGAATCAGACGCTTTTGGATGCGATTCAGTCCTGTTCACCGGATATAATTGTTATTACCGGTGATTTAGTGGATTCCAATCATACAAATGTGGAATGTGCAATTAGATTTGTGGAAGAAGCGGTAAAGATTGCTCCGGTATATTATGTTACCGGAAATCATGAGTACTGGCTTGAAACGTCAGAAAGGGAACAGATGCTTGAGGGAATCCGTTCTGCAGGAGCAAATGATCTGGAGGATGAGACTGTTTGTATTGAAGCCGGAGCTTCCACATTTTTGTTAGTTGGCATGGATGACAAACATTTGGCGGATCAGACATTAAAGGAGCTGCTTACAGATCAAAGTGAATTATCTATCGTACTGGCACATGAACCGCAGTTCTTTTCCGGATATGCGGATGCGGGAGCAGATCTTGTTTTATCCGGACATGCACATGGAGGACAGTTCCGGCTTCCGTTTGTGGGTGGTCTCGTTGCACCGGATCAGGGATTTTTGCCGGAATATACATCCGGAGAATATCGGATCGCAGATACGGAGATGATCGTCAGCAGAGGACTTGGTAATAGTATTATTCCGGTGCGGTTGTTTAATTATCCGGAGATTGTATGTGTGGAACTCAGAAGCGGAAAAAAGATTGCAGATTGAATATTGACAGGCTTGACATGCCATTTTCAGACAGGTATACTTGACGTAGTTGAATATTTCATATGCGATGAAGAGAAGAGTACACAGGCAGGACATTTACAGAGAATCTGGAAGGCTGAGAACAGAGATGAAGCACCTGTGGAAGATGGTCTCGGAGCATCAGGCGTGAGCAGAGCGAATGAAACTCGCCAAGACTGTTAGCGTCCGATGGGAGCACCCATTATAGTGCAGAGCTGTATCGGCAGCTCATGAGTCCTGTCTCGTGAGGGATAGGAGAATTAAAGTGGTACCACGAGGATAAACTCGTCTTTAAGAAGAACTCTTAAAGGCGAGTTTTGTTGCATATGAAAGGGTTAGCATTGTATTAGGAGGAGAACAAACATGGCAAAGAAACCGTATTACATTACGACAGCGATCGCTTACACATCCGGTAAGCCACACATCGGAAATACTTACGAGATCGTTCTGGCAGACAGTATCGCCAGATACAAACGATTTCTGGGATATGATGTAAGATTCCAGACCGGAACCGATGAACATGGACAGAAGATCGAGCAGAAGGCAGAAGAAGCAGGAATTACTCCAAAGGAGTTTGTAGATCAGACCGCCGGCGAGATCAAGCGGATCTGGGATCTGATGAATACGTCTTATGATAAATTTATTCGTACGACGGATACCGATCATGAGAAACAGGTACAGAAGATCTTTAAGAAGCTGTATGAAAAAGGGGATATCTATAAGGGAGAGTATGAAGGAATGTACTGTACTCCGTGTGAGTCCTTCTTTACCAGCTCACAGTTGATCGACGGAAAATGTCCGGACTGTGGCAGAGAGTGCCAGCCGGCAAAAGAAGAGGCATATTTCTTCAAACTGAGCAAGTACACGGACCGTTTGATCCAGCATATCAATTCGCATCCGGAGTTTATTCAGCCGGAGGCCAGAAAGAATGAGATGATGAATAACTTCCTGCTTCCGGGTCTGCAGGATCTGTGTGTATCCAGAACCTCCTTCAAGTGGGGGATTCCGGTAGATTTCGATGATAAGCATGTCATCTATGTATGGATCGATGCATTAACAAACTATATTACCGGACTGGGCTATGATGTAGACGGAAATAATGATCCGCTCTTTAAGAAGTACTGGCCGGCAGATCTGCATCTGATCGGTAAAGACATCCTGCGGTTCCATACGATTTATTGGCCTATTATGCTGATGGCACTGGATCTCCCATTGCCAAAGCAGGTATTCGGACATCCATGGCTGATCCAAAGTGACGGAAAGATGAGTAAGTCTAAGGGAAATGTAATCTATGCGGATGATCTGGTAGAAATGTTTGGTGTCGATGCCGTTCGTTACTTCCTGCTGCATGAGATGCCGTTTGAAAATGATGGCGTGATTTCATGGGAGCTGATCGTAGAGCGTATGAATTCTGATCTGGCAAACACATTGGGTAATCTGGTAAACAGAACGATATCTATGTCTAATAAGTACTTTGGCGGTATTGTAAGAAATACAGAGGTGACAGAGCCGGTTGATGAAGAACTGAAGAAGCTGGCACTGGAGACCCCGCTGAAGGTGACAAAGGCGATGGACAAGCTTCGGGTGGCAGATGCAATTACCGAGATCTTTACACTGTTTAAGCGTTGTAACAAGTATATTGATGAGACGATGCCTTGGGTACTGGCAAAGGATGAAGCATCCCATGCCAGACTGGAGACGGTTCTTTATAATCTGGTAGAGAGTATCGTAATCGGTGCGGTTCTGTTAAAGTCTTTCATGCCTGAGACTGCAGAAAAGATTCTGACACAGTTAAATGCAACCGACCGGGAATGCGATCAGTTGGGCAGCTTCGGTATGTATCCGAACAACACAAAGGTAACAGAGACACCGGAAATCCTGTTTGCACGTCTGGATGTAAATGAGGTTCTGGAGGAACTGGAACGCCGAAAGGAAGAAGCAAAGAAGAATCAGTATGGACCGGGTATCGATGTAGAGCCAAAGGAAGAGATTGATATTGATATGTTTGATAAGGTTCAGCTTCAGATCGGACAGATCATTGCCTGCGAGGAAGTGAAGAAGTCTAAGAAGCTGCTGTGCTCACAGGTGAAGATCGGAAGCCAGATTCGTCAGATCGTATCCGGTATCAAGACACAGTACACACCGGAGGAGATGGTAGGTAAGAAGGTAGTCGTTGTTACGAATCTAAAGCCTGCAACACTGGCTGGTGTGAAATCTGAGGGTATGTTGCTGTGTGCAGAGGATGAGAATGGAAAGCTGTCCTTGCTGACCTCTGAGAAGGAGATGCCACACGGAGCAGAGATCCGCTAGGGTGTACCAATCGGAAATGAATAAGAAGAACTGCCATTCGTGGAATACACGGATGGCAGTGTTATAATAAGAGAAAGGAGAGAAGCGGGCATGTGGCAGTATATACAGTATGCAGTATCGGCAGCATTAACACTGGGATTTGGAATGATCGGGATCATTAGCTGTGTCGTATTGCATCGCCAGAAGAGCATTATCGTAGAGAGCCGGCTGGGAAAATCCAGTAGCGTATCAGAGATTATAAATGTAAATGTTGCACTGGTTGGAATTGCGATGTCCGTCTGGTTCCATTATTATATCTTTGTGCCACCTCTGCTGATGTATATCTTCTTTATTGTCATAACGACTCGAATCCGCAGCGGACTTTCCGAAGAAGGGATGTTTGTGGGATTAACTTTTATAGACTGGGAGCACATCGAAGGGTATAAATTCGTAAATGACAACATAAATACAATAAAGGTGAAGCTGCGCGCCAACAAAAGACAGTACATTATCGAGTGTGATAAAGAGCAGAAAAATGAACTGGAAGAACTGGTGAGAAAAAGATTGACACCTACAGGTCAGAATACTATACTGTGAACGATAGCGACAGACACTTTGCATAGATGCAGGGATGGAGGTATAAGATGAGACACTTAATTGATCCGATGGACCTGAGTGTAGAAGAGATTCAGGAGATCTTGACACTGGCGAATGACATTATAGAACATAAAGAGAAATACAGCGAGGTATGTAAGGGAAAGAAGCTTGCAACCTTATTTTTTGAACCAAGTACGAGAACCAGATTAAGCTTTGAAGCAGCGATGATGGAGCTGGGTGGCAATGTACTTGGTTTTTCTTCTGCCGATTCTTCTTCCGCAACCAAGGGAGAGAGTGTACATGATACCGTTCAGGTGGTGGGCTGCTATGCGGATATCATAGCGATGCGGCATCCAAAGGAAGGTGCACCGATGTTTGCGTCCCTGAAGTCTCCGGTACCGATTATCAATGCCGGTGATGGCGGACACTACCATCCGACACAGACACTGACCGATCTGCTGACGATCCAGCGGGAAAAGGGACGTCTGGAAAACCTGACGATCGGCTTCTGCGGTGATCTGAAGTTTGGACGTACCGTTCATTCCCTGATTAAGGCACTGTCACGGTATGAGAATATCCATTATGTTCTGATTTCTCCACCGGAGCTTCAGGTGCCGGAGTACATTCGGACAGAAATCTTTGAGGATAAGCATATCTCTTATCAGCAGGTGGAAAGCATGGATGAAGTGATCGGAGATCTGGATATCCTTTACATGACCAGAGTGCAGAAGGAACGGTTCTTCAACGAGGCTGATTACATAAGACTGAGAGATACCTATATACTGGATATGGAGAAGTTAAAGAAGGCAAGACCGGATCTGTCGATTCTCCATCCGTTGCCAAGAGTAAATGAGATATCGACAAAGGTTGACGATGATCCGAGAGCCTGCTATTTCAAGCAGGCATTAAATGGCAAGTATGTCCGTATGGCACTGATCATGAAGCTGTTGGGAGTCGAACCACCAAAGGAAGCATAAGATACGGATACCACAGGAGGCAGAATATGAATATAGATAGTATTACAAATGGAATCGTACTGGATCATATAACGGCTGGAAAGAGTATGCAGATCTATCAGGATCTGGAACTGGACAAGTTGGACTGTAGTGTAGCGATTATTAAAAATGTGAAAAGCAATAAGCTGGGACGCAAAGACATCATTAAGATCGATCAGGACTATTCGATTAATCTGGATGTGCTGGGCTATATCGATCCGGATATAACCGTAAGCATTATTAAGGATGGAAAGACAGTTGAAAAGAAAAAGGTAGAACTACCGGAGCGGCTGGTGAATATACTAACCTGTAAGAACCCTCGATGCATTACAGGAACCGAGCAGGGAATCGATCAGATCTTCAAGCTGGCAAACCGGGAAAAACGGATCTATCGATGCATCTACTGCGAAGAGGATCAACAGACAAACCAGGCATAAGGGGGATCTGTTTGCAAAAGTGGTTTACAAACAGAAAAGTTGTGTTATAATTACCCTAGTGTTTTATGGAAAAATGTCGATAAGTTGATATAAAAGGTATAAAAAGGTAATGTAAGAGGTGCATTATGGAGCAGTATGTGATAAAGGGTGGAACCCCTTTAGTTGGTGAAGTCACCATCGCCGGCGCAAAGAATGCCGCACTGGGTATTCTGGCTGCAGCCGTTATGACAGATAAAGAATGTATTATAGAAAATGTACCGAATGTCAGAGATACACGGGTGCTGTTGCAGGCGATCCGTGAGATCGGGGCTACGGTGAAATATATAGATGAGCATACCGTCAGTATCTGTGGCGGAACGATTCGGGATGTAGAGGATTTGTGTGTCGATGATGAGTTTATTCGGAAGATACGGGCATCCTACTACTTATTAGGTGCGTTATTAGGAAAGTATAAGCGGTCACAGGTGGCACTGCCCGGCGGATGTGATATCGGCAGCCGGCCGATTGATCTGCATGTAAAGGGCTTTGAGGCACTGGGTGCACAGGTTGTGATCGATAAAGGTATGGTTACGGCAACTGCGGATCAGTTGGTCGGAAAGCATATTTATCTGGATACCGTCAGTGTGGGTGCTACCATTAATATTATGTTGGCAGCCGTATTTGCGGAGGGCAAAACGACGATTGAAAATGCGGCAAAAGAACCGCATATTGTAGATGTTGCAAACTTTTTGAACAGTATGGGTGCGAATATCAAGGGTGCCGGAACCAATGAGATCCGGATCCGTGGGGTAAAGGAACTGAAGGGTACCGAGTACTCGATTATTCCGGATCAGATCGAGGCAGGAACCTTTATGATGGCGGCAGCAGCGACCGGTGGTAATATTTTAATAAAGAATGTGATTCCGAAGCACTTGGAGGCGATCAGTTCTAAGCTGACTGAGATTGGTGCTGTTGTGGAAGAGTATGATGATGCGGTTCGCGTCATTGGTAAAAAGGATGGTCGTCTGGGTGCTACGCAGATTAAGACACAGCCATATCCCGGTTTCCCAACGGATATGCAGCCACAGATGGCAGTTACGTTAGGACTGTCAGAGGGAACAAGTGTCATTACCGAGAACATCTTTGAAAATCGATTCAAGTATGCGGATGAGCTGGTCCGCATGGGCGCAAATATTAAAGTAGAAGGTAATATGGCAATTATTACCGGTGTTCCGAAGTATAGCGGGGCATCTGTAGTCGCGCCGGATCTCCGGGCGGGAGCAGCATTGGTGATCGCAGGTCTGGCGGCCGATGGCTTTACAGTCGTAGATGATATTAAGTATATTCACCGGGGCTATGAGCGTTTTGAAGAGAAGCTTCAGGCACTGGGAGGAAAGATCGAGATCGCAGAGTCTGAGAAGGAAGTTATAAAGTTCAAGCTAAAGGTTGGATGATAACGCAGATCAAAAGAATCCAGGTGCGAAAGTCGCCTGGATTCTTTTGATATAAGGAGGAACAGACAGGATGGAACCAATATTTTTAAAACCGGTATTTAAAGAAATGATATGGGGAGGAAGTCGGTTACGTGAGTTTGGGTATGAGATTCCGGGTGATGATACCGGAGAGTGCTGGGCAATCAGTGCACATCCAAACGGAGATGGTGTGGTTGCAAACGGAGAGTATGAAGGGATACATTTAAGTGAATTGTGGAATACTCACCGGGAGCTCTTTGGAAATGTGGAAGGAGATCGGTTTCCGCTGCTGATAAAGCTGATTGATGCCAAGGCAGATCTGAGCATACAGGTACATCCAAATGATGCCTATGCCAGAGAGCATGAGAATGGATCACTTGGAAAGACCGAATGCTGGTATATCGTGGACTGTGATGAGGGTGCACAGATCGTGATTGGTCATCATGCGAAGAATCATGAAGAGGTGAAGGACATGATTCTGAATAAGAGGTGGAAGGACTTTATCCGTGTGATTCCAATCAAGAAGGGTGATTTCTTCCAGATCAATCCCGGCACCGTTCATGCTATAAAGGGAGGTACGCTCATACTGGAGACACAGCAAAACAGTGATATTACATATCGGGTATACGATTATGACCGATTGAGTAATGGAAAACCAAGAGAACTGCATGTGGAGAAGAGTATCGATGTGATAGAAGCTCCGTTTGTTCCATATGAGGTATCTGAGACGAAGGAGACCGGAGAGGGCTATGAGCTTCAGAATCTGATCACCTGCGATTTCTATGCAGTGAATAAGCTAGAGGTGCATGGAATGGCTTCCTTTACACAGGACAAGCCATTTCTGAATATCAGTGTTTTGGAAGGAGAGGGAACCATTGATGGCATTGCCATAAAGAAGGGTGATCACTTTATTCTGCCGGCAGAGTATGGGCAGTATGTATTGGATGGAAATATGCTGTTGATCACATCCAGTCTATAGGAAAACAGAGCAAATAAAGAAGGTGCGCACATGATATATGAATTTGGAAAAGAACTTCGGGAAACAACCATCGCAAATATCAGAGAGGATTGTCTGACAGCCGGGTATATGGGGATCGAGGCGCTGAAGGCATCCTATGAGCTGCTGGGATTTTCAGAGCATAATCTTCAGGAATGTACCATGGATAGCGTGAACTTTCGAAGCAGCATGGACGTATACGAACAGTATAGCTTCGGTATGCTGAATATTATAGATGTAAATGATGTATATGGACCCAGAGATAAGATTGGATTCTTTATTCGAAAAAATCTGTTCCTCATCGTAGATATTTACGATGAGGATAATTCCACAAAGGAGATTTTTCAGACTGCAGTTCAACGATTTCAGCCGGAGACAATGACGTTGGAGAAGTTGATTTATGGATTTTTTGACCGACTGTTGTACACGGACGGAAAGGGACTGGAAAATAAGGAGTTTACGATTGAAGCCATGGAGGAGGAGATCCATGAGGGTGCCATTGACCGAAAGTTTATCAGTTCGATTCTTGCACTGAAGAAGGAAGTCACGATTCTTCGAAACTATTATGAACAAATGATCGATATTGGTGAGGATCTGGCAGAGAATGAGAACAATCTGTTTCCGGAGGATGAACTACGATATTTTAAAATGTTTACCGGGAAGGTAGAGCGACTGAGTAACAACTGCCAGATGCTAAAGGAAAATCTGGTGCAGGTGCGAGAGGCATATTCATCTTCGCTGGATTATAGTATTAATACCGTTATGAAGATATTCACCGTTGTGACGACCATCTTCCAGCCGCTGACGCTGATTGTTGGGTGGTATGGTATGAACTTTACGAATATGCCGGAACTCACTTGGAAATATGGTTATCTGGGAGTTATCGTTTTAAGCATTACAGTGGTTGCTTTCTGCCTGTGGTTATTCCGGAAGAAGCATTTGTTATAGAGCTGCCTGTTCGAAGTCTTCCGGTTCAAAGGTGATCAGCACCCGGTCTTCCACCGTGTCTCCCAGCGGAATGATCCGGGTGGCCTGATGTGCAATCGCACGTTCCATGAAGTTGCGGACTTCGCGGGCATTTGCAAAGTCGTCCGCGTGTTCGCTGACACGTTTTCTGAAGTAGGTAAGGGCGTATTCTCTGGCGGAATCACTCATCTTATATTCTTGTTTTTCGCACATCGCTTCCAGAATCTTTAACAGTTCCTCCGGTGTATAGTCTGCAAAAAAGATATATTTGTTAAAGCGGGAACGGAGTCCCGGATTTGAACCGAGAAAGTCCTCCATCAGATCCGGATATCCGGCCACGATAACGATCAGATCATTTCTGTGATCCTCCATTGCTTTTAGCAGAGTATCAATGGCTTCCTGCCCAAAGTCATTCTCCCCTTTTCCGGCACTGAGTGTATAGGCCTCGTCGATAAAGAGGATACCGCCGATTGCCTCCTCGATGATCTGGGAGGTCTTGGCTGCTGTCTGACCAATGTACCCGGCTACAAGTTGGGAACGGTCGACCTCCACGAGTTGTCCCTTTGGAAGTACACCCAGGCTCCGGTATATAGTTGCGAGCAGACGTGCGACGGTGGTCTTTCCGGTTCCGGGGTTCCCGGAGAATACCATATGAAGAGAAATCGACGGCTGCTTCATGCCGCGGGCTTCCCGCAGCTTCTGCACTTTGATAATGTTGACCAGATTTTGAATATCCTGCTTTACGGCATCCAGACCGGTGAGAGCATTCAATTCCTCCAAAATCGTATCAACATCCGGTTCTGTGTCTGCTGCTCCTTTTGCTTCTGTATTTGATCCTGCAACGGCTGCATCAGACCGGGAAACCGGCTGAGAGCCGGAGGCCGCAGAGGTGGATCGAACCGGACCGGAGAAGCCTAGGGACTTTAAATAGTGTTCCAGCATGCTGATATAGCTGGTCAGATGCCCGATTTCAATCGGGGAACTGACGGAATTGCAGGCGATGAAGGATTCCCCCAGCAACTGATAGGTCTGGACCAGCTGGTGTGACAGACTGGAAGAGCCGAAGGTGGTAGCGGAACGGATATCCCACTGAGCAAAGTAGCTTAAGGGTCGCGGAGGCGTAGAGACATATGCAGAGGAAGTTGTGCGCTGGTATTTAAACGTATTCAGCCGGGCTATATCAAAGTCATAGCCCAGATAATCCTTGATAAAGGTTAGTTCCGACCGCATATCCGCACCATCTGAAAAGCAAAGATATGCCAGGAACTGCAGGAAGTCAAACTGGACCATTTCCCGTAGTTTTAATTTACTGTCAGAATATATATCAGTAGCTTCAATTCGATCTGCATCTGTGTATCGAGCCTGTATGGCAGCGGTTAAGTCTGTATTCATGAAATCCTCCTGCGATTTTGATAAAGATTGCTATAAGTATTATAGCGTATACCTGCGAAAAAGTCATCCGGGGAAGCCCATATTCTCCTAGTAATTGCATACAATTCATGGTAGAATAAAGCTACTTGAGATTAGAATAGGATGCACGGAATACAGGAGAGATTATGAAGCGGATTTTAATAGTGGCCAGAGCAGATCGATTGGATGATTATCTGGAGATAGCAAGAGAATATCAGGTTGCATTCGAGTTAAACGACTTCTATGAGGCTGAGCTTCTGGATGATGAAGAACGGTGCAGGGCGGTACAGGAGAAGTACCGGAAAGCAGGGATACCTGCGGGAAGTACTATGCATGGGGCCTTTTTTGATGTCACCATATTCAGTAATGACGAACAGATCCGCCGGGTATCTGATCGAAGGATGCGGCAGAGCATGGAAATCGCCAGAAATCTGGGACTTCGGGGCGTGGTCTTTCATACAAACTGGAATCCGTTGGTGTATGGAGATGTTTATGTCGAGCAGATTATGGATCGGACAGCGGTATATCTGGAAGGACTGTTAAAAGAGTATCCGGAGATTGATATCTATATGGAGAATATGTTCGATGCTTCGCCAAAGGTGTTGGCCGGAATCTCACAGAGACTGGAGGCATATCCGAACTATGGGGTGTGTCTGGACTATGCACATGCGATTATCTATGGCGACGGGGGCACAGAGGTATCCCAGTGGATCCGGCAGCTAAAGCCGTATATCCGGCATATTCATATCAATGATAATAACTTAAAGCAGGATCAGCATCTGGCATTGGGGGATGGACAGATTGACTGGGGACGGTTTCTTCAATACTATCAGGAACAGTTTGCGGATATCAGTGTGTTGATCGAGACGACGCCGCCTGAACTGCAGCGGAGATCTCTGGAATTTTTCCGGAAGCTGGAACAGGAGCCGGAGGAAGTACGGCCGGTGACACGAGCGGAAGAGCTGCAAACCGATGAATTGACGGAGAAAATCTTCTGGTATATGAACCAACTGATTGATGAGAAGGGATTTTCATCGACCATAAAGATATTAACCGATATGGGACGGACGCTGGTGGATTCTGACCGGGCATCCTTCTGGTACTGGGATGTGGCAAAAAAACAGTACTGGACACTGGCTGCACTGGACAGCGAACAAATCGTTGTTCCGGAGGGGACCGGCATCGTAGGAGCATCCATACAGAATAATGAGGTGATCCTGATGAATGAGCCATATGATGATCCGCGATTCAATCCGGAGGTTGATCATAAGACCGGGTATGTCACACGATCCATTCTTTGCATACCGGTGACAAATACGAGCGGCAGAGTGATCGGAGCATTTCAGGCAATTAACAAACGGGGTGCGAACGGAACCAGTGGCTTTGATAAGCGGGATGTAAAGCGGTTAACGCTGGCGGCTGTGTACTGTGGGAAAACGCTGGAATCCCACATGCTTTATCACGAAGCTCAGGTAGATCCGCTGACCGGGTTGAAGAACCGGAGAGGATTTTATGAGTATTACAGCGACCGGATAAGACCGAAGCTGGAACATCTGCCGGTATCCGTGATTATGTGTGATATTGACTTTTTCAAAAAGGTAAATGATACCTATGGACATAATGCAGGAGATGCAGTTTTGGTGAATGTATCGGATATCCTGAAACAGGGAATCCGTGGAAATGGCGAGGTGGTTCGCTGGGGTGGAGAAGAGTTCGTATTGCTTTTGCCGGAGCGGGATCTGGAACAGGCACGAGACCTTGCAGAAGAACTTCGAAATACAGTGGAGGCATTTACCACACACTATGGGGAGCAGATGATAGCAGTAACGATGTCCTTTGGTGTAAGAAGGCTGAATCCGGGCATGAGTGCTGATGAAAATGTAGAGCGGGTAGATGCAAAGCTTTATGAGGCAAAGATGGACGGACGAAATCGTGTATGTATGTAGCAGTGGTATAGAAGCGATACATATCGCTAACAGGATAAAGAGTAGCAGGAGGAATCAAAATGGCAGATAAAGGCTATGTGTTTGTCAGTTATAGTTCCACAGATAGAATCTTTGTAAATAAAATAGTAGAAGAACTAAAGAATATGGGGATTCGGTGCTGGCAGGCACCGGGCGGTATCCCGGCGGGCTCTAGCTATGCCAGAGAGATTCCAAAGGCGATCCGGGAATGCGAAGTATTTTTATTATTCTTGTCCGGAAAGTCGCAGGCGTCCATATGGGTGGAGAAGGAGACCGATAGTGCGATTTCCAATCGGAAGAACATTATTCCGTTTCAGATCGATGAGGTACCACTGAATGACACATTTCGGTTTTATTTGAATAATGTGCAGATGATATCCTATGTGGAGAATCCGGATATGGCACTTTGCGAGCTAAAGGAAGAGCTTTCCCGTTTGTCCGGGATAGATGTAAAAAAAGCGGCAGGAGCATCTGAAAGTTCCGCGGCAGAGGAAAAGACCGAAGCCTCGGTTGAACAAAGACCGGCGGCAGAGACACAGATGCGGAAACGGATGACACAAGAGGAATCCAGAGCGGCCTTTCGTGAAAAACTGAATCCGACACAGCCACTGAGAGGGCTGCAGTATAATCGAAATTCCAATGCTCTTCGCATGAACCGGATTCCATTGGTATGCGAGAACTGTGGCAGTAAAAATCTGGAAAATGTATCTATGGGAACCTATCTATGTAAAGACTGCGGAACAGAGAACTATGATGATTACCAGACAGTACGGAACTATCTGGATAAAGTAGGTATGGCACCGGCAGTTGTGATTGAGAAAGACACCGGCGTACCACGGCGGGTAATCGACTATTTCTTTCGACAGGAATATTTGGAGATTCCGAAGAATTCAGCAATCCGGGTCCCGTGTGAACGCTGTGGAGCACCGATACGAACCGGAACTTTGTGTGAAGCCTGCAAGAACCAACAGCAGGGAGCAAAGAAGGTGAATTTAAACGGAGCATGGCACTCCCGCAGATAAAGGGGATACGCAGGAAGGAGGCTGTCGATGGAGAAGCTAATCTGGGTAATAGGTAAGAATCGAAAAGAAATGATTGAGATACAGCGACAGCTCAATGCGGTTGGAAGTATGCGTACATTTTGTATGTTGTCTGCAGAAGCAGTGGAAAAAGCAACGGTGGCACAGGGACGGGGAGAAGCATCCCGCATCAGTACACCGGCGTTGATTATTGTGGACTACCAAATGGCACAGGAGGAAGAACTGCGGCCACTTTCGTTTATAAAGAACCAGCAGGCGCTGGCCGGTGTTCCGCTTTTTTTTATGGTAGAGAAGCGAACACATGAGAGCGATGAGGCATGCTATGATCTGGGTGCCGTTGTAGTATTGAATAAACCGTTTTCCAGATCTGAGATCCTGCGGATCGAGCGAACGGCATGGCAGCATGAGGTGACAAGAAACTATGAAAAAATGCTGCAAAAGCAGGCAAATGATCTACAGGCAGCCAGAGAGATTGTGCGGCTAAACAATCAGCTGCGTTCCAGAAATGAACTTTTACATCAGATTTTGGGACGCTATTTTTCGGATAAAGTCGTCGATGTGATTATGGAGCGCCCGGAGGGAACGGCACTGGGCGGAGAAAAACGGGAGCTGACGGTATTGATTTCCGATCTCCGAGGCTTCACTTCATTATCGGAAGGTCTGGAGCCGGAGGAGGTAACGAATCTCCTGAACCTTTACTTTGAGAAGATGATAGAGGCAATTACGCAGTATCATGGAACGGTCATTGAGTTCCTGGGAGATGGAGTGCTGGCAGTATTTGGAGCTCCGTTACCATCAAATGAGCAGACAGCAGAAGCGATTGCGGCGGCGATTACAATGCAGAATCTGATGGGAGAGGTAAATACATACTGTGCGAAGAAAGGCTATCCGGCACTGGAGATGGGAATTGGCATCCACCGGGGGGAGGCATTCATCGGAAATGTAGGTTCCGAAACGATGATGCGATATAACGTAATCGGGAAGGTCGTGAATGAGTGTTCCCGGATCGAGAGCTATAGTGTCGGAGGACAGGTGCTGATCTCGGCTGAGACGCTTGATAAGGTGTCTTGTCCGGTAGAAATTCATAACCAGATGGAGATAACGGCGAAGGGGATCCAGAAGCCGGTGATTGTAAATGAAGTGATCGGAATCGGCGGTGAGTATCAGCTGCTGATTGCGAACGTTGAATTTGATGTATTAACTCCTGTGGAGGAGTGGATAGAGTTTAATTTGTATCCGATCGATGGAAAACTGATACAGGACGAACCGGTTCCTGCCAGACTGGTTCAGTTCTCCTGCAAGCGTGCAGTGGTGGAGCTGGAAGACTTTCAGGCAGATCTCAAGGTATATACGGATGTAGAAGTATTTGCGGCCGGACAAAATGGCAGAGCCGTATTTACAGGTGTATATGCCAAGGTTGTAAAGCGGCAGTTTGATCGGGTAGTGCTGCATTTTACACACGTAAGTCGCAGCTTTCAGAGGTTTTCGGGAAGCTTTGTAGAGGAAACGGATAAGGAGTGAAGACAATGAAACCGGAGGAATACGGATATACACCGATAGAGGGAGTGGTATCGGCTGGAATGCAGGGATACCGATATAAAAGTGGGGATTTGATCGTGGCGGAGGTGTCTGATGAAAGCATGCGGGCATATAGCTCCGGAGTGGAAGCGGACGAATGGAATACACTGTACCACGCATTTGAACCGGTGATAAAGGAACAGCAGGTGTCCTATCTTTTGCTCTTGTGGAATTGGAGGGAAGAGGAACAGCTTTTGTTTATCAGTAATAGCAGACGGGTTCGGGCGATCGAGTTTCTGGACTATCTGATCGGGGAATTTGGACTCATTAAAGGAAGTGCGATGTGTGCCGGCGGACGGATCGCATCGGTGATTCTTCAGGTGCAGATGTCGGAACTGGATCTGACAGATACGATGGAGTATTTTCTGAAGAAAGCGGCCGCCTATGAGACAGATTGCGAGGAGATCCATGCGGCTGATTATGCGGTTGCACATGAGGCAGAACTCCGGGAACTGCAGCGATATACAAAGCGACAGATTCCATGGGCATATGTGCGGTCGACAGATGTAACAGGAGCCGGGCGGCAGTTATGCATTAAGTCTCTGGAAAATGAGGCGGGTCTTACGGTGACAGCCAGTGAGGACACCTATATTATGATTGGCTGCCGCGGAGAAGTATATGACATATCCAGAGAAAAGTTTGAGAGAACCTATCGGGCAACGCAGGAGAGACTGGATGTATTTGAACAGATGCTGGACTTCCTTCCGGCAGTAGAGACAGTTCCGGCAGGCGACTATATCAGTCTGGATGAGATTGCACATCTTTGCTATCCACAGCCGGGGATCGGGATCTATGCAAAAGAACTGGAGGTACGGACACGGATCTATCCAAAGAATCAGAGTCAGGAGTATTTTCTGGGACGACCGGGGGATTATATGGCGGTTGTGCCGGATGATATCAGTGATATCTATGTGATCCAGCGGGATATATTTTATCAAACCTATGAGGCGGTGGAGAAAGAGCTATGAGATTCAGACCATGTATCGATATACATAACGGAAAAGTAAAACAGATCGTCGGTGGGACGCTGGCAGATCAGAATAATCAGGCAAAGGAAAATTATGTATCCGAGCAGGATGCCGGGTACTATGCCCGGTTATATCGGAAAAATGGATTAAAAGGCGGACATATCATATTATTGAATCCGGAGGGCTCCGAATATTATCCGGCAGATGTAGAACAGGCCGGACAGGCGCTGACACAGTATCCAGGAGGTCTGCAGATCGGCGGTGGTATGAATCCACAGAATGCGGGAAGGTTTCTGGAGATGGGGGCCACGCATGTGATTGTTACATCGTATGTATTCCGGGACGGAGTGATCTATTATGACCGATTAAAGGAAATGGTGAAAGCGGTAGGAAAGGAACATCTGGTACTGGATCTTTCCTGTCGAAAACGGGAAGATCAGTATTATGTGGTGACGGACCGGTGGCAGAAATTTACCAAAGAGCGGGTGTGTGTACCTCTCATGGAGAAACTGGCAGACTATTGTGATGAATTCCTGATTCATGCAGTAGATATGGAGGGTACTGCGAAGGGAATTGAGGAACCGTTAGCAAAGATGCTGGGGGCATGGTCCGGGCGACCGATCACCTATGCAGGAGGCGTTGGCTCCTTTGAGGATCTGGAACGGCTGAAGAGCCTGGGAAAGAATCATCTGGATGTTACGATTGGAAGCGCACTGGATCTGTTTGGTGGCAGTATGAAATATAAAGAAGTTTTAAGATATTGTAAAGAATCAGAAGAAGGTAGGAGGTAGAAGCAGTGAGAAAGAACAAGCGACTGCTGGCATGGATAATGGTGCTGGCGATGGGACTTATGACCGCCGGATGTGGTGCAGGAAAGGATGTTGATACGAGTACGGAGACCGCAACGGAGCAGACAGAAACTGAGGCAGAGAATCTGATCCGGGATGGCGGCTTCGACGAAGGACTGGGAAAATGGTCCATGTATACCAATGGTGGATCAGCAACGCAGAATGTGCGGGGCGGAGAGATGGAGATCAATGTAACGAATCCCGGTACTCTGGATTATGCCGTTCAGCCGTATTATGATGGCTTCGCACTGTATCAGGGTGGTACCTATGAGTTTTCCTTTGATGTGCATGCAACGGTGGAACGAACCCTGCAGTGGCGGCTTCAGATCAATGGCGGTGATTATCATGCATATGTCAGTGATATCGTAACGATTGGAGAAGAGGTTCAGCATGTGACCTGTACCTTTACGATGGAGGAGCCAAGTGATCCGGCACCGAGACTGTGCCTGAATATGGGAATGGTAGAAGGTTGCCCGGAGAATCTGGGAGAACATTCCGTATACTTTGATAATTTTGAGCTCTATCTGACGGATGCCAGTGGTGCGGATACCGGTGAGCAGACGGTAGAAACGATGGGAGTAAATGTAAATCAGGTAGGATATCTGCCGGATGCAGAGAAGAAGGCGGTTGTACGGGCAGATCTGGGAACAGAGATCGATGGAGACTTCGATGTGATCAATGTGGCAACCGGAAAGAGCGTTTATACCGGAACGCTGGAGGCGTTTGGAGAAAATAAGGCATCTGAGGAGAATACAGCAATTGCAGACTTCAGTGATGTAACAGAGGAAGGAACCTATAAGATTGTAACAGAAAACTACGGAGAGTCTTTCCAGTTTGAGATTGGGAAGAATGTTTATGACGATTTGGCAGAGAGTGCCCTACATATGTTCTATCTGCAGCGGTGTGGAGAAGAGATCGAGGATGATACCTTTGGACATCCGGCCTGTCATACCGGTGGAGCCCTCGAGGCGCGCGGTACCAGCAGTGCATATCTGTCAGTGCTGGGCGGCTGGCATGATGCCGGTGACTATGGACGTTATACGGTAGCCGGGGCAAAGGCGGTAGCGGATCTGCTGCTGGCATACGAGGCATATGGAGATCAGTTTGGAGACGATACCGGCATCCCGGAGAGTGGAAACGGAATTCCGGATCTGCTCGATGAAGTAAAGTATGAGTTAGACTGGATGTTAACTATGCAGGATCCGGCGACCGGTGGTGTTTATCATAAGATAACCGGAAAGAACTTTCCGGAGACGATCATGCCGGAGGATGAGACTGAACAGATGTATCTGTCACCGATTTCTACGACCGCGACGGCAGACTTTGCGGCTGTCATGGCAATGGCGTCAGAGGCATATAAAGAGGTAGATCCGGCTTATCAGCAGACCTGTCTGGAGGCAGCGAAGAAGGCATGGGGTTATCTGGAGAATACTCCGAAGGATCCATCCGGCTTCCGGAATCTGAGTACGATCGTCACCGGTGAGTATCCGGATAGGAAAGAGGATGACGAACGCTTCTGGGCACTGGCACAGCTTTACAAGGCAACAGGTGAGGAAGCATATTTAGTCGCCATGAAGGAATACGATGAGAAAACACTGGAGGACATGGGTACCGGACTGGGATGGCAGAATGTAGCCATGTATGGTTTTTATGCATATTTGAGTTGTGGGAATAGCAGCGATGTGTTTTATCAGTCAGTGAAGACCATCTTTGACACAAAGGTTAGCAGCATCATGAAGAAGATAGATATGGATGCGTATGGTGTCAGCTTAACAGCAGGTGAATATAGCTGGGGAAGCAATATGAATGTGGCAAATAACGGGATGATTCTGTTAATGGCAGATCAGTTGGATGCAAATAATGATTATAAGCTGGCGGCTGCCGGACAGTTGGATTATCTGCTGGGAACGAATACGACGTCCTACTGCTTCGTGACCGGCTATGGCAGCCTAAGCCCGGAAAGCCCGCATCATCGTCCGTCGCAGGTGGTTGAAGCGGCTATGCCGGGTATGCTGGTAGGAGGTCCGGATCAGAATCTGGAGGATCCATATGCAAAGGCGGTTCTGTCAGAGGCGGCACCGGCAGCATGTTATGCAGACAATGTACAGAGTTATTCTTGTAATGAGGTAACGATTTACTGGAATTCACCATTGGTATATTTGATATTAGGAGTAGAAGCAGAATAAATGAAACTAAAACAGGTTTGGAAAAACTATTATATATATATTCTGTCAATCGGACTCCCGGCACTCATTATGCTGGGAGTCTGGATCGGAAAGCAGATAGGACCGGGTGGCTATTCCCTGATTATGGTGGATGGTCTTCATCAGTATATGCCGTTTTTCTCAGACTATTATGAGAAACTGACAACAGGGGGGAGTCTGTTTTATTCCTTTCAGGAGGGACTGGGGACGAACTTTTTATCGCTGTGGTCCTACTATTTATCCAGTCCTCTGAATGTATTGATTGTGCTGTTTCCGAAGGAACAGTTGAATACAGCCGTCAGTCTGATTGTTACGCTGAAGATTGTGCTGAGTGGCTGGACGTTTGCATATGCGGCACTGCATTGGAGCCGGGTGAAGTATCAGCATCCGTGTGTGATTCCGCTGGCTGTTGCATGGGCGATGTCAAATTATGTGATTGGGTATTACTGGAATGTGATGTGGATGGACTGCATCATGATTTTCCCGCTGATTATCTTAGGGTTTGACCGGCTGGCTGAGAAGAAGGACATGCGCCTGTATGTGTTGACCTTGTTTTATGCATTGTGGTGTAACTATTTTATCGGATTTATGATCTGTCTGTTCCTGATTATGTGGACGTTACTTTATCCGTATCGGAGCCTGAAGCAGCTTGGACGCACCGCATGGCAGTTTGCGGTTGGGTCACTGGTGGCAGCAGGACTCGCCGGAATCGTACTGGTGCCTGCCTATAAGGGAATTATGGAGACAGCATCGGCAACACGGGTACTGCCGGGCTGGGATCACTATGGATCCTGGTGGAATCTCCTGCAGGCACAGCTACTGGGAGTAGAACCGATCAATAATCAGGTAGATGATGGAGGACTGAATCTGTACTGTGGCATGTTTACCGTATTTTTGTTCTTTGTTTACCTGTTTGGCAGAGAGTTCCGCATCCGGGATAAAGTGCGGTACCTGTTCCTGTTGGCAGTTATGTTTGTGAGCTTTAATACAGAGATTTTGAATTATATCTGGCATGGATTTCATAATCAATATGGAATACCGAATCGTTTTTCATTTTTATACATCTTCGTTCTTTTGTGGATGGGGTATGAGGTTTTGCTGCGGTACCGAAGAGTGAATATGGTCGAACAGGCACTGGGCTGTGCAGCGACACTGGCGATGGTGATCTGCTGTTTCCGGCTGGCAGATAGCAGGCTGAAGAATATATGGTATATTTTGTCAGCCTGTATACCCGTTCTGTACCTGTTGATTTCCTTTGCATATCGGGCTTTTCAGAAAAAGGGAAAGTTATGGCGGGGAATTCTGGCAGGTGCTATGACCGCAGAGATGATAGCCGGAGCCTGTATCGGCTGGGCAGAGAACGGAAGAATTACGGTTGACCGCTACTTTGGTGATACGGAAGCGATTTCGCAGATCGTGAAGCAGGCCTATGAGAAGGATCCCGGCTTTTACCGGATGGAAATCGGAAATACGAAGATGCTGGATGAACCGACTTGGCATAATCTGCGTTGTCTGACTTTGTTTGGTTCGACTGCACGCGGAAATGTAGTGAAGGCGATGGGGCGTCTGGGATTTTATACCGGAGCAAATGAGTACCTCTACTGCGGGGCGACACCACTTACAAATGCAATAACGAGTATGAAATATGTCTTATACCGGGATGGTGATTTTAATAACAATGTATTGGTTTATCAGAATACCGTAGATGGGGTATCTGTATATGAGAATCCGTACTGGCTCCCGGTGGGCTTTTGTGTGAATCAGGAACTGCTGGATATGGAGGGGAATTCCACATACTTTGATGTACAGAATGAATATGCAAGACGGGCAACCGGGATCGAAGAACCACTCTTTACCAGTGTGGATCTGGATTACTCTGCACTGGGAAACGGTTGTACGGCGGTAGCCGGCGATAAGCAGGTTACATATTCGGATGGGGTGAGCAGTACAAAAACCCTGCAGGTTCGGTTTGATGTACAGAAGAATATGGATCTGTATCTGGATGTATCGGGCGGAAATGTAAGACAGGTAAAGGTGTATCTGGATCAACAGCAGATCGCAGACGACCGATATCAGAATCAGGCGTTCCATGTGGGATATCTCACAGAGGGACAGGAGGTTATGCTTGAATTTACCTTTAATGACAATGGAACCAGCAGTGGAACAGTGACACTTCATTCGTATGAATTCCATTCGGATGTATGGGATGCGGTTTATACAGAGCTTCAGAAGAATCCATATGAGGTGGAGACCTATCGGGATGGATATCTGAAGGGAAGCGTTGAAGCCGGAGAAGATCAAGTATTGTTTACTTCGATTCCTTATGACGCAGGCTGGAAGGTACAGGTAGATGGTCAGGTGGTTGAGCCGGAGACGGTCATGGATGCATTTATGGTGATTCCGGTGACAGCAGGGCATCATGAGATTGAGATGAAGTATGTATCGGAAGGTTTTTCGCAGGGTGTCCGGCTCAGCGTGATTTCCCTTCTGATTGCTGCCGGCATCTGGCTGTTAACGGTGCGATATAGAAAGAAACATCCGGAGTATAAAGAAGCGAGTATGGAAGAACAAGAAGAAGGAATAGAAAGGGAGAAGGCAGATGAAGAGAAAGATCCGAAAAGCAGTGATACCGGCAGCCGGTCTGGGAACACGATTCCTGCCGGCAACAAAGGCGATTCCGAAGGAGATGTTGCCAATCGTGGATGTGCCGACGATTCAGTACATTATTGAGGAGGCTGTTGCCAGTGGAATCGAGGAGATTCTGGTAATCACGAATTCAAATAAGCATTGTATGGAGAATCATTTTGATCGGTCCTATGAACTGGAGGAACGTTTAAAAGAGGCGAATAAGCTGGAGGAGTGTAAGCTGATCTGCGATGTGGCGGATATGGCGAATATGTATTATATCCGGCAAAAGGAACCGAAGGGATTGGGGCATGCCATACTATGCGCGAAGACCTTTGTAGGAGATGAACCGTTCGCGGTCTTGCTGGGAGATGATCTGGTCATGAACGAGGGCGGGGAACCGGCAATGAAACAGTTGATCGGTGCTTATAATCAGGTGGGAGCCAGTATTATCGGGGTTCAGCAGGTACCACATGAAAAGGTATTCCGCTATGGTGTGATTGAACCGACGCGTAAGGTAACCGGAAGACGGATCAAGCTTTCGGATCTGGTGGAAAAGCCGGCGGTAGAGCAGGCACCGAGTGATCTGGCAATCGTAGGACGGTATGTACTGATGCCGGAGATCTTCGAGGTTCTGGAGAATCAGGAACCGGGAAAGAATGGAGAGATCCAACTGACCGATGCACTTCGCACGATTATGGTCAGTCAGTCTGTTTATGCGTATGAGTTTGAAGGAACCTGGTATGATGTAGGAGATAAGTTCGGATTTATCAAAGCTACTTTGTATGAAGCTCTGAAACGGGAAGAACTGAAGGGACCTCTGATGGAGTATATGAGAAGCCTTGTAGAACATTGACAAATGCAGGGTTTTGTGCGAATATAAACATAGTATTGCTGTTTGTTTTAAGTGCTGATTGGGGAAGGCTTAACAGTTATATAATTATGTAAAAAAAGGGGTGTAGACATGGATAAGGTGTTAGGGCGTAAGACATCAAAAAAACGGATTTTGATTAGCTTTGCAGTAGAGATCGTAGTGATTTTAATATTGGATATTATACTGCTCGCAAAGCTGTCGGCTATGCAGGATGCAGGCACCATCAAGGGAATGGCGATCGTATTTACGATATTGAGCGTTCTTATCATGGGTGCGGTTGCATTTTTGATGATCCGTGAAGGAGAAGAGGTTAATAAGGAATCTACAGTTAAGAGCGATAAGTATAAGAAGTTGTTCTTAAATCTGCCGATTGGATTTGCTCAGGCAGAAATCGTAATACCGGCCGGAACAAATGTACCGGAATATAAGATCGTAGATGCCAATGAACGGTTCTGTACCTATCTGGGACTGGAGGAAGGTGCCTGTCAGGATAAGCTACTGTGCAACTGTAAGCAGGATGTATTGCAGAGTGTTAATGCATGGTTTAAGGCATATGATAATTCGGGTACCAAGGAAGGGGATCTGATGGCGGTAGAGATCACCATGGAGAACCTGGATAAGGTATTTAATACCGTTATGTACAAGTCAGAAGCGAATTATATTAACATGGTTATCATCGATATTACCGAGCAGAAAGAGACAGAGATGAATCTGAGCAAGGCAAGAGATGAGGCAAACATTGCATATAAGACGCAGGCAGAGTTTCTGGCGAATATGTCACATGAAATCCGGACTCCTATCAATGGTATTCTGGGTATGTTACAGTTGACACTGGCAGAGGATGATCTGCAGGCAGACTATAGAGATAATCTGGTGACGGCAAAGAACTGTGCGGATACCTTGCTGCGCTTGATTAATGATATTCTGGACATCAGTAAACTGGAGGCAGGTAAATATAATCTGCGATATGAAGTATTTGATGTGAAGTCTGCGATTGAGGAAACAGTAGCGGCACAGGTTCCGTTGGCAAATAATAAGGATCTGACCTTGGACTGCAGCTTCAGTGGTAATATACCGGAGATGGTAAAGGGGGATGGCGAGCGGATCAAGCAGGTTCTGAACTGCCTGTTATCCAACGCAATCAAGTTTACATCAGAAGGTGGCGTACGAGTAAAGGTAGCGACGATCGACGGAGAGGAATCGGATAAAACGACTCTGCGTATAGCGGTTGTAGACTCCGGTATCGGTATCTCTGATGCAAATAAGAGTAAGCTGTTCATCCGGTTCAGTCAGGTCGATAGTTCGGATACCAGAAAGTATGGTGGTACCGGTCTTGGACTGGTTATTACCAAGCAGATCGTAGAACTGATGGGCGGTAATATTACTGTACAGAGTAAGGAAGATATCGGAAGTACCTTCATCGTAGAGATCCCGTTAAAGATTGTGAAAGCATCTGAGCAGAAGAAGGAGGACAAGAAGAAGGATTCCGCAGTTATATCTATCAGCGGACATAGGAGAGCCAGAATTCTGGTAGCGGAAGATGAGCCGGTAAATCAGCAGGTAATCGGCAAGCTTCTGGGTATGGCCGGCTATTCTTATGATATTGCCGAAAATGGTGAGAAAGCGGTTGAGTTGTTTACACAGAAGAGCTATGATGCGGCACTCTTTGATGTACAGATGCCAATCATGGATGGTCTGGCGGCAACACAGAAGATTCGTGCGATTGAGGAAGAAAAGGGCTTGAAACGACTGCCGATCATAGCGGTAACGGCCAGAGCCATGTTTGGTGATAAGGAGCGGATCTTGGAAGCGAAGCTGGATGATTACATCGCAAAGCCTTATAATCTGAACGATGTAGTAGAGACGCTGAATCGATATGTGGGTGAAAAAACAGAACAGTAAGGCCGGATAATAAAGAAATAATCAAAATAAAAAAAGAAGCAGATACAGAATTAAGCGAGAGTGTGTCTGCTTCTTTTCGTATATACAATAAAAATGAATTACTGTTTAGAACTTAATGACGCTTCCAATTTCTGTAGTTTCTGTAATAATTCATTGATAGTGGAAGCCTGTTCCTGATTAGAGGATTGTAGTTCATCGATAGTTACAGCCTGCTCATCAATTTTATCC